>ERZ1740060.5-NODE-5-length-322590-cov-12.152594_pt1 | contig 322590 bp, 281 predicted proteins | sample MGYA00581743_ERZ1740060 | MGnify/ENA primary metagenome ERZ1740060 (study PRJEB43018, sample SAMN04849235) | marine metagenome | isolation source: floating plastic debris | place: Pacific Ocean | collected 2008-08-27 | study: EMG produced TPA metagenomics assembly...
ACCTTTCACCTTTCACCTTTCACCTTTCACCTTTCACCTTTCACCTTTCACCTTTCACCTTCTATAATGGGTTTTAAGTGACCTTGACTTCCGGTTAGTTGCCAATGCCCCAGAGAGATTGGAATGTTTCCAATAGAGTTTAGCTGGTCAAAAAAACTTTTGATCTGAAAAGGCTCCTCACTACCCTCCTGGGTTCGACCGTAATCGGCCAAGGCACTTTCCATCAGGTATTTTCCGGTAATGTAACTGGTGCCATAACCCGGTTGGCGCAGGTAAAGATGTTGCTCAAAGATGAGTAAGTCTGGTTCGGTTTTCATCCAACCCCGGGGCGTCCATTCTGAATGGATACCTCCGGCTTCTTCCATCGTCATTTCGTTAGCGTGAGCGTAGAGTGAGCCTAGCCCCCGGGCGGCTCGTTGGGCAATCAGAATGTAGACGATTTCTTTAGACCGAGGACTGTCATCGTACAATCCCGCTTGCATAAACATTTCTTCTACTGCGGTAGCCATACCCTCGTTGCGAGAGTCAAAAATGTTGTAGAGCAGTGGGCCTCGCCGGATTTCACTGGCATGAGGTTCGGTATCCATTCGAGCCAGCTCAAACCAGTGATAAAAGTGGGAGTAGAGTGGGCGGGGGTCGTAGTGAGCGGTAATCCAGAAAAAATTACGAATTTCTTTAGGTACATACTGACCTAAATGAACGTTTAAAGCGGGTTCAAAGTACTCTTTTACCGTTACCATCTCTTCCTGATCTAAAAAAGTTAGTAAACTCTCCGCCGCTTCCTCCGCTAGTTTATCGTAGGCTTCAGGGGAATTAGCATCAGGAAGCTCGGGTAAATTACGGTTACGGTGCTCTTCCAATTTGAGGGACGACCAGGCTCGAGCGAGTTCCCGTTTCAGTAGCAACACTTCATCTTCCCAAGTGAGTGGTACTAAATGTACATTCTGCAAGTACCAAGTATAATTTTCCTTGCCAATGCCGGAAGAGCCAGTTTTAGAATCAGCTTCTTGTTCCAACCAGATAGCAAAGTCATCGGTAGATTCAACGGCTTGTTCAATAGCCGCTACTAAATCTTTATCATCCTCAACACCTGGTTTCGCTAGAATGTCTTTCAAGTCTTCGCTTTGGGTACGAATGTCGCGAATACCAGTCACCCAGAGATCGCGGGCATTTCCGGTGAGATTCTGTTGAGCTTGCTCATTGAGCGGTGGAATTACACTTAGATCGCTTAGTAGTCGCTGCTTATCTTCATCATTTAGGGGGAATTCATACGTCCAGATTTCGGTGGTCATATGGTGAGTGGGTCCCTCGTGGGCGGGCACGTCGCTGCGAGCGGTCCACACTGATTTATAGAAAGCTGGATCGCGCACCCAGGGTTGCAGCACCCGATGGTTAAAGTCATAGCCATTCATCTCCGCCCACATAATGTACCAATCTACCTGCTGTTCAACTGACCATCCTGAGGTATCAATTGCTATTAATTCGGCTTGTAGCTTCTTGAACTCAGGGTGACGTTTCTCAAAAGTTTCGGCGGTGTAATCAGGTGCTCCATCCCGAAGCGGAGGTCGCTCAAACGTACGCCACTGATAGAATAAGTCAACCAAACTCTGATAGGCTTGAGGTGATAACGGTGGATTGTGGTTAAAACTAAATAATGGAAAAAGTATAACGGCAGCCAAAGCCGTTAAAAGTAATTTTTTCATGATAGGTAGATAAGTGTAGTGTTTGTATCAATCCTTTCAAATATAGCCATCTTACGCTGAGTTGCCAGCATATATGGAACGGGCTGGTAAAAGGAATGTGTAGCATGTTAGAAGCTTCGGTTCTTTGGATAAGAAAAAGCTAGCTAGGATTAAAATAGAGTGGGAGGTATATTTGAGTAGTGAGAACCCAATCTAACTAATGCTTTATGACCTCTTCTCGTAGACAATTTCTTCAAAAAAGTGCTTTAGGTGGGGCTGCTCTCAGTGGAACTGCTCTCAGTGGGACTGCCCTAAGTATTCCAGTTGGTTCGCAACCGTTAGCAGAAAAGCACGATATTAAACTAGCAGTATCATCTTATTCCTACTGGCATTTTCGCACTCCCAAAGTACCAATCGAGCAGGTAATTGATGAAGCTTCTGTATTGGGTTTGGCGGGAGTGGATGTTTTACACCGACAAATGGAAAGTGAAGAGCCTGACTACCTGAATAAATTAAAACGACATGCTTTTCAGAAAGGGGTAGCATTGATCTCACTCTCTATTCACCAAGATTTTGTGTCGCCCGATGAAGGAGAACGGCAGGAGGCAATTGACCACACTAAGCATTGCATTGACTTGGCGCACCAAATGGGAATTCCTAGTATTCGCCTTAACTCTGGTCGCTGGGGTACCTCAGGTTCCTTTGACACTCTAATGGCGAATCGAGGCATTGAAGATCCCATCGAGGGCTATACCGATGATGATGCCTTTGGTTGGTGTATTAATTCTATCGAGCAGTGCTTGCCCTACGCCGAAGAAAAGGGAGTGCTGTTGGCACTGGAGAACCACTGGGGGCTAACTTCCACTCCCGAAGGCTTGCTGCGTATCCGTAAATCTATTGATTCAGACTGGCTAGGCATTCTGCTGGATACCGGAAATTTTCTGGAAGAACCCTACGATAAACTGAAGGTGGTAGCACCCTACGCTAACTTTATTCAGGCTAAAACCTACTACGGCGGTGGCGAGTGGTACACCCTGGATCTGGATTACAAGCGCATTATCAAACTGCTACGAGACGTAAACTACCAGGGCTACATCTCCATCGAGTTTGAAGGAAAGGAAGAAGCCGAAAGCGGAGTTCGTAAAAGCGTAGAAATGCTGCGGGAGGCTTTGAGCTCGTGAACGGTTAATCAGCCATTAAAAGATTCATTTCAGCCAGCTCATGTCCAATCTGATGAATACCATCCAGTATTTTAGCTTGCTGTTTTTTTGAGGGCTTTTTCTTTCCGGAAATATACTGTGACAATAAAGTAGGGTTGAGACCGATGCGTTGAGCGAAGAGTTTGTGATTGAGTATGCGATACTCCTGAAAGAATTGTTGCCAGTCTAGCGAAAAAGCGATTTGATCAGGAGTAAGAGTATATCCTTTTTCCTCAAAATATAAACTGGCTGCTTCGTGGGCGTTTGATAATAGCTCAGAAACTGCTTTCCCTGTAGTAAAGACTGGATAGTCTTTTGCGTAGGCAGAAAAGCCAGTGTCTGTTTTTTCCACTACAAAAGTGATCTTTCTTTTTAGTATTTCCATCAGATACCTGCTTGTTTACGAATCTTCATTTCTAGCCCTTTACCCACCTCTTGGCTACCGTGGTTAGGGAAGATAATAATACCTTCTTTCTCAGGGTGTTTTAGTTCAGCTTAAAAACCCACCTGCTAAGCAGGTGGTAATGTACTGCTGGCTATGCCTATCTTTGTCAGATGGCAAAGTATAGAAAAGCGAGTCATGTAGTCTATAAATGTGATTACCATATTGTTTGGGTGCCTAAGTACCGATTTCGCATTTTGAAGGGGGCTATCAAAGAGTTGGTAGAGCAAGATATAAAGACGCTTTGTGATCGGATCGCCGAGCGATGGAAAGGTTGTATCATAGAAGAACTTAACGTGCAGGAGGATCATGTTCATTTGTTGGTTTCGGTTCCGCCAAAGGTGTCTATCTCACAACTTATGGGCATCTTGAAAGGCAAGATTGCCATGGCGCGGCCACCGTCAAGCTTTTCAAAAGTTACCCAAAGTTAAAAAAGAAGCCCTATTGGGGCCACCATGGAATGGGAATCACTTTTGGGCTAGAGGATATTTTGTTAATACGGTTGGTCTGGATGAAGAGATGATCAAGCGGTACGTGAAGTATCAAGAGAAAGAAGAAAGGAAGATAGAAGATCAACAACAAGGATTTGATTTTTAGCATGATGTTTCCAGCCCCTTACAGGGGCTATCCAAAGCCACCTTCTCAGAAGGTGTGATTTTTACTTTGATATGTGAACCTCTTTGTGATACTGGATACCAACCGTCTTTTCTCAGCAGACGTAAGAGTTGTGCACATTTCATAGATCAATATACGAAAAAAGTAAATAATTGTTTACCTTTTGTTAGATTCAGTATATCTATCTGTTTACTGTAAGTTTAGTAATATCACCCATAGAAGGCGGAACATCCTGGCTAGCCCATTCTTGTTTGGGTTCACTTCCCATTTCTAGTACTAATTCTCCACCATCTACGATTTCCTGATGCGTAAGATAGGCGCGATCTAATGGTTCACCGTTTAGGGTGGCGGATTGGATGTAGCGGTTTTCGGCCGAGTTGTTTGTAGCTCGGATGGCAAACGGTTGCTCGCCGGCGTTCAGCGTAATTTCATCAAATATGGGACTGCCGATTACGTAGTAAGGCATACCAGGGGCGACAGGATAGAAGCCCATCATACTGAAGACTAGCCAGGCCGACATCTGCCCGGCATCTTCGTTACCGCTAAGTCCGCCGGGTTCAGCACTGTATTCTTCGCGGATGATATCGCGTACCCACTGCTGGGTTTTCCAGGGTGCTCCGGCGTAGGCGTACATATACACTGTCTGGTGACCAGGTTCGTTGCCGTGCCAGTAGTAACGCTGTTCAAATAAAGTATCCAGTTGCTGAATGTATCGTTCACGCCCGCCCATCGCCTGCATTAGTCTGGCGGCATCGTGGGGCACGTACCAAGTATACTGGAAGGGAGAACCTTCGGTGATGAACGGGGCGCGAGTAGCTACCGGATCAAAAGGTTCGTACCAGTCGCCGTTGGCGTAGCGACCGCGGACATAGCCCGTAGTAGTATCAAATACGTGTTGCCAGTTTTTAGCTCGTTCGGCTAGTGCTTGGTAGTCATCGTCTTCACCAAGTTGTTTGGCTACCTGCGAGAGTACGAAATCATCGTAAGCGTACTCTAGTGTGCGGGAAGCCTGCTCGCGCTGGTGGAAGGAATCAGGAACGCTGTCTTCCAAAGGGATGTAGCCGTACTCTAGATACGAATCCATTGCTCGGCGGCCTTGACCATTGCGGTAGCTAGCCGTATCGGTATTCACTTCAAAGGCATTCTTACGCATCATTTTATATGCTAATTCCTGGTCAAAATCGTCAATGCCCTTCATCCAGGCATCGCCGATCATGGCGGTTACGTGGTCGCCAATCATGGCGGAAGTGTAACTGTTCCAGGCAGGGAAGATGGGCAGCCAACCGCCCTGTTCAGCCTTTTTCAGCAGCGATTGTACCATGTCGGCCGTCCGTTCGGGATTAAGTAGCGTTTGTAGTGGGTGTACCGCTCGGAAGGTATCCCACATGGAGAAATCGGCGTAGTAGTCAAAGTCTTCAGCTAGATACACCTTTTTGCTGCCCCCAAAGCCTAGGTAGGCTCCGTCGGTATCGCTAAAAACGCGGGGTAAGATCATAGCATGATAAAGCGCGGTGTAAAACATCGTTCGCTCTTCTTCGCTGCCCCCGCTCACCTGTACTTTGCTTAGTTGCGCTAACCAGGCGTCTTCGGACGTCTGTCGTACCTGCTCAAAGTTCCAGTGGGGAATTTCGGCTTCCAGATTTTTCCGAGCCTGATTAATACTAGTGAATGATGTGCCTACTTTTACTTTTACTGCTTGATCAGCCGCCATTTTAACGTAAGCCCCTACCGACTGGTCTTCGGCTTCAGATTTAGTTTCTCCTGTTTGGATGTTCTCTCTTTGCCACACCCCAAAATCACTAAACCCATCTTCTATCTGAATAACGAAATAACCGCTAAAGCCTGCTGACTCGCCCCAGCCCTGGTAAATACGGTGTACCGGATTAAAACCAACGATCTCATTTCGTTCCGGAAAAATCTCTACAAATCCTTCGCCTTCGTCGCTGTTAGGTTCAATAATTAGATTTAATGAGTCACCTTCGAGTGTAAAGCGTAGCATTCCAGCCCGGGAGGTGGCTGTTACCTCGGCCTGAATCTGATAATCGGATAAATTTACGGAGTAGTAAGAAGGAGTGACGGTTTCCTGATCGTGGGAAAAAGTTGAGGAACGTTCTTCTGGTTTTACTTTTATAGCTCCAGTAGTAGGCATGATGGTAACGCTGCCGTAGTCCTGAGTGCAAGAGCCACTCATCCAGCGCGAACCCCGGAAGCCCTGAATGCGAGTATCTTGATAATAGTAGGGTGAGAGACACTTTTGCTCAGTAGCGCGAGTCTGGGGTGTCCACTGCGTCATGCCGAATGGAACACCGACAGCAGGGAATGTTTGTCCACGTAACTCAGAGCCAGATTCGCTATGCATCTGAGCCGTTTCGGTAGTGCTAGGAGCCGTACCAATCAGCGGATTGACATAGGATAGTATGGAAGGGGGATAGTAAGGATCGGTGGTGTTGCAGGAAAGAAAGAAAAAATTGAATACGAGGAAAAAAATGCGGAAGCAGTTGGTCATAAGTTGGTTGATGACAAGGCGAATAATTCTGATAATTTCTAGGATTCTGAGCAATTAACCAAATGGATTAGTCTGATAGCAGAAAAGATGTGGAACAGGATAGTTCTTCGCAAATGGTGTATCTGCCGTACTAGCAGCTAAAGACTCATTTTACACTTTCTTTTTGTAGCTGGGTTGTGCTTCCTTTTTCAGTAAAAGGCACGATACCTGACAGAAAACGCTTTCCTATCGTTTGCAATAAATAAGAATGTACCTCAGGAGCCGATGTAAACTTAACATTGATGGGTTGACCATCGCGCAGGGTGCTAAAAGTGGTTACTAATTTTTCTGAAGACGATTTCTGGGAGATGTCCGCTCTCTTTTTCCAATGAATGATATTGAGATAATAGGGGGAAGGGGTCGTAGTAATGCTAGAAGACAGCCCTTCTACTGAATCATTATTTATTTCCACCATAAGACCTTCTGGATTTAAAAGCTTCAGACCATTCTGGGTAGGAAGAGATTCCCATTGGCTAGGCAGGGAGAATGTAAGCGATTCAAACTGATAAGGAGTAGTCTCTAAATTTTGGCGATTATCAGCTCTGGATAACTCCATGCCAAAACAATATACCGAATTTACCTTACCCGAGCGGCCTAGTTGAAAACGGAGGTAGGTAGGGGAGGCAACATTTCTTGTTACTGCCAGAGAAGGATTGACAAAATCCAGCTTGAATTCGTTGATGACCTGACCAGTGCGGTAAACGGTTCCTTTCAACTCATTGCCCACTTCACTGATTTCCAAAGAGGGATTACCAAAGTACACAAAGTGGTCACCACCTGATTTGTGGCGGTAAACTCCAGTGTAGTTAGCAAAGCGATCCTCCGAAAGTTGGTATTGATTTAAAGTTTGATCAGGTTCGGTCGGTGACGCGAAATCAGTGATAGAATTGCCGGCGGCTAGGTGCAAAACGTTATTTACAATTGTGAGGCCGAAGTCATATTGATAACGGTCAATCAGGGTTAGATCTACATTAGTAAGCAGTGAAGCAGCCAATCCATTTTCTGGGTCAATCATAGTGAAAGAAGAAGCGGTTCCAGTGCTTCCACCGTGATGAATAATTTTGCGTTCGTCGATTTCAGAGATCATCCAGCCCAAACCGTACTGATACCGTTGGCTATCTCCGCCTTCGCCTACAGACAATCCCAGAAAATCAATCTGATGCTTCCACATCTGGTGAATAAGCGAGTCGGCTACTACTCTTTTATTGTTAAACAATCCACTATTTAGATAGAGCCTTAAATAGTTAGCCAGATCAGCCGTAGTGCTTTGCGTGTATTGCCCCGCGGCTACAAATTCGCCACTACGTATTTCTTCGCTTTGGTCAGTAATAACTCGGTCAATACCAGGATAATGATCAGTGGAAGAAGGGCTATTGACTGGAGGTAGAACCCAACTACGGTGCATGTTCAGCGGTGCGAAAATATTGTCTCTTACATACTCTGCGTAAGGTTGCCTACTGACTCGATTCACTAGCAAGCCCGCCAAGCTAAAACCTATGTTAGAGTATTGGTATACTTTACCAGGGTTGGTTAGGATAAAAGTGTTTGACAAGGTTTTCACTAAGTGCTCTACCGAACTCTCGGAGGTATCGTAAGTAGGAGCGATGTCTCCGGATAAACCGGCGGTATTGTTAAGCAGCATCCGAACGGTGATGCGGTTGCTTTTAGACGGGTTAGCGGTAGTAAACTCAGGAATATAGTGCTTAACTGGATGGTCTAGATGAATCTTGCCTGCTTCCATCAACTGCATAATAGCCAGAGCCGTGATGGATTTGGTAAGAGACCCCACCGGATTCACCGTTTGCGCTGTAAAAGGTTTTGTTCCCCCTACTTCCGTAAACCCATACGAAGCACTGAATACTACTTCAATTTTGTCAGTAACCACTACCGAAAAGCCGGGCATCACATGGTTGAGGTAAACCTCGTTTAGATATTGATCAATTGCCTCCGAAGGCTGAGCTCGGATTGGTAAGAAATTGATCACAATAAAGAGAAGAGTAAGAAGGAATATTATCATTCTCATGATTAGTCTGCTTTAGAATCAGTGGGTTTGATTGAGTGAATACTTCGTAGAGAATTTAAAGCTCCCAAATAGCCTAAGGCCATTACGACAACTCCAACTAAGACAATTAGGAAAAGTGGAATCTCCAGGGGGAATTCGGCTAGCCCCATTCCAATAGTCAGCTTACTGATTAGCGATTTGCCAGCGACAACAGTCAGAAAAATACCAAGCAATACTCCGGTAATGGTAACTAGCGTATTCTTGATTAAGAAAGCGTATTTGACCTGAAGATTCGTAAAACCAATGGCCTTAAGTTTAGTAATCACTAGCTTATCCCGGTTCACATGAATGTTCATATCGTTAGAAACTAGAATCATGAGGATTACCACGAAAAAGAGGGAGACAACAAAAGTACCTGCCTTGATACTCTGAATGGTGGATAAAAAAGCAGTACGTAGTTCCAAACTATTTTCTACCGATACTTTTTCCCCAAAGAATGATTCTAACTCCTCCTTAAATGAGCTTAAATGAACGGATTCATTTAGAGCAATGCCAAACTGATTGGGTTGAAACAGAGGGTTAACCGATCTCATACTCTGCGTATGTAACCGGAATCCTTGCCCGAATGCGCTAATATCTTGATAGATACCGCACACTCGCATCGACTTAAGTGTGCCTTCTATTAAAATCTGGATAGTATCACCTACTGACATCTGGGCTTCTCGGGCAGTTCCTATACCGAGAGAAATATCATTTTCGTCGTCGGGGTGCGATCCGGAAAGATTAGTGAACCCGGTTTCTTCTAGCTTTAGGTCGTAGATGATCCCGCGGGCCTCTACTATATCATTTTCAGTTAGAATTTTTAGCTCGGCGTAGCTAAACGGAATTATTTTATCTGTCTGAGAAGCAAAAGAGGAAAAGAGATTTAAGAAATCAGACTTATCTAGTGGTAAAAATACGGATTGGTTCAACCCGACCTGTAGGTCAGCATCTAGAAGACCCCAGTCGGGTTTATGCGATTTTACTGAGTCTAGAGAATACCCTACACTGAAAATAAATAGCAATAGAAATGAGAAAATCGCGAAGCTAAAACCAAGTATCAAATTTGATAGTAATCTTCCTACCGTAAACTGGGTGCCCATGATAGCTTCCGGCGATAGGGAAGAATATTTAATGGGCGACTTTATGGAACTACTTTTTACGGAAATACCTATTTGAATCGCTTCCCGAGGACTTATTTTTCCTGCTTTGTAGGTTGTCAGCCAGGTAGTAATCAAAGTGACTGCACTAATGCAAGTTCCGGAGATAACATAAGCACCTAGCAGGTTTTTAGGTTGATAGCTAAGTCTGGAACTGTGATTCATATAATCTACAATGAGCATCAGGGAATAGTGAGCGACAACGATTCCCAGGAGCAGGGATGGTAAGATAATTACCAACACTTTGGTGAGATAAATCACTCTAATCGAGTTTGGGGTAAAACCCAAAGCTTTTAGAATGCCAATCTGCCGATAATCCTCAAGTACTTGACTGATGAGTGTTCCGTATAATCCGATCAGCGTAATCAAGAAAACTAAGAAACCAATAACTAAAATAGCCGAGCTAAACAACGAATAGATGCCATTGAAGGCAGCCTTGAATAAGCTGTATTCAAGCTTTGAGCCGGAAAAGTCTATTTCTGATAGGAAGCGGGAGTATATTGAAGCGGTGTCGTTGAGCTCGTGTGTTCGTATCCCCACCATAATTGTGTTGAGGCTTTCAAAGGGCTGAAATACGGCTAAAGCGCCGGGCGACACAAAAATTCGGGTTGGATTGAAAAGTCCGCTTAGGAAGTGAGGATCAACCACAAAGGATGAAATGATAAAATCGAAACTACCCGAAGAAAACTGAAACTTCAGTGTATCACCTACTTCCAGATTGTAATTAATTGAGAAGTGATAGGGTAGCCAAACCTCATTCATACCAGGAGTATCCCCAGCTTCGGGGTTTAATACCCTGATTTTATCCTGATTAGGCTGTAGGATATACTCGGTCAGATAAGCAGTTACGTTAATCTGCTCCTCATCATGAACAAATTTGTGGTTAAAAAGCCAGTAGGGCACTGGTTGTGAGACAGTCTGAACCTCCGGTTGATCCCGAAACCAATCGGCAATTTGCTGGTAGTTATCTGCTTCTGAATCGAAGAACAATAGCAGGTTGGAAGCCACTAAACGCTCAAAGTTTTCATCAAAAGGCTGGCTAACCACAGATAGTAGATTAACTGCCAGTGTGAACATCAGCGTGCTCAGAAAAAGAGTGAGAAGCAGCAACAGATACTGCGTCTTTCGTTGCTTGATACTTTCCTTTACAATCAGCAATACATTTCTCATAAGTAATTACCAGCTTAGTTTTTCCAACCAGTTGGTCAGAGATTCTTTTCTTTCCGAATCAGCCCCGTTGAGGTTGATATGACCAATAGTTTGCCCGTCTCGCATGTAGTATACCTCATCTCCGGCTAGGCTGGCAGTAATGTCATGGGTAACCATCAGAATCGATTGACCAGCCCGGTGCAATTCCCGAAAGCAAGCGAGAATATCTGCCGATAGTTTGCTGTTCAGGTTTCCAGTAGGCTCGTCGGCCATCAGTATCTTGGGGTTGATGATAAGGGCTCGGGCTATGGCCACCCGTTGACTTTCTCCACCCGAGACTTCGCTAGGAAGACGGTAGGCTAGTGAGGCTATTCCTAGCTGTTCCAGTAACTCTTCGGCTCTCTTCTGAACTTTACGCTTATCTCTCTCAACCAGATATCCCGCTAGCAGGATATTATCTCTTAGTGTTAGCTCGTGAATGAGGTGATGATCTTGAAAGACAAAACCGATATTTTGCCGCCTAAATTTTGCTAACCGTTTTTCCCGGTAACCACTAATCCGGTGACCCAGTACTTCAATATGTCCAGAACTGGGACGATCAAGTCCACCCAAAAGATGCAGCAGGGTCGACTTTCCCGAACCCGAAGCACCCATCAAGACGGTAAACTTTCCGGGTTCGATACACAGATCTAGCGATTTTAGTACTGGCTGAGTCTGTTGGTAATATTTTGTTAGGGCTTTTGCTGAGACGATGTAATCCATAAAAACTCACTTTTTGGCGCAAATTTGCTTTTCCTGAGCTACAATACGCCTCATCGGGTAAGCTGAACCCTTTGCGTGAGTATCCGTCTTCGTTTTTAAGTGATAATCATCTATACTGCAAGACAAACAGTCAGTAGATGCAGTATTTATTTGTGGCTTGCGGTGGTATTACAGTTTTTATTCTGACCCTACTTCTAGGGAAAGGGAAGAAGGCCATTTCCGATTATATTCTAGCTTTTATACTGCTTACTATCCTACAGAATCTCTGGGGGCTATTTCTCCTGAATACTTTATTACCTCCCTTTTCAGTAGGAGAAGAACTCGTTCTTGAGTTTAGTGAAGCTTCAATATTTCTGCACGGGCCATTACTTTGGCTTTATACTAGATCGCTAACGGAAAACGGCTTCTCTCTAAGTCGGAAATACATGGTTCACTTCACCACTTTTGTAGTGGCATTAGGATATTTTTTTCTGGGAGTTCTGACTTCTTTAGAAGTGACTAAGGCAGCTCGCAATACATTATTGGTGCTAAAGCTAATTAGCTTAGGTAGCTACGTGATGCTATCGCTCAGGCTGCTGGGGTCGCATCAGAAAAAAATTCACCACCTCTTCTCAAACCTTGAACATAAGAAACTGACTTGGTTAAGGTTTTTATGTCAAAGCATTCTGGGGATAGGTCTTATTGCCGCAATGAGCTTGTTGGTAGACCGCTTCACCACTTTAACTGTACCTCAATACGGAGGGATACTTACCAATATTGCACTTTGCGCTTTTGTATATGCTTTGGGCTATTTTGGCTTTCGTCAGGAGTTCATTTTTCAGGCTTCTGGTACTTCAGATGAAAAAGTAAAGTATGCCAAGTCTGGCCTGGATGAGGTGAACTCCCGAAAGACATACACCATGCTGAAGGATTTTTTCAATAAGAAAAAACCCTATCTCGATCCTGATCTCACGCTGTTTAGCTTAGCTGATAAACTTAACCTTAAGCCGAATCATTTATCTCAGATCATCAATAGCTATTCTGATTCAAATTTTTACGACTTTGTAAATCGTTACCGGGTAGAAGAAGCAATGCAAAGAATTTCATCACCCGAAGTGCTTAAGATGACACTTTTAGGGATTGGACTTTCCTGCGGATTCTCTTCTAAAACTACATTCAATCGGGCTTTTAAGAAATATACTGGTCATACGCCAAGTGAATACAAAAAAACTTCAGGCATACTGATGGCTTGGTTTTGCTTGCTTGAAGTAAAAATCTTCTAGCTGATTATCTTAGCATTGGTTAAGTTTGGCTATTTTCCGCATTCCTATAATTAGCCAGATTCTCTCAAATATCATGAGTATATTTACTTAATAAAAATGAGTAAAAAAGCTTTAATAATAATCGATATGCAGCGAGTATCATTTACTCCGCAAACTCCCCGGTTTGATTCTCAAAAAGTAGTACAGCGAATTAACCTACTATCCAACCATTTTAGAGATCAGGGCAATCCAATAATATTTGTTCAGCACGATGGCACTAAAGAGGGTGAGTGTATTCCCGGTACCGAAGAATGGGAATTATTGCCTGAGTTGGAAGTGGCTTCAACAGCTTTACTCGTCTCCAAAACCGCCAATGACGCATTTTATCGCTCAGAATTACAGCCCTTGCTAGCCAGACTAGGAATAAACGAATTGATTGTAACTGGCTGTGCTACTGATTTTTGCGTGGAAGCTACCGTTCAATCGGCTTTGGTGAAAGACTATCGAGTGGCAGTCGTAAGAGATGGGCACACTACGGCGAATCGACCTAGTATAAAGGCTAAAAGTGTGATTGACCACTACAACTGGGTCTGGGAAAATATGACACCTACAAATGGATTAATACGAGTACTGACTACCGAACAGATTTTACATAATTGACAACCACTTACTAAGCACTACCTATTCTATGCTACATTTTCTGACCATTCTGTTTACAATTCTAATTACAATCTCAGCCAATGCTCAGCAATGGTATCGGGGCAATCTGCATACACATTCGTACTGGAGCGATGGGGATGATTTTCCGGAGATGATCGTAGACTGGTACAAAACTAATGGTTATGATTTCATTGCATTGTCCGATCATAATGTGCTGGCAGAAGGAGAGTTTTGGAAGCTTTTGCCTAATACTGAAGAAGCAAGACAGGGATTTGAAGCTTACCTCGATAAGTTTGGTAAAGACTGGGTTGTATATCAAACTAATGACAAAAGCCGAACGGAAGTAAAACTTAAAACACTGAAAGAGTACCGCCCGAAATTTGAAGAAACAGGCAAGTTCTTGATTATCCAATCCGAAGAAATTACCGATGGGTTTGAAGGTAAACCAATTCATATGAACGCTGCCAATGTGCAGAAATTAATTGCACCTGCAGGTGGGAGTAGTGTAACTGAAGTGATGCAGAATAACATCAACCAAGTAAACAAACAACGCGAGCAAACTGGAAAACCTATGTTTCCGCATATCAATCATCCAAACTTCGGTTGGGCTATCTCGGTAGATGATATATTACCGCTCACAGGTGAACGTTTCTTTGAGGTATATAACGGACATCCACTAGTAAACAATTACGGCGATGACACCCGACTAGGCACTGAGGCGATCTGGGATATCTTGATTACTAACTATCTGAAGGAAGGCAAGCCTTTAATCTACGGACTAGCCGTAGACGATGCTCACAACTATCATAATTACGACGGCGAACATAGTAATCCTGGTCGGGGCTGGGTGATGGTTCAAGCTAATGAATTGACTACTGAAACCATTATCGCTGCAATGGAAGCGGGCGACTTTTATAGCAGTACCGGAGTAACACTAGCAAGCGTATCGTTCGAGAACCAAACATTAACCCTCAAAGTAAAGCCAGAAAATAATGTCAATTACCTGATACAGTTCTGGGGAACAAAAGAAGGAGCGAATCGGGAAGAAATGGGTGAACTTCTACAAGAAATTAGCGGAAATGAAGCTTCTTACCAACTAAAGAATGATGATCTGTACGTACGAGCCAAAATTATTTCTGATAAGCCTCAGCTAAATCCATTTCAAGAGGGTGATACTGAGATGGCTTGGACTCAGCCAGTGATGCCTGAAGAATAGTATGAAAGTATATTCATTCAGATGATGATCAAAACGACACAGCCTATCAAGTATCATTATAAATAGTAGTAAAAAATCAGTTTATGACAGGGTTTTGCCAAATAAATTAATACTTTTTAAAAAAAAGTGCGATATTTTGTCCTAAAATAAATACAAACTACTTCGATTTACTATCAGTATAGATAGGTGTTTATGACAGAGTTTCCCTGCGAAACCAGTGAAGACACGTTTTATAATTTGTGCCTAAAATCTTGGTTTTTCTTTTGCTTTCTTATTTCTACCACGCTAAGTGTTGCTCAACCTCCAATATCTTTTAAGCAGTACACTGTTTCGGATGGTCTTTCCCATAATACTGTATGGGATGTGCTGCAAGATTCAGTCGGGTTTGCTTGGATAGCTACCGATGATGGACTGAATAAGTTTGATGGTCTTACATTTCAAAAATATCTTCATACCCCTGTCAATGGCAACAATATCAATAATCATCCGATACGAGCTTTAGCAGAAGATCAGTATCATAATATTTGGATTGGCACCTGGGGAGGGGGTATTTTGGTTTATAATCAGGAGCAAGATCAGTTTCGTCATATTACTGACTCTGAAGATGAAAGTTATCCAGACCTTAGCTTTGTGTATACTATACACTACGGTAGCCAGGGAGATATGTGGGTAGGGACTTCGGGCGGGTTAGCTCAATTTAATGTCGAAGACTATTCGCTAATTCAATATCAGCACGACTATACCAATTCTACTAGTCTGAGTAATAATCGTGTTCTTGCTATTACGGAAGATCATATTGGAAATTTATGGATTGGTACTCTTGGGGGTGGGCTTAACTATTTTGATGTAAAGTCAGGAACCTTTGAACATATAACACATCAAGCTGGTAACCCTCGTAGCCTGAGTCATAATGATATTTATTCAATACTTTACGATAGTCAGCAGAGATTGTGGGTAGGCACTTGGGATAGTGGTCTTAACTTAATGCATGGGGAAACTAAAGAATTTACTCGTTTTCGTCATAGACAGGGTGACCTTAGCAGTATAAGTAATGATCAGGTTTGGTCTATTGCCGAAGATGCAAGTGGTAGAATATGGGTAGGAACCGATAACGGTTTAAGCCTATTTAATGAAGAGGATAGCACATTTTCTGTTTATCGACACGACTCCTTCGATCCCAAAAGCCTATCTGCCAATTCGGTGAAATGCATATTAGCCGATCATTATGGTCAGATGTGGGTAGGTACTTACGACGGAGGAGTTAACTTGTACAATCCATCGGTGAATCAGATACAGCATTATTATCAGAAGCAAGGGCAGTCATCGCTATCGGGTAATAATGTTTCGGCAGTGGTACAATTAGATCAAGACCGAGTGTTGATAGGGACTGACGGAAACGGATTAAATTTATTTGATAAATCGAGTGGTCAATTCACCAACTTCACGTGTCAGCCCGATAATCCTACTGGAATTGGGGGGGATAAAATCAAAACGCTACTGCTAGATCAAGAGGGTAAAGTGTGGATTGGCTTTTGGAATAATGGAATGGATCGTTTTGACCCTGAAACAAATTCTTTCATTCACTTCCGGAAAGATGAACGCGAGTCTTCTCCTTGGTTGACAAGTGATAATGTAACTAGCCTAGTTGAAGATCAGGATGGATTACTTTGGGTAGGTACATTCGGTGGTGGGCTTTATTCCTTTGATCCACAGCAGAATCTATTTGCCTCGTATATAAAGTATCCTAATGGGGGAGAAAGTATAAGTGACAGAAATATTTGGTCGGTTCTGGTAGATCGGAATAATAATATCTGGTTTGGGACTAGTAATGGGCGAGTTACACTACTCGACCGCCAGCAGAATCGGTTCATTCAGGTACTACCTCGCCAGCCCAGTGAAGAAGGTTATGCTATTCTAACGCTCTTTGAAGATCACCAGGGAAGAGTATGGGCTGGTTTAGAAGGTGGCGGTTTGCGACTGCTCGACCGACAAAATAATGCATACCCTGCTTATACAGTAGAGGCTGGTTTACCTAGCAATATTGTTAAATCTATTGAAGAGTCGGCGGATGGTTATCTTTGGTTAGGAACTACCCAGGGGCTTGTTCGTTTTGACCCAGATTCGCTGTCTTACAAGAGATACACGGTAGGCGATGGATTACAAGGATTGTATTTTAACCAAGATGCCGCAGCACGACTCAGCTCGGGCGAGCTAGTCTTTGGTGGAACAGAAGGATTCAACCTATTTCATCCCGATAGCCTACAAGAGAGGTCTCAGAAATCCCCGATTGCTTTTACTGATTTTGAAATTTTCAATCGCCCGGTTCCGGTTGGGGAAGAAGGCTCGCCCCTGAATAAACAAATCAACTACACTGAATCTATTAATCTGTCTTACAAGTACTCTGTCTTCAGCATATCATACACCAGTATTAATTTCAGTAGCCCCAACCTGATCCGCTACCGTTATCGACTGCTAGGTTTTACGGATGATTCTTGGCAAAGAGTAGGAAGCGAGCGAAAGGTTACCTACACCAATCTCCAGCCTGGTCAGTATACTTTTGAAGTAAGAGGGCAATTATCCGATCAGATGACACCTACTCGCTCAATAGCCATAATAGTTACACCACCCTGGTGGCGTACCTGGTGGTTCTATATCATCACTGGGGGGACATTTCTGATATTACTGTACGCAGTGTATTGGATCAGAGCACAACAAATTATTCGGGCGAATCGAAAGTTGGGGGCATTGGTGGATGAACGTACTAGTAAATTGCAGCAGGCCAATCAGGAGCTACAAAAAAAGAATGTACTGATACAAGATCAAAAGGAAGAAATTCAAACCCAGGCTGAAGAACTGATCGCTTCTAATGAAGAGATACGATCTATCAATCAGCGGTTAGAAGACACCGTAGAAATGCGAACAGCTGATCTGCAAAAATCGAATGAAGAGCTAGACAACTTCGTCTATCGGGTGTCTCACGATATTAGAGCGCCGCTGTCGTCGGTTCTAGGGTTGCTTGAGCTAATGGGGCTTGACCAATCTTACGAACAGTTAAATATCTACCGGGAGATGGCAGCCAAAAGTATTAATAAGCTGGATGGTTTTGTGAAGAATATTCTAGACTATTCGCGGAACTCCCGCTTGCAACCCAAGCATCAGCAAGTTGATTTCCATCTGCTCTTAGACGACCTTCTGGAGGATCTTCAGTACATGAAGAACGCCCAGAAGTTGCAGGTTATTCGGGAAATAGACGGAGAGAATATTTACCGTGGCGACCCTATGCGGTTGCAGGTAATATTCCGGAACTTACTTTCTAACGCTATCAAGTACCAGAATCCGTATGCAAAAAATCCATTTGTAAAAGTACAGGTTGAGATCAAACCTTCTGAGGCGATCATAACTGTAGAGGATAATGGAATTGGTATTAAGGATGAGCAGGTACAGCGGGTTTTTGAAATGTTTTATCGAGCTGATGATCAAGAAGCTGGGTCGGGTATTGGATTATATATTGTGAAAGAGACCATCGATAAATTAGGCGGCTCTATCACTATATCCTCTCAAGTAGAAAAGGGAACAACGTTTACTGTAAAACTACCTAATCGTGTTACCGGATAATAATGCATCACTAATAGGTTAGGAGAAAAGTGTTCTTGGGTTCTCGAAAGCTAATTTGCTGTATAGTTTTCCAGTGTTACTCTGGCATTCTTTCTGACTTTATTCCTTATGAAAGGCGTAAAGCCTAAGAGTTGTCCGGGAGTACCCAGCGCCATAGTAGCCCATTTCCAGAAATTGAAATGGTCAGAATGTTTCGTCATCTTATTATTACTGATGATAAAATCGGCCTGGATAACATTGTGTATAGGACGCCTATTTTTACCAAAAAGATAGTCCGCCTCCCAGGTAGCATGACCACCCGTAGCGGTGCCCTTCACATTATAAAAGTTAATCTTCAAACTATCGCGCCCTCGTTCAATCAACATCCTCCACATGTTTTTAACCTGTTCACCTTGTAGCTGACCAAATGCAGGATCTTGAAATTGAATATCATCATGGTAGTGAGCTACCATTTTTTCAGCATCTAATTGCTGAAAAGCGGTATAAAACCCCTGAATGATTTGCTGATGCTGCTGTTCAATGGTCATAAGGTAGACTAGAGAAAGTTAGTGAATTAAAAGTATTAACTAATTGATTTTCAAATATTTACATAAAAAGTAATAAATGAAAAATTATTCCTGCACTTTTACGATTGCTACCCAATCTTTCTCTCTATCGGCAGGTGGGTAGCCTATGGGAGTATTATTACTTGCCAATACTTTTGATACACTTCCAGTTTGTAAATCGCCTCCTTGGCGAGGATTGTACCACATTACAGAGAACTCCTTTCCTGAATCGCCGAGGTTAAGTGACGGAGTTTGCTGAGACGTTGGTAAGTAAACTGCGTAAACTTCGCCTTCAGCAGTCAAGCAGTAGGAAGTGGTATCTGAAGTTAGTTCATCAACAGGCTTCATTTTCCAAAACGGAAGGTGGTCTTCAAAGAATTGCCGGGCAAAGCGGTTCTGATCCCAGAAAATATCACGGCTGCGGAAGTCCTCACAGGTAAGGTCAGAGTTGGGACTATCATAACCGAAGTACCACTCCACTCCGTAGCCACTAGCCATTAAAGTTCCCCACAGCGCATTAGCCCGAGCCAAATCATGGGTGGGGTCTTCATCATCGGGTAATAGAGCAATTTGGGCATTTCCGGGTTCATCAACCGCCAACGCCCAAGCTTTACCCGTAGAGTCTGACTTCGCCCGCCATTTAAGTACCCGCTGATGAACGTCCCGAAAATCTTTATCCCGCAGTTGGAGTGAAGCCCCTGTAAGTGGCGATTGGTCACCAATGAGTTGCTGGTAACGATCATCCTGATTGGGAAATGTGTGAATGACTAAATGATGCTGGTAAGGATCAAGTTGGCGAACATAGTCAGCAACTTTTTTCACCTCCTCAATGGGCTGGTTGTTTTCCTCGCCCAGATTCCAGTTCATAGCCAGATGATGTCCAAAGCGGGCAATCAGTTCCCGATAGTATAGCTTGCCTTCCATCCCGAAAGTTCCGTTATCCATTAAGTGATCCGTTTCGGTCTCGTGGGTCTTGAAGTGTAGAAACATCCCTTTTGTCTCAGCGTACTCGAAAATTCGTTCCCATTGCTCCAATTTGGAAACATCCAGTCGGTCTCGATGAAACATCGTTACCCAGGCTTCTTTATTCTTCTTGTCATTGGCATATTCTTCATATTCCGCCTCCGGTACTTTTAGTAAGTAAGGAAACACATTACGATCATCACCATCTACATTGAAGGTGAGAAAAGAAAAGACATTCAGATATTCCGAAGCCAAATAGTTGATAGCTCCCAGCAAGTTTCCCCCTTTATCTCCTTGCCATAAAAACCCGGATGCTTCTTCATCAAAGTCTTTCTGATGTGGCTCCCAGTTTTTTCTTAGTCCCAATGCGTTGGGAGTAGCATCAATATCCTCGTAAGCCAGTAGGTTTTCGGGCGCATCTACTCCAAGTTTGATAAAGTACGCTTCGGTTTCAGCGTATTTTAAGTAGGGTTCACCTACGTAGTTTAAGCGGCCTTGAGCCCGGTTATCCGGTAACAGTTTATCTGAATCAGCAATGGTGAAACTTCCGTTTAGCCCATCCATAAATCCAGCACTGACTGCTTCAGTAACATCTGCTTGCACCGCTACTTCCTCCCCTTTTTTGAACGAAACCGTATATGCCCATTCTCCAGTTTGGTTGGGAGTGAACCTGACCATCCATTTGTTTCCTGCTTCGGCACTGGTTTCAGCGGCGTCGCCATCGGCGGCGTAGAAGCCTGGCACCCGATAGGCTTGTTCACCATTGGTGAATGTTACATCTAGGCGGTAATTCAGAAATGGGTTTTCATCAGCCAACTCACTGGCTTCTGGTCCGTCAAAAACGAGGGTTACTCTGTGCCACTTCTTTAACTCTCCCTGAATATCAACATTGGCTGATTGGCTACAACTAGCTATTAGGGTTAGTAGTAATAAGTAGGCTGGCGAGAGGAATTTTAATTTTATAATCATTTGAATATCAGAAGGTTGTTGGTTTTTTAGTCTTTGAGGCATATGGATGGCAAATCCACTTTTATTACGAGGGTGGGATTACAAATCCCACCTAGCACAGGGTAGAATAATTTGTTTATTACGAACATCGTCCCCACTAGGTCCGTCCTACCACGGCATAAGCATACTGAGTTCTATTCTCCCGAAAGCCGAACCCGTATCGTTTCGCCATCTTTTGACATAAGATAAGCCGGAATACGGATTTCTAAGCGTTTAAGCCCATCAATCTGCCGATCTAGTTCTAGCGGTGGTGGATCTAATGAGATCATGGATACCATTAAGTCGGGATGGGAGAGGTTTTCAAGCTTTAACTCCTTGCCATCTTGCTTCAGCGTAGCTCCACCTTCCACAATGTCCACGTCGGCGGTAGTCATTAGCTGCCAAGTGATATGTTGAGTAGAATCGCTAGGCTTGATCTGGTCTTCAATCAGTAGCGATTGATTATCTTCTTTAACAAACCGACGGGTAGCACTGGCTACCTCTCCGCCAAATACTTCTGACATGTCAATAGTGGCCTCCGGATGTTCTCCATCCTGAAAATCGGTGATGGAGGCAAATCCATCCACATGGTGTAAGGCGTTATTTACGGTGATGGTGCTGTGCCCATAGTTATTCTTGGTCAGCAGCGTCCAGCGTTCGCACTCCTGGCATCGGCCCCACAGATTGAAACCCGTTTTTTCCAAATTATGATATCCCTGGTTACCAGGATCAACCACCCAGCGTACTCCGTTCAATTCAAAGATAAACGAACCAGCGTCCATATTACCGTGGTTCACTGAGCCCCTACCGCCTTTCCCACCAAAGTAGTAATTGTGCGGATTCCCTTCTTCGGTTCGGAAGAAAACAACGGGGTTGGAACCATCGCCTTTCCAGGCCAGAGGCAAGGGTTGACCGCCGTCTTCATCAAACTGAGATAGCCATACCAATCCGGCTCCCGCCCAGCGCGATAGTTCACCCATTTCAGCCGGATTACGCAGGAAGCGATTTTTTTCATAATAAACTCCGTTTCCCGTTTTAATAGCAAACCAAGCAAGAGTGAGATCTCCGTTTTCGCTGCGTTTGTCACCGCAATCAGCAAAGTTGTAGTACCATCCAGAAGGAGCCATACTGAGTGCCCGAAATTCAGCACTTTCTTTAAAAGCCGGATAGTCGGCCAGACCAAAGTCGGTACCGAAAGCACTTTCCAACATAGAAGCTGTGAGCACCGAAAAGCTGGTGCCGTAGCGCCAGTAGGTTGAACCTTCGGGATAAACGCCGTCGGGACCGTATTCTTCCAGGGCATGGGGCATCCCTTCCAGTGCCCGGTGAATAGTTTTGGCGGCTAACTCAGGGTCTTGTTCAGCAATTACTACCGAGGCAGCGATCATGCCGCCGTGGCATACTTGGTTCCAGTTGTTGTTTCCGTCAACCCAACCAGTGTTACCCTTTTTATTATAGCTAGGCTTAATTCCTTTTTCAATGAGTGCATTTTTGGCTAGCTCAACAGTAGAAGCGGGTAAGTCTTCCCCTACCCAGTCAACTGCCAAAGCTATCGCTAGCGACATTTCAGCTACATCCAGATAGTGGGAAGGGTTCCAGTCAGAAAAGTTACTTACGGCAGTTACTTCATCGTTGATGCGGTTTAGGATTTTCTCGTCTCGATCTATTCGATAGGTTATTCCCAGGATATTCATACGGTAAAGCATCTCGCGGGAAACTCCAAGAAGCCTTCGTCCTTCCATTTCGCGCTCCAGTAATGGCTGCTTCTGAATTTCTTCTGCGTTTAGCTTGACAGCTTCGTATACGTTCTTCACTACCTCATCAGACTTTAAGTCTTTCTTTAGCTGCTTTTCAATGGCTGGAGTCAGAATTAACCGCGGGCTGCCTCTACGTAGCTTTTTTTTCAGATAAGCCACGTCCATCGGATTTTCCAGTTTCATTGGATCATCGTTTTCTGGATTTGATGGACGATCGGTAGCGATAGAGCTCAGTGGCATTACTAGTGCTAGACACCAGGCACTGAAAAGGTAAATAAATTTTAGTTGCATTAGGTATTAGGTTTATGTGTCGTAGTAGAAAGATACATGTTTTTTAGTTATCTGGGCTACCCTGAAGTTCGTAAAGATAAAGTTGGCTAGGCTCTGGCCAGGGCTTGGGACGAGGCTTATCTCGGTTCCGAGGTAGGGTCTCCCATTTTAGTACGTATTGAACTTGCTTGTCAGTGTCTTTTCCCTGATCGGAAGCAGTCTGTATTGTCAATCCCGGAAAATCCCCTTCTACTTCCATAGTTGCGGTGAATGCTTGTGGTTTGAGCACTTCACCACACAAATCCAGGTTTTCGTCTAAAAGTAGTGTGCCATCACCGTATTTAATATGAGAGTAGCCTAACTCGTAGAATCCATCCTTCCGGCGGTTAAATGGACCAATGAATACTTCTTTGTTAATACTTCCGTAACCGGAGAAGTACCACCGATAGTCCCAATTCGTTACCTGTTTTATCTGCCATACTTCGCTTATAAGTTGGGCGGTATAGAATTGTAGATTTCCGGCAGAATCATATTTATGGTAGGCGAAAATTGGTTTGTTATTTTCATCCAGGCAGAGTTTGGCAGCTAGATTAATGATACCTCCTTGAATGGGAATGGGATCGACAACCACCGACTTGTTATCCACCGTGACTGGCAATTCTATCGGCTGCCCGAGGGCATTATACCAGTTTACCATATCAGGGCTTTTTATATAGGAGAGGTCGTGGTTGGTTGAGCAATCTGGAGTATCGCGCCACACCCAGTACATATGGTACCAACCGTCTTCTAGTAAGTTTGGACGGGAGGAATAAGCATTTACCGAATCCTGCCCATCGGTTAAGGGGGTATCCACCAAGCGGGTCCACTGCTGAGTGTTACTATCGTACCTGTTATAGATGTCATTACCATTGCCACTACCTCCATCTCGATATCGGAAGATCAATTCGTTCTCAGCAGTGTTCATAAATACCGGGTAAGTACATCGATTTTCCTCACTGCCTACCATTTTATCTACCTGAATTAAGGTAGTAATGTCATTTGGTACAGTACTTCTAAAGTAGGTTAATCCGTTAACGTGCATATTTCCGGACAAATGGATATATCCTTCCTTGTCTAAACCTAAAGTAAGGTAATTATGACTATCCCAGCCCAATATCGTGCTGGTTCCTTCCCGAGATTCCCGCGGATACGGTGGTATTTTGTGAAGGGCAAACGTATCCTGATGCAGATGACGTTGCCCTACTATCAGATGCCGTTCGTCATTGTAATAAGCGATATACTGCTGGTCATCATCGGTCAGTAAACTAAAGCCCACTGGGTGACCCGCCCATACTTGGTCGATCTTGATGATCTTCTCAACTGATACTTTTTGATCTCGCTCATCAATAATAATTGATTCGTGATGATGATCAAAAGAAGGTTGTGCCACTCCCTGACGAAAAAGTAATAAAACTGTCAATGACAAAAGTAATACTTCTTTCATAGTTGACTTTATATTAACTTTTTTCTGCTCTCGGTACAATATTAAAAGTGCTTAAATCGTTTTATTCATATTTTTTGATTTATTTAGCTAGTTAGGTAAGACACTCTTAAAGAAATTTTTTATTTAAAAACTTCACAAAAAGTACATAATATTTTTTTTTGATTTTTCACTAATGTATATTTTTTTAAGCAAAAAAACTCAACAAATTAGCGTATATATGCTTATTATCTATATCATAAATATTTAATCATTGTACTAATGTCACACTGATACTTATATTAAAAATATATAATATTCCCATTGTGCTTTCTTTTTTCTATAGATTAGATAAGAGTAAGTTCTGATTTAAATTATATTTTATTAAATGGTTAGTATTTGTGTTTTTCATTTTATAAACATATCTGTTTAGCAAATTATGTTCGCTAAATCCTAGACTTCTCGATAAGAGAGTGTAGTTGCTAGCATCTGGAGCCATTTTTTGTATCGCTAACTATCGTTAAGAGGTAATCTTCTATAACTATTTCAAACATGATACAACAACCTATTTATGTCTCTTACCACATCTATCGAAAGAATGCAGAGATTAAATTATCTCATTGGTAAAAAAGCTACGGGTACCCCCCAAGAACTAGCCAACAAGCTCGGCATCTCAAAAAGAATGCTGTACGAGTATTTAGATGCTATGAAAGATATGGGGTTATCTATTCGGTACTGCAAATGTTCTCGCAGCTACTTTTATTTGGATAATATAAGGCTTATCGTAAAAATTGAAAAAAAAGAGTGAGTGCAATCTAATTGCACTAGTATTTCTTTTATTGCTTGCGGAGTAGGCAGTGAGGTGACTACATTATATTCACATAATCTAACCGGAAGTGAAAAAGACACTCGATGAAAATCCTTCGAAGGCTTTAGAGATTCTGCTGCACCGATTGAATACTAAGTTTACCAGTTATTCAATTCGGAATCTAAAAAAGCATCCTGATTATCCCAGCTTACTGTCTATTAATCATACGCTAGACCAGCTTCAGATAGACAATATTGCAACTAGGACTACCTATGAGCAAATGCAAAATGAATTTCCCAAGCCACTGCTGGTACATATGCAAGAGCGGGGGGGAAGTTACCGGGTGGTGGATAAACTGGATGATGACAGCGTGTATTTCGTTAACCGGAAAGGAAAATTACTATCTCAGTCTAGATCAGCGTTTATGAAATCTTGGAGTGGGGTAGCTATGCTGATAGATAGTGAAACCAAAGGAGTAGAAAAAGACTATGCTACAAATCGGGTAAAAGATGTGTTTGGTAAAGCTGCATTGCTATTAGTAATCTTTGGATTGCTTCTCTTTATAGTTTACACAGTAACTTATACTTCTACTTTATCTACCACGTTTGATTATCTTTTTTTGCTAACTAAGTTAGTGGGAGTTACAGTGACTATTCCCTTAATGATTCGTTTGATAGACAAAGATAATGCTTTGGTGAAGCAACTTTGTCAATCAGGAAAATCTGGCAAGAATGCTAACTGTAGTAGCATACTAGATTCACCTGCTGCTACTATTTGGGGAGTGATTTCCTGGAGTGAAGTAGGGTTTATCTACTTTTCCACCCTGTTCTTATATCTGCTATTTTTTCAAAACCATGTAAATGTCTTAATAGCGAGTTTGGCGGTGTTAGTCGCTCCTTTTACTGCCTACTCAATTTACTACCAGTGGAAAATAGCTCGACAATGGTGCCGCTTGTGTTTAGCAGTACAAGTGGTAATTCTATTAGAGTTAGGGTTGGCTGTAGCCTTTTTAAGCCAATACGGAATAAATTCGGTTGATCTGTATAGCGTTTTGGTACTGTTGGTAGTATTCACTATTGTAGTTTCTATTTATGGTTTGCTAAAACCCATGCTTATTGAATGGAAAAGAGCTAAAAAGGAAATTCCCCAATTGAACAAGATCAAGTACAAACCCGAAGTATTTCAGCTACTGCTTAGAAAAAACTCACCAATGGATACTTCGGGACTTGATGCTATTCAATTTGGAAACCCCAATGGTGAGCATGAATTGACTATTATCAGTAACCCTACCTGCGGCCCTTGCATTAGCATGCACCAAAGGCTTTTTGAGTTGTTGAAAAAAAAAGACAACATAAGCATACAAGAGATACTCTTGACCCAGAGAAAGGAGCAAAGTATAGGATATCAGGTTGCTATGCATATGCTAAAGTTAAGCCAAACCGCTGGTGCTGATTATCAGTCTAAAATTGAAGCTTATTATCTTAGTTATAGTCAGAACTCTAAGGGTTGGTTGAATGAATTTGGCTCTACGACAACTGATACAATGAAAGCAAAACAGATACTGAAAAAACAAATAGATTGGTGCCAGCGGTGGGATATTTTGGCTACTCCTACGGTGTTATACAATAGGCATGTGTTGCCTAAAGAATATACTATCGAAGATTTTAACTATCTAATCGATTAAAAATACGTTGTGCAACCCCGGCGGTATCCGAAAAGCCGTAAATAGAGTAGGAGTAAATTTTAATTTTTAGTATTATGAAAAAGAAATTCATCAATTTTTTGGAAAAACTCTCCCGTGATGAGATGAGAACAGTTACTGGTGCAGATGGGTATGGTGATGGTCAAATTGCCTGTTCATGTTCTTGTACGGATGGCTCAGGAGCCTGGAGTGGAATTTATGATAACTATGACCAAGTGCATAATTCTGCTATAAGTCATTGTTCCCAACCTGGTAACCCTGGTGATTGGTATTCTTGCGCATGTCAAGGCTCTGTTGGTTGAGCTTATATGGTAAGCTTCAATTGTAATATGTAAATAAATAGCTAATTATCGCATTTGCAGAGTTAGCTATTGTATAGCACTATAAGAGAAGCTTGCCATCTTATATTAGGATAACATACTAGTAGTTAGGTGAATGGCTAAAATAATAATATGTAATAAATTTAGAAGATACTACTGATATGCATGATTAAAAAGCCAAGACTTTTAGAATAAGTTTGTGTGAGATTTCCTCATTATCAACAACCTGACCACAAAGATTGCGGGCCTACCTGCCTGAAAATGGTAGCTAAGCACTACGGAAAAGTAATTACACTGCCCAGATTACGTTCACTGGCAGAAAATACTCGTAGAGGTAGTAATTTGTTAGGACTCTGTGACGCAGCAGAAAAGATAGGGTTTAGAGCCACTGGAGTACGAATTAATTATCAAACCTTTTCTGAGGAGATAGCATTGCCGTGTATTCTTCATTGGAAGGACTACCACTATGTAGTTGCCTACAAACGCAAGAAAAATAAAGTGTATTTATCTGACCCAGCAAAAGGTCGGATAATGGTAGATAAAAAAATCTTTCTAGAAAAATGGATTGGTAAAAATGCTGATGAAAGCACTCCTGAAGGCATTGCATTGCTACTGGAACCTACTCCGGTATTTTATAAAAGTGATTGGAAAGTAGAAGAGAAACAGAGCTTTTCCTACTTGTACAAGTACCTGTTTCGCTATAAGCACTTGTTATTTCAGATAGCTCTAGGGTTAGCTGGAGGAAGCTTATTACAACTAATATTTCCCTTTCTTACCCAGAGCCTTGTAGATGTTGGTATTCAAAACCAGGATATTGGGTTTATCTACCTGATTTTGCTGGCTCAATTGATGCTATTTTTGGGAAGTATTAGCATAGAAGTTATCCGAGGGTGGGTGCTATTGCACCTCAGTACCCGCCTTAATATTTCATTAGTGTCCGATTTCTTTATTAAGCTAATGCGCCTACCTATAAGCTTTTTTGATACCCGCATTACCGGAGATATTATGCAGCGCATCAGTGATCATAAAAGAATAGAGCGATTGCTTACCAATACCTCACTCAACACGCTATTTTCATTTGCTAATATTCTCGTCTTCAGCTTTGTGCTTGCTTATTACAGCCTAAATATTTTTGCTGTTTTTCTGATAGGTAGCATTATTTATATTGGTTGGATTATACTTTTTCTGAAGCGTAGAAAGCAAATTGATTATCTTCGCTTTTCACATGTTGCGGAGGAAAAGAGTAAAGTTATTGAATTAATTAACGGTATGCAGGAGATTAAGCTGCATAATGCCGAAAAGCAAAAACGATGGGGCTGGGAGTTTATTCAAATCCGGCTCTATAAAGTAGCCATAAAGACCTTAGCTCTGGAGCAAACCCAAGGAGTAGGTTCCAAGTTTATTGATCAGCTTAAAAATATTATCATTACTGTAACTGCCGCTACGCTAGTGGTTAGGGGAGAACTTACTTTGGGTATGATGCTGGCCGTGCAGTATATTATCGGTCAGCTAAATGGCCCGATTCTTCAGATTGTGGGATTCATTCAATCAGTGCAGGATGCTCAAATTAGCCTGGAGCGCTTAGGAGAAATTCACAGTAAGGAAGATGAAGAGCCAGTGGATGAGCAGAAAATTACTGATATAGATGTTCGTAACGATATTGTTATCAAGAATCTGGAGTTCAGATATGCAGGTGCTGACGAACCGGTACTCAAGAACATAAACCTTACGATTCCCGCCCGGAGAATTACCGCTATCGTGGGGGTGAGCGGTAGTGGTAAAACTACCTTAATGAAGCTCCTGATGAAATTCTATCAGCCCCAAAAAGGAGACATTAAATTGGGGGGTACCCATCTGGATAATATCTCGCAGCACATCTGGCGAGATCATTTTGGCGTGGTAATGCAGGAGGGGTATCTGTTTAATGATACTATTGCGGCTAATATAGCGGTGGGCGATGAATACGTAGACAAGGCGAAGCTTCAAAAAGCCGTTGAAATTGCTAACATCAAGGAGTTCATAGAAAGGTTGCCCAAGAGCTATAATACCAAAATTGGCAATGAGGGAGTGGGTATTAGTACTGGGCAAAAGCAACGAATTCTCATTGCCCGGGCGGTTTACAAAGATCCTGATTTTATCTTTTTTGATGAGGCTACCTCGGCGCTAGATGCTAACAATGAGCGGGTTATCATGAATAACCTTAATCACTTCTTTGAAGGGAAAACGGTCATTATTATTGCCCATCGGTTGAGTACCGTCCGAAACGCTGATCAGATTATTGTGTTAGACCAAGGGGAAATTGTTGAAGTTGGTAATCACCAACGGTTGGTGGGCGAACGTAATGGTTATTATAAATTAGTGAAAAATCAGTTAGAACTATAGAATGGAATAAATAGGTGTCCCCGGATGAGGCTTTGCGAATTCCGGGGCCTCCTTCTTAATACTAAATAGGAGATGCCGGCCATTGTGGCACGAAACAGGTCCGGCAAGACAAGAAAGCCTTATGCCTAGAACATTAGCTGAAATAGAATTACGTTCAGAAGAAGTACAAGAGGTACTAGATGCTCCCCCTGCGTGGCTGGTACGGTGGGGGTTATTGGTAATATTGTTACTAATCGTATTACTGCTGATAATTTCCAACCTGGTACGATATCCGGATGTTATTTCCGGTGAGATTATGCTCACTACGCAAAATCCACCCATCAAAATTGTGGCGAACAGTAGTGGTAAGCTTACCAAACTACTTCGACCAGAAGGAGATTTCCTATCATCGGGAGAGGTGATCGCCGAAATTGAAAACCCTATTACTAACCGTGGGATGGAATACATGAAATCTTTAATAAATCAGGTAGAAAATTTTCTTAAAAATCCAGTTACTCCAGTAGATTTTACGGATAGTAGTTACGTGTTTGGAACCATTCAGGGTGAGTATAATGCGCTGAAAAAGCTATGTATGGATTATCACAAATGGTCTACTGATGTATATCAACCCGAAGAAATAGGCAACCTTACGGCCAAAATCAAACAGTACCGTCAATTAATAGGCATTACCGAAAAACAAACTAAAATTTCACTTAGTGAATTAGCCAACGCTCAAGAAAAGTATCAAACTGATAAAATGCTTTATAAAGAAGGCGTTTTAGCTAAGCTTCAGTTCTATCAGGAAGAATCGGCGTTTCGCCAACAAGAACAAGAGGTGGAAAACCTACACAAAGCGGCTACCCAAAACCGTATTACTTTGCTAGATTTAGAAAAGCAACTTCTTGATATCCGGCATCAGCAGACTGAAACCCAGCGTAATTTTCGGGATGAAATTATGCTGAATTTGCATGCCATTCGTAATCACATGGATAATTGGCAGAAGAGTTATCTGGTAACTACCCCGATTTCGGGGAAGCTATCTTATTTAGAGCCGATAAGTAATAATCAATTTATTCAGGCTGGTGAATTCGTTTTTGCAGTAGTTCCCGAAAAAGAGGAGTATCGAGGAATTATTGATATCCCTTCTCCCGGAATAGGAAAAGTTGATATAGGCCAACAAGTTAGATTAAAGTTTAATAACTATCCCTACGAAGAATACGGACAAGTAAAGGGGGCTGTTGAGAAGATATCACTTCTAGCTAAAGAGGATATTTATCGAGTAGAAGTTGAGCTCCCTAACGGGCTTACTACTTCATATAATCAGGAACTATTGTTTGTGCCGGAGATGATGGGGCTTGCTGAAATAATTACCGAGGATTTGAGCATGATGGAGAGAATCTTCTATAGCATTCGAAGCATTTTTGATCAATAAAATGAAAACGGTTTTGTTTATCATATTACCTTATCCCAGCCACTACAACGCATGTTTTGGTTTGGCACAGAAAGCTCAAGACCGTGGCTTTAAGGTAGTTTTTACCGGATATCCGCACCTAAAAGATCATATAGAAAAACAAGGCTATACTTTTCATGCTATGGAATATACTTCTGAGTATAATATCCAAACGATAAAAGGGTTTATTGCTTTTTTCTTGCGGTCTTTATTAGAGAAGAAAGAAATCAGGAACCGCTACCGGGTCTGGTACCGAAGTGTAATCGAAATCAGAAGTGTTCACGAACAATATCGGCCCGTCCAAATATTTTTAGACGCTCATTTGAGCCACTATTATCTGTACTTACTGAAATACCGCCAGTCTATCACAATTCTTAGCACCAAGCTATCAACCAAAAGGTCGCCTGGATTACCGCCGCTTAATTCATTTTATGTTCCAAAAGATACTTACTTATCTAAGTTATATTGTGAAGCATTATGGATTAAATACATTGTAAAAATAAGGCTGAGAAGATTAAAAAACAGTCTAGCTTTCCTGGGTAAAGATGAACATCATTTCCAACAAAGGCTATGTAAAAAGCATGGTGTACAATGGAATTCTATTTTTGAACAGCAGAACACTTTCTTTATTGGTCTAAAAGAGACTCCAACTTTGATTCTGGGAAGTGAGAAACTTGAATTTCCTACTAGAAAAATACGCCCCTACGAAAAGTATTTTCAGTTGCCCATCCATCGAAATGAAGAAAAGTACTTCACCCAAGATTATATGCGTGTTTTAGAACGAATACAGTATCTAAAGAATACAAGAGCCTTCTCTACTATTTACTGCGCTTGGGGAACACTGAATAACGGAGATACTAAGGTGGTTTCTAGTTTTATGAATAGGCTAGTTGATACAATAATTACTAGAGAAGATTTGATTCTCGTAGTTTCAACTGGTAGTATGAATATTGATATCGAAGAAAATGATCAGATTTTTTTGCTAGATCGAGTGCCTCAACTCAATATGCTTAACCATAGCGATATGATGATTACTCATGGTGGGCATAATTCTATCAAAGAGTGTCTTCAGGTAGGAGTTCCTATGTTAGTTTATCCGCTTAATGTAAAAGTAGATCAGCCAGGTAATGCGGTAAGAGTTTATGTTAATGGTTATGGAATCTATGGACAGATGAATAAAGATACTCCTGAAATGATCCTTAATAAGATCAATGGAGTACTGCTTATGAAGAAGAACTTAAAACATTTAGAAGAATTGAAGGAAATAACTCAGCACATTTTCCATCCTAATTCACCATTCTATGAGTTTGATAAATTGGAAGTATAAATTGTTCTCGCAGCAGAGAGAATTAATGTTAGATGAGGGCACAAACCTAACGGTGATTCTTACTGTCTGGAAACGTAACAATTTGGAAGAACAGATAGAAGTATTACTTAATCAAACAGTAAAACCTTCCCAAATATGGATTTACCACTGTAAAGATTATATACGAATAAGCAAACTTTTAAAGAAATATCCTTTCGTGGAAGTCTTCTATTCCTCTGTTAATTTAAAGTACTTCGGTCGGCACACCTTAGCGCAATACGTAACCACGACATATACCTGGATTTTAGATGACGATATTATACCATCTCAGACTTGGATAGAAACTTGTCTCAAAATCTGTAAAGCCAACAATGCTATTGTCTGTAGAAGCGGAAGGATTATCCCACCTAATGATTTTTATCCGGGTGTAATAAAAAGCCAGATTTACCTAAAACAACATTTTGTGGGAGATAGCAAAATAGTGGACGGTATCAATATCTGCGAAGAAGATACAGTAGTAGATTATGGTTGTAGTAGCTTTTTCTTCAAAACCGAGTGGGAAAAATATTTCTGGAGTATTTGGCCATTTACTTTTCAAAACGGTGAAGATATGCACCTTTCTGCTTCTTGTAAAATTCGAGAAGATATCCCCACTATCGTACCTAAACAAACTTCTGTTGAAAACGTCGGTAACTTAAAGCCTGCTTATAGTTTTGACAAGCATGCCTCCTGGAAAAAAGAAGGGTTTAATGCGGAAAGAGCTGGGGTTATAAAGTACTTAATTGAGGAAAAAGGTTGGCAACCAATTCTATGGCCAAAGTACCAAAATAGCTTATCTGGCTGATGCGAAATATTTTTCAAAGTATACTTAAGAACAACTCAGAAGCTTTACCTATAGTGAAAGCAAATTGCAGAACTTTTGCCTTTGTTCACATTAATAAGACCGGAGGAACTAGTATAGCTCAGGCTATTGGACTCAAGCGAAAAGTTCATTACACTGCTTGCGAACTGAAACAAATGATGGGTGGATCTAAATGGAAAAAGGCTTACAAGTTCTCATTTGTAAGAAATCCTTGGGATAAAGTTGTATCTCACTACAAGTATCGGGTTCAAACAAATCAAACGATGATGAGAGAGATCCCAATAGATTTCAGTGATTGGGTAAAAGTAACGTATAGCCCTAATAAAGACTCATATTACTACAATAAACCCAGAATGTTTATGCCTCAAGTTGAATGGCTCAGAGACGAGAAAGGCAAAATATGCTTTGATATGATCGGAAGATTTGAATATCTAGAGTCTGATTTCAGAAAGCTTGTCAAGTTACTAGGTATCGATGTAAACCTTCCTCATCTCAATCGAACACCCAAGACTTTTTACAGAGATTTCTACTGTCAGAGTACACGGATCATTATTGCTGATTGGTTCAAGGAAGATATTGCATATTTCAATTACAAATTTTAAACAATGGCTATACCTTTAAGAAGATCATTAGCTAAACTAACCCTTACTATACTAGAGTGTGAGCCACTAATTAAAGTATATTCACACCCCCGTTCCGGGACGCATTTTTTAGAAAAATTCATCGGTTTAAACTTCTACTCTAATATTAACTTAGAACGCAAGCCTATTGTGTGGGGGCATTGGTCTAATAGACAAGTAAATAAAGATGGGTATGATTATCAAAGATTATTTGGAAATCATTTTTTTCCATCGGAACACCACAATCAAAAAGGTAAATACATTTATATCATACGAGATCCGAGAGCAGTTGCTTATTCCATATGGAAAACAAAGAATTTCCTAAGTGCCAAGGACAGTAATTTGAGCTTTTCTGAGTTTATTAGAGTCAAACTGGATTGGGTAGGTTCGCCCGCTTGTAAAACGATTCCTAAGTGGAATATTGCCCAACATTGGAGCCATCATGTAGCTAATTGGTTGCGCTATAGTATCAGTGGGAAAAATATAATGATAGTCACATACGAAGATTTAAAACTTTATCCAGAAAAAGTTTTTTCCGATATATTGAAAAAGTTTTTTCCGATGACCTTTGCTAAAAGAAAAATTATTTCTCCGAGAATCAAGGTGGTAAAGGAAAAAACAGGATTGCTTCCGAATCAAGCTTCTATTGATGCATGGAAAAGTGTTTTTACTGAAGAGGACGAGTTATTTTTAATAAGGCAAATTGAGCATAAATTTTTTCTAAGAGATCACCTTAGCTATCAATTCTAAAAATGTTCTGGATGTAGGTGATTCACTTTCTTCTACCCTTTCAAAATGTTTTTAAAACTATTTCAACATCGGGAGCAACGACCGCCCTGTCCTATTTGTATATTTTGCTACCATAAGGTAGCAACTACTCTAATGACAAAAATCTTTAAACAGATATGTGCAATACAAGGCTGGAACTTTTTAGCGTTACGTGGAAAGCAGAATACAATTCCTTTAGGAGCAGATGTGGTGATTTTTATGCACTCCCTTATTAACATTGATAATATTGATACTCCATTCTTGGGGATTCATATCGTCAGAGATCCAAGAGATATCATCGTATCCGGTTATCTTTATCATAAGCGTACTAATGAAGCTTGGTGCATTAACAAAGATCATCATATCCAAGAATCAATATTGTTTCCTCAAATTCCATATTCTCAGGAGCATAGACCAGAGGCTTGGAAGAAAGCTTATCTTTCTTCATTAGGTGAAAAGTCGTATCAAGAAAATTTGTTATGTAGATCAGAGGCTGAAGGCATAAACTTCGAGATGAACAATTATGGTTCTTGGACAATAAATAGTATGCGAAATTGGGTCTATGGTAATCCAAAGGTTTTAGAGGTACGATTTGAAGATATTATGTCCGAATATGATAAGACCCTTAAGATGATTTTTGATCATTTTCAATTTGATCAGAAAACAAAAAATATAGCAGTATCCATTGCTAGAAGGCACGATATTAAACGAAAATCTCCAGGCGAAATCAGCAACATTAGACATGTATCATCTGTTCAAACTACTCGGTGGAAAGAATATTTTAATCATCAACTTAAGCGTGAATTCATTGCCAAGTTTGATTCTGTTTTAATTGGTCTAGAGTATGAAAATGACAATTCTTGGATGAGTTAGCACTGATGAAAATAGAAAGCCCGTAATTTTTAGTTACGGGCTTTTTCTCGAGAAAGCTAACCAGCCTTCACAGCTAGATAATTACTCACCAGCTCCCCAACCCGGGTTTTGTCCAAGGTTCGGATTCTGCGATATTTCCGCAATAGGTATTGGCCATAAATAGTGCTTGCTTTCGTCAAAGATTGGCACTTCATAGTCAGTGCCAGCATACACATCTAGATAGGGTACTCCGTCAACTTCAAAAACACCAATAGTAGACTCACCATCCGGATCAAAACGACCTTGGTTGGCAGCATCCCAACGCATACCTAAATCTTTATCTTCAAATTTCTTACCCTGCCCCCAGCGGCGAATATCGTCGTAACGACCTCCTTCCATAAACAACTCAACGCGACGCTCCCGGCGAATCTCAACTAGCAAAGGTGAGATTCCATCGTTAGCGTAGCGAGGGTCCATAGGAGGGCTCATAGTCATGGCTGGCATAGCTACTCTAGATCGAAGTAAATTGATACTCATATCTAGGTCACCTTGCGTAATGGTTCCTAGTTCTGCCTTAGCTTCAGCATAATTGAGCAAAGCTTCGCCAAATCGTAGAATGATTGCTGGGGTAGATGATGTATTATAAGTAGCATGCGCGGCATTTACATCATAGACTTTGATGATGTGATATCCAGTAGTAGAGGACTGACCTGGTTTAGTCTGTCCTTGAATTTTAGGATAATCTGCCACAGATGGATCAGTGTTACCGTACATATAAAATGCTTGGTCGTCGGGATGGAGAACAGTTTGTCGTAGGCGGGGGTCACGATTTTCGAAGATATTCTCGAAAACTTCATCACCCTGATATAAAGGAGAAGACGTGATGGGTAAACCATCAGTACACAAATAATCTTCTACCATGCTCTTAGTAGCACCACCATTATAACCCCGGTGGTAGCTTTGTACATGATTAGTGAAAATTCCTAGTTCGTATCGTCTCCAATACAATACTTCAGGGTTTCCAGATAGATCTGTCATCCGATGGATAGCATTATAATCCATCGTAGGGTCACCAGTACTGTAGAGCGAGTAGGGTCCATTCATGATCAAGTCCTCTGCTGCATCGGCCGCAGCTTGAAACCAAGGAGCAGGATCGCCTAAATTATGGTATTTCTGCCATGTGCCTTCGTAAAGAGCAATACGGGATAACACTAACAAAGCTGCCCAGCGGTTCAAACGACCGGGAGCGTTTCCATCGCCCCAGTCATCGGGTAGGTTTTGGGCAGCAAATTGCAAATCTTCTAGTACTTTCCCCATTACGAACTCTCGACTATCTCGTTCGCCGTTAAGTACCTCGTCGTCATCAATATTGAGTGTTTGCTCAACCCACTGCACATCACTAAATTTGTGAACTTTTTCGCCGTAGAACCAGCCTCTGAATAAGCGAGCTTCGCCGATGTATTGGTTTCGTACTTCATCAGTTACTTCAGCTTTATCATAATTTTCCATTCCGAAATTGATAGCTCGCACAAAATCCCATCCTCGGTAACCAAACCATTGTTGCCCGGCATTATCAGGAACTTGATGTCTTCCAGCCCTAATTCTTTGAAAATAATCATGGCGAGGATGACGGGGAGCGGTATTATCCGAAAAGCCCGATAGATGCCATATTCCCCAGCGGTGGCTACTGAAGCCGTTATGGTGACCCATTAGAATTGGAACATTGTTGTCATCCCTAGCCATATCATAAAGGCTGTTATTGTATACCCGAAGGTCGTTTTCTGTATTCCAAAACGCTTCGTTACTAATTTCATCTAGCGGTTGCCGATCTAAGAATTCGTCGTTACAGCCAAACATAATGACTGCTAATGCTAAGGCTATTTTTGAAATATATTTTTTCATTTTATTTCTCGTTTAGAGTCATTAAAAGGATACTCGTATACCCATTGCATAAGTACGCTGCTTGTAGTATTCCTGCGTTAACGTTGGACGTACTTCAGGGTCTAAAGGACGTCGCATTCGGGTAAACTCCCACATGTTTTGACCGGCGAAGTATATCTGGGCACTTGTCATGCCTACTTTACTCGCCAGGTTTTGCGGTAGATTATACGCTAATGTTAGGTTCTTTAAACGGACATAAGCCCCGTCTTGTACAAATCTACTCTGTGGTTGAAGGTTTTGCTTAGTATTGGTAGAGATATGGGGAGCGGGAAAATAAGCGTCCCGATTAGTCTCACTCCAGGTATCAGTGAGGTAGTAGTTTTCTACGTGCCCAGCGTTGAATGGATAAAACGCAACCCAGTTATTGTTCGGTGGCCAGTAGTCATGTTGTAGAAGACCCTGGAAGAAGACATTGAGGGTAAATGCTTTCCATCCAACGGTACTATTGACGCCGAAGTTGTAGCGGGGTGTTTCGTAGCCGATAATCTGTTGATCGCCTGGGTTTTCCAAGGTATTATCGCCCAAACTAATTTCTCCGTCACCATTCAGGTCGGCGTAGCGAATATCACCAGGGCGCCAGTTAGAACCGTTCGGAATTTTAGTTTGGTCAGGTGCATTAGCTACTTCATCCTCGGTTTGGAAAATACCCTGGGTTACGTACCCCCAACGCTCGCCAATAATTTGTCCTTCGTAATACTCAGTATTATCGTTACTTGGATTAGGAAGAACCCCGGTAGGGTTATCGTATTTGGTAATTTCTGTGACATTATCGGATAGAGCCAGAGTGATACTGTAGTTCCAGTTGTTGTTCACTCGGTTTTGCCAAGTGGCGGCTAGTTCCCAACCTCGGGTTTGTAGATCAGCCGCATTTTGCTGCGGGGCATCAGTACCCAAAATAGACGGGAATTCTACGGTAGTAAGCATATCTCGAGTATCTCGGGTATATACATCAAACGATACATCCAATCGATTGCCGAACATGGTAACATCTAATCCTAAATTTTGGGATACTACGGTTTCCCAAGTAAGGGTGGGGCTTATCAATCCGGGAGCCTCAACAAACGGCGTACGAGCTCCAGCGGTCATCATATAGGGTGAGTTGCCTGACCCCAAAGTAGCGATGTAGGGATAGTATATTGGCGTTCTGCCATTTCTCTCAAATAAAAGTTGATTACCCAATTGACCATAAGAAGCTCTAAGCTTCAAATTATCCAGCCAGGAAGAAGTACCTTCCATGAACCCTTCTTCAGATATTCTCCACCCTACTGAAACGGAAGGGAAGAACCCAAAGCGGTCATCTTTCGGAAAGCGAGAAGTTCCGTCATAACGACCATTAGTTTCTATTAAGTAGCGATCGTCAAAGATGTAGTTCAACCGATAAAATGCTCCTCTAAGTGCCGTATGCTCTTTTCCACCGTAGGCCTCCTGGTTTCCAACAGTAGCATTAATATCAGTAATAGCCGGGGTGATTAAACTGTAGGAGCGCGCCCGGAAAAAATCAAATTGACCCCATTCTTGGTTAAAACCAACCATCGCCTTCAGGTAGTGTTGCCCCTGATCTATGGTATAGTCAGCGTAGGTGTTGATAACGTAGTACTGATCGGTATCCGTGCGATTATCAATCCAATCGTTTCCGCTGAATCCGTTACCAATGATTAATCCACCCGCCAAATCGCGGTTCTCAATTACATCAATTTTACTGTTAACCTGCTGTTGATCTCGGTTGGTAAGGTTAGCAGAGAATTCCCCGCGTATATTCAGACCGGGGATTGGGTTGAGCGATGCCCCCTGTGTCAAAATAATATCATTGCGAGTCCAAGTGTCACGTCCTCCATCTTCCAGGTACGGTAAAAAGTTCGTGCCAGCAAAGTACATTCCGATGTACTGTTCAAAGTCAGCCCTATCACCAGGTTCCAAATAAAATGGCAGATCAGGGAATTGAAGGGGGTCTAACGGATCTTGACGCGCGGAAGTATTAACATTTACGTCCCAGTTATAAAAACGGGGCTTATCGCTTTGTTCCCTAGTTATCAAAGCCCGGCTATCTAAACTTAACCAGTCAGTTACTTTAAAGTCGCCTTTTAGTAATATGTTATAACGCCGAAATTTCTCATTCTTATCTTCGTTTTTTAGATAACCATCTTTACCTAGGTAACCGAATGATGCGTAATAGGAAGCTTTTTCAGATGAACCTGAAACGTTGACATCGTACTTATTCTGAGGGGCAAATTCGGTAATTAACCGATCCTGGTAATTATTAAATCCGTAGAAGCGAAGTTGGCCGTTAAAGACTCCCCAAGCATTCTCTTCAGTAGGGTTCTCACTCCAGCGTCTGGTTCCATCAACGTAGTCCTGATCGTAGGATGGAGCGCCATTGGTACGTATGTTGGCCGCATTACGGGCGAGTACAAATTGATGCGGGTCAGTAATAGGGTCAATGAATAATATAGGTTGGGACAAGGCAAGCTCAGCCCCAAAATTAACCGAAATTTTATCTCCTTTACCTTGTCGGGTAGTGACTAGAACCACTCCGTAAGCTGCCCGAGCTCCGTATACTGCCGCTGCCGAAGCATCTTTGAGTACGCTAATACTTTCTATGTCATTTGGGTTGATTCGGTTCAGATCCATTGGAACCCCATCTACTAGGATCAGCGGTGCACCACCATTAATTGACTCAAAGCCTCGCACGTTGAAGTCAATAGGTTCAGCAGGGTCGCCATTCCGAATATTTACGTTTAAGTTCGGTACTACCCCCTGCAATCCTTCTCCAACATTCGCAATGGGTCGGTTCTGCAGAACTTCACCATCGGTTACACCAACTGCTCCAGTTAGATTTACTTTTTCCTGAGTACCATACCCAACTACTACAACTTCTTGTAGGCTTTGGATATCAGGCATCATGGTCATGTTAATAGTTGAGCGACCACTAATTGCCACCTCTTCGGGAGTATAACCGATTGAAGAAAAAATAAGGGTTTCAGCACCTGAGGGTAAGTTTAAACGATAGTTACCATCTACATCGGTAATTGTACCAGTAGTGGTTCCTTTCACTAGAATGTTTACACCAGGTAAAGCTTCATCATTTTCGCCATCGATTACTGTACCTGATATTTCGCTTTGGGCTAGTAGAGTAATTGGACCCCAGAGACAGAGTAGCCATACCCCTAGTGCCCGCATGAGGTGCGGTAAAATCTTCGTCATAATAAGAGAGTTTTAGGTTATAAATAATTAAAGAGAGATTGAGTGAATTGTAATATAGAGTTAAGTTTAATGGAATTTTTAACCGATTGCATTATGAAATCAGTAAAAGCAGTTGTTGGATTACTGAAGTAAATGCTTTTAGGTGAAAAAAAAAACAACTGTTTAAAAAAATGACAATTATTAAAGAAAGTAGCTGTTATTTATTATTATTATTCTTTAGCCTTTGAAAAAGGTGGATGATTTATAATATATCTATTATATTCTTTTTTATTTTTTATTCTTTTAAAAAAGAATATGCAAATATGTTATACTAAATAAAATAGTTGAATAATAATAAAATTAGAGTTTGCTGGTAGTCTATTTTACATAAAAAATAGTAATAGTTTTTTATATAAAAGTATTACTTTAATAATACAACAGTGCTACTTTGCCTGCGTACCCCCTTGATCAGTTATTTCTTCACTCCATTCAATGTTTCTAGTCCGAGCAGTAGAGCTTGGGTGCCAAGTTTACTGTGTCCTTGGGCTTGTACAGCTTCATACAATTGTTTTACTAACGCTAAACCTGGTAGAGCTAAATTCATCCGGTTAGCTTCTGCCAGGGCAATGCCCATGTCTTTAATGAAGTGTTCTACGTAAAAGCCAGGGGCAAAATTGCGGTTTACTACTCGAGGGGCTAAATTATCTAGTGTCCAACAGGCAGCAGCCCCACCACTAATGGATTGCAACATGGTAGATAAATCTAATCCTGCACGGTAAGCATATAGTAAACACTCGCAGACGCCAATCATGGTGCCAGCAATAGTAATCTGGTTGCACATTTTAGTGTGTTGTCCTGCTCCAGCTTCGCCCTGGTATACAATATTTTTGCCCATAATCTCAAATAAGGGCATAATGGCATCTACGGCTTCTCTATCACCACCTACCATAATTGATAGCTGTCCGCTCTTGGCTCCTACATCACCGCCGGATACTGGGGCATCAATCGTAGATACCTGCTTTGACTGACCTGCTTGATAAACTTCTTGCGCCAGACTTGGCTCGGTAGTGGTCATATCTACTAGAATACTTTCAGCTTTAGCTCCGGCTAATACTCCCTCTTCACCAAGATAAACTTCCCGTACATCCTGGGGAAATCCTACAATAGTGAATACCACATCGGATTGTTCTGCTACGGCTTGTGGCGTACCAGCCCAAGTAGCTCCTTTATCTAAAGCGGCCGCTGCTTTTTCTTTAGTACGGTTGTAAACTACGCAAGAATAGCCTTCATCTTGCAGACGGTTGACCATCGCGGCACCCATCACTCCGGTGCCAATCCAGCCTATTTTTGTGTCTTGTGTAATGTTTTTCATTTTGTTCAATAGTTGACTGTTAAACTGTTAATTGTTGACGGAAACTGGAGGCAGGGGCAGCTCCAAAGGAGTACGGAGAAGGGAAAATGGTCAATCTATATCAGAGGTGTACATCGTCATTTGCTCCTTTTTCCTGTTTTCTATCTCTACTTTTCACATCTTAGAAAGCTTATCAGCTAGATGCTCCGCTGCCCGCATGTCGTAGTCCCGACCTTCTCCGTCAGTAGGAATTAGTTTCTGAACAGCTTGTAAAGTGGGAAGAGCATCTTTGCTCATTGTTTCCAAGACATTGAGAGCTTGTACTCGAGCCATTAAGTTATCGTTGGTCAGAGCGTTGCGGAGCGCATTAACAGCAGCTTGGGTTTCCCCTAAATGATAGAGTGCTTCAGCTGCTGCAATCTGTATGCTTACTTCATCATCATCTAGTATAACCATCAACTTTTCCTTAGCTGGGCCAGCGTGTTCGGCCAGAATCCGGCATCCGGTGGCGGCCCAATAGCGAATGACTGGATTCTCATTTTCTAGCTGGTCCACTAGGTCAGGAATTGACTGAGGGTCGCGCATGGTAGCCATTTCGGCTACCTGCATGATTTCTTCCAAGGGATAGGCATTGGTTCGGGCAAATTCATATAAGGTAGTAGTTGAGTCCTGGGCAATATCTAGCATCATGGCTTCAGGAAGAAATCCAACATCCCGAATACTGAGTAACCATTGTTGGTTAGCCTCTCGAAGCTCAGTCAGTTTTTCCTGATAGGCAGGATCATCGGCCAGATTGTTGATGTTGTGAGGATCAGCTGCTACGTCGTATAACTCTTCAGCGGGTTTTTCTTCGAAAAAAGCCGATTGCACTTCATTAAGTTGGCCAGCTAAGTAAGCTTCCTCCCAAGAGCGCATAGAAGGAGCCCGCCACAGATACTCAATGTACTGGGCGTAGATTTTGTGAGGTAGATAATTACGAGCGTAACGAAACTGCTGGTCACGAACCGACCGAACCATATCAAATCGCTCATCCATCCTTCCGCGAAAGTTATAGGCATAGGGCTGAGGTTCGGCGGCTTGATCTCCTAAAAAGGCATTTCCTTGCATATAGTCAGGAACAGTAACTCCAACTAACGAGAGTAGAGTAGGAGCGAAGTCTGCAAAAGTGACCAAGCGATCATTGGTGGTTCCTGCTTCGCTGGGAGCTAAGTGTTGATAAGCTTCCGGAAAGCGGATGATAAGCGGGATATGTAGCCCTGACTCGTAAATAAACCGCTTACTTCGTCCAATCACTCCACCATGGTCGCTATAATAAAAAACAATAGTACTATCCGCTAAACCTGATTCTTCTAATTCTTGCAACACTTTCCCCACTTTAGCATCCATCTGCTGCACCCGATCGTAGTACTGCGCCCAATCATGCTCCATCTCGGGAGTACGAGGGTGGTAGGGCGGAATAGGCACTTCCGATGGGTTGTGCATTAGCGAATCATTTGGAATGAACGAGTGAATAGAGCTTTCGTGAGAAGTAGTGAAATTGAAAATAGCGAAAAAAGGCTGACCAGAAGCCCGGTTCTGATACGTGGCTTCCCGACTAGACTCGTCCCAAACTTCTGGTTGGTCTGTAGTATTGTAGTCCTTTTTTACATTGTTAGTACAGTAATATCCTGCTTCTTTTAGGTAAGCTGGATAGAACTTCACAAAATCAGGTATAGCATAAGTGCTTCGCATATGCTGGGTTCCTAAAGATACGGGATACATGCCTGTGATCAGAGCATTACGGGAGGGGGCACAAACTGGAGCCGCTGAGAAAGCATTGGTATAACGCACACCTTCCGTAGCTAAACGATCAATATTGGGAGTGGTAGCAAATGTATCGCCGTAAGCCCCAATAAGCGGACTGTTATCTTCACTGGTAATCCAAAGAATATTGGGTGGACGTTGAGTGGTTTCCGGTGGTTCGGTAGATGTACAACTACTAATCAGTAGAGAAGCCACAAGGGCCAGCAATATGATATGAGTTATTTGGCAGGTAGGTTGAAAACTTAATTTTAACATAATATAGATTTAGCGGATACTTGAGAAAATCCGATTAGCTTTGTAGCATACTTTTTTGACTATTCAGGATGGAATTTTTTGAGATAAGACTTGCTCAGCAGCAGGTCTTTTTTTATCCTGACAGTGCCGTAGCCACTGATTCTTTCATCTTACGAAGCCCAGTTTTAGCTACATCTGAGGCATCTTGTTGCCAATAATCTTTATTGAACAGTTCTAAAGAGAGAATTTTACCTGATCCAGTTTTTCGTAGGTCTTGTAATACTTCCGCTACTGGAGCTACTCCGTCTCCAGGATATACCCGATAACTATCATCAAGCTGATCACGACTAGGTTGAGCAGGATAATCGTTAATATGAAAAATCTCAATAGCCGAGCCACTAAGTAGTTTCAAACCATTAAACTCCGACCCTCCTTTATACAAATGGTAAATGTCAGGTAGTATCCGGGCTTTGGGGTGTTGGCTCTCTACTGCTACAAACATGGTTTGACCTAATCGGTGCAAGTTGGCGGAGAACCCCCACACTTCGAGCTGAGGAATTACTTCGTGGGATTCGCCTAATTCTAGAATTGTGCGGTAGCGTTCGGCAGCTTTCATCAGATCGAGGCCAGGTTCTTTAGTGGCACCCATAGGTGGGGCTGCAATTCGAGAGCAGCCAATTTGGGCAAGCATATCCATCTCCTGCTTAAGTTGCTCTACTGCCTGCTGACGTACCGACTCATCATCTACAATCCACTGGGCAAAGCCAATTGCGCTAGCAATAGTTAATCCCAAGTCATCAATACGTTTTCGCAAATCTGAAAGCGATCCACCGCTATCAAGATAAGCCTGCAGTCCGTTTATCCATACTTCTACTGCATCGAATCCAGCCTCAGCAGCGATTTCTAGCTCTTTTACTACTCCTAACTCTTGCCCTCTGAGTGTGCTTACATTAAGGCAATACAGAAAGTCGGATTCGGCAGAAATCTCATTGGTTGCAAGAGAGGAGGGGCTGGGTACCAAAGCAGATGGTGCAGCGACCAATCCCGCAAGGGCTGTTCGGCGAGAACAAGTTGCATCAAGCATAAAAATAGATAGTCAGGTTGTACTGGCTAAGCTAACTATCTTTGGGCATTGCCGCAACTTTTTATGAAACTGCAATAAAGTTCTACTTTGCTTTAAATAGATAATAAGGTGCTACTTGATAGTAGCTAAAAGAGGGGCTGCTGGTAGGGAAAAGTAAAATGTGGTTCCTTCGTCTTTCTTACTTTCTACCCAAATCTCTCCACCGTTGCGGCGTATAAATTCGTCGCAGAGTACCAGTCCTAAACCAGTACCTTTTTCCTGATCAGTGCCTTTGGTAGAATGTCCAGTATGCTTGAATAATTGCTGAGCGGAACTGCCTTCCATACCTATTCCAGTATCAGACACTGCAATGGTAATAGAGTTTTCTTCTTGTTGGGCTGATATTCGGACAACTCCTCCTGAGTTTGTGAATTTGATAGCATTAGAAAGCAAGTTGCGGACAACCAGTTGAATCATATCAGGATCAGCATAAACCCGGTTTTCTTTTTCTACACTGTTCTCAATACGGATATTTTTATGGGCAGCCAGTTGGGAAATAAGCCCAACAGTTTCTTCTACTTCGGGGTGGAGAGCAAAGTCGAGTTTGTTAATATGAAGGCCATTCATCTGGGTTCTTGCCCAGTTAAGCAAGTTATCGAGCAGACTAATACTATGATTAACTTTGCGGGAAAGTTGAGGAAGCATCGACTTTAACTCTTCAGGGCTGAGCGCATCAAGGTGCAATAAGTTGAGTACACCTTGTACGGTATTGAGCGGGCTACGGAAATCGTGAGCGATAATGGAAAACATCTTATCCTTCACCACATTCAGTTCTTCTAACTCTTTCTGTTGCGTTAAGATTTCTGAGTGCTGGGCTTCAGCTTGTAGGTGCAACTCATTCAGCACTTTATTCTTTTTCTGGATTTCTTCGTTTTTTGCTCGTAACTGCTCATTAGCATTCCTAATCTTTCTATTTCTCACCAGCATCATCGCCGTCAAGAGTAGCAAGGCTGCTGAGATGAAAAATGTAATGTACAATAGTGTGTCGTTAGATTGATCCTGTGCTAAAAAAGGTGTGTCAGCTAACACAGTTAGTAAATTGGGCTCTTCTGATTTATCAAACCTATTAGCACTCATCCCCATCTCTGAAATGCTCGGAAAGATGTAGTGAGGAACTTTCTGAGCATCAGCGAGAGGCACGTTAGCGTAGAATAACAGTAAGAAGACAAAAGTGCTTCTTTTCATGAGAGCTGTAATGTAACAGTGATTAGCAATCAAAAATCAGGGAAAGGTCAGGAATTTCCAATTCGTGTGTTAATAGTTCTCCTTAAAAGGATGTAAGCTTTTGTAAAGTCAAAAAGAAAAACATAACCATTATATGCTTTATTTTTGACATTATTTTTCCTGGGAAGTAGGGAGAGGAAGAATTTACTGTTGTTTTAAATTTTTTGTAGTTCTATGCACGGAGTAAGTTTTTTTGCAAAACTACTTTACGAAGATGTGGAGTGAATATTCACTTTGGGATATGTTTATTTACCCTATTCTGAGAATAAGTCATAGCCAATTATGATTTTTTTGTCCAAAAAGCACTAACTTTTCCTATGTATACTACTTATAATCAGCACTTTAATATCATAAGCTACTTTAGAAAGATTAGCTGCTGGTATCCTATGGATATAGATATGGCCGTAAAACGTAAAAAGGCTTCCCTTAATGAAGGAAAGCCTTTTTGAAATAAGGAGGTTAAAGGATGAAAGTTACTTCTTTTGATTTATTTGGTAAGATTCAGCCAGTTTCACTGCCTCAAAGGCATTTACAACCCCGCCAGTAGAGGAGAGGTTACTAAAGTTGATCTGTTTACCTGCTTTGCCTGGGCAATTTACTTTTAGTCCATCGAGTTTTACGGTTGATGATAAAATAATGTCTTTTACCTGAGTAGCCGTAAGTTTAGGGTAATATGACATGAGCAGCGCGGCTACTCCAGCAGTAACCGGAGCCGCCATACTAGTGCCGCTTAAGCTCTCATAACCCTGGTTTGGCGTAGTAGAGAAGACATCTACTCCAGGGGCAAATACGTCTACGGAGTGCTTGCCATAGTTAGAGAAGGTAGCTACAAAGTCTTCCTGACCTTTCCAGGAAGAAGCGCCTACCTCAATCCAGTTACTAGCTGATTTTCGGTTAGAATATACTTTGTTTGGAAAATTATCAGTCTCATCAATATTCTCGCTGCTGTTTCCTGCCGCATGAACAATCAATACGCCTTTCTCTTCAGCGTAGCGAACCGCGTCATCTACAATAGATTTATTAGGAGAAAATGATTTACCGAAGCTCATATTAATGATCTGAGCTCCGTTGTCTACTGCGTAGTAAATAGCGTTGGCCACATCTTTATCGCGCTCATCGCCATTGGGTACGGCCCGGATCGCCATGATCTCAACATGGTCAGCAATACCTTTAATACCCAAGTTATTGTTACGATTAGCCGCAATAATACCCGCTACATGAGTACCGTGACGCGAGTCGGGACCGTTAACGTCACTATTACCATAAAATTTCTCTGAAGTATCTTGGTAGTTATCACCCACAATAGTGCGAGGGTTATACTCAGTATTGTAACCGTATTCAACGGCTTGTCGGTAGTGCTCAATGCCATCTTCTAGCAACGCGGCATCCAAACCGTTTTCAAAAGCATATTCCATAAATCCTTTCGCCATTAGCACAATCTCATCTGAGGATTCTAGGTTATTAACATCGGTTATTGAGAGTGAGTCCACATCAAGATAAGCCTCTAACAGCTTTTGGGAACGAGAAAAGTTTTTGTGGAAGTACGAAAAAGCCTGATACTCTTGCTGAGCTTCAGTTAATTTTTCTTGGTATTGCTGCTCAATCTTTAAAAAATAATTTTTTTCTTTCTTAGGAAGGTCTTCTAGATCAGTATCCTGATATTTCTCTTTGAGTTGAGCGTATTCTCGGGTTAGTTCGTACGTGTCATAGTTGACATTATCGCCATTGGCACCGCCAATAAAGTTCCAACCATAAATATCATCCACGTATCCATTTTGGTCATCATCCACTCCATTTCCGGCTATTTCGGCTTGATTAATCCATAACTTACCCTGTAAATCTTCGTGCTCAATATCTACCCCTGAGTCAATTACCGCTACTACTACCTTTTCTCCAGTTCGGCCTGTCAAAATCTCATAGGTTTTTTCGGTACTTACGCCCTGTACTCGGTGGGTCTGGGAATCTAAGTTGTACCAATTGTTAGGGGCGCGGTTAAGTGAGTCAGTGAATAAGCTGTGAGCAGAAGCAATGCTGATTTGAGCAAAAATTCCTAAAGCAATTGTTAGGGTTCTTAATTTCATGTGACGTAAGTTTTTTACAAACTTTAAAGATAAGCAAAAATATTTACAAAATAACACTGTTTATTTATATTTTGTTAGCGATATTATAACTAGCTAAGAAAAATTAAGTACTTATTATAAGGAGACAAAATAGCAGTAAAGTTTACTAATATCGAATTTTTTTGAGGAAGATTGTTATTAGCTAGGGTTATTACGTTAGCAAAGGCAGTAGAAAATTTGTATCTTTCGGGTTAGTAAAAGCACAACAACATAACCAAAATGGCTATGAGAACATTATTACTCACGTGCCTAATCTTTAGCACTTGTGTAACCAGTTTTGCTCAGTCTGGGGCTTCTCCTCTATTTACCTTGCTCAATTCCGAAGAGACGGGTATTACATTCCGTAATGATATTGAGGATACTAAAGAGCATAATATTCTGATTTACTCTAACTACTACGGCGGCGGCGGAGTAGGGATAGGCGACATTAATAGTGATGGTTTGCTGGATATTTATTTTGCCGGAAATTTAGTGGGCGATCGACTTTATCTGAACAAGGGAAACCTAGAGTTTGAAGACATTACTCAACAGGCAGGCATAGAAGATAATGGAGGCTGGTCTTCCGGAGTACTATTTGGTGATGTAAATAGTGACGGGCATCTGGATATTTACGTAACTCGCGAGCTCTACGATCATCAGCCTGACCTACGCCGGAATAAGTTGTACTTGAATACATTCGGCAAGACGGGCAAAATAGGCTTTGAAGAAGCTTCGGCTCAGTACGGAGTGGATAATAGTGAGCGGACTCGCCACGCTACTTTTTTAGACTATGATAAAGACGGTGATTTAGATCTGTTTTTACTCAATCAACCGCCTAATCCCGGCGATTACTCATCGTTTTACGGAACCGAACTACTTCAGGACAAGTACAGCCCTAGGTTGCTGCAAAATACCGGGGGTAAGTTTACTGATGTTACTGAAGCGGCTGGGCTACTTAAACCTGGTTTCGCCAATAGCGTTTCGGCAAGTGACCTAAATGGTGATGGCTGGACGGATATTTACGTGAGTAATGATTTTCAAGCTCCAGATTTTATCTACTTTAATAATGGTGATGGTACTTTCTCGGATAAAACCCAGGACGTAACTCGTCATATTTCCTTCTATAGCATGGGCGTAGATGCCGGAGATATTAACAATGATGGCTTGTTAGATGTGATTGTAGCCGACATGGTGGCCGAAGACAATTATCGTCTGAAAGCTAATATGAGCGGTATGAACCCAAAAGCTTTTTGGAAGGTGGTAGACGATGGCGGACACTACCAGTATATGTTCAATACCCTACATTTAAACACTGCTCTGCCAGAAGATGCTAAGTCCAATTTACAAAATGCGGATGCAAACGGCGGTTACTTTCGGGATGTGGCCCAACTGGCGGGAGTTGCGTCTACTGACTGGAGCTGGTCTACATTGTTTGCCGACCTAGACAACGACGGTTGGAAAGATTTACACATTACTAATGGTCTGCTGCGCGACATCCGTAATAGCGATGCTTCTAAAAAGTTTGCAAAATACATCGAATCTGCTATTAGCTCTTACTTAGCCAAGAACCCTAACCCCGAAGGAATTTCAATTTGGGATATTGCCGATGTAAACGAAGCCCTAAGTTTTACACCTTCGGTACCGCTTATGAACTATACCTATCGAAATAAGGGCGACAGAGGGTCTGCCCCGCCAACTTTTGAAAAGGTAAGCGAGGAGTGGGGGCTTGGTCAAGAGACTTTTTCAAGTGGTTCGGCCTACGCAGATTTGGATAATGATGGTGATCTTGATCTGGTTATCAATAACGTAAATGACGTAGCAATGGTCTACCGCAATAATGCCCAGTTGCTAGATCATCATTATTTACGAGTGTATCCAGTAGCCGACGATCCAGCAGTAACTAATTTGGGGGTAAAAATATGGGCAGAAACTGAGGAGGGAACCCAGTTTTTTGAAACCACTAGTGTGCGAGGTATGTATTCTACCAGCGAAATTACGACGCACATCGGGCTGGGGAATCAAACTACGGTAGATATGCTGCGAGTACGCTGGCCAGATGGACAGGAGCAAGTGCTGAGAAATGTTTCGTCTGACCAAACAGTTACAGTTCGTTATTCGGAAGCTACTGACGAGCCATTAGCAAGTCAGTCGGATCAAATTCAGCCATTGTTTACGAATATCACCTCCCAGCAGTCACCCGCTATTCAGCATACTGAGAATGGTTTTGACGACTTTGAGAAGCAAGTATTGCTACCGCACCGTATGTCAGACTTAGGACCGGGCTTAGCCACGGGCGATGTGAATGGTGATGGATTAGATGACTTTTACTTAGGTGGAGCGTCAGGACAACCAGGTCAATTGTTCTTGCAGCAAAACGACGGAGCATTCAGCAGTACTTCTTCAGAAACCTGGCAAGCTGATGCTACCAGCGAAGATATGAGTAGTACTTTCTTTGATGCAGACGGCGATGGTGACCTGGATTTATACGTGGTAAGCGGAGGTAATGAGTTTGCTCCCCAGTCGATAGAGTATCAAGATCGTTTGTATTTGAATGATGGAAGCGCTCAGTTTTCTAAAGCTAATTCAGCTTTGCCCGAAATGCGGAACAGTGGCTCTAAAGTCTATCCGGAAGATATAGACCAAGATGGCGATTTAGACTTATTTGTTGCTGGGCGGCACGTTCCTTGGGCGTATCCTGAACCGGCTAGTAGCACTTTGCTCATTAATAATGGTGGCACATTTACTGATGCTACCGACCTGCTCTGCCCCGATTTGAAAGACATTGGTATGGTCAACGATGCGGTTTGGGTAGATTTTTCAGGGGATGGCCGCAATGATTTGGTGTTAGTAGGTGAATGGATGCCTGTTACCTTGCTGCAAAACGATGGCGATGGCTTTACAGATGTAACAGCAGATTATGATCTTGATCAGAGTACCGGATGGTGGTTTAGTGTGGCGGCAGCGGATATAGACGGTGATGGCGATCAGGACTTAGTAGTCGGAAACCTGGGGCTAAATTATAAGTACCAAGCTACTGAAGAAGAACCTTTTGAGGTTTTTTACTATGATTTTGACGAAAACGGCTCTAAGGATGTAGTATTGGCTTACTACAATTTTGGAGTACAGTATCCACTGCGAGGTCGATCTTGCTCATCTCAGCAAGTGCCAATGATTAAAGACAAGTTTCAGTCATATGAGTTGTTCGCGGCAGCCGATTTGGTAGATGTGTACGAAGAAGATAATCTGGAAGAGTCGTTAAATTTTCAGGCTAACACCTTTGCTTCAGCTTACTTAGAAAATACTGGAGATGGTTCGTTCAAATTTCATGTGCTACCTAATGAGGCTCAGTTTTCGTCGGCTAACGATATTCTCATTGCTGACTACAATCAAGATCGACATTTAGATATTCTATTAGCAGGTAACCTCTACGGAGCTGAGATAGAAACTGCTCGTAATGATGCTGGAGTAGGAACAGTGCTCTTAGGGGATGGTACGGGAAACTTTCAACCGCTAACCCCAGCTGAAAGTGGATTCTTCATACCTACCGATGTGAAGAGTATGGCAATTGTTGAAGGAACTCAGGGAAAGCAGGTATTGGTGGGAAGTAATAACGATCAGCTACAAATTTTCCGCTTAGGTTTCCAGAAAATTCCTTAAAACTCAGTTTTTAGCTGGCATAATATGTAGGATAATCCGTTGGTAGCGGGTTAGGTTAGGAGTGCCATCATCGGTAACCTGAAGAATAATATGTGTAGTTTGGGGTATCGATAATTTCGCCTTCGCTGGAATTCTAACATTCAATTTTGCTTGATCCGTATTTTCCAACTCAATAAATCCTAGCCAAGACTGTTCCCAGTAATTTCCCGCTTCGGGATAATGAATCCATTGGTAGCTTAAGTTATCACTATCAGGGTCAGAACTAGCTGATGCATCTAAAGTGATTTCTTCACCAACACTGATGGTTACTTCATTCTCGCCGGAAACTACTGCTTTAGGAGGATGGTTCGCCCCTTCATAATTTTGAACGCACCAGTCCATACGAGCTGCAAAATCGTGTTGATAAGCTTCTCGCCAACGCCAGATCGTCGCGTGATTATCGATATAAATTCGTCCATCATTACCTATCACTTCATCTTGAGTATCCGTCCAGATGGGGCGAGTCTCAGGTTCAGTCCTTTCTAGGTTTCGGTAGGGCTTAAAGCGAGGTTGATAGAGTTCGTAGCGTCCACCCCAGCCTCCATAGTTAGGGCGTTCCGGAACATTCAGGCCATTGTTAATCAGAGATAGAAAACTGGGGGTATCGCCCTCCATAGCATATTCCACCTCGGGGTACTCAGCCCCTAGTGAGCCGTGCCCTTCCATGATATGTTCTCGTAGCCAAGGGTTTTTCACTAATGTAGTATCAGCGCCAGAGGCAAACTTGTACCAGGGTTCGCCGGATATGCCCGACCAGGTAGCGTGCCGATAACTTTCACCCGGACTCACAATGTAGAATAAGTCAGGAAATTCTTCACGTATCCAATGGGCAGAATTATCCTGGTCGGATATGGTGTAAACCCGCATCTTTGCTACAAAACGAGCGAGCTCGGCGGGAGTTCGGGTGTTGCGAACGTTCCAGAGGGCTTGAGCCAGCACGTTAGCTCCCCCCCAAACCGTTACCCACACTGGGCGATCATCGTCTTTATCTACTACATCAATTAGCCAGTCCGAGCCTTCTGAGTCCATACCACTGCCTACACCGCCCATTCCGTAGCGAGAAATACCTTTTTTCGTAATGGAGTGCAAGTATTCTTCGGTTGGAAATCCAGATTCATGAAGAAGTAAATTATCTCGTACTTTCCCGTAAGCCTCAACAATTTCGCGAATGCGCCACTCGGCAGTAGTATCACGTAAGTGGGTAGAGGTGGTGGCAATGAGTGCTTCTACATCGTAGTGGTTGCTGTATACCAGAAAGCGAACGAGCGACTGGGCATCATCTGGTTCATTCTCGATATCAGTAAGAACTACCACTCGGGCTTTGTTTTGGGAGAAAGTAGGTTGTACTACTAAGCTCAGCAAGATGGAAGCAAAGAGAATGTAGGTTTTCAAAGGCAGAAATAAGTTAGATAGTAGCTAAAAGAGGTCTTATTAAGCGGATAAAAGCTTAAGATAATTAAAAGCTACTTGTCGTGGTAGGTGATATTTCTAACTCAGATAGATTATCAGTATTTTCGGTAAGCAAATTCTGATCAGTGAGAATAGAAGGTTCAGAAATAGTGAGATTATCTGTAAAGGCGGCTAAGGTTTCAAGGGGCTCAGATAATTCGCTTACGGGGGTTTCACGGTTATACTCTGGAAGGTTCTGGTGAATATGGTATTCTAATAGGATTTCACCAGACTTTCGGATTATATCTGGGGAAGACGGAAACTGATAAGCGATCCAGAGAGCCAGTTGGAATACAACATATAGCCCAAGCACAAATTTCCCAATGCGCCAGTGAGTAGTCACAATAAATACTTCTTTTAAGTTAGTGTTGCGAGATTACTAAAAGTAATCTTAATATACTAAAAAAAATTCACAATACTATACAATCCAATCAATAAAATTGTGACAGAGCTAATCCAGAAAGCAATATCATATCCCAATGAAGGTGAAAGTACCTTTGGAAGCCGATAGTAACGAAAGCGATAAGCAGCAAAAACAATAATGAGCAGAAGAATAGAAGTAACAAACCCACCAATCAGAATCATTAAAACCGGAAGCTGAATGAACAGAAATAGTAGCGTCCATACTAGAGGGAATATCCAAGCTAGTATTGCAATACTGCGGCTACGAACTTGAGGGTCATAAAAATTGATCCAACCAATTTGGCCAAAACAGTCTGAAAAAATCCGAGTCCAGCTGGCTAGAGCAGCAAATAAGGTAGAAAACAGAACGACCAGTGCTCCTAGTAGAAATACTGACTTCGCATTAGGTCCCAGGGTTTCAGTGTAGATGCGGGATAAAGCTTCTACCATTTGGTAACCTTCGGGAATATCCCCGCTTTCGTGTAAGATAGCAGCACCTAGCAGATAAAAAACTGCCGTAACAATAGTGTACACCACCATTGAGAGCAATGCATCCCAGTACATTACCCGAATCCATCCTTTAGCCCGCCTCAACCAGCCTGCTTCATCAACTGAGTGAGACTCATTTGGAAGTGGGTCTCCCGGTCGCGGGTCGCCCAGATGCGAGCCACCCAATCGTGGGCCGGTAAAGCGAGCGTAGCCTTTCTCAATACACCAGTAGTTATAGTACATAATTTCATCGCCTCCTACGCCAGTAATACCAAATGCTCCTAAAGCAATCACTATGGTATTGGCTGGGAGTTGAAATTGCAGCCCAGTAAGCACATTTTCCCAAGATAGTGCGTAAGGCGTGTACTGAAGAAAGAATAAAGAGGCAAAGGTGAGTAAGGTGAAAAGTCCGATCATTACGATGGCAAACTTCTCAATAAAGCGATAGTATCCTTGAAAAATAAGCAGAGAGGCTAAAATAGCTGAAACAAAAGCCCAGATGGTAGTATTCACTGCCGGAAAAGCAATGTTTAGGGTTAAGGCAACTCCGCCCACGATACCACCCACCTGCAACAGCTTAAAAATCTGGATAAATAACCATGTCCAGAGTGTCCAATTAGTACCTTGCAGCCGAGGGCCGGGTAATCGGTTAAAAGCTGCCATGACGGTTTCACCCGAGTAAATAGCGTGTTTACCAAATTCCAGTTGCAGGGTTACTTTCACCAGGCAGCTCAAAATGATGACCCAAAAGGTGACAAATCCGGCTCGAGCTCCTAAGGTAGTGGTAGCAATAAGTTCGCCTGAACCAACAATGGCTGCGGATAAAATGAAGCCCGGACCAAGCTTACTCAGTGTTCCACTCAAAGTCTTGGGAGGCTCTTGAATAGCGTCGGGGCGAAGTACGTAGGGGTTGTCGTCAGTAGTAGCGATAATATTATTTTTTGGAGACTGGAATCCGGGAACCGTATTTTGAAGTTGGCTTTATTCCAGTCTCTATTCCAAAGCAGCCAGATTCCGGTTTTCGGTCTCCGTTTTTATTGATGTTGCTCTCGGATTAGATCGTTCACGGTTTTTACTGGATTAAAAGTGATGACAGGTACTTCTACAAAAATGGTGTTCCAGTCGGCCATGCTGCCATTCCAGAGACCGGGTAACTCCTGGGCTTTTAACTCTTTTCCATCTTTTGATTTTTTAGAAATAAATCCTGCCCGGGGATTAACGTAGCGAGTCAGGTCAAACTTTTCACTCCGGTGGTTTTTCATAGAACAAACGATATCTACCGGATTGAAGTGGGTGGCATTTTCCCAAACTGACTTCTGGGTCGGATCGTCCATATTGATCTGGGCACTTTCTACAATTTGTAGTGATGTTGATCCATTGGGGTTCACCGCCCAGAAAGGCCCTCCACCCGGCTCACCTTCATTTTTTACCATACCACATACCCGAATTGGTCGATCGAGTACCCCTTCTAGAAATGTTACTTTTTGAGCACCATCCATTGAGCTGAATACCTGAGCAGGTAATACGCACAACTGGTCTTCTACGAACTCCCGCATCTCTTCCAGCTTCGAGTCTAAGATTTCTCCGGATTCATCAATTAGATTGAGGTACTCAAAGATTTTTTGCTGATAGCTCATTAACACTCCACCGAGTAGTTTTTTGTTATGAAAGGTTTTTTCCTTGAGGCGGTCGGGTACTACATTATCGATATTTTTAATGAAAATGAGGTCGGCGTCTAAGTCGTTAAGGTTTTCAATCAATGCACCGTGCCCACCGGGACGGAATAGAATCTCACCGTTTTCTTCCCGAAAAGGCTCATTATTCATGTCTACCGCTAATGTATCGGTAGAAGGTTTTTGCTCGGAGAAAGTGACGTAGTAGCGTACTCCGAAATGTTGTTCAAAATGCCCTTTTACTTGGGCAATGTGCTCCTCAAAGGCGTTACGATGTTCAGGAGAAACAGTAAAGTGCAGATATACATTATTATTTTGATCGCGGGCGTAGTTAGCCCCTTCTACCAAGTGTTCCTCAACCGGGCTGCGGGAGGTATTGCCGTAACGATGGAATTTTAGCAACCCCTTGGGTAAACTGCCGTAGTTGAGTCCGTCTTCATTGAGTAGACTATCCAGTACTTCTACATAGCGACGCTGTAGTATCGCTTCGTTCAAACCCATTCCTTTTTGCTGATGCACCTCACCTAAGTCACCGTAGAAAGCGAAATCATTAATCTGCTTAAAAAACTCAAACACCTTACGTTGTTCAGGGTCACTTACGAGTTTTTCATAGTCTTCATCACTACCGGAATAGTCCTGTTGAAACTGGAACAGATGTTTAAACATGCGGCTAGCTGCCCCGGAAGCTGGGACAAATTTGACTACCTTTTTTTGGGGAGAGTTGTTTTCGTACTCTTGGGCGTATTGAGCAGGAAGGTCGTTACTCAATTTTAAAATCCCATCGTCGATGGTAGCGGCTTTTACAATTTCCAAGTCAGGAAAACCATCTCGAAAATTCTGAATTTGTTGTTCGGCTGCTGATAAGTCGGTACCGCGTTGCTCTAGCTGAGCTTTATCTTGATCGGTAAACATAAAAAATCTGGTTAGTTGGGTGTTTTTACAAAAATAAGCCTATCAAAAGAAAAATCTAGGGTAGATCACTAAAGTACTAACAATTAATAGCTCTGCCAACGGATACTTTCGGTAGTGCCTGACTATAATAACTGCCCAATTAGCAAGAAACAATAGTAGGCTTTCCACTAGAATACGTTCAGTTACTACCATCGGTAGCGCCAGCGTTGTTTGAAAATGGCTTAATTAAGTTATTTTTGCAAGAGTTCAAGATTGCGAATCTGCACTAGCCAACTGGCTAAGCTCTTTAACTGTACGTATGCAAGCAGTCTCATTCTTTCTTCTTTACCCACTTATTTTACTTATTTCGTATAGCCCTTTTTGGTTGTTATACAAAATCTCGGATGGGTTTTTCATACTAGTTTATTATGTTTTTGGTTACCGCAAATCCGTTGTTCTGACTAATCTTAAGAACGCCTTTCCTGATCGTAGTGATAAAGAAATTAAGGAAATCAGCCAAAACTTCTATCGCTACCTCTGCGATCTCATTGTAGAATCGCTAAAGACAATTACTTGGAACGAACAGCAGGTACAAAGCCGAGTAACCATGCATGGTGTAGAAATGCTGAACGAACTATACGATCGTGGTAAGAGTATTGTAATTGTAATGGGGCATCTGGGAAACTGGGAGTGGGCTGGGCCGGGCTTTTCTCTTAACTGCAAACATCAGTTATACGTAGTCTATTTTCCACTAACCAACCCCTACTTTGAGAAAATTTTCAGTCGTGCCCGAACTAAGTTCAGCACGAAGATAGTTCCTAAGAGCAATACACTCAGAAGCATGGTGGCTAATCGGAAAATAATTAGTGCTACGGCACTCATCGCCGACCAAGCTCCTAATCCTATTCATTCGGCATTGTGGATAGAGTTTCTAAACCAGGAGACTGCAGTTTTTGCCGGGCCGGAGAAGATTGCTAAAAAACTGGATTATCCAGTAGTATACATGCAGGTAGAGCGGGTAAAAAGAGGGTACTACGAGGTACATCCTACGGTATTAGCTGAATATCCGAAAGAAACCTCTGATACTGAAATTACCCAGAAGTTCAATAAAATTCTAGAAGCTGGAATACATAAGTATCCCGAAACCTGGTTGTGGTCGCACAAGCGATGGAAACATAAACGGTCAACAACGAGTATTGCTTCCTGATAGATAGCGTGACTGATTAAAAATGAGTATGATTACATATCAAGATACTGTTCTGGAAGAACCCAAAAAGCTACTTACCGGAAAAGAACTGATTCTGGCGAGTAAGAAATACGCCGTAGAAGATCGCCAAAAGAGTTGGTTTTATACATTAAGCACACTGGCTTTTTTGATACTAGCTTTTGTAGGCACTACGCTGGATTATCATTGGGCTATAAAACTGGTGTTTAGCTTAGTTAGTGGATTATTTATTGTTAAATTCTTCGTCATCTACCACGACTACCTGCATGGAGCCATCTTGCGTAAATCTAAGGTAGCCGATTGGATCATGACGATCTTCGGGATTTTTGTGCTGGCTCCCAAAACTATTTGGAAGCGCACCCACGACCATCACCACCAGAACAATTCTAAACTCTCCAGTGGAGGTATTGGCTCTTATCCGTTAGTAAGTAAAGAAAAATTTTATCGGCTATCCTCGAAGCAACGGTTCACGTATCTAGCCGCCCGCCACCCGCTTACAATTTTTGCAGGTTATATCACTCTATTTATCTTCGATTTTAATGTTGGCTCGATTGTGAAAAGCCCGAAAAACCACTGGGACTCACTCATTGCGCTGGTCTTTCACTTCGCAGCGGCTGGGCTTATTTATTACTTTGGTGGGTTAGGTGCACTGTTCTTTAGCTGGCTATTACCATTTATTCTGGCGCACGGCTTAGGTTCCTATCTTTTCTACGCTCAGCATAACTTTCCAGGAGCTGTATTCGCCGAGAACAAAGATTGGGACTACGCCGAAGCGGCCATCCAGTCTACTAGCTTTTTGGTGATGAATCCAGTTCTGAACTGGTTTACCGGAAACATTGGCTATCACCACGTTCACCATATTAACCACCGAATTCCTTTTTATCGACTAAAGGAAACGATGGTGGAGATGCCGGAACTTCAGACTCCTGTAACTACTACCCTTCGTCCCAGTGATATGATCGCCTGTCTGAAACTTAAAGTGTGGGACCCTGCCAAGGGAAAAATGGTGGGTTTGTAGAACTTACTCAGGTCTTGTTTTGGGATACTTTATAAACTCCTTTTTCACTTTAGAGAAAAATAGAAAGTTTAGATTAGCTGATTCTACGTTGCAAAGTTAGAGTTTATCGCTAAATTTATTATAAGTCTTACATTTCCAATGCTTCAAAACTACCTTTTTCTGCCTGAAAATCTGATTTTTTCCAACTAAACTGGATGATATGACTCAACACGAGTCTTTCTACGAGAGTAAAACTGCCAGAGTATATTTCGATACTGAACTTGATACCTTATTTCTGGAGTACTTGAGTGGTGTGAAAAGCCATGATGAATTTGTTGAGATAAACAGCTCGGTGCTTGCTGCCTTCAAAAAGCTGAATACTCAAAAATTTGTGGCTGATATTCGTCGGATGGGGATCATTTCACTCGAGTCGCAGCAGTGGGTAGTACAACATCTTCTCCCCGGTATGGTTGGTCATCTGAATGGCGCAATGCTATACCACGCTCAGTTCTTAGATCCATCAGAAGTATTCTCTAAAGTGTCAGGCAGTAGTATAAAGAAGAAATCTTCTAATGAGATAGAAGCGGTTGAATTTGAACAGTTTTCAGATAGAAAGTTACTGGAAGATTATTTAACTAGCATTCAATAGCGTTATCCATATGTATTTACTATGCAACACCTACTCACCAATCTATTACTCATTATTTCTTTTACTGTATCAGCCCAAACTAAATCCATTCAGCAATCGTCGCCTTTAGAGAATGCGAAACCAGAGAGTGTCGGTATGTCTTCCGAACGGCTGGCTCGGATTGATGCGATGTGCCAAGAAGCGATTGAAGATAATGAAGTACCTGGAATGGTTGCCTTGGTCGCCAGAAAAGGGAAGATAGTATACCATAAAGCTTTCGGCACTGCTGATGCATTAGGTCGGGAGTTGGGAAAAGATGCGATTTTCCGGATTGCCTCTCAGACTAAGGCGATTACAGCCACCGCGGTAATGATGCTATGGGAAGAAGGACTGTTTCGATTAGATGATCCCATTTCCAAATACATCCCGGAATTTAAGAACCCGCAGTTACTTAAGAGCTTTCGTTACGAAGATACCACCTATACTACTGAACCCGCAAACAAAGAAATTACCATTCGCCATTTGCTAACCCATACCTCCGGTTTAGGCTATGGAATGATTGATGGCGATGAGAGGTTCAAGATGATCTATCAGAAAGCCGGGGTGATCGATTTATTTACTACTGAGAATATTAGTATTGAACAGAGTGTAAAGAGGTTAGCAAAACTACCTCTGCATCATCATCCGGGAGAAGATTACACCTATTCGGAAGGATTAGATGTGTTAGGGTATTTTGTAGAGATTATGTCGGGTCAACCATTCGATGAATTTTTACGAGAGCATCTGTTTGATCCCCTTGGCATGAATGATACCTGGTTCTACTTGCCTAATGAGAAAGCTGGCCGACTGGTCGCTGTACAGCAATCTAATAATGGACGGTGGGAAGATCTTCCAACTACTTTTTACGACCCAGATTACCCAATTAAAGGTGAGAAGCGTTTTTTCTCCGGTGGGGCTGGGCTGAGTAGTACCGCAAAAGACTACGCTACTTTTTTGCAAATGTATTTGAACGGGGGAGAACTAAACGGAGTGCGGATTCTGAGTCGTACTACTGTGCAGTCAATGATGGGTAACCAGATTAAAGATTTTTGGGAAGGTAGCGGGCGTCATTACGGTCTAGCTTTTGGAGTACTTGATCAGGAAGGGCAAGATCAGGGAGGGCAAGGCAGCGTAGGTACTTTTGATTGGGGTGGATATTTCAATACCCAATATTTTGCTGATCCGCAGGAAGAGTTGATTGGTATTCTGATGAAGCAAACCCGGAATCAGTCATCTGATGATACTGGCTGGAAGTTCCGAATCTTAGTTAACCAAGCGGTGGATGATTAAAAAGGTCGAGGTCATTATAAACGATGATAGTTGAATTGGAAGAAAATCATATAAGCGATATTGCCTACGCGCAAATGTTGGCTTGGCGAAAGGCATTTAGCGGAATTCTAAGCGAAGGGCTTTTGGCAAGTTTAAAAGCCGAAGATTTTGAAAATATCTGGAAGAAAATAATCCAGCAGGCTGAACGGAAAAACCTGGTTTGGTTGAATGAAGAAGGAAAAGCATTTGGGTTCGTATCATTTGGTAAACCTAAAGATGAGAAAGAATCAGCTGATTTCGAGATTTACGGAATCTACGTTCATCCCGACCATTGGAACCAAAAAGTAGGATTTAAATTAATGAAATCCACTACTGATTACATACATCAGCACAGCCCGAAAAGTCAAGTCATTCTCTGGGTGATGGAAAAAAACCAATGTAGCCGGAAGTTCTATGAACAATTCGGGTTCTTGAGCAGTGGCTTAAATCGAAACGCTACTAGAAATGGCGAAGCATTCGAGGAGGTACAGTACTCTCTGACTTCTTGAAGTCGCTCGTAGATAAGAACTCCTGAAAAATCTTACTTAGTCTGATTCAACCACAGCTCGTAAAAAGTAGATTCATGACCGTCATAGCGAAAGAAGTCCAAGTCTCCATCGCCTTCAATATCAGCTAGATAAGAATTATAGGCTCCGGTTTTGGTCAGTACCTGTTCTTCCCAATTCATATTATCTCCCTGATTAATGAAGAGAATAACCGGACTATTTTCGGGATCACCTTGGTCACCATTGTTGCCGGAAAGCACGTCGTAGTCGCCATCACCATCTACATCACCTACTTGTAGCGTGTGCGAGAATGTATTTTTACCGATCTCATGCATCGTCCAGTTACCTTCCTGCGGATTAGGAGAATCGTACCAGGCTATGCGGTCGCGGAATTTCTCAGAGCAGCTAATGAAAACCTCATCTTGCCCATCATCATCAATATCAACACAAACAATTTTAGTAGAATTGTACTCCCAGCTACGGCCTTCGTCGCTGTTCCAGTACGGGTCAATATTTCGCACCGTCCACTCGTCCGTCATATCATCACCGGGGTTCTCAAACCAGTAAGCGGTAGAGACTACATCTATGTCTCCGTCACCATCTAGGTCACCCACGTGCTGTCCTTCGTGCAAGTTATCTACATGTACATTCGCCACTTCCGTCCAGTTCTCGGGTGAGTCTTGTCGATAGACCACCATCTTTCGGGTGGAAAAGCAGGTAGCTGCTAAATCCAGTTTCCCATCGTTATTCAGATCAGTCAAATCTAAATCTTTAGTAAAAGGAGGAAACTCGCCAATAAAATGGGGTGTCCAGGACGGGTTTTCGTACCAGTACATTTGAATTGGGTCTTCGCCCCCTTCCCACTCACCCACACCTACCGGGCCGAGTACATCAATATCACCATCGTTATCAATATCACCAGAAGCTAAATCTCCACTAGCAAACGGGCCGCCTTCTGGCCCTTCTTCAGCAATAATGTGCAGTTTGGAGCTGTTTAGGTCGGGTTGAGTTTCGTACCAGCCCAGCCAGCCGCCTCGGGCGTTATTGTTAATCACAAAGAAATCCACCAGACCATCCTGGTTCACATCAGCGTGGCTCCGTGCCCACCACCATTCAGCCCCTTCCGAAACCAGTTTCCTTTGCTCAAACGTGATGGATTTATACTTCAAAGCTGCACTTCCTAACAAGGTAATGAGCAGTAATCCGAATGTGTATTTGGGTAGATTGGTGTAATTCATAGTGTTAGTGATAGAGTGATGAGGAAAAAATGCTCCTAAGCTATTAACAAATATGTAAAAAATCCTTGATAAATGAAGGCAGGGCAGAACCGATTACCATATCTGTATGGAAAGTAATAACGTGGGTAAGATTATTCTGGCTCGTAAGTATTTGCCTCATTTAAGCGCAAATAGAAGTTGGTCTAGATCGATATTGGAGATGTATGATGCCTTTACAGATACTGAAAAATATTGCTTACGTTATGCGATACTTCAGCATTTTCTTAGGGTGTACCATTCTAATACTTCTTCTCGGAGTTAAAACCGTATTGGCACAAGTAGACATCACAAAATATGCGTCTGACGATCTTTTCTCGGTAAAGCCCTTAATTACTCAGGAATATTTGGAAGAGAATCAAGAAGAAGAGTCAGAGTTTTCCTCTTTAGTAGAAATGGAGATTGATCAAGGAATGGATTATTGGAATAATGGACAATATGATGATGCTCTAGATATATTCTCTCAATTAGCTGATGAATATCAAGAAGGGATATTTTACTATTACTTGGGTGTAATCAGTTATGAAAGGGAGCGTTACCAAGAAGCTAACGAGCATCTAAATGAAGCACTTAGGAAAGAACCACTTTTACTAGAAACTACTTACATATTGGGAATGGTGGCTTTGGCTGAGAATGATACTCGAAAGGCAAAAACATACTTCAAGAAATTGACAGAAGTACCCCTTTATGAATCATTTGGTCAGAATGGTTTAGCCTTGGTAGCGTGGAACACAGGAAATGTTGCAACTGCTATAACAAAATTTAAAAAGTGTATTGATCTTGATTCTACTTTTCTAGAGGCTTATCCTCCTCTAGTAGGCTATTATTTATTTCATAGAAAGTACAAAGCTGCTAGAAAATATAGTGAGAAGGCACTGCGAGCAGACCCTGAATGGCAGGAGGGTATTATTATACGAGGTATGGTATCAATACTTCAAGATAAAAATACTGACCAATTTGAAGAGGATATAAATACATTAATCAAACTAGATCCATATAACTACCACTATTATTCTATTAAAGGATTTTTACAAGCAGAGCTGGGGGAATATCATAATGCAGTCAAGATGTTTCACACAGCTCTAAATTTGGAATTGGATAGTACTAGAGTCGGAGAGTTTAAATTTAGCTCTAGAATGAGAAGGGATGAACCCATGCAGCGCGCCCTAAACTATTATTTTGAGCATTATGCAATTGATCCAGAACTCCGTAAATACTTAGATAAAGGAATATGCGAATTACTCCAAGATAACAGGAAAAAGGGAGTAGAGTATTTGGATAGCGCTAATAGAATCGAAGAAAATGCTATTACATACATGTTTATTGGAGGAGCAAAAAAAGCTATGTGGGGAAAAACAAAAGATGTAGTAAGTGCGTACACTAAGTCCATTGAGCTTGATTCTATGAATTGGAGGGCTCTTTCATACCGGGCGGAAGGTTATTTAGATTTGGAAGAAGATCAGAAAGCATATGAAGATTATTCCCGAGTTATAGCTCTAAAACCCAAGCTTAAAGAAGGGTACAAAAGTAGGGGTAACATTCTACTATCTCATGGACAATATCAGCTCGCTTATAAAGATTTTTCAATCGCTATGGGAATAGATGATTCTGACTATGATATCTTTTTTAATCGCGCCTTGACTTCAATTAACATAGGAGATTATGATCAGTCAATTGCTGACGTACATTATATATTGGATAATAAACCTGAAGATGGCGAAGCATATTATCTACTCAAAGTGTGTTACCAGTATCAAGGCGATACGCTTCAGTCAATCCAATATTTAGATAGCGCATCACGATACAAGAAACACAAAATAGCCTATCATCAGGAACTACTTGATTTATCGACCAGATATTCACGTCACGATTTATGTATGGCTGCCCACGACCGTCTGGTAAAATACAATTCCTATAATTATGAGCACAGACTCAATCGCGCAAAGTACCTATACCGTAGGGGAGAATATGATAAAGCAATTTCTGACCTGGAAAAGTATGTGAAAAGGAAGAAAGATTCTGGCGAAGGATATTTCTATTTAGCAAAGGCTTTGCAGAAACAAGGTGATTCAAAAAGTAGTGAGAAATATTTTCGTAAAGCTGAAAGGCTTGGGTATACCCATTCTGAATAGGTTTTTTGAAGGATAATTAAGTGTTAAAAAGTTTATTACCTACTCAGAATCCCCAGTCATAAAATTCTCTCTCCCCTTAAACACCCGAGAGTACAAACCGCTACTATCGCTACGAATGAGCACATCAGGTTTTAGAGAATTGCGGAGTACGAATGAGCCTTCGTTTTCGTAGCCTTCAATGGTTACCGGACTCATGTTGTTGCCTTCAATACGAGCTTGAAAAGCTGGGCTTTGTCCCTGTGCGTTAAAATCGTCGGCAAAATCACTACTGGTGAGGCGGGCGATTTGATTCAAGTATTGGGCAGTTTGGGCGGAATCAGCGGTAGTACCTTTGATCGTCCAGATGCTATCAGTTAGAGCAAGGGTAAAGCTGCTGTCGGCAGGGTACTGGAAGGAGATGCGGGAAATATTTTCCTTTTCCAGTTGCAAAAAGTTCCGGTCGCGCCAACTATTGAACTGACGATTGAAGGAAGTAGTAAGGAAGCCATCTACGGCGTAGACTTCCGCTTCATCAGCCAAGCGAACGTAGGAAGTTGCCTTAGGGCGCTGCTGTTGCATGGGCGGCATTCCCGGCTGCATGGGTTGTTGGGGCATCTGTTGCAAGCTGAACTTACCGACGTATACATCAGCTAATAAGTTCTTGCCATTGTAAGCCTGCACCTGACTTCCCAATGAGTCAGTTACTTCAAAGGTGTTCCATTTTTCTTCTGAGCGAGCAGCAAGGCGTTGAGGCTCCAACTGGAGAAGTGTTCCTAGTAGACTTTGTACGGCTTGTTGGTCGGCCTGGGCGGTTTTATCGCCCTGCGACACTTGCCAAGCACTATTTTCTTCGGTAAACGTCACGGCTTCACCTTCTTTGGGATTTAGCACAATGCGGTTAACCGCAGCGGTATCCATTGCCACTAAATCGGTGCGGAAATTACGTTCGTTACCCTTGCCTCCAGTAAATTGCGTAACCAGATACAGCACTAATAGCACTCCGAAAGTGATGGATAAGATTTTGTTATTGTAGGGATTACGCATAGCTTTCTTGCATTCGTTTTTGTCGAATAGTACGTTTCATCTGGAAGCGGACTACGCCGTAGCCCACCACCAATAAAATCGGAACCAGGAAATTGGCGTATTTGATCAGCGATTTGGTGGCGTCTTCCACTTGCTCTAGCGGACGGGAAGTTACGCCCTTGGTTCGTAGTTCAATTAGCCCAGTATCATCCGATAGCCAATCGATGCCATTCACTAGCAGACTCACATTATCGCCACCTTGCCCACCACCCTGAGTAGCAAATCCGCCGTCGGCGATGACGATCATTTTGGCTTCGGTATTTCCCTCAATTGTTCCTTCCAAAGTGGCGGCCAACGGTAAAGATTCCAGCGGAAAGTCATTCTCGGTCCACTGCTTGTTAATGTCAAAGTAGGCTGGAGCCGGAACGGTTCCCGACTGCTCAGAGGATGTCGCAAGCGGGGTGAATTTCACGGTATTGCTGGTGTCCTGCGACCCGGTGTAAGCTAGTGAACTGACAAACGGCATAATTACCGCTTCCAACCCCGCCGTCACAGGATGTTCGGCAAAATTACTTACAATCGGTAGGTACGGGAAGGAAACTTGGGTATTCATCGTAAAAAATCCTTGCTGCTGCTGTACGGTGACCGCCCCGCAGCTTGCATCCACCACAAAGTTTTCTTCTACCTGCACTCCTTTATCGGCTAACCAGCTTTCCAGTCCGGTATTGATAACTCGTCCATAAGCGTTTTGTAAATCACCCTCCACTCGGTCAAAGGCCAATAGAATATTTCCGCCCCTCGCCAGAAAGGCGTCCAGTTGCGTCAAATGATTGTCAGGGATAGAATCCGTCGGAGCTAGAATAGCGATGGTCTTGAACTTAGTGGGAATGTCAGTGGTATCGGTTAACGTTAAATCTTCTGGGCTGTAAAGAATAAAAAGCTCGTTGGCTACCTGTGGGAGCGCGTTGATAGACGGCTCACCGTGCCCCTGTAAAATTCCGATGGAGGGTTTATCTACCGCCGATATTTTCTTAATGTTGGTAGAGAGCGTGTACTCCATGGCCGCACCCGGCTGCACAAAGGGAATTACTTCCTGCTTTTCGCCCATCTGAATAACGGCTCCCAAAAAAGCCCGTTTTTGGCTGATTTCGTCTTGATCGCGCACGTTTACCAGCACCGGTGAGATGCCGTTCTGCATAGCTTCCTGTTCAATCTCAGGGTCATCGTTAGGGTTGACAAACTCATAGACTACCATATTGTCAGAAGTATTAGCGTATTCTACCAGCATATCCCGAAAGTCCGACTTGGTGCGGGCAATGTCTGGCGGTAGATCTTCCGAAAAATACGCGGTCACCGTAACTGGTTCAGCCAGTTCATCCAGAATGTCTTCGGTGGCCTGACTTAGCGTATAACGTTGGTCTTCGGTAAAATCTAACCGCAGGAAGTAGTCGGACGATAGCAGGTTCGCCAGAATAAGAATTCCTGCGATTAAGGCTACCGAAATGTATAAGGAGGTTTTACGTTGCATTTTTTAATGACTAATACCTGTGGACTATAGACTGTTGACAGTGGACTGATAGCTAACTACACTAAGTTTCGTTTGGATAGACTCACTTCGGAGAGGACGATGCCGAGGACGATGAGAGAGAAGAAGTAGATCAAATCCTTCGTATCTATTACTCCGCGAGTTAAAGATTCGTAGTGCGTGGATAAACTGAGCGTGCTAAAGACCTCGCCCATTGTGCCGGTAAAGCTACTCGCGAGTACATCAAAAATGATATGGAAAAATAATCCGATAAAGAGTGCACCGAGGAAGGCCACGATCTGATTGTTGGTCGTGCTGCTGGTGAAAACGCCGATACTAATGTAAACCGCGCTCATCAAGATCAAGCCTAGATAGCCACACCAAATGGCCCCGTGATCTACTTCACCCAAACTATTGATGGTGAAGTAATAGGGTAAGGTAAAAAGTAAGGCGATGACAATCAGCAACAGACAAGCCAGAAACTTACCGATGACTAGCTGGCGGTCGGTAACGGCTTTGGTCAACAGTAACTCAATCGTACCCGCCCTTTTTTCTTCGGCCAACATCCGCATGGTGAGGGCTGGAATGAAGAAGAAGAGCGTCCAATAAGCGATGCTAAAGAATGATTGCAAGCTGGCCTGACCAACAAAGAATACATCGGAACCGTAGAGCCAGGTAAAAAATCCACTAAAACCTAGAAATGCTACCAGCAAAATGTAGGCAATCAGCGAATCAAAGAAGGTTTGTAGTTCTCGTTGAGTGATAATCCAAATTGTTCTCATAAGAATTGCAAATTGAAGATTGGAAAATTGTAAACGGTCGCCCTGCGATTCGCTTAGAAGGCAATTTTCCAATTTGGAATCTTTAACTTTTCAATTAACAGTTAGGTCACGGAAGATGTCTTCCAGCTTGGTTTCGATAGGGGTAAGCTCGGTGAGTATCCAGCCTTTTTCTACGCAGAGCTTAAAAATGTCACGAGCGGGCGAAGCATCAGGTTTGCCTTGAATCTCGAACTGATCCTGATGTGAATTGAAGTAAGTCGCTTGTTCTACCGATGGAAGTTTCTTCAGCGCCTCCAGTGCCTCATTAGCTGAGGTATCCTCAATCTTGGCTTTAACGATCTCCTGGCCTTGGGCTTGCTTACGCAGCGTGGATGCCGTACCATCTGCCACAATCTTTCCTTGGTTGATAATCAGAATACGGTCGCAGGTAGCTTCTACCTCGGGAAGAATGTGGGTGCTCAGAATTACCGTTTTGGCCTGACCAATTTCTCGGATCAACTTTCGGATTTCTACAATCTGATTGGGGTCTAGACCGGTAGTAGGCTCGTCTAGAATCAGAATTTCGGGGTCGTGAATCATGGCTTGAGCCAGCCCGACGCGCTGACGATACCCTTTAGAAAGCTCACCGATCTTTTTGTGCTTTTCAGCATCCAGGCCGCACTTTCGTACCATTTCCCGGATTCGCTCACCCAGTTGGGCTTTAGATACGCCTTGCAGTAGGGCGCAAAATTCCAGGTAGTCAATCACCGGCATATCAAGGTAGAGCGGATTGTTTTCGGGCAGATAACCGATATGTGATTTGATAAATTCGGGATCGGTTTTTACGGAAGTACCACCTACAATGATATCACCTTCGCCAATGGCGATATAGTTAGTGATCATTTTCATGGTAGTGGTTTTACCCGCTCCGTTGGGTCCCAGAAAACCCAAAATTTCTCCCGTTTTTACGGAAAACGAAATATCGTCTACTGCTTTTTGGGGGCCATACCACTTCGAAAGACTCTCGATCTGAATGTCCATACCCAGTTTAGGTTAATGGTAGTTATCAATGATTTTCAAATAAGCTGCAAAACTGCGTATCGCTTCAAAAATTAGCAAATGAAATCAGAAAAAAAGAGTTCCCGATGCACGAGTTTTAACAAAAATTAAGATTATTTGAGAGGGAATAGGTTAATCATCTTCGTAGTGATAGTGCTCCTGTGAAGCCAAACTAAACTTTTGTATGAAATCAGAACTGAGGTGTGCTGCTTTACTAGGTTTAAAATACTGGCTTCTGTTAGCCCAATCGTAGACACCTTCATTGATGAGGTATTTGGTTAATATACCTTGTAAATGATACTTTTTAACCCAAGTCTCGGCTAACTCCTTATTTTCAAAAACGCCGCTAGCAAATCTACCGCCTGATCCGTGGAATATCCAAATGTGCTTGCTATCGGTCATTGTAAATCACTTATCTATTTTTTGTACTCTAAACTATTCTTCATCTACCTCTTCGGCAACGAAAAAACAATACTTCCTTGTTTCACAAGCTCACTTTTTAGTTATGTAGACAGCATCCTCCTAAAGGCTAGATAGCAGTAAGATAGCTTTTGGATTAAAGAGAGCGTACTTAATTCTCATGTACTTTTGTACAAAGATTGACTAATTTATGGTTCAATCATAGTTAGATGAAGATCTTTGGCACAAATACTATCTCTTACTTGGTTCTAATCTATTAGACTCACCACTAGAATGTGCTATTAGCGGATACTTACTCAAATGGCTGACCATCAGATAGTAATTGGGTGTGATATTGATGTTTATCAGCTTTGTTACCAATAGTTTTAATAGTAACGTCAATCATAGATTAGGGTAATAAAAAAATAAATATTATAATATTTCAAAGAATGTATAAAAATCAGTAAATTGCGATTACTTATTAAGGTTACTATGTATTAAGAAAAATAACTGTCCCAGTAATTCCTGAGGATAGAATTACTATGCAACAAGTCGCTATTTCTCAAAAATCACTTATTCTGGCCTACATTAAATTGCTCCGTCCGGAACAATGGGCTAAAAATTTATTTATTTTCATTCCACTCTTCTTCGTAGGTGATTTCTTTAATCTGGATGCTCTGTTTAAGGTAGGAGTTGCCTTTGTATCTTTTAGCCTTGTTTGTAGTGCTATCTACATTCTGAATGACTATCGGGATATTGACGCTGATCGGGCGCACCCCAAAAAGCGGGAGCGACCGCTGGCTTCAGGTGAAGTATCTAAGGCAGTAGGTCTAGCGATGATGGCGGTATTGGCAGTTGCTGGCTTAGGTACTGGTCTAATCCTTAATTTTTGGTTTTTCGCTGTTTTGCTAACTTACGTGGGTATTAATATTGGTTATTCGTTTGGGCTAAAACACATCGGAATTTTAGATATTCTTTTAATTGCCTCTGGATTTCTGCTTCGTACTGTCAGTGGAGGTATTGTTGCCGATGTACCAATTTCTCAATGGCTAATTATTATGATTTTTCTATTAGCCTTATTTTTAGCTATTGCTAAGCGCCGCGACGATGTAGTACTAGGAGCAGATTCAGGAGTTCTAATTAGGAAGTCGGTACGAAACTATAATCTTGAATTTGTCAATGCTTGTATGACTATGATCGCTGGGATCATAGTAGTAGCCTATTTAATGTACACCATATCTGATGAAGTTGTGGTGCGTTTAGGTGAACATCTGGTGTATACATCAGTATTTGTGATTGCAGGTTTAATGCGATATCTACAGATTACATTAGTAGAAAAGAATAGTGGATCACCTACTAAGATTCTGTATAAAGACTCATTTATTCAGGTTACGCTAATGGGTTGGATTCTGAGTTTTTTCTGGTTGATTTATCTGGGTTAGTTTTATGGAGTACATAAATAATCCAACCAAAACTAGTGTTAAAGATGCTGTCTCCATAAAAAGTGTCGCCTTTTTTGATTTTGATGGCACTATTACTGACCGTGACTCATTTATCGATTTTATTATTTTCTACCATGGCAAGTTTTCTGCCTATGTAGGGCTCTTACGCTTGTTTCCCATACTATTAGCATACAAACTTAAATTGATCCCTAACTGGAGAGCAAAAGAGATAGTGCTAACCCATTTTTTTCAAGGTGAGCCAATTGAAAAATTTCAGCAGTACTGTGATCAATATGCATGGGAGCGAATTCCTCAAATAACGCGAGTAGGAGCACTACAAGCCATACAAAAGCACCATGAGTTAGGTAATGATATTTATCTGGTTTCTGCCTCGCTCGAAAACTGGCTTTCAGCCTGGTGCAATCGTAAAGGGCTAAAGCTAATCGGCTCGCGACTGGAAACAAAAGAAGGAAGAGTAACAGGAAAACTAGTAGGCAAAAACTGCTACGGGCCAGAGAAGGTAGTTCGAATTCGGCAGGAAGTGACGTTGCATAAATACCAAGATATTTACTGCTATGGCGACAGCTCAGGTGATCGTGAACTACTACAATTGGCTGATCATGCTTACTATCGTCCATTTCGCTAAGGTGATTTGGTATTTGAATGCTAATCTTGTACATTACAATAGCTTACTACACTAACCATTTTCATATGTATTTTTCCAAAATTCTTAGTCTAATCTTCAGTTTTGCAGTATTCACTACTGCTGCTATTGCTCATCCTGGTCACGGTTCAGAGCATACTTACTCAGATGGTATTTTCCACTACCTTACCTCCCTGGATCACCTAATACCTCTACTTACTGTTTTAGGAATTATCTTATTTGCCATCTTGAAGAAACGAGTTACATCTAAGCGTATTCTTCGGAAATAACTCGTACTTCACGCAGGTACTGGTAAAATAATCCTGTCTTTTCTGTTAAGAAGCTAAATTAGAAAAATGCAATTTTCTATGAAATAGCATCTTGTAAGCCTGATAATAGTTAAAAGTCCCTTTTTTTGGATAATTAGGCTAGATTAATTGTGTAATTGAAAATTTAAATTATGCGATTATTTAGCGTCTATATCGGATTATTACTACTGCCATGTGCGGTCTTCAGTCAGCAAAATTCAGATGAACCTGAATATGAGCTGGTTAACTTAGGGCGTAAGGTAAATAGTATTTACCACGAATCTGCCCCGGTTTTATCACCAGATGGCAATACCCTTTATTTTACCATTACTAATCATCCTGAAAATAATAAAGGTACTGATGGAAGCCAGGACATCTGGTTTACCGAACGGGGTGAAGGCGGAAATTGGCTGCCCTCAAAGCATCTTGATGAGCCTTTTAATCAAGAAGATTATAATCAGGTGATGAGCGTTTCGGCTGATGGGCAAGAGGTACTAGTACGTAGTGGGAATAGCAAAAAATGGGAATTTGCCACCGTACGGAAGATGAACGGCGAGTGGCAAAAACCACAGGAGCTACACATCAGTAATTTTGATGGAATGTGCCGAGGACGCTTCAATGGGGGCTTCATGTCTTACGATAAGAAAGTAATACTGCTTTACTTCAGCGAGGTAAAAGATAGTAAGATTAGTGATCTCTACGTGAGTTTTGTTGAGAGTCCAGGAAAATGGTCGACTCCAGTGAAAATAGCTGCACTAAATACCCGGCAGGATGATTTTGGTCCGTATCTAGCTCCAGATAATCGTACTCTTTATTTTGCTAGTAACCGACCCGGCGGACACGGGGGAGCTGATGTATACCGCACTGTTCGTCAGGATGATACCTGGCAAAAGTGGTCGAAGCCTGAAAATGTGGGTAGTCCAGTCAATACTAAGGGTTTTGACGCTTTCTACGCAGTAGGACAGACTGATTCTTTGGTGTTTACTACTCGTGCTCACATGTCGGCCGATGGAGGGCATCTAGATATTTATGGCTTAGAAAAAATCAAAAAAATACCCCCTCCATCTCCGGTTGCTCGACTGGAAGGGATGGTAATGAATCAAAAGACTCAAGAGTTTATTGAAGCTCAAGTAGAGATTATGTATAAGCAAGAAGTATTAACATCAGAAGCGACTAATCAGGATGAAGGGGTTTACGCAACTGAGTTACCTCAATCAGGAACCTACCATTTGTCAGTTACCGCCGAAGGTTTTTTAGCCAAGACTGACAGCGTTCAGTTTAGTGAAATATATGCTGATACTATTCTGTTTAAAGATATATTTCTCGAGCCATTAGAAGTGGGGCTTTCGGTGCGACTGAATAATATTTTCTTTGACTATAATAAAACGACTCTTCGATCCGAGTCATTTGAAGAGTTAGATAAAGTAGTGGAAATGCTAAAAACTAACGAGGGTTTGCATATAGAAATTGGTGGACACACTGATGATCGTGGTTCGGATGATTATAATAAACAGCTATCGCAAGGTCGGGCTGAAGCCGTGCGTCAGTATTTGGTAGATCATTGGATTGGGCAAGGTCGGGTAACCGCAGTAGGCTACGGTGAAAGCCAACCTGAAGTACCGAATGATGGGGAAGAAAATTGGCAGATTAACCGAAGGGTAGAGTTCACTATTCTGAAAAATTGATCCTTAGATCAGTCAGACCAAATTAGTTAGAAAAGACGCTGCAACAGCGTCTTTTTTCGTTTAAGGGCACTCTTGCGCTGCCCAAATGGTTTAGCTACTTTTAACCAATGAAGATTTTACACACCGCCGACTGGCACCTGGGAAAACGGCTGGGTGAATACTCTCGTTTGCCTGAGCAAGAATTAGTTTTAGAAGAAATCTGTCAAATCAGTGAAAAAGAAGAAGTAGATGCGGTACTGATTGCCGGGGATTTATTTGATACTTTTCATCCGGGTAACGACGCAGCTGAATTACTGTACCGCACCGTGTATCGTCTGTCTAATGGTGGGCAACGAGCAGTAGTTGCAATTGCGGGAAATCATGATTCGCCCGACCGGGTAGAGTCTACCGATCTGCTAGCCCGAAGCTGTGGGATTATCTTTCAAGGGCATCCAAAAAATCAAGTACCGCTGTTTTGTACCGAAGGTGGAGTGCGAGTATTGCGGTCAGCACCGGGCTTTCTGGAGATTCAACTTCCTGAGTGTAGTTACCCGCTACGATTACTGTCTACTCCTTACGCTAATGAATTGACGCTGAAACGTTATCTAGGTATCAAAAAAAGTGAAGCCTTACAGGAGGTACTAAAGCAGCAATGGCAGGAATTAGGTCAGAGCTACTGTGATGATCAGGGAGTGAATGTACTAATGGCTCACCTATACGCAGCTTCTCCTGATGAAGAAATGCCGGAGGAACCAGAAGATGAGAAACCAGTATTGCATATCGGAGGAATTTCGGCTATTGGTCCCGATGCTTTTCCTGAACAGGTGCAGTACGTAGCGTTAGGGCACTTGCATCGTTATCATACAGTAAGTCAATCACCCTGCCCAATTTTGTACAGTGGAACTCCGTTAAGCTATAGCTTTAGCGAGGCTGAGCAGAAGAAATATGTAACGCTGGTAGAAGTTTCGCCCGGAACTCCGGCTAAGGTTGTACCGATTGAACTAACACAGGGTCAACGACTAATACGCAAACGATTTTTTAATACCGAAGATGCTATTCAGTGGCTAGAAGCTCACCCTGATACTTTTGTAGAACTTACCCTGGTGAGTGATACCTATATAGATGCCAAATCAAAAAAAACACTGTACGCAGCTCATTCAGGCATTGTCAGCATTATTCCGGAGATTATCCGACCTCAGGTAGAAGCTAATGAGCAGCCAAGAATCAATCTTCAAGATAATTTGTCCTCGTTGTTTTCCCGCTATTTTGAGCATAAACGGGGGCAAACTCCTAATGATGAGTTAATGACCCTATTTCGCGAAGTGATTGAAGCTGAGGAGGTTTAAGTTAGTCTGTTTATGATTCCAGTTCATCTTACGTTTAGTGGCCTATATTCCTATCAGCAAAAGCAGTCTATCGATTTTGAAAAGCTAATGGCAGCTCAGCTTTTCGGTATTTTCGGGGCGGTAGGTAGTGGAAAATCTAGCATTCTGGAGGCAATTATGTTTGTGCTCTTCGACCGGAGCGATCGACTCAATAAATCGGGAGATAATCGCTACTATAATATGTTGAACCTTCAGTCTGATAAGCTAGAAATAGACTTTGTTTTTCGGACTAATGCTCAAAGTGAAACCAAATACCGAGCATACTTCTGCGCCCAACGTAAGAAGCGGGATTTTGAAAAAGTGGAGGTAAAAGAACGGGGGCAGTATGAGTGGAAAGAGGAACAGTGGATTCCAATGGAAGATGCGGATGCTACTCAGATACTGGGCATGACCTACGAGAATTTCATGCAGGCAGTGATCATTCCTCAAGGGAAATTTCGGGAATTTATTGACCAGCGACCGAGTGCTCGGACTCAGATGCTTAAAGAGCTGTTCCAACTCCATCGTTTTGATTTGGGTACTAAAACGGGACTATTACTACGAAATACCGAACTGGTAATTGCCGATTTGCAGGCTCGTTTGCTGGAAATCGGTCAAATATCGGAAGAAGATATTAGTGAACAGTTGAGGGTTTTGCAAGTATCCGAAACGGAGTTATCGCAAAAACAACAACTAGCAGTCAGCCTGGATCAGCAGTGCCAGAGTATGGATGCGCTGAAAAAGCTACTGGATAAGATTGATGATACTGATGTGGAGCTAAAGCAACTCACCGAACAGGCTGAGCACTACGATAGCAAGGAAAAGCAACTAAAGGCGTATACAAAGGCTGAGACTTTTTTTAATGAGAAGTTTCGGTTGCTAGAAGAGACTACGGTAGATATCCGACAAGGACAAGAGGAACTAGATAAATTAGGGGGACGCATTAAGATGGGTCGGAAAAAGGTAGAGCAAGCCCATAAGGAGGTAAGTCAAAAGAAAGAAGCCTACGGACAAAGAGAAAAAATTCGTCAACAAGGTCAGGATTTACTACACTTGATTGAAATCAAGAAAATTGAACCTCAGCAACAACAAACTTCCAATAGCTTAGCCAAACTGTTAGAGAAACGGGAAACTTTACAAAAAACTTTTACCGAACAAGAAACCCGACTAGTAGGCTACGAGGCACAGTTGTCGGAAATGGAGGCTCTGCGAGAACAGTGGCTAGTACTAAAAGAAGTGATGGTTTGGGAGCAACGTCAGCAGGAATTAGAGGAAGAACGAAGAAAGTCTACTGAACAAGTATACCAGTACAAACAACAACTTATTCAACTGGAAGAACAGAGCGAAGGGGTACTGATAACCTACAATTGGCCGGAAAGTAATAAGCTAAGCGAGTTGACTCAAGAGTTTACCCAGTTCCAGTCTAAGCTACACGCTCAACAGGATGTACTTCAGAAGGAACTTAGCGAACTACGCTTACAGGAAAAACTAGTGCAGGCAGCTAGCCAGATTCATCCGGGTGAGCCTTGTTTTGTGTGCGGATCTACTGAGCATCCTCAAATTATTCACAGTCCGTCGGTGAAAAAGGCGTTAGAAGAAAAGGAAGAAGAACTCAGTGAGTTAAGGCAGAAAGAAAGCAGTTTTCGGGAGCTTCAGCGAGCTATCCAAAAGCTGACTTCTCAGGAAGAAACGTTACAGAAAATGCTTCGGTATGAGAAAAACCGGATCGAGGAATTGGAAGAAAAGCTGGTAAAACACCAAAAACTACACGTTTGGCCAGAATTTCGGAAGTTAAATTCAGAAGAAATCAATCGTCAGTTAGAGTCTACCCAACAGCAGCAACATAAGCTTCAGCAGTTACAGCAGGCTCGCCAGCAAACCCAACAGAAACTAAAAGAGCTACAAGGTCAGCTAGATGAGCTTCTTAACCGGGAACAGACATTAGTTCAGCAGAAAAGTAGCCTGCAAGTAGCTATTGAGCAGCGCGAGTCGATGTTGCAGGTTTACCGAGTAGATGAATTCCCTGGACTGACACTAGAGGAAGTTGAGAAAGAACAAGATCAAAAACAAGCGCAGTTAGCCAGTATTGAGCAACAGTATGAACAAGCGCAGCAAACGTTTCAGGAATATCAGCATGCACTTGGACTGCTGGAAAGTCGTTACGAAGTTACTCAGGAAAACCAGCAGAAGCTCACCCAAAAAGCTGACTCTCTCAATAAAGAAATTCAGATGCTATGCGCCGAAAAAGAATTTGAAAGTGTCGGTGAGATTAAGCAATTAATCAATCTGGAGCTGGATACTGATGCAGAACAACAGGAAATTCAGATGTACCGAAGCCATCGGCACAATGCCGAAGTAACTTTACACAAGCTTCAGGCTGAATTACAGGGGCGTAGTTATGATCCCCTTGAACACCGCCAGCTTCAACTGAAGACGCAAGCTTTAACCCAGGAAGTACGACAGCAGCAAGAGCATTGTGCTCTACTCCGGCAGCGTATTCGCGATTGGCAGGAAAAACGCGAACGTACCCAAACCATTCAAGAGGAGCTAGCTCATCAGCAGTTGCGAGAGAGCAACTTGAAGGAGTTAGCTAGCCTGTTTCGAGGAAGCGGCTTTGTAAAATACGCTTCTACTGTTTTGTTAGAAAACCTTTGCCAGGCGGCTAATCAACGGTTTATGAAGCTGACTCAAAATAGCCTGTGTCTGGAGCTAAACGATGAAAATGAATTCGTGGTGCGCGATTATCTGAACGATGGAAAAGTTCGCCTGCTCAAGACCCTGTCAGGAGGACAAACCTTTCAGGCCTCGCTTTGTCTAGCATTAGCGTTGGCTGAGAGTATTAAATCTCTTAACCAAACAGAGCAAAGCTTTTTCTTTCTTGATGAAGGGTTTGGCTCGTTAGATAAAGAATCTTTACGGGTGGTATTTAATACACTAAAGTCACTCCGTAAGGAAAACCGGATTGTAGGTATCATTTCTCACGTAGAAGAGATGCAACACGAGATCGATGTTTACCTTACTGTGACCCGCCATCGTCAGTACGGCAGCACCATAGCAACCAGTTGGGAATAGACTGATAGCTAGGCACTGGGCGCGAGGGGCAGGGAGTCAATGAGTCTTCTCAACGCCAAGCTCCCTGCCCCACGCACCACACCATTCGTCAGTCATTCCTGTAATATACCCTCCTGAGAATACTGTATCATGGGGTTGATAGCCAGTAGCTGCGCAATAAACTCGTCAGAATCTCTGGGGGAAATGTCTACATATTTTCCGTAGCAATAAACAATGCGTAAACGTTTTTCTGAAAAACTATACACTTGGGACAGGTTGTGAAAACTACGTACCCATTTGAGACTACTTACTTGAAAAATGTCAATTTCTTGTTTAGAAAGTAAGGAAGAAACTTTTAGCTGATGCTCTTCAATTTGATATCGCACGCTAAAGTAAGCTATGACTAATAAGATAAGTGCTAAACCGCATACCAAGATAGACCCGGTAAGAGTATTCAAAAAGAAGTACTGTAGCAGTGCTACAACAAGTATTAAAAGAATAACAGGAATGAATGTGATCTCGCTAATAGCAGATCGATAGGCCTTTTTGGTTGCTTCTTTCATCATCACTACCGTTTTCGTTCATATACCTAACCAAGAAATGCCCAGATAGTTATAAATCAGATAGTTAATTTGCTAAAGAATAGTAACTGAAGGGGTCTTAGTTAGGTGAAACTACGGATTCTAATTGATAAATTCGCCCGTCAAAAGCACATAAAAAAAGCTCTTTTTCATCATTTACCCCGAAAGAGGAAATAGCTAGATTAGAGTCAATAAGCTCACTAACGGTCACGTTACTCAAATCATCAGTAGTGGCTGCCCACACTCGCCCCGAAGCAAAATCAGCGAATATATACTGACCTACTAAATCAGGGATCTGAGTACCTCGGTATACTCCTCCGCCAGTAATTGATACATCACCCCGAAGATGATCATAATCCAGTACAGGTAAAATAATATCAGTAGTATTGCAATTATTTGCTGGTTCAAAACAGGCATTACCTTCAGTGATATTCCAGCCGTAGTTACCTCCGTTCTCAATAATGTTTACTTCTTCCCGGGCGTTTTGTCCTACATCGCCCGTCCAAAGCTGTCCGGTTTCAGAGTCAAAGCTGAACCTCCAGGGATTCCGTAGTCCGTAAGCATAAATCTCGGGTCGTTCGCCAGAGGTAGCACTAACAAATGGATTGTCATCCGGAATAGCGTAAGGAGCTTGCGAGGAAGATTGGCTTACGTCAATTCGCAGAATTGAGCCTAGTAGTGTAGTAAGATTTTGTCCATGCCCCCGAGGGTCGCCACCCGAACCACCATCGCCTACTGCGATGTACAAATAGCCGTCGGAACCAAAAGCCAATTGTCCGCCATTGTGGTTACCGAAAGGTTGATCAAACTCCAAGATAATTAGTTCACTATCAGGATCAGCCTGGTTAGGATTAGCGGCTGAGGCAGTAAAGCGAGAAATTCGGGTACGCGCAGGGTTGCTAATTGTGTAGTTTACAAAGAAATGCCCGTTTGAGGAATAGTTGGGATCGAACGCTAGCCCAAGCAATCCTTCTTCATTACTTCGGTCGTCTACTGCTCCCGAAATATCTAAAAAAGTAGATTTATTTTGAACGGCAGATTCATCGTCAAATACCGAGATAATTCCTTCCTGTTCCACCACGAATACTCGCCCCGATCCATCGCCTGCGTGTTGAAAATCAACCGGGCGATTGAACGATAACTCGGGATAAGCCACTGCCAACGTGTATTCTTGTGAGCCTGAGGGGTTGTTGGGATTAGCTACTGGAGCCAATGGTTCGTCGTTATTACTACAACTTACTACCGCAATAAGACAGCCTAGTACAATTGACCCGAATACCTGCCAGAAAAATATCCTCAGTCCCATATCGATTACTATTGTTGTACCCAGTTAACGAGATATGTTCGACGAAGTTTGACTGACTCCGGACAATCGGGCCATAACTGCACTAATGAAACTGGAAAGCAAAGTAAGTACAGGGCTGGTTACCAGTATTCTTAATCGTATGCTGAGTTTCTGAACCTAAAAAATACAGGTCACCTGCACTTCCATTGTAATACTGACCGTCGATTAGTTCCTGGCTTTCTCCTTCTAGCATAAGAATGATCTCGGCAGGCCGGTGGGTATGAGACGGATGACTTTGGATGCCAGGGTTAAGAGTAGTAACATGCATTTCTAGTCGTTCCAACATAGTAGTAGACCGCTCAAAGAATGATCGCACTCCGCCTTTAGCAGTTTCTCGGTAGAGTATGTCCTCCCAGCTCACTAATAAAGAGCCACCAGCTTCTTTCGCCCGTTGCTCATCAGGCTTCGCTCTAGAGGTGTATAACAATATGTAAAATGTAGCTGAGTCCTCTCCCACATTGGTCAGTATATGCTGATCGCCGGGCATTATTAGAGCTACACTTCCTGGTCCTAGCACTTCTTTTGTATCTTCAACAGTCACTTCCACTGTGCCTTTTTTGATAATAATTAACTCTTCTCTCTGCTCGTGAGCGTGAGACGGGTGCAGAGGTGTTTTGGGGGCTAAAGTAGTAGCATGCAGCTCCAAGTGAGCTAAATCGCGAGTATCGCCCTTTATGAAATGTCTTCTCAACCGAATATCTGACGAAGCGATATTAGCTTCTTTCCATTGGTATACCTGAGATTTGACTGGGGGTTGTTGGGCTGCCAATGGGCTATTAAAAAGTAGAATTAGAATAAGCAGTAGGAGAGTCATAAGTCAGGCATAAGATGAGTGTGATCTTTATGAATTATTCGTTATAATGGTTATAAAGTTTTAGGTAGGTGTTCACAAGTACATTTACTAGATGCTATTAGGGTGTGAGCCAATAAGTTACTACCTTTCTGTACTAACAACCTACGTTTTAGATGATAATAGAGTATAGATACCTTCTAACCTTGTTAGCAAGCGTAATCTGGGTAGTTTCTTTACCCGCTCAGGAGGTTCCGTTTAACCGGGGCTTGAATCTCACCAACTGGTTTCAGGTAGGCAGTGCTCAGCAAATACAATTTACCCGGTATACCCGAGAAGACTTTGAGCAGATCAAAAGCTTAGGTTGCGATGTGGTGCGCCTTCCCATTAACCTTCACTTTATGACCAATGGTGCCCCTAACTACACTGTTGACCCACTGTTTTATGAGTTTCTCGATCTGGTGATTGATTGGACTGAGGAGTTAGATATTCATTTGATACTGGATAACCATACCTTTGACCCGGCTGAAAGTACTGATCCGGCAGTAGGAGATATACTGAAAATAGTTTGGCCTCAGTTAGCGGCTCGCTACCGCGATCGTAGCGAAAAGCTTTACTATGAAGTGCTCAACGAGCCCCACGGGATTGAAGCCGAAGTTTGGAATACTATTCAGGGCGAAGTAATCGATGCCATTCGGGAAGTAGATACTAAACATACTATTATTGTAGGCGGTAACAACTTTAATAGCTATCGGAGTTTGGCGGGGATGCCCAATTACGATGATGATAATCTGATCTACACTTTTCATTTTTACGACCCTTTTATCTTCACTCATCAGGGAGCGAGTTGGACAAGTCCGTCTATGGTGTCACTGAAAGATGTACCATTTCCTTATCAGGTTAGTGAAATGCCTAGTTTTCCAAATGATTTGCGAGGAAGCTGGATTGAATCAGCATTCAACGGATACAATCAAGAGGGCAACGTGGCTCGAGTAAAATCATTGATAGAAATTGCTGCTCAGTTTCAGCGGGAGCGACAAGTACCCGTCTTCTGTGGTGAGTTTGGGGTATATATTCCCAACAGCGACGAGAGCTCGCGGGTATTTTGGTACGAGGAGGTGAGAAAAATGCTGGAGGAAGCTAACATTTCCTGGACAATTTGGGATTATCACGGTGGTTTTGGTCTGTTCGAAGAAGGAGGCAATGGCTTGTTTGAGCACGATCTAAATACTCCGCTGCTAGAAGCATTAGACTTTATCATTCCCACTCAAACTGAATATGAGATGCTTCCTGAAAGTACGGGATTTCTGATTTACGATGATTTTGTGGGAGAGCAGATCAACATACGAAGTCCTTCCAATGGAAGAATAAACCTATATGCCTCCGACCAGCCCAATAATGGACAATATTGCTTGTATTGGACTGAAGCCGAACAATACAATACCATCGCTTTTGACTTTACTCCCAACAAAGATTTTTCGCAGTTGGTAGAGAGTGATTACTTTCTGAGCCTACTCATTCGGGGTACTGACCCGTCGCTGCGGTTTGATATTCGCTGGTTGGATACTGACGCTGGAGCCGATGACCTTCCCTGGCGAATGGGGGTTACTATTGATAATGAAACAGCTCCGTTTGATCGTCGCTGGCACGTCCTGCGTATTCCGTTAAGTAGCTTTGTTGAACAAGGGGCTTGGGATGGTGAATGGTACGAACCAGAAGGAAGATTTGACTGGTCTGCTATCGATCAATTAGAGATTGTAGCCGAACGTCAGGATTTTGGCACAGCTCAATTATGGTTTGATAATATCCAACTGACCAACCAAGATACTGCCCAGGTACTAGATCCCAGCGTGTTTGAGGAAATAGTTACTGCCTTACCCTCGCCAGAAAATGCAGATACTAAAATCGGAATAGCTACTTTTCCTAATCCAGCCTTCGAGTCAGTACAAATTGTTGGTAAGCCCACCCAACGATACAATTATCAGCTAATGAATATCGCCGGACAAACTCTAAAACAAGCTGTGTTTTCTGAAGCCACCGAAGTCTCGCTAGTAAGCTTTAAGCCCGGAATGTATTTGCTTCGAGTGACTGATGCTCAGGGTAACTTTACTGCCCGTCGGCTGCTGATTCGTTAGGGATAGTCATTCTGATAAACCTAAAATCTTCTTGGCATTGGTGCGGTATACCTTCTCGAGTACTTCATCGGGCAAATGGTAGCCATTGAACGCCCAATGATAGCTGGAGCGATTACGATCGTAGAAGTGCTCGTCGTCGGTCTCCATAATTCTGAAGAGTAGGCGGTACATAGCTGGGTCAGTGCCCATATCGGTTCCAAATACTAGTCGATCTTGATATTTCTCGTAAAAACGGGCTACGTAACGAGGTATCGTTGCCGTTTCGGCGTAGCGGGCAGCATTATCTGCGTAGAGGTTGGGGTATTGATCAAACAGATTTCCCAAAATGCTTAGATCATAAGAACAGTTAGCGTAGTGGCAAGCAATAAAAGTTGTGGTGGGATTATCGCGAACCGCATTCTCCAGAATTTGCACCATACCCGAATGTTCGACAATATCCGGTTGATCGTCCAGCCGCCATTGGTACGCATTCATCAACCCATCGTTTTGTTCATTCATAGGTTCGTACATCCAGATCGGTTCTGCTACATGAATACTCACGGGAATCTCCAGTTCAGCGCATTTTTCTAGTAGAGGCTTCATACGTGCATCGTCAATGTGCATTCCGTAGGCGGGAGTAGGTTTAGAGTAGAATAAGCCTTTCCCTTTATCGCCTAACTCACCCACACCTTTGGCGCCGATTTTCACGCAGCGTTCTAGTTCCGCTACGGCTGCCGAGCCGTAACCGGGTTCATCATAACCCGTGTAGTCAAATCCGCAAAATAAAATGAACCGTTCGGGGTACTGATTATAAATTTGCGCTAGTGAATCAAAGGTCTTGCCGGTTTGGTAGGTCATCACTACTGACTTATCAACCCCTACTGAATCCATCGTGCGAACCCAAGCCGCCACTTGTTCAGGGCTATCCGGATAACTGTGCGAGTGCAGATCAATTACCGGATATTTTGCTTGCTGAATCTGGTGCGTTTCGGTTTGATACAAGGAAACAGGTCGGTAATCTTTTAGCAGTATTTGTTCAGGGGAACTGGGCTGCCCTTGGCCAAGGCAGAAACTAGCAAATGTGAATAAAACAATCTGAAGCAGACAGGTGAGATAAGTTATCATAAGAAGCTGTATTGGTGTTTAGATTAAATATAAAAAGACAGGGCTTAGAACTGAAGAAAGCTGTGAGAATGTGCTAATTTATCACTCATGATCGGGGTTAAAAGCAGATGATAAAAATTGACGCAAAGTTCATGAAAACTGCTATTGACTTAGCCAAATAAGCTCTTGCCAACCGGAGATCCTCCGGTAGGTTCAATCATTGTATTTGAAGATAAAATCATAGGGGGCATTGAATCAGGAAAATCTACTCGAGACATTACAAATTATGCTGAGATTATAGCCGTGCGAAATGCGATTCAGAACGGATACGCTGATCAGTTATCCCAAAGTAAGCTTTATACTACTCATCCAGCATCATAAAATTCGTGAAGTTGTGTACGGAGTATTAGTTGACTTTGTCGGTGGCTTTACATCAGCCTTTGAAATTCTAAGTACTGAGAAAATTCCTGAGTGGGGGAGTAAACCAAAGGTTACCGGGGGCGTATTAGAAGATGAGTGCCGACAGCTATCTCGGCAATTTGAATTACAGCAAAAGGAAACGAAATGATTATTCTAAATATTGATAAAAAAGATCCAGAGCAACTCAAAATTGCCGAGCAGATACAGTCAATGTCGTTGACCCACAAGTTGGAGCCACAAGAAGATTCAATGCTCCCCAAAATGAATGCATATGGTAAAGAGTACATTGGGTTTGAATCTATCTCGAACGGCATCCTGGAGCTCGAGCAACTAGTGAAAGACTGGTACGAATGCCGATGCGATAAATACGAATTTGACGAACAGTAATGTTGATGGCATCTGGCTGAAAGTGCCATTCATAATACTAATGACAATTGAATTTTGTGCTTTTAACCTAGTCCGTATCACATCTCCCTTTGGAAAAGGAGGGTTTTTTATCGTTGATCGAGCTGAGAAAATGCACTAATCTATCAATATTGATATAAGTACCTATTCCAGTGGAACAGTCTCTCGCTTAGGATATTTTACCTTGTAACCTAGTGCAAGAGTTTGTTGGGTTTGTGGTGGTAATACCAGTTGCCACGCTACTTGTCCGGTTTCTTCCTGGTATTTTCCTTCTGAAAGGCGAATAGGATCTACACTGATACTATTGATAGCGGGCACGGGTAGCTGATCGTAAATAGTAATATTTGCGGGCGAGGATTTCTGATTTCTAACTACTATCTCAAACTCCCGACTCTCTACTTTATTTGCACCAATTACTCTTCGTTTGGTGAAGTCTTCCAGCTTGGTACGCTGAATGGCAATACTTTTATCCCGCCCCAGCGAAAGCGTAATAGTATCGGTTAAAGCAGTTGCATCCAGCACAGAACGCCCTACGTAGGCGTCTTCAAAGTAAAGGTTAGCTTCGCCCTCTAATAAATGATACTGGTTCCAGTTGGTTATCTGGGCGATTAAAAACGCATCTTGATCTAATTTGGGTACGGCGTAGTATCGGTAGTCAGCCTCAATATCGTATTGCTTTAGGGTAATTGATCGTTTTTCTCCGTCAGATTGAATAGAGTAGGGAGCGGCTACCTCAAAGTCTACAGTCGTCTGATTTTCTACTGTTGTAGTAATGATTGACTTAGCTTTGGGGCGAGACGATTGCCCTCGTATTTGTACTCCCGGTACCCTACCTTGTAGCGAGCGGGAGGCTTCACTTCCGTATGCTACCACTACCACCTCATTTAAAGCTTGAATATCCGGTGACATAACTGCATCAATCTGAGAATTATCAATAGGGATATCTTGGGTAGCATAACCGATAGAAGACAAAACTAATGTTTCGGCACCATTGGGTAACGTTAGGCTATAATTACCTTCTATATCCGTAACAGTGCCTACGGTACTTCCCTTCACAAGTATATTTACTCCAGGCAATGGTTCTCCATCTTCATTAGATATTACTTTCCCGCTCACAGTTCGTACCGACTGACCAAGTAAATCGGGGCGGCGATACACGGTATTTCGGGTGTAATTGAGTCGCCAGGTGGTTAATTCGGGGGCAACGCCACTTTGGTTGGGAGTAGCATTGGAGAACCGTAGTCTCACATTCGTCCAATCTACCCCAGTATTCTGATAGACATCGGCTTTATAGCTTAGTAAAAGTGGTTGATCTACCCTGGCTACTCGTACATCGTAATTCGGATACCAGCCCGCGTTTTCTACCAAATACGTGATGGTAAACTCAGCTTGGGTAGGTTTTTTGACATCTACCTTAATATGAACTTCACTGCTTGGCAAATCTTCTTGACCAGAAACATCGGCAATCTGCTGCTCAATCTTTTCCTGCTTTTTCTCTAATTTCTCAACTGCCAGCTTCGTTGTCAGCTCTTCTGATTTAATGGCGGATAATTCCTGATCGTAAAATACAATGGCCTGTTCTAATTGAGCTAGGACTACTCCAGAGGCATCACTTCCTAAATGTTTATTTTCGTGCAGTAAACTTTGCTTTTCACCCAAAACGGCTAGGCGGGTTTTGTGACGGGATATTTCTAATTCAATTGACTTAATAAGCTGCTGTAAACTATCTAATTGATAGTTTTTCTGCCGTTGGCTTAGATAATTATACGCATGGTTAACGGATAGAATAGTAAAATCACCTGTGGCTCTTACCTGAATACTTTTACTGTCCAGGTAGGGTGAGAGTGACTTAACCGTTAGTACTGAATGACCAGGAATAAGCCTGGCTGTTCCCGTTCGGGTAATATGGGCTCCCTGGAGAAAGACCGTTACCTCATCAATAGAAGTATTTAGTTCTGTTTGGGGTATATCCTGACCAATGGCCTGCTGAGCGAGGATAAGTAGCGTGAGTAAAATTTGTTTCATAATTTTTACTCATAGGATGCAAGCATGAGTAAAAATCCACACTGACCTTAAAAAAATTTTATCAATTAGTGAAAATTTACAGTACTCCTTGCTCCCGAAGCCAATTAAAGATAATCTGATCCACCGGGCCAACTTCACTGATCTTCTCGTAAGTAAACCAGTCAATCTCAGCAATTTCGGCGGCGGCTTGTAACTCACCTTGGTAATCAGCAAAGTAACAAGTCATGCGTACTTCCACTCCCTCAGGTTGCCCGTGAGCTTGCGCTTGAAATGTCCCTGCCAATTTAAGTGATTCTGGAAGCAAGATTACACTCAATTCCTCTTGAATCTCTCGAGTTAGAGCTTGGGCATCGCTTTCTTCGGTTTCTCGTTTGCCGCCCGGAATATAAAAAGTGCTTCTATTACGGCTACGAGCCATCAAAATTTCCCGGTCTTTCAAAAAAATCCAGGCAAGTTTATCAATGACCGAAGGGGATGCAGACGAAGTAAACATAATAAACAGGAAAATAGTCAGATAAGTGTGAGCCATAAAAATACCAAGAAATTACGTACATTCTTGTGACAATTCACGGCTCTAAGATTACCAACCATAAACCCTACTGTCATGTCCCGACAACCTGACCCCAGATCACCTGAATCCAAGAAGGTAAACGATATTCTTGACAAGCTCATGGACTCGCCTGAGCAATTCAGCGATAAAGATATATGCACCTTACTGAACGTGGATAAAGATAATCCCGATCAGCCTTTTGGAAAAGGTGAGCTGATTTCAACTACTGATCTGAAAAAACTAACTTTGCGGATCTTCGATCAGAATGATGATTTTAAGTTTGATAATGCCAATACGGGCTATTTGAACATCTTAAATAATATCAGTCAGAGTCGGCGGAATAGGGAGTTCTTTCGCACCATCCGGTCGGGGAAGAATGTAACACGGGTAGTTGCCGAGGGCGACTCTTGGTTTGAACACCCGGTAGTCTACGATGTCATTGACTGGCTCAGCGATTTGGGCAAAGATCGATACGCTATTTACAGTATTGCTCGGGGTGGTGATTTTCTCACCAATATGTTGGAAGAGCGGGAATACATTACCGAACTTTCGCTAATCCGTCCTGAAATATTTCTGCTCAGTGCCGGAGGCATTGAGTTAGTGAACGGACGGCGCGTTGCCCTCATGCTCGATAAGAAACGTAATTTTGTCACCGAAGAATACCAGCAAACTCATCCGATTATTCGCGATACGCTCATTCGTGGTGACCTGACGGATGAACAACGAGAAATGCTGCTGAGGGGAGTTTCATTCTTTACCAAAGAGTTCTTTGTGCTGATGGCGGTGTTAGAACTAAGCTACAAATATTTAATCAAACAGCTCCGAAAGAAATTTACTGATCTGAAGATCATCACCCACGGCTACGACTACACCATTCCTTCCTTTCAGCGAGGGCCGGGTATTGTTAAGTTTCTGATTAACCTGATCGGGGGCAACGGACAGCATTTTAAAGAGCCGATGATGCTCCGGGGAATTACCAATGAAAAAGATCAGCGGGCTATCAGCTTTGCTATGATTCATCTGTTTAGCGAAGCTATGATTAGGATTGCAACCGACCCGATTTTTGGCCGTAATGTTTACCATATCGACTGCCGGGGTTACGCTCGCGACGAAGATTGGCACGATGAACTGCACCTTCGTCCCCGTAGTATAAAAAAAGTTGCTCAAACGTATCTGAAGGCCATGGATTCTGCTACTTCAGATCAAAAAATCTTTTTTGTTCGCCCAAAAGCGATGCACCCTGAGCAGAATGTTGTCTAACTAATCTCCTTATTACCCCAAATTTCACTTGTCAAGTAGGGGACACTAAAATATCCCCCTTCGTGGCTATTTTATTTTGTTTCCTATTGATTAACTTCACGGGGATTAATTTTGGGTTCTATGACGTTCAATAAATTTTTATTTGGCATTGTTGGTGTTCTATTATTTAGCAACACGGTTTATGCCCAAGCTCCCTCAAAGCCATCGGCTGGTGAAATTCAATTGGCTCTAAAAAAGCTAAACGTACTGGGAAGTGCCTTATATCTAGCTGCTCACCCTGATGATGAAAATCAGGTAGTGATCGGCTACATGTCGCAGGTAGAGTTATTGAATACGGGCTACTTAGCCCTGACCCGGGGCGACGGAGGGCAGAACCTGATTGGCCCTGAAATTCGGGAACGGTTAGGCGTAGTACGAACACAGGAACTTATTCAAGCCCGCAATGTAGACGGTAGTCAGCAGTTCTTCACTCGAGCTATCGACTTTGGTTACTCTAAAACCTCTGATGAAACACTAAAGCTTTGGGATCGAGAGCAAATCCTGGGCGATGTAGTGTGGGTAATTCGGCAGTTCCGCCCTGATGTCATTATCACCCGTTTCCCCCCTGATTCACGGGCGGGGCACGGTCACCATACCACTTCGGGTATCCTAGCCGCCGAAGCTTTTGATTTGGCAGGAGACCCTCAGCAGTACCCTGATCAGCTTGAGCACGTAGACCCTTGGCAGCCTACCCGGCTAATGCTGAATGAAACCAGTTGGTTCACTAACAAAATTGATTCCATTGCGGCCGTGAACGACTCGGTACTAATTGTAGATATGGGTGTTTACCTGCCACTACTCGGAAAATCCGTACCTGAGATTGCAGCCCTAAGTCGAAGTAAGCACGAGTCGCAGGGGTTTGGTTCTACCGGAGCAAGAGGCACGCGAGTAGAATATTTTCGCCATGTGAAAGGTGAAATGGCAAAAGATCACCCATTAGATAATATCCCTACTAGTTGGTCACGTATTGAAGGTGGAGAAACCGTAGGTGATTTGCTCCAGCAAGCCTACCAGAGCTTTGATCCCGAGCAGCCCTCGGCTATTGTGCCCACCCTACTGCAAGCCTACGAAGCCCTGAATAAGTTGCCTGATGGACACTGGAAAAGAGTAAAAACAGATGAACTCAAAGAAGTAATTCAGGCTTGCTTAGGGCTATATGTTGAGGTACGAAGTGGTACCAATGCACTAGTGCGCCGTTTTCGGGGGCAACGAACCCGACCGGGTATTGCCGAATACTCGGCTACTCCTGGCGATAGTATTACCCTTAACTTTGAAGTTATTCAGCGTAGTCCTCAGGTTGAGGTAACACTAGACCGGGTTACCGTAGCCCAGGTTGGTTACGATACTCTGATAAACAGTGACTTAGAGGAAAGCAACTCAGTAGAGTTTAATAAAAAGATAAAGTTGCCTGATAATCTGCCCTATACTGAGCCTTACTGGTTACAAGCAGAGAACGATGGTTTTACCTTTACAGTAGATGATCAAACTTTAATCGGTCGGGATGAAAACCCACCTTTGTTGAAAGGAGAGTTTGCATTAACAGTTAATGAACAACCGCTGAGTATTAGTACTCCCATCATCTACAAGCGAAACGACCCTCGCAAAGGCGAAACCTATCGTCCGTTTGTTATCATTCCCCCGGTGTTAACCAGCCTGCCGGAAAATGTATACGTGTTTGCCTCTGGAGACTCACAAACAGTTACGGCTACCGTAGAAGCGGGGCGTTCTAATATTCACGGAAAAGTATCTTTAGAAGTACCTTCGGGTTGGTCGGTTAGTCCGGCGCAGCACGACTATGATATTACCCTCAAAGGGCAACAGCAGGAGTTTAACTTTACTGTAACTCCTCCCGAAGGAGCTAGTACGGGCGAAGTTAAAGTGGTGGCGGAGTACAGTGGACAAGCTTACGACCAGAGTATGGTAACTATTGACTACGAGCATATTCCTACCCAAACGCTACTACCTCCAGCTACGGCCAATTTGGTAAAACTAAACATTCGGAAAGAAGGCAATCTGATTGGCTACATTATGGGAGCCGGAGATGATGTGCCAAAAGCCTTAGAGCAAATTGGCTATGAAGTGGCACTGTTAGAAGAAGATGATATTCGAATGCCCTATCTGGCAAATTTTGATGCCATTATCATTGGCATTCGAGCTTACAATACCGTGAACTGGCTGCGTTACCGCAATGACCGTCTATTGGATTATGTAGAGCAGGGGGGTACTCTCATTACTCAGTACAACACCAGTTCCCGCTTAGTAATGCAAAATTTTGCACCCTATTCATTAGAAATGTCTCGAGATCGGGTATCAGACGAAACAGCTGAAGTTCGGGTACTAGCTCCTAGTCATCCCGTGCTTAATACTCCTAATGAAATTACCCAGCAAGACTTTAACGGGTGGGTACAAGAGCGAGGACTATATTTTCCTAATAAGTGGGATGATGAGTTTACGCCTATCTTCTCTATGAACGACCCCAATGAAGACGAAAAGAAAGGAAGTTTGCTAGTAGCTCCCTACGGTAAAGGTCACTACATCTATACTGGAATATCATTCTTCCGTGAACTGCCCGCCGGTGTGCCCGGAGCGTATCGCTTGCTCACCAACTTGATCTCCCTTGGAAAAGATGAACCCGTTGAGCGAGGGAATGAATAGTTGCTTGGTGTTAGGTTAGAGTGTGTGTTTAAGTATTATGGCTCTTAAAGTTTTGAGCGATCGCATGTCGCCCGGTTTAGAGTTTGAAGTTTAGTAACATTTTACACTAGGATCAAACTCAAAACCCTGAACTTCCATATTCAGAACTATAACACCTTCACACCTAATTGGGTTAGTAGGCATTACACACAAATGCGAAGATATATGTCGTATCTAGGTTGTTATTCCATTTTTATAATTAAGCTCTTTCTACTAGATAGATTATGATCATCTTTGCTCCCTGGTTCGTTAACGGAATCACCTTTGGTTTTGCCCGAGCAATTACACTGTTTCCGTTCGTATTCCTTACTCGGGTAAAGGATAAAACCAACGCTCAGCTTATCAATCACGAACGAATTCACTTAAGGCAACAGTTAGAACTATTCGTAATTCCATTTTATCTATTATACTTCGTCGAGTACATTCTACGGCGATTAAAGGGCAGCGATCATCGACAAGCTTACCGCGCCATTAGTTTTGAGCAGGAAGCTTTTAACCACGAACAACAGTTAGATTATCTAGCCTTTCGACCAGCATTTGCTTTCTGGAAATACCTTTAAAATGAATAATGACGAATGGGTAATGATTGGTCACGCAGTAAATTAATCACTATTCATCAATCATCATTGACTGACCGTTTCTCGTAGATCTACCGGAACCACCCGGGAAACGCCTTGCTCAATCATGGTTACTCCGTAAATCACATCGGTGCTAGCCATGGTGCGCTTATTGTGGGTCACAATAATGAATTGGGATTCGTCAGAAAACTCCTTGATGATATTATTGAACTTATCAATGTTGGCATCATCTAGCGGGGCGTCTACCTCATCGAAAATACAGAAAGGAGCGGGTTTTAGCAGATAGATAGCAAATAGCAACGATGTGGCCGTTAGCGTTTTTTCTCCACCAGATAATTGGTTGATCGTCAGAGGGCGCTTCCCCTTAGGTCGGGCCATAATCTCAATAGATGAGTCTAGTGGGTTTTCTGGGTCAGATAGTTTCAGCTCACAATCGTCTTCCTCGGTAAATAGTGTACGGAATACCCGGATGAAGTTCTCCCGAATTTGCTCAAAGGCCTTCATAAAAGTTTCTCGGGCTACGGCATCAATCTCTCCAATAGTAGTCATGAGCGATTCTTTGGCCTGGAGCAAGTCGTCTTTTTCGCTGCTAATAAAATCGTAGCGTTGCTTGATCTCATCGTAGGCTTCCATCGCCATCGGGTTGATGGGTCCAATCTTGCGAATACGTTCTTTAAGCTTTTCCAACTTGGTATTCATCGCCGCTAGCTCTTCATCGGTGGGCTGTACCTCTTCGGTGCCTTTTTGCATGAGCAATTCCTCGACATCCAACTCAAATTCTACTGATACCCGTTCCTGAATACTGGTAAGCTCCAACTGTATACCATTCAGCTGGTTTTGCAGCTCCATAATCAGGTTATCTTGCTGGTTGCGCTGCCGCTGAAGCTCTCGGATAGTTTGCTCACTCTGATCAATATCACCCCGGTGAGCGTAGTAGTCACGTTCGGCTTCATTTACCCCGGTTTCAATAGATTGTTTCTCGTCATACATTGCCATTAACTCATCTTCGCCAACCTCGTTGCTATTCAGCAAATCAGTTAGGTTTTGCTGGTTAGTTTCCAACTCTTGCTGGTTTTTGGCAATATTCTGAATACTTCTTTCGTGAGCTTCTTCTTTAAAGCTAATTTCCTGGCTAAGCGTTTTTAAGGCACTTTCATGTTGAAAGAAACGGATTTTTTCCTGATTGAAAGCGGCGGACTTCTCGCTGAGTTGCTCATTCTCTACCGCTAGTTGACTGCTTAGTTGCTGCTGTTGTTCCTTGGCTAACTGAAGCTGCCGTTCGGCAGTATCGAGCTGGGGAGTGATTTGTGCTAACTCTTCTTCCAACTGGCTAATCAGTGCTAACGTATTATCTTGCTGCTTCGCCCGACTGGATAGCATCTCAGAAAGCTGTTCTTTCTTGGAGGCAAATGTAGTGTGATTCTGCTGTAAACGACTAATCGTCCGCTGTATTTCTATCAACTCAGAAGCGTGGGATTGCTGACGCAGTTGTTGCAATTGCTGTTGTTGTTCGTCCAAAAAGATCTCTTTCGCCTCAATTTGGCTTTTTAGCGTGACTAAGTCACCTTTAAGTTTCTCCAGATTCTTTGCTCTACCTAAACGTTTACCTTCAAATAACCCCACTGATCCACCGGATAGCCGGAAAGGTTGTTGCACAATTTGCCCATCAGCGGTAATTAGGGAAGATTGCTCCTGAGAAGTAAGTTCCGATGCGCTGGTAACATAAACATCGTTTAGCAAAAACTGGATTAGCTTCTGATACTTAGTATCGTATTCTACAATATTTAAAGCAGGTTGGTAGTCGCTAGCAGACTCTGATCGTTGAGGAACAAACTGTTGTAACTCATCCAGTAAAAAGAAATGAGCTTTTCCCTGAGCGGCATCACCCAACAATTGAATGGCTTCTAACGCTTGTTCCCGGTTGTCTACTACAAAGTAGTTCATGTAGGGAGCTAGATAGTTCTCGACACAAACCCGGTACTCCTCGGGGCAGGTAACCACATCGGATAGGAGAGGAGCTTTCTTTGCCCAATCTACCTTCTTCTTCAAAAATTTAATGGCTTCAGGAAAACCTTCCAGGTTATCAACCAGCGATTTAGTAAGGCTATACTCATTTTGCAGCGCATCTTGCTGGCGATTAAGATCCGTACGCTCTTCTTTCGTTTCTTCAATTTGATCGAGTAGGCTGGTGATGTGGTCTTGCAACTCTTCTTCCCGTTGCTCAGTAGCTTGCAAATGCTGCTGTTGCTCTTCTATCTGATGTTGGATAGCTACTGCTTTTTGATCGAACTCAGTGAGAGCAGCATTACGAGCGGAAGTATCCTCCGTACTTTTTTCTAACTCTTGCCGGGTAGCGTTCAGTTGCATCTGCTTGATTTCCAGTTGTTTCTGTAACTGGTACACTTCATCTTGCTGGAGGCGGGCTGCATTTTCAGTTTCAGCTACTTCATCTTTCAAGCCCTGAGTCTGGGATTGGAATGTGCGGTGCTCTTCTTCTAGCGCTGTCATTCGTTGCTGAATCTGCTCTAGTTCTTTCGCAGCTGATGCTTTTTGCGACTGTAGTTTCTCTAGCTGCTCGGAAGTTAAGTCTACCGTTTCTTGCTCTTGCTTTAGTAGAGCGTTTAAGCGATCTTCTCGGTCTTTGAGAAACTTTAATCGTTCATTTTTAACTTGCTTATCGCTTTCGGCATTACGGATATTGGCTACATGCTCATTAAGAGATTTCTGACGAGAGGCTAACAGTTTCTCCTTTTGTATCAGATCAGCCTTCAATTGCGCTAAGGAAGCCTCTTGTTCATCTGCTTGCCGGCTGAGTTGGACTTTTCGATCGGTTTCTTGGTCTAGCTGTTGCTTGGCCTGGGTGGTTGACTCCTGATAAGCCTGAATGCGGGCTTTTGCTAGTGTAATGCTTAGTTCTTTGTACTCTTCTTTGGTTTTATAATAGCGTTCGGCTTGTTTAGCCTGTCGCTCTAGCGATTTAAGGTTCTTTTCAATCTCAAAAAGCAAGTCTTCTACCCGGTCAAGATCATCATCGGTAGCCTGAAGTTTGCGAAGGGTTTCTTTTTTGCGAATGCGAAATTTACTGATGCCCGCTGCTTCTTCAAACAGGGTTCGGCGCGATCCATCTTTATCATTCAGAATATCGTCAACCATTTTCAGCTCAATAATAGCGTAGCTATTAGAGGCAATACCGGTATCCATAAATAAAGTGACAATATCTTTCAGGCGGCAGGGCACGCCGTTAAGCAAATACTCACTATCGCCACTGCGGTAGTAGCGACGGGTAATGGTCACTTGGGTATATTCAGTAGGAAGTAGGTTACGGGTATTGTCAAACGTTAGGGATACTTCGGCTAATTGAGTAGCCTTTCGTTTTTTAGTGCCGTTGAAGATGATATTCTCCATTTTTTCGGAGCGTAGTAACCTTGATTTTTGCTCGCCCAGTACCCAACGGATTGCGTCAACCACATTAGATTTTCCGCAGCCATTCGGACCCACAATGCCCGTAATACCTCGGTCAAACCGAATGGTTACTTTATCGCCAAAACTCTTAAAACCTTTTAGTTCTAGTGTAGAAAGTTGCATATAATCCCTTCAAAATCAATCAGATAATTTGCGGAAAAGACAGTGAATAGCGAGGGTTATCCGCCTTTTTGCGCTCGAATTAACGGCGAATATAGAGGAATTTGGAAGATTCAGCGAAGAAAAAAGCGGTTTTGTGATTGTTATAGTGAGTAGTACTACCGCGACGGGTATTAATGAGTTTGGGTATTAATGAGTTTGGGTGTTAATGTGTTCGTGAGTATCTTGAACCTCAACCCTTGAATCTTTAAAATGGAAGACTACTTAGAGTTACTAATATTTTTAGCCTTTGCTGCTTTCTCCTTTCTATCGCGTTTCTTAAACAAAAAGAAGAAGCCCACGGGTGGGGAAGCTGAAGGGTATGAAGGTGTACCTCAACCTGAAAAGCCAGTAGTTGATCCCGAACGTTCCGAGTCACAACCCCCGCCTGTCTCTTTTGAGGATATACTACGAGAGATGATGGGGGAAACCAAGAAGAAACCTCAGCCCCAGCCACCACAAGAAATAAAGAAGCCGGTCCCTCAAGCTAAAAGGAAAGCTGAGCAGGCTCGGAAAATGGCTCAAAAAGCTCAGCGAGATGCCGCCCAGCGCATTACGGACAAAATATCGCTAGAAGATAGCAGTAAACGTCTTGAAACGGTAGATGTTAGCCAGAAAAAAAATAGTGTTGCTAAAGAAGTAGCAGAAGCTCTAAGTAACCCCAAAAGTGCCCGCGAAGCGATCATTCTAAGTGAAATTATCAACCGCAAATATATTTGAGCTGCTTAGTATTAGATCAAAACCTTTCGCCATATTCACTACAATTGTTAGAAGAATTTAAAAGAGTTGTAGCGTAGATATAAGACTAAGCTCTGGGCGACCACAATGAAGATAAGTGCGTATTCCCTTACAGATAACTTTTTTGTCCTATACTGGTTTTTTCAACTGAAATAAAGCATGCTATATGATTGAACACTTTTTTATCTGCCCCTACTGCCTCTCCCAAATTTCTATGCTGTTAGATACTTCCGTAAATCATCAATCCTACGTTGAAGACTGCGAGGTGTGCTGCAACCCGATTGAACTGACTTTTATCATAGAAAACTACGAGGGCGAAATCACCGTCACTTCTTTTGATGCTATGCCACTCGGACAATAGCCTTTCACTGTCAATGTGCTCGGGTGTTTGTGTGTTCATGTATTCATGTAACTTTGAACACCTGAACACCTGAACACCTGAACACCTGAACACCTGAACACCCAATATCTAAATCCCAAACTATGAATTCAATCGCCTTACTTTTTGATATGGACGGAGTGATCGTGGATAACCATGAGTTTCATCTAAAATCTTGGCTACAGTTTTTTGAGAAGCATAATATTCAAATGGATGAAGAAGAGTATAAAGCAAAGGTGAACGGACGGACGATGGAGAATATCATACCGAATCTATTTGGTCGGGAGATGACTAATGAAGAGGTTTGGGAAATCGGTGAAGAAAAAGAAGCTTTGTACCGTGAATTATACCGCCCGCATATTAAACCTACGTCTGGGTTAGTAACTTTCCTAGCCGAAGTTATTCGACAACAAATTCCTCGTACCGTTTCTACTTCAGCACCACCCGCTAATGTAGAATTCACCATGCAGTATACTGGGCTGCGAAGCTACTTTCCTACTATTATTGACTCTACCATGGTCACCCACGGTAAGCCTCATCCGGAAGTATATCTCAAATCTGCTGAAGCTCTGGGCATGAAGCCTGAGCAATGTATCGTATTTGAGGATGCGCTCCTAGGTATTCAGGCAGGGAAAAACGCTGGGATGAAGGTAATCGGTGTAGCCAGTACTCACACTCGCGAAGAGCTAGAAGCTGAGGATACTGATCTGGTAATTGATGATTTCCGTAATCTCAAACTATACGATTTGCAATTCTGATTGACCGTGTAAACAGGGGCTAAAGAACTAGTGAGTAAGTATTGAGCTACCTTTCCGCTAGCACTTGTGAAATATTCGTCCGGTACGCCTGAACAGCAGGAATGAGCGAGGCAACTAAGCCGACTACTAAACTGCCAATAAGAACCCACAACTCCTCAGTGATAAACTGTCCGGCAGCCAGTCCTAACTGGCCCGGACGTGCATAGAGTTGGGTGGCAATAAAAATAACCCCGTGTCCCAGTAATATTCCCAATATGCATCCGGTCAGAGTAATAATCAGTCCTTCTAGGATCACGTGCGTGAACAGCAGGGGAGGTGAAGCACCCAACGAACGCATAATAGCCAGATCGTAACGACGGGCTTTCAGCGAGTTGTAGAGGGCAAGGAAAATACTTAATGCCGCAATAATCACGATGACGTAGGCAAAGCCCTGAAGCAAATCAACTCCGACGCCGATCAATGAGAATAAGCGGGCTGTCTCAAATGGAGGCGAGGCTGCCTGCATATTGGTGCGTTCGTTAATATAACGAGGAAGTTGCACGGCAGCCATGGGTGAACGAAACTGTACCAATAAAGAGGTGATTTCGTCACCTTCGTCGGGTAAACCCTCTTCGGTAATAGTTTCATCATGTTCGTGGGGGTTGCCCCCAGCCTCATGACCATTTTCATGATCGTGGTCGTCTTCATCTTTATGATCGTGCTCGTGATTGGCTTCAGCATGAGTAGTATCAGTTCCGGTGTCATGATCATGTACTTGCCAAACACTTTCTAATGACGTAAGTATAAGGTTATCAACTACATTTTGGGTTGGAGCCAGCAATCCTACCACTGTAAACTGCTGATCATCGTGTACATTCAACCCATCATCTATAAAGCCGTGGCTACTGGCAAAAGTATCACCAACTGAGAGGCCTGATTGCTGGGCAACCGCTGCACCTAATGCAACTTCCATAGACTTTTCCCAACGGGTACCTTCTGATACTTCTACCTGGTAAAGATCAAGATATTCATAATTAGTGCCTACAATTCGGTATCCCTGATAACTATCCCCTAGGGAGAGCGGAATAGTATTTTTAATCAGGCGATTGCGAGAAAGCTGCTTGGCTTCCGACAAAGGAATATTTCCGGTAGGATAGTCTATGTGGAAAATGCTGGATAGAATAATCTGAAGGGGACTTCCTTTAGCTCCTACCACCAAATCAATACCTCGGCTATTCTGCGTTAGAGACTTTTCTACCTGCTTGCTAGCGAGTAGTAGTACCGTAATGATGGCAATCCCTAGCGCTAACAATACTATGTTGAGCAGGGTATTGAGCGGTTTAGTTTTGATATAGCTTCCACTAAGCTTCAGTAAATTCATGCTTTGGCCAAAGTCAGTTGGTGAGGAATATGTTCTTTTACTCGCTGGTCGTGAGTAACAATGAGCAGAGTGGCCTGATGTCGCCGAGCCTGATTTTGCAATAACTCCAGCACCCGATTGCAGTTTTCATCATCCAGGCTAGAAGTGGGTTCATCGGCCAAAATAACTGTTGGGTTGTTTAGTACCGCTCGAGCAATAGCGGCTCGTTGGGCCTCCCCCTGACTAAGGGTAGTTACCCGAGCTTTTGCCCGATGCTTTAATGATAGTGAATCTAGAGTTTCCCGAATCACCTTACGGTCTTGCTTTAGTCCGGCTAAGTATTGGGCAAGCAGCAGATTCTGCTCTAAGGTTAGCGACGCCAGCAAATGCGGTTGCTGAAACACTAATCCAAGCTTTCTGCCGCGAAAACGGTCCAGAGCATTTGACTTTAGCTGGGTAATATCCTGATCTCCGATGATGATCTGCCCGTTTGTAGGGCGAAGTAAACCAGCTAACAGGTGCAAGAGTGTGGTTTTACCACTACCCGAAGCTCCGAGCAACACCGCATGCTCACTCGAGGGTACTGACCAATCAGGAAACTGAAAAGAATCAGAATCAGAGCTATAGCGAAAAGATATGTTTTGAAGCTGAATCATATGCGACAAGATACTCAAGCACCCGGAAGAAAAAAATACCCAGACACATCACATTAGCCTAATTCAATTAAATTGTTTGGTGTCACTGGATTTGCAACAAACATTCTTCTACAAAATACATACTACGGCTACTGACTACTGATATAAATGGTGCAAAATACTATTAGTAGGTGATCAGTCATAAAACCAGCTTGAAATATCATTGGGGAGTGGCCTCTAGTGATAGAAATGACTGGAGATGCTACTGAAGAGCGGCTTATCAGCGATGTAATGACATGAAAACGTCACTAGGAAGTAGGTGACCAGTTACATAATCGCCGGAAAATGCCAGTGATGAGCACTGAGTAGTGACAAAAACGATTTAAAATATTATTTGGAAATAGATGCCTAGAGAGTGAAAAGGTTCAGGGTAAAAGGAATAAGTGCCGGAATTGTCTATGTCTGATGTTGTTTGCCCCTGTACCATCCACCTCTTACCCTATACCTTCTTATCTCGTAATACTCTACCCAAAATCATAGAAAATACATCAGCTTTATCCGTCGCTAGCACTATGTGGCGACTTTTTTCCCGCAAAATAGCCAACCCATCTGAATAGGGCTGAAAGTTTAGAATATCAGTTAGAGGAATAATTTTTTCTTGCTCATTTTCCCGATAAATGAGGCGTTCGCCAGTAAGATACACTTTCCCTTCGGAGGTCTCAGTGATTGATACTTTACTTAGTAGTGAGCCTTCGGCAGGTTGCCAGAAATTGCTTTCTGCTAATTTAGTACGGAGGGGGACAGGGTTGGTAATAAGCACCTTACCAGAGGCATCATGCCAGGTGGCGTTGGTTAGAAAGTAACATCTTTCCTCTTCTAATAACTGTAGAGGAACGTGTAGTGTGGGGAGTTCTCCGTTCTCTAACTGCCACAGTAGTCGATACTTGGCTAATGATGCATGGGTAGGGCTAACCTTCGATGATTTAGTATCCCAATGAACAATTAGTGTGGCTAATTCCCGTGCTTCATCTGGTGAAAGCGGTTCATCAGAAATAGCTCCAATAATGAATTCAGTAATGATGGATTTGGCTTTGTGCGGGGAAATACGGCTGGCAACCTCAGCGGGGAGCTGTAATTTGGTTTGTAGATACCGTAAGAAGCGGAGTTCTTTTTCATCCAAACGATTGTCATGCAGGGCTGATTCCAGTTCCCGCTCGTACATTTCCTGGCAAATACGGTGATGTGCCAAGTCAATATCTTTATCAGTCAGCCCGAGCAGTCGCTTTAGGTGCTTGAGTCGTCCAATTTCCTCTTCATCCAGATGGTTATCGTCAAAGCAGTAGCGTAGATATGATTTATACATTTCCCGCAGCGAACCATCAGTGAAATCGGTATATAAGTTTAATTGATACTTATCAGTAATGGCCTGAACTTCAGTAGGAGTAATCGCCAGAATGGGCTTCTCCGAAAGTAGGTTGTTAATCTCTAAAACGGCATTCTTCTCCAGTTTTTGTCCGCGTAGCTTTCCCCAAAGGGAGACAGACTCAAGTTTAGACTTATAAAACGGTTGTGTTTCCATGACTTTTTAAATCAGACAATTCGGCAATTTAGGCGAATTTTAGTCCACAGTCAATAGTTAGTAATCGACAGTCTACAGTCGATGGTCAACAGTCCATAGGAATGGGTGAGTGATTATTGAGGCTAGCTTATCTTGATACTAAGGTTTACTGTTTTTCTTTCACAAAATTCTAATCTCACAACCGCATCTTACCCTTTTGACTTTAGACCGTGGACTAAAATCTAAATCTCAAACAACTGCTTGACGGGGACAGCGTAGCTTTGTCCGGTAATGATCTCTTTTTGGTTGGTATCCCGCAGCTTGATAATAAAACGGCTGCCGGGTTGCTTTTTGATCTCTTGAATCAGATGACTGTTAACAATGCTGGAACGATGTACCCGAACAAACTGCTTAGGCAGTTTTGCTTCCAAGTCGGCTAGGGTGTATTCTACTAAATGCTCCTTTCCATTAGTATCGTATAAATAAACGTGGTTGTCTTGGGCGTAGAAGTAGGCTATTTCTTCGGTAGGAATGAAGGCAATACGGTCGCCTAATTTGAGGGGAAAGTTCTGTAAACTTTTTTCTGTTTTAGTATGACCATTACTACTTTGATTAAGGACTGTTGGGCTAGAAGTTGATCTACGTAATCGGCGGATTCCTAAAATAGCGAGATAAATAAATAGACTGGGAATTACAACGTATAATACTAAACCATAGATTGAGATGAGGGTTAATTCCCAGCCGCCGAGATTTGTAGATGTCCCTTGAAAATACCAGAAAAGGAGCACGATAAAGGTGATAATCAATGCGACAATGAGAACACTTTTCTTTTGCATATGACTTCCGCAGTTTTCATCTAATGTACTACGCTATTTCAAGAATCTCGTATGAGAAAGGAGCTTAAAATAGTGAGTACTATTAACAGGCGAGTGAATCAATCGTCAGCACATTGAAAAAGTTAGATCACTTCCTCTACCTCCACATTAATACTACCCATACCGGCTTTAATGTCAAACTCTAGACGATAGTCGGAAGTATCGTAAAGATCATTAGTGTAGACACGACCATCCTTTCGAAAGCCACGGGGAATGTCTACGTCGCCCAAACCTCCAGCAATCTCCAGGCGAATACCCACTGTACCCGGTAACGAGAGGTTTAGCTCACCTATACCTCCTTTTATGTCGGCTACCAAGTCATTTTGCCATTTACCTGTCAAGTCCAAGGTTACTTCACCTACTCCAGCCTTAATGTCTAATTCAGGCACTGAAGAGTCGCGCAGGTCAATGGTATGCTCGCCTACTCCGGCATTAATATCTACGCTGTTTAGAGTAAGACCGCGCAAGTCTAAGTTAGTTTCACCGGCTCCTAGGTTACAAGACAAATCTTGCTGAATGTTATCATTTAGCTGAATAACCCACTCGTTTACTTGTTCATCGCCATCAAAGTTGATGTTCAGGTTTCTTAACTCCGGCTGCTCAATAGTCAGAAAACCTGAGTTATCCTGAGTTTCGTACGCGATCTGAGGTTCCCAAGAGTCATAGTTGTAGGTAAAATCTGCTTCCATCAACGATTTGGCTCCTCCCGTTACAGTAAGTATTCCGGCTCGCATCTCGATAATTGTTTCGACTGATTCAGCTCCTTTGGCATCAATCTTATGGGTAACGGTTCGGGTGTCACCTGCTTCTTCTTGAGCTGTATTAATCCGGAAATCACAAGCTGTGATAAGTGAGATTATCAGTAGGTAGATTGACAAGGTACGCATGGTATTGATAATAGAGTGATTGAATGACTATTGACGGAAACCGGAGTCCGGAATTCGGTCTCCCGACTTCAGTCTCCGTAAAGATACCCAATTTTTTGTTTGAGATAAATTTTTTAGCTTGACTACTTCACCTGCGATACACTGCCATGCTTCGTATTCTTATTATTTGGGCGACAAGTTGGACTCCTGCTTTCTGGTTTAGCTGCACTAGTACTCAACCCGAAGAAGTAGGCGAGAACTCTGATGAATCCGGCTGGAAAGTATACCGAGGTACCAAAGAAAGCAATCAGTATTCTTCTCTAGATCAAATCAATACCCAAAATGTCAATCAGCTAGAGATAGCCTGGACGTACCAGACGGGCGATGCTACCGAACGCTCGGCCATTCAGTGTAATCCAATTATTGTAGACGGTACGTTATACGCCACTTCGCCTCAGCTAAAAGTAATTGCTCTCAATGCAGCTACGGGTGAAGAGCAGTGGGTGTTTGATCCGGCGGAACAGTGGAAATCTACTGGGGTAAATCGTGGAGTGACTTATTGGGAACAAGGCGAAGATAAACGAATTATTACTTCGGCAGGGCCACATTTGTACGCGCTCAATGCTGAAAACGGAAAATTAATCGATATGTTCGGTCAGGATGGTAAAGTTGATCTGCGGGAAAATCTGGGGCGTGACCCAGCAAACTTGAGTGTTTGGATGACTTCACCCGGCGTCGTGTACCAAGACCTATTGATCGTCGGTTCAGCTTTAGGGGAAGGCTACGAGGCTTCGCCCGGTCATATTCGAGCCTATAATATTGTCAGTGGCAAACTAGCCTGGACATTTCGTACTATTCCCTATCCGCATGAATTTGGTTATGATACTTGGCAAGAAGATGACTGGGAAACGGTAGGTGGGGCAAATTCTTGGGGTGGGTTAAGTCTGGACGAAGAACGCGGTTGGGTGTTTGCAGCGACAGGTTCGGCGGCCTTTGATTTTTACGGTGGGCAACGAACCGGGCAAAACCTCTTTGCCAATTGTGTACTCGCTATAAATGCCCAGACGGGTGAGCGCATCTGGCACTACCAGACGGTTCACCACGATTTGTGGGACTATGATCACCCAACTTCACCTAACCTAATAACCGTAGAGCACGAAGGAAAACCAATCGAAGCGGTAGCCCAAGTAACCAAAACCGGATTCGTTTATCTATTAGATCGAGAAACCGGAGAGCCATTGTTTCCGGTAGAAGAGCGTCCGGTACCGGGTAGCGACTTGGTAGGAGAAGTTGCGTGGTCCACTCAGCCTATTCCTACTCAGCCGCCGCCCTTTGTTCGCCAGTCGATTACGGCTGAAGAACTAACTCCGGTTTCCGAAGAGGCCAATCAAGCCGCAAGGGAGTGGTTAGCCGGATTACGGAACGAAGGCATCTTTACTCCGCCTACCACCCAAGGTTCTTTGCAGATTCCGGGTACCCGAGGCGGAGCCGAGTGGAGTGGCGCTTCCTACGATGCTGAGACAGGCATCTTGTACGTGAATGCGAATGAATTACCCAATGTCATTACGCTAAAACCAATAGAAAATCAGGTAGCCGTTACCGAAGATAATAAGGTTCAGCTAGCTTCTGCCGAGTTTAGTGGAAAAACAGGCTATCAATTGCACTGTGCTACTTGCCACGGTATTAATTTAGCAGGGCAACTTCCGGCTATCCCGGCTCTCACCGAAGTAGCCAACCACTTAGAAAGAGAGCAAGCTCAAACTATCTTGGCTCAAGGAAAAGGGCAGATGTCTTCGTTTGCTCACTTACCGGAAGCTGAACGGGAAGCAATTTTAGATTACGTTTGGGAGTTTGACCCCAATAACACCGAAGAAGTAACAGAATTATCTGGTTCGGTACGCTACATCCATACCGGATGGAATCGGTTTGAAGATAAAAATAAATATCCCGCTATTGCCCCGCCCTGGGGCACGCTTAACGCTATCGATTTAAATGAAGGCGAACTACTGTGGCAAGTACCCTTGGGCGAGTTTGCCGAACTCACTGCACAAGGAATTCCACCGACCGGAACCCAAAACTTAGGGGGCTGCGTGGCCACAGCTGGGGGGTTAGTATTTGTAGGTGCGACGATGGACGAAAAATTTCGAGCGTTCGATAAGAAAACTGGAAAAATACTTTGGGAAACCCAACTTCCGGCGGGGGGCTATGCTACCCCTAGCATCTATGCCATTGACGGTAAGCAGTACGTGGTAATTGCAGCCGGAGGTGGTGGAAAGTGCGGAACTCCCGCCAGCGACACCTACGTAGCATTTGCATTACCGAAAAAAATCGTCAAAATTGATAGTGCTTTTTAAGTGATTTTTGCTAAATTAATAAAAAAACAGACGTAACAACTCTTTTGAATTACTCTCCCTCACCATCTAACCTCCAATCTGATACGCAACTATGGAATCAGCTACGAGATGGAGAACAGTCAGCATACCTGGCTATCTATGAGCAGTTTTCGGATGTGTTATATCAGTACGGTGCTAAGTTTACATCGGACAAAGAGCTATTGTTAGACTGTCTGCACGATCTTTTCCTTGACCTTTGGGATCGTCACCAATATTTAGGCCCTACTGATTCTATTAAATTTTATCTCTTCAGGGCTTTACGGCGGCGTATAGCGCAATCCACTTTGCGAACAATTACTGACACGGAAGAAATAGAAGCAATACCGATAGACTCTTCTGACTTTCAGTGGGTTATTGATGAGGCTACCGACGAAAGGCGGCAGTATCTGCAACAGACTATTGCGTCATTACCTGAGCGGCAGCGAGAAGTAATTTACCTCCGGTTTTACAGCAACTTTACCTTCGAGGAAATCGCAGGTATCATGAAAATTGATGTGCGTTCGGCCTACAACCTCACGTACAAAGCTCTAGGGAAGTTAAGAGCTTCCCTATCACCCAAGCAGCAGTTAATGCTAGGAGCCATCCTGACCGGCTTGGGAGTTTTTCTTGCGAATTTTTTATAGAAAAGATTTATTCTTTGGTATTTCAGCAAAGAAAAGTTATTATTTCTGCTCTGAATAAAAAAGTGTAAAAATATTTCATAATCAGCGGTGTAGTTTCAGCATTTCTCTCCTTTCTCTAAGAAACTACCCTAGTGAACCAATCTTCTTTTTCATTTTCTGACTTACTTACTAATGATAAGTTTATTGCCTGGGTGCAATCTCCCACCCCTGAGCTGAATGACTACTGGCAACAGTGGTTACAACAGAATCCGTATCGGGAGGAAGAATTATCCGAGGCCAGGGAGTTACTACTAGCGTTGCAGACTGATAGAGATGCTTTTCCGAAAGCCGAAAAGCAGCAGTTATTTGAAAAACTCTCCGCGCACAGTCAGGGTCGAGCTTATTCTCAAATCAACCAACCCCAAGTCCGCTCAGTAAGCTATTGGCGCCCGATAGGTATAGCGGCTTCGGTAATCATTGCAGCCTTATTTGTCGGTCTTTTAATATGGAGTAGTCAGCCTACCGAGGTGATTATCGCTACTCAGTACGGAGAAACTCAGGAGTTTACCTTGCCTGATGGTACCGAAGTATTTTTAAATGCTAACTCTACCTTACGGTATTCCACAGATGAAATGCCTCGCGAAGTATGGCTAGAAGGAGAAGCGTACTTCCAGGTAGTCAAACAGAAAAACGGTCTCACCCAAAATTTAGACGATTTCAAAGTATATACCCGAAATCTGACCGTTCGGGTGCTGGGAACCCGCTTTGTGGTGGATAGCCGCAAGGAGCAGGTAGTGCTAGACGAAGGAAAAGTAGAGGTGCACCCCCGCTCAAATGATCAAACCAATCTCTCTTTAGTACCGGGTGAAATGGCAGTACTTAACCAAGAGACGAAGCAGATTAAAGTGAGTCAAGTAAATCCTTACGAGTACATTGCCTGGAAAGATAACCAGCTCATTTTCAATGAAACGCCCTTGTATGAAATTGCTCAGCTATTGCAGGACCGCTACGGTTACGAAGTGAAATTCAAAACTCCTGCAACTCGGCTGGAAACATTCAACGGTACTTTTCCGGCTAATGATCTACAGGTACTCTTTCAGACACTAGAAAAGTCTATATCGCTGGAAATCAATGAGAAAACCATGCTAATTAATGAATAAGTCTTAGCCTAAAACACCAATGTCAAACACAAAAACTACGTCTATGAAGAATCTATTACTATCACAGTGGGTGGGTGTAATCCTGCTCATGACGGGGGTAGGATTAGGTACGGTTAACGCCCAGCCGATTGCCTCCGCAGCTACGTACCATTATTCACAGGGTGAACAGTGGCAACCGCTTCAAACGGTATTACAATCGGTACAGGATAATTACAAAGTATACCTCAATTACAAAACGTCCTTAGTACAGGGGAAGGAGGTAAACGTTAAAAAAATCAAGATCGGGAAAAATCAGGTAGAGGATGTGCTACAGAAAGTACTGGTTCAGCATCAGTTATCGTTTGAGAAGCTCAAGGATAACTATTACGTGATTTATCAATCAAGCCAATTGCCTTCGCTAGTCCCTCTTGATTTAAATAATGAGACTAAAAAAGAGGAAAAACGATCGAGCAATCCATTATCTAACATAGAACGGCGCTGGAACCAACAGCCAGTATTTAATCTGGAGCAAACTATTAGAGGTACGGTAACTGACTTGGAAAATAATGAACCACTACCGGGGGTCAATGTACTAGCGAAAGGGACAACGACTGGTACCGTTACGGATGTAGATGGTAACTATCGCCTTACCGTAGGAGATGACATCACTACTTTAGTATTTTCTTCAGTGGGTTACCTTTCTGAAGAGGTAGAGATCAACGGTAGAAATATTGTTAACTTATCATTAAGTCCTGATATACAATCACTGGAAGAGGTTGTTGTAGTGGGATATGGAGCAGTCAAGAAAAGTGATTTAACTGGATCAGTATCATCAGTGAAAGCCGAAGAGTTAACTGCCTATCCGGCTATCGGAGCAGTACAAGCATTGCAAGGGCGCGCGGCTGGAGTTCAGATTACCGCTAACAATGGTGAGCCAGGAGCAGACTTTAAAGTTCGAGTGCGAGGAGGTACTTCCATCAATGCTAGTAGCGATCCTATTTACGTGGTAGATGGTTTTGTGGGAGCCGCTTTGCCACCCCCAGAAGATATTGAGTCCATTGAAGTTTTAAAAGATGCTTCGGCTACCGCTATCTATGGTTCTCGAGGCGCCAACGGGGTAATTATGGTTACCACCAAGAGGGGATCCAAGGGACAAGCTAAGATTGATTTTAATGCTTCTTACTCGCTGCAAAATGAAATCAACAGACTAGATTTACTGAATAAAGAACAGTTTACCGAATATATCCAGGATACCAATCCAGATTTCACTCCTCTCGACGGTAATACTGATTGGCAGGATGAAATCTTTCAAACGGGAAATATTCAGAACTACCAACTAGGTATATCGGGTGGTGCTGATAACCTGAGCTACTACTTATCCGGAACTTATTTTGACCAGGAAGGGATCATCATCAACTCTGGTTTCCGACGCTACTCTATCACTAGTAATATTGAAATTCAGGCCGCTGAAAAATTCAAAGTTGGCTTAAACCTATTTGCCCGAAGAACCCAGCAAGATGGAGCCCGAACCCAGGAAAACTCGGGAGGAGCTAATAACTCTGGAGTAGTGGCGGCTGCGTTTAAGTTTGGCCCCGATCAACCGATTCGGGATGCCAATGGCAATTACACCCTGGCTCGGTTAAGCGATGCCCATGATAATGCTGTAGCGGTAGCTACCGAGTATATAGATGAAAATGTTACCGATCGGTTTCAGGGAAATCTGTTTGCTGAATACCAAATCTTCGATGATTTGAGTTTCAGAACAACCCTGGGAGCCAGCTCTAATAATGGGCGAACTGGTCAGTATACTCCCACTACATTACAAGGCGGAGCAGGCGTTGGTGGTGACGGCAGGGTGAATGGATCTAAGAATTCATTGTTGTTGAACGAGAATTACCTCACCTATTCTAAAGAATTCGGCGTCCATAATCTGACCGTTATGGGAGGATATTCTTATCAAGTATCCAGAAATGAAAACTGGAGTGGGCGAAGCCAGAGTTTTCCTACTGATGCGGGATTATATTGGAACTTAGGAGCTGGGTCAGTCTTTCAGCGACCAGGTTCAGAGTTTTCTGAGTGGGAGCTGGCCTCCTGGTACGGCCGGGTTAATTATACCTTGAACGATAAATATTTGCTTACGCTCAACGCCCGTTACGATGGTTCTTCCGTATTTAGTGAGAACAATAAATGGGCATTTTTTCCTTCGGGAGCATTCGCCTGGAATATGGGCGATGAAGGTTTTATGCAGAATATAGAGCCTGTCAGTTTCTGGAAGTGGAGAGTAAGTTATGGTGTAACCGGTAACCGGGCTATTAATCCTTATCAAACGTTGGCTGCCTTGAGGGCAATTGACGTATTAGCCATAGAAAACGGGGTTCCCGTCAACGCAATCACCATTGATAACGTCGCTAATGAGAATCTTTCTTGGGAATCTACTGCTCAGTTAGACATTGGAGTTGATATTGGACTCTTTAATGACCGAATCAATGTGAACATGGATTACTATAACATGGTTACCAGTGATTTGCTATTCGAGCTGCCATTACCTGAGTATTCCGGATATCCCTTCCAGTTGACGAATATTGGTAAGGTTGAGAATAGAGGTTTCGAGTTAACATTGAACTCAAGAAATATTTCCGGTGAATTTATCTGGGATATGGGCTTCAACGTTTCGGCTAACCGTAATAAAATTCTGGAACTGCCTGACGGCAATGATATTCTATATCGTTCTGGGCCAGGCCATATGGTAGGGTTAGGGGATACCCAAATTTTACGGGAAGGTGAGCCGGTAGGTGTGTTTTACGGCTGGATTTACGATGGCGTTTACCAAGAAGGAGACGATTTTATTGAAGGGGGCGGTTTTGAGCAAGAAGCTGGCGGTGAAAGGTTTCGAGATATCGATAGCCGGGATGAGAACGGAGAGTTAACGGGTGTTCCAGACGGGCAACTAAATAATGATGACCGAACCGTTATTGGTGACCCTCAGCCAGATTTTATTTGGGGCTTCAATAACGATTTCCGCTGGAAAGGATTTGATCTAAACGTGTTTTTCCAGGCATCACAAGGAAATGAAATCTTCAACTATACCCTAATGGAACTGGACTTAATGGCCGGGCGCAACAATGCCACTACCGCAGCTTTAGACCGATGGACTCCTACCAATACAAATACCGATATTCCCAAGGCGAGTGGTGGACGAGCTAGAAGAGCATCGACTCGATGGATTCAAGATGGTAGTTTTATCCGACTTAAAAACCTGGCGTTAGGATATAATATACCTAAAGTAATTTTAGATCGCCTAAATATTCGCAAGTTACGAGTATACGTCAGTGCTCAGAATTTGCTAACATTTACTGATTACGAAGGCTATGATCCAGAAGTAAATTACCGATCTAGTGGCGCTACCAATAGCAACCGAAACCTTGGGCTAGATTATGCTAGCTATCCTAACGCCAAGTCGTACACTTTTGGAATTAATCTAGGGTTTTAATAGATCTCATTAGATAAAATTAGAATACAATGAAATATAGTATCAATAAATCATTCTTACTAGGCTTGTTAGTCACCTTTTTCAGTTGCACTGACTTGGCCGAAGAGCCGGTTGGGCTGCTAGCCCCCGAAGCTTTTTTCAATACTGCTTCTGATGTACAGACAGTTATTATGGGGACCTACGCCGATATCGCCTCAGAGCAATTTTACGGTCGTAAACTTGTGCTAAGCCTTCAACTGAGAAGCGATATGTGCGATATTGGCGACCGAAATACCCCTGCTAGAAGACAGCAAGTGAACGACTTTAATATGGATTCTAATAATGGAATGATCACTGCATTCTGGCCGAGAGCCTATCGAATCATTGGTACGGCCAATGCGGCTATTGCTGGAGCAGATATTGTTGGAACTGAAGACGAAGCTGTGATGGTGCTAAAAGCCGAGGCAACGTTTATTAGGGCATTCGTTTACTATCACCTGGTAAGAGTATTCGGTGATATTCCCTATATTGATTTTACCATCGCCAACCCTGATGACGTAAAAGATATTGCTAAAACGCCCGAAGCAGAGGTATACCAACGCATTATTGCTGATCTGGAATTTGCTAAGGCTAATCTAGTAGATGCTCATTCTAGTGGAGCACGGTCTCGAGCCACGGCAGGTACAGCTGCTTCTTATCTAGCTTCAGTACATTTAACGTTAGGTAACGATCAGCAGGCCTACGACGAGGCGAAGTTTGTCATTGATAATAAAGACCGGTTTGGCTATGGTCTAATGGAAGACTTCGCGGAATTATACGATGGCTTCAATGCCGATGGATTAGCTGAGCATATCTTCATGGTTGATTTCGCAGCTGGTTTAAACGGAACTAGTTCTCAGGGCACAGACTGGATGGGGCCTATCACTGGTATTCGAAGTGTATTTTTGCCCAATACTAATGCTGGCTGGAGTGTGAGTGTTCCTGCATTTACAGTGTTTGAAACCTGGGATGACCGCGATTATCGGAAGGAGGTTAGCTTTATCGATTCAGCTTTTGCTGATGCTGAATTGACCCAGCCAATTGGTTATGAGGAGTTTGCTCCAAACCACGGCTCGCCCCGCCCCCATATTGGGAAATACTTTAGGTTAGCTGGTAACCATCGGGGCGATTCAGGCCAGTCTGATAATAACTACTCAGCTTTTCGTTACGCTGAAATACTATTAATTGCGGCCGAAGCAGCAATTAATCTGGGAAGAAATGACGAAGCTGCTGGCTATATTAATCAGATACGGGCGCGAGCGAGAAACTGGAATGGAACTATGACTGATTTCCCCCCTGATGTAACCGTAGCCGAAGATCTTACTCAGGTAGTGAGAGAGGAAAGAAGATTAGAATTAGCTTTTGAATACAAGCGATGGTATGATATTAAACGTTGGCAGATTGGCTCGGAAGTATTTACTGGTGCGAACTCACTAGAACCACATGATAACTTTGATGCTAGTAGAGATTACTTCTTTCCTTTACCACAGGATGAACTAGATCGTAACGCTAACTTGCTACCACAAAACCCAGGTTACTAATCCAGCCACGAGCAATACGTAGCAAAAAAGGGGTAGAGCAATCCACCCCTTTTTTGTATCTTCCCAGAAAAATTTACTATACATGGATCAACCTAACTATACCCGCCGTAATTTTTTAGGATCACTTGCCCTAGCTGGAGGAGCCGTCAGTAGCGGCCTGATAAATCCTGCCAAAGCAGAAATACCAAAACCTGCTCACAGATCGCAAGAGGAGAAAATGACTATCCACGTTTTTTCCAAGCATTTACAATTCTTAGATTATCAGCATACCGCAGAAGTCTCGGCTGAAATTGGTTTTGATGGGGTTGATTTAGCCGTTCGCCCCAAAGGTCATGTGCTACCAGAAAATGTAGAAACGGATTTGCCAAAAGCAGTAGAGGCGATTAAGAACGCCGGGCTCGAGGCTAAAATTATGACTACTGCCGTTATTGACGCTAATGATAAGACGAATGAAACACTTCTTAAAACAGCGAGTGAGCAAGGGATTCGCTACTACCGTTGTAACTGGCTCAAGTATGGTAAAGAACCGAACGTAGCCCAAGCTATTCCTGATTTTCAGAAAAAGCTAGCTGCTTTAGCCCGATTGAACGAGCGTTACGGTATTTCGGCGGGGTATCAGAACCACGCTGGAGCGCAGTACGTAGGCTCTCCTGTTTGGGATATTGCCTACATGCTTCAGGAAATAAACCACCCAAACCTGGGAAGTCAGTACGATATTCGTCACGCTACGGTAGAAGGTGGATTGTCCTGGCCGCTGGGCTTACAGTTTATTCATCCGCACATTAATACACTGGTGATTAAAGACTTTCGGTGGGAGAAGGTGAACGGTAAATGGAAAGTATTTAATACGCCACTAGGTGAAGGTATGGTAGATTTTCCGGCATTCTTCCAGAAGGTAAAAGAGATGAATATCCGCGTACCTATTTCCGTACATTTTGAATACGAGATGCCTGAAAAGGATGAGTCACTTTCTGAGTCAGAAAAAGTAAAGCAGACAGTGGCGGTGATGAAAAAAGATGTGGATGCTTTACGAGGGTACTTGTCAGAAGCAGGACTTTAGAACAATTAGCAATGTACAGTGAACAATTAGCATTGAACAATGAAAACGTAACCTTCTGAGTAGGGAGGCGTGTTCTACATTGCACATTATTTTCTACCTAACCCCTTTTATTATGAAAAACGTATTCTTTGCTATCGCTTTTCTATGTTCAGTAAGTGCCTTTGGCCAAGGACAATTTCAGAATGAAACCACTAATTTTCTCACCGCTGCCTCTGGCAAGATCATGCAACTGGCTGAAGCCGTTCCGGAAGAGAAGTACGATTGGAGTCCGCAAGAAGGAGTCCGTTCGTTTTCAGGAGTACTTCACCACGTTGTTTCTGCTAACTACTTCTTTGCCACCAAAATGGGAGCTGAGTTGCCTGAAGGCGTAAACATGGAAACGCTAAAGGACGACCTTTCTACCAAAGCAGACTATGAGGCTGCCTTAGAACAATCATTTGCTTTAGTATCTGAAACGCTAAAGAATGCTGATGAAGCATCGTTATCTGAAAAAGTGGAATTTCCTTTTCCGGGAGAATATACCGGTATGTCAGCCGCGCTGATTGTCCTATCTCACGCTAACGAGCACCTTGGTCAGTTGATTGGTTACACCCGCATGAATGGTATCACTCCTCCTTGGAGCGAAGGACAAGCTAGTAATTAGAGAGAGTAGAGTTCTGAGTTTTAAGTTACTTAGAGGAAAAACTCTAAACTCAGAACTCTAAACTTTCAGAGCTACAAGCCTGATGCATCATCAAATATTTATCCTTTTATTTTCTTTATTTTCAGCCTCGAGCATCCGTTTAGAAACAGCGAAGTATGACAAAAAGCCAATAGCAATACTGACTGCCATAATTCCGAAGGGGAGCGGCGAGTCCAGATCAATACCAGGAAAGCTAAGAATGATAAAACCGATTCCAGCGAATAGAATAATCAACCCCCACTTGAGTGATTCCATCCGGCTATTTTGCTGCTTTCCTAAAATGGCTACTGACTCTCGGTCAACGTGACCCAACTGAATCATCTTTCGGCGCAACTGATAATCAGCAATTACTTTGATAATGCTAACTATGCCGAAGAATATTGTTCCAACAATGATAGCACCAACTAATCCGTCATTCATAGTATTTTTCGATTAATAGTGAAATGATTTTTGTTTCATCAGACAATAGCTTTTTCAGAAGGTTGCAGTAAGTTTCAATAATTTTCTTGCAACCTTTTATATTGATGACTGTCTAATGAGCCAATGACAGATGATGCTACTCTGGTTTCGCTAGTTAAGAAAGGTAACGCGGTTGCCTTCCGGCAGTTGGTACAGCTGCATGAGCGACTAGTCTTCCATATGGTGCATCGCATTGTAAACCAGCCCGAAGACTGCGAAGATATTTGCCAAGAAGTATTTATGCGGGTATTTCAGAAAATTCATCTCTTCAATTTTCAGTCAAAACTATCCACCTGGATTGCTACCATTGCGTATCGTACCGCTATCAACTACGTACGAAAAGAAGATAAGCATCAGACTGACGGATTAGATAAGGCAGCTGCATTACCGAATCAGGAACAGTCAGCACTGGAGCAATTAGAGAAAAAAGCGACTTATTCGTTTATTCATGAACAAGTTGCGCTGCTTCCAGTCCATTATCGCACGGTACTAACGCTCTACCATTTAGAAGAAATGAGCTTACAAGAAATACAGAAGGTTACCGATATGCCGTTAGGAACCGTGAAAAACTACCTGTTTCGGGCGCGGAAATTGCTGAAGGAAAAGTTAGAACTCCAATTTCAACCAGAGAGGTTATGAAGGACTTAGAAAAAGAAAAGTTGTGGCAAAAAATGCTGGATGAAGGTAAATCATTACCAAATGATGGAAATGAGCCAGGTATTCGAGCGTATCAATTATTATACGAAGCTTTGAAAAATGAGCCGGATATTACTATTCCCGAAGGCTTTGCCGGAAAAGTGGCTCAACGAGCTATGACCCAGTATTCCCGACGAGACAATTCTATTTGGTTATTAAGCTTCATTTTAATTGCGATTGCGATTCTTGGATGCGGGTTCGCAATGTTCTCGCTTTATCCTAATTTCTTCCAGCTTCTGCGTAGCCAGATCAACATCTTAGGGTTTGCTGGCTTAATGTTCATTATTATTCAGGCTGCTGACTATTGGCTAATTCAACGAAAAAAAATTTTCAACTGAAATGATATCGAATTAGCTCCTTAGGGGAAGAGATTTGAAAGCGAGAAACAATGTTTTTCAAAATCACTACACTCAGAGAAAAGAGACTACCTTAACATAGTAGATTATGTAATATTTATTGGTTCTTTTTTAGTAGCGCAAAAAGTAGAACTTCCAGATTGGATAATCACTATGTTAGTAGAAATCTACTAGACCACCAAAGACAGAAAACATGATAATGTAATAAATGAGCAACTGTACAGCTTCATGGATTTCACTCCAGACTATGCTCATCCTTTAATCCATTCTTTAGCTTCCTCTAATGAACCAAAATACTTCATATTAATAGGAGAACCTTCTGCTTCCTTATTTGCTTTTTCCATACCAAATTTTCCAAAAGCATCCTTCGGTACAACAAAGGCTACTTTCTTCAAACCACTTTCAATGGCCTTTGGAAACCACTCTTGCTGGATGAACTCTTGTTTTTCTTTCCCCATTACTCCTAAGTCAGTGGTGTCAGCAATTAATTTGTCGCACTGATGCTCTACAAGCTTTTCTAGAGCAGAGCTACATAGGGTAATGAAATCGGAGGTTGATATTTTATTAGGAAACGCGTTAGTAATAACTTTTAACTCAGGATCAAATTTAGCTTCTAAAGCTTCGCTCTTCAGTTGGGAATCTTGCATAACCTTCTCTTTTAGATTTGTCAATATTAGCTCTTCTAAATTTAGTACTGCTGTAACGCTAGAGAAAGTTAAAACAAGCGCTGATCTAACGCATGTAATATTAGTAAGTAGAAGAAAAGGATATCTAAATTATAGTCTTGTAGTCAACAAGTAGGCCTAAGGTCTAGTTACATCCAGCATCTTGCAAGCTTCGTCAGATAATCGTTGGTAAGTCTCGGGACGGATATAACGTTGCTGATTTACTTGCTGAGGTTGCTCGCGCTGGCAAAAGTAGCTATGGATAGACCGACGGGGAGCATCAGTATGGTTATCGGTTCCTCCGTGCCAAGTGTGAGAATTAAAAATTACGACGGTTCCAGCAGGGGCTTCTATAATCTTTTGGTCAGGGTGGATAGCCCAGGGGTCATCAAGTTCCTCTTGAGGCAAAATTCCCGAAAGGTGGGTTCCTGGTACTAAACGAGTTGCGCCATTTTCCTTGGTAAAATCATCCAACAGCCAAATGGTATTGCACACTTTATAATCGCCAGGTTCCACTACCTCATGCCAGTCGGCGTGTAATTTCTGGTTTCCTTTGCTGGGAATCGCCGCCCGGTAATTCAATGAAGATAGCTTGAAATCAGAACCAAGCACATGGGCTACTCCAGCCAACACCCGTGGGTGGGTATAAAAAATATCAAACACCTCGCCTTTATTCACTAAATCTGCCAGTCGATCAGCTCCCTCTTCTTTGGGGTGGCGGATGTAAGGAGAATCTAAGAGTTCTGAACCGGAAGCTTCTCCTTCTTCATCCATTAACGAATGAATCCGCTGGCGAATTACGGTAAGTTGCTCATCGTCCAGAATTTTCCCTAGTGAAACGTAGCCATTTTTGTCTAAAAACTCTTTTTCATCCGAAGTAAGTTCGTCTAAATTGGTAGTTAGGTGGTTAGTCATAGTTTTCATAAAAATAATCTACGAAAATAAGCTGATAATCGAAAACTCATTTCACCTATAACTATTCATCACTATTTACCCGGGCTAAGGCTTGTTGCCATAAGGAGTTAAGTGATTCTTTAGGGTAGGAGCAGAGGTATACTGTAGTTCCGTACTCCCGGGCGTGAGGATCACTAACGCTTCCAATGATTTTGATTTGGCTAAAGGCACTCTCAACGTCGCTACCGAGTTCATCATTAATATAAATCAGGTGCTGAACATCAGGAGGAATAGAGTCGGGTACCCAGTAATAGAAACTATCATTAAAGCTAACGGGGTAGGGTAGATCCCATTGCTGCCCGATGATGCTAACCGCTCCCGCCTGTCCGTAATTTTCACCGTAGATAATCCCACTTTGACCCTCAGGAATAGCGTGGTAAGCCTGACGAGCCAAAGAAGCAATAGATTCCCAGCCCAACATGTCGGCGTAATCTTGTGGTAGAGAGTGAATGGTTCCATCCTCAAAACGCCGCCCCAGATCGAGTCCGTAATCTTTTTCCATGCGCTCAAAGTAGCTAACTAACCCTTCTGGTTCGTAGATGGGTAATCCAATAGGCAATATTGGAATAGTTAGAATAACTAGGAGGGTGGGTATTGCCCAACGAAAGTATTTTTGCCGAATAATATGTTCGTAGAAAACCGCTCCTGCAGCCACCAGTACCGGAAAAACTCCAATAGTATAGTAGCCTTTTCCCCGAAGCAATAATAAAGCAATTATCACAAGTAGAGCCGTCATACCTAAAACTCGATATTTTCTAGCTTGAGGAAAAATTAAAAGATAGATCAGTCCCGGTATAGTGAGTAGCGTAGCGGCGAAGGGTATTAGTAATTGGTCTCCTAGAAAATTGACATAAGAGACATTGACTAACTGAGTTTGATTCAGTTCCTGCAAATGATTTACTATAGGTAGTCCTTGAGTGAACTGCCAGATCAAATTAGGTAGAAAAATAAGTAGGGCTACCGCCAGCCCCCAATACATTTCTTTTTTCTGAAAGGCAGTGCGGTGCTTTGACACTACCAGTGAAAAAAGTAGTGCTAGAATTAGCAGCCCGATGAGGTACTTATTCAGCATAGCCAAACCGGAAATCGCTCCTAGAATTAGCAGGTTTTTTTCATTTTCGGTATTCAGATAGCGGATTGTAAAGTAGAAAAGTAGCGTCCAGAAGGTGATATCCAGAAACACTGGCTGGTAGAGAAAATAAGTTCGTAAGGAGAAAGGAGTACATATCAGAGCAATGGCTGCTAGAATACGGGCGTAAGATTTACCACCTAGTTCCTGAGTCATCTTGCCAACTAGTAGTACCATAAATCCACCTGCCAAGGCTGGAATAAGACGAGCAGCAAAAACTGAGTACCCAAGTAAACCAGAAATTGTCGCCGATAGCCAACCGATTAAAGGAGGTACACTGGCGTAGCCAAATGCTGGATGCTGACCTAATGAGAAATATAGCAACTCATCGCGGTGGTAGCCCAGATTATCATAGAAGAGTAGGTGAATAGCTACATTCAGTACAGCAAGGAGAAGCAGCCAGTGTCCGGTACTTAAAGAACGCATACATAAAAGTTTTTCTAATATAAGCGATTTTTCAAGGCAAATATCAGGAATAAAATAGCTTTAGAACTCTCCGAAATATAGTTCGGGTTTCCTTCCCTTTCAGTAGATAGAGACTAAAAAAATTTAATGTTAGCAGTGCTACCCGTTTTGATCTGAAATTCTTTAGCTTCGGTATACTTGCTGCCGAATGCCTCTTCAGCCCGGAATACCAGTTTATACTTTCCTGGCTGAATGGCAGTGGTCACACGGACTTTCTGGGAGTCAAAATCCATGATCCAGCGCTGACGGCCTTGATCGTTAAGTTGGTAAAGACTACCGATGCCTTGTTTCACAAAATTGATATTTAGCAGTCCTGGGCCAGGTAACGATAGCTCGGTAGTTTCACTTTGCTTAATAGAAACATTGCGAAAGTAGGTTTTAGGTAGAGTCAGTACTTCTAAATCGTAGTTGCCGACCAAATACTTTTCAGGTTGGGCGAATGGCTGAACGTTAATAATATTGGGCTTACCCGCCCGGCGAACTAATACACTCACCCCATTTTCATACTCTGAGTGGCCAGGCTGCTTTAGGGCTAGTGTTCCCTGGGGGGCTTGAATAGAGAGGACGTTATGGGTACCGCCTTCAAAGGTGACATTTCGTCGGGTTACCGGAGGAATGGTGTTTACTACCACATCGTAGGATAGTACTGCATCTACAATTACCGAGTCGGGTCGTCCGCGAGCATCACGGAAGTGGACAAAATCGTAGAGGGCGGCTTTGGTGAAGTTATTGACAAAAGTAACGTTCACATTGGTTTCAGTGGGTTGTTTATCCTGATCGAGCAGTTCTACGCTCACTGTGGTAGTTTCTAATGATTGCTTCAGAATTTTATTGAGCACCTGTCGAAACTCCTGCTGGTTCTTAGCGTCAAAGTACTGACCCACGCAGGAAAATTCCTTCTCAAAATTCTCCTTCACTCCCAATCCAATAACAAAAGGCTTCAGAAAGATTTGTCGCTCTTGCAATGCCATTGATACCGTGCAAGGATCGCCCCCGCAAGACTCTATTCCATCAGTTAAAATGATTACTACGTTGCGGTAGTCAGGATCGAGCGGGAAGTCGCGGGCAGCTTGTTCTAGGGAGTAGGCAATGGGAGTGACTCCAGCCGGCTGAATCTGCCGAAGTTTACCAATAATCTGGTTGTGATTGCCTTGGGCAAAACCCACTTCTAGTTTAGTGTCCTCACAGTTCTGGTACCGACGATGAAACTGATGACCGTATACCCGTAAAGCCAATTCTAGATTATCATCTACTCGCAGGGAATCTACCAGATCAACTAGCATATTCTTGGCCACATCCATCCGTAGGCTATTGCCCCACTCGGCAAACATACTACCCGAAGCATCTAGCAAAAACAGCATCCGGGTTTTTTCCGGTGGGCGTTGTACTTGTATCTGGGCATTGGCTTTGAGGGAGAGCTGCCAAAAGTAAACAATGCTTAGAAGCAAAATGAAGCTAACTCGTTTTGCTAGTAAGATAAAATCCCTCTTACCCCCTTTAAAAAAGGGGGAATTAAATACACTATGTCGAGGCTGGAGAGATAAAAAGATTGCTTTCAGGTTTGATAAAGAATCTCTGCGAAACCAAAAAAACGAGGTGTTTATCTCCCCCTTTTTCAAAGGGGGATTAAGGGGGGGGGCTTCGTCTCGTTGTCTAAGCAAGAATTTGGGCGGTGTGGTCTTTGGTTTTAACCTTTTTGATAATATTCGCGATTTTTCCCTCTTCATCAATAACAAAGGTAGTACGAACGGTTCCCATATACTTACGACCGTACATAGATTTTTCTTGCCATACGCCATACTTTTCGTTCACTGCTTTATCCTCATCAGCAATTAGCGTAAACGGCAATTCTTGCTTCTCAATAAACTTCTGATGAGATTTTACCCCGTCAGGGCTGACCCCAATCACCTCGTAGCCCGCCTGCTGAAGTTCAGTATAATTATCCCGTAAGTTGCAAGCCTGTGCCGTACAACCCGGAGTATTATCCTTCGGATAAAAATATAAAATCACCTTCTTTCCCTTGAAATCGGATAATTTAATTGTTTCACCATTTTGGTTTAGGGCTTCAAAATCAGGAGCGGTATCGCCAACTTGTAGTTCCATTTCTATATTTCGTTTCAGTTAGGTCTTGTCGCGAAGATACGAGGGTAGATGAAAATCTCAGTAGAAAAAACTGGAAAACTTGCACTATGTTTAGTAGCAGTTATAAACGCGGTCTTTTTCTTTTTGAGATATAGATAATCCCAAAGTAGGCTGTAAAATGTTGGGCGGGCTAATTAACTTTTATCAGCAAGCAAAAAGGACGGAGAGATGACTAAAGAAGTGGATAACTTTTTATTATTTGTGAAACTATTTTTACTACGCTAAAAATCAATACGAAATGAATTATAGAACACTTGGAAAAACAGGGTTAGAAGTTTCAGCAATAAGCTTGGGGACTTGGCAAGTTGGCGGGAAATGGGGAAGCGGGTTTGACGATAAAAACGCGGAACGCATTCTTAATGAAGCAGTGGATGCCGGAATAAATTTTATTGATACGGCTGACGTTTACGAAAATAGAAAAAGTGAACGGGCGGTAGGCGAACTCATCCGGTCTCGGCAGGAGCAGATTTATATCGCAACCAAATGCGGAAGATTCATAAATCCACATATTAATGAAGGCTACCAGCCGAAAGTCCTGCGGGAGTATGTTGAGCAAAGTTTATCTAACACAAAATTAGATCGTTTAGATTTGATTCAATTACATTGTCCGCCTACCGAAGTTTACTATCGACAGGAGATTTTCGAGGAGTTTGAAAAGCTTAGAGATGAGGGTAAGATAGCGAATTTAGGCGTAAGTGTTGAGAAAGTTGAGGAAGCCTTAAAAGCCATCGAATATCCCAACGTGAACACAGTGCAGATTATCTTCAACATGTTTAGGCATCGGCCTACTGAGTTGTTTTTTCAGGAAGCCAAAAAGCGAAATGTGGGAATTATTGCTAGAGTACCACTAGCTAGCGGCTTGTTAACCGGAAAGTTTGACGCAACATCCACATTTTCAAGTGACGATCATCGCCAATTCAACCGCAAGGGAGAAGCTTTTGATCAGGGCGAGACTTTCTCAGGGATAGATTATAATCTCGGTCTGGAAGCGGTAGAAAAGTTGAAGGCAATATTTCCAGAAGAATTTGATTTAGTACATATCGCACTGAAATGGATTTTGATGTTTGAAGAAGTGAGCTGCGTTATACCAGGAGTATCTAAAATAGAGCAGTTATACTCTAACCTAGAGGCGTTGAATATCCGGGATCTTTCTGAAGAAGAAATGAAAGCGGTAGAAGACATCTATCATGAAATGATCCGCCCCTCGGTTCACCATCGCTGGTAGTAAGTAAGCTCTCTGAGGTAGATACTGAATACGTTTCTTTTCCTATTGAATCGCGAATTTCTGTTCAACTAAATATCTTTTTTATACTATTATTTGGCAGTAAACTAATTTTTTAGTTCGGTTAGTAGGAATACTCAAACTAAATTCTTAGTTTCGAACTAAATATTTAGTTTGGGCATAATTCATCAGACTTAGTAATGAAAGAATTAACGAAAGCCGAAGAAGAAATCATGCAGGTTTTATGGAAGCTAGAATCAGCTTTTGTGAAAGATATCATCGCGGAATTTCCGGAGCCCAAACCCGCGTACAACACCGTTTCTACCATCGTCCGAATCTTACAGAAAAAAGGGTTTGTCGGGCACGAATCACACGGCCAGTCTCACAAATATCATCCCTTAATTACTAAAGAAGCGTACACCAAGTCCTTCATGAAGGGATTTGTGAAGAAGTACTTCAGCGGCTCGTATCGGCAAATGGTCTCATTTTTCACCAAGGAAGATAACCTCAGTCTTAGTGAACTGGAAGAACTGATCCAGGAACTTAAATCCAAGGATTCATGAGCAATTACCTACTTGAGCTTGCCGCAATTCATATTGTACTCGTACTAGGATATTGGTTCTTTCTAAGAAAGGAGCGACAGTATGCTACTATGCGATTTTACCTCCTGGGTGCTACACTTCTAGCACTTACTATCCCGCTGCTCAAGCTACCCAAGTTATTCGGTAGTCAAGAACCAATTTATACGGTACCTACGGAAGGTATTACATTAGAAGCTCTAACGGTCACACCTACAACTAATGAATCAATCTGGAGCACTAATCTATTGGTTGGCGTATATGCGGTTATTAGCCTATTCCTTTTACTCAAATTCTTAGGTAGTATCATTCACATCATATACCTAGAGCGCCAAAGTAGCTACGAGAGATTTGGTAACTTCTTCATCCGTAAAGTTCAGAATATTGAAGGTAGCTTCACCTTTTTTAATTGGATATTTTTAAGCCATGAGATTGACAAAAACCAGCAAGATTACGAGGTGATCCTGAAGCACGAACAAGCTCATGCTTCTTTGGGACATACTTATGATATACTGTTCTTCGAACTATTTAAAATCTGTTTTTGGTGGCTCCCTACGGCGTGGCTTATTACGAAAGAAATTAAAAAAATACACGAATATCAGGCTGATGCGTACGCACTCAAGTCGTGCAGTATCGGCCACTATTCGTCTATACTGATCAGTTCCACTTTAAAGTCAAATGGAATAAGCTTGGCCAGCTCGTTTCACGATGGTTTAATTCAAAAACGATTAAAAGCAATGAAAAATCAAGCAAAAAATATAAGCTCCTGGAAGCTAGGGACTTTATCAGCACTAAGTGCCTTACTCTTCGTTGTGTTTGCCTGTAGCGAAGAGCTGGATCGGGAGATAAAGGATATGGGTAGCCAGAGCAATGCAATTACCTTTGACCAGCTACCGTCTGAAATGCAATCAAGTTTAGTTCAGGTTAAGGATGATTTATCGTTTATGAAAGTAGATGTGCCAGAGGATGATGATTTATCTAAAGTAGATGAATTACAAGATCTTGATCCTGAACTTATTCATTCGGTAAATGTGGATAAAACTAATAGAGCTATTTACGTTGCTCTTAAAAAAGATGGAGCTAACTTCGACTATCTCTCTGAAAAGTCTAAAACAGAAGGAGACATATTTATGGTTGTAGAAGAGCAACCTGAATATGAAGGAGGAATGAATGCTTATTATCGGTACATAGCTAGCGAAATGAATTACCCGGCACAAGCTTGGCAGAAAGGGGTTGAAGGAAAAGTCTTTGTCCAGTTTGTGGTAGAGAAAGACGGAGCATTATCTGATGTTCAGGTAATCAAGGGAATAGGTGAGGGCTGTGACGAAGAGGCGGCCAGGGTGATAGCTCAATCTCCTAAGTGGAATCCGGGAAAACAACGAGGAAAGCCAGTACGAGTACGAATGGTAATGCCCATTACTTTTCAGGTGAATGAAGACAGTTTTGGTAAACAGTCAGTGATTGCGCCAGAAAAAGTAGAGGTAGTAAATAATAAATTTACTGTAGATGCCGACTACACTAATGGTAAATGGTCGGGTACAATCTATGCCGAAGATGGCAAGGGCTTTCCTGGAGCGAACATCTTGGTGGCCGGAACTACTACTGGAACCGTATCCGATCTGGATGGTAATTTCAGCTTGAATGCTAATGAGTCTAGTTACCTTGTCGTCAGTGCTGTTGGGTACGAAACGGTAAGAATTGAAGGCGAATAAAAAAATAATTAGAGAGCACAAGCTACTCCTTAAGGTTGAAAGTGGTTTGTGTTCTCTATCTTACAAAGCAGCTTCATATGTTTAAAAGTAAAGCTATGTAAGCAAGCCTATCGCTCAATCATCACCAGTGTTTCTTCACTAACTAGATCGTATAGCTCCACCACATCAGCATTCTTCATCCGGATACAGCCATGGGAGGCGGGTTTTCCGATCAAGCCTTCTTCGGGTGTACCGTGGATGTAGATGTAGCGAGAGAAAGAATCTACTCCTGAGCCTTTATTTTTACCGGGTTCCAGTCCGGTAAGCCTTAGTATACGAGTAGTTACATCATCATCTTCCAAATCTGTATCGTCCGTATAGATTTTAGCTACTCGCCCCGTATTGATCCGGCTTCTGAATATCGTCCCGAGTGGGGCACCATCCCCGAATTTACTAATCACTTTATGTGTACCGAGTGGGGTTTTATTACTGCCTGCTTCGCTACCAATACCGTATACCGACGTAGAAACTGAGTATTGTTTTAGTGTCTGGTCGTCTTCTATCAAATAAAGCTTTTGTTCGGTTACCGATACTTTAATGAATTTATTTGGCTGTTCTTGGCTATAAGCGGATAAAGAACAAATAAGCAACCCACTGATTATTATAAATACTTTCATCAGAACCTTCTATCTTTGGATGTGAGACTTTTGTAAGAACATCATTAATGATGTTCTTACGGTAATATCTCTACTTCAAAAACTATACAAATCTATGAATACTAATCCGATTATTATCTTCGGAGCCAATGGTTTAGGAAAAGCTGCTTTAGAAATTTTTCAGTCTAACGATGTAGTAGTTTATTCTTTTCTGGATGATGATGAAAAGTTACATAATACTGAAATTAATGAAGTCACCGTCATGGGACGCACCGACGATCATGGTTTTCTCAAACTTATTGGAAAGAAATGCGACGCTTTTGTAGCAGCCGACGAACGAGAGGTAAGGAAAAATTACTTCACTATGCTGAACGAACGCCGGAAAGTAATGCCAACCAATGCTATTCACGCTCGGGCTACTATCTCTAGTAATGCCTATTTTTCTTACGGTATTTTTGCTAATGCGGGGGCAGTAGTCGGCAGCTTTGCTAAGGTAGGGCAAGGCTGTATTTTGCAGAGTAACTCCCTAGTAGACTATGAAGCAACCGTTGGTGATTTCGTGCACGTAGGAGCCGGAAGTATTGTACATGCGGGAGCCACCGTAGAAGATGATGTTTTTATCGGAGCTGGGGTAACTATCGCTGGACCACTCACCGTTGGAAAAGGAGCCCGAATCGGCGCCGGATCAGTAGTGGTAGAACCCGTGAAAGCAGGAGCAACCGTATTTGGAAATCCAGCAAAGCCAATGTAACCCGCGATGCCAATCAGCGAAACTGACCTGATTTATCGCGAAGATGGTTCTATTTACCATCTGGGACTTCATTCTGAACAGATACCAGATTTAATATTTACCGTCGGTGATCCTGAGCGAGTTCCAATGGTTAGCCAGTACTTTGATGCGGTAGAAACGAAGGTTACTCATCGGGAATTTGTCTCGCATATCGGTCGGGTAGGAAACCGTCCAGTAATGGTAATTAGTAGTGGGATGGGCACCGACAACGTAGAAATACTAATGATCGAGCTAGATGCATTAGTCAATATTGATCGGGAAACTCGCCAACCCAAAGAAAATTTGCGTTTGTTGGCTATCATTCGTTTGGGAACCTCCGGAGCATTACAACCCGATATTCCGCTAGATAATATTTTGATAAGTCAGGCCGCTTTTGGTCTCGATACACTGATGCAGTTCTATTCCTACAAAATGCACTCGTCTTTGCAGAAGGTTGCGGAACGACTAAAGTCTGACCTTGATTTGAAATTCACTCCTTACGCTGCCGAAGCTAACTCCAAGTTGGTAGCCTTGTTTCAGTCCCAATTTCAGGTAGGTAATACCGTGACTTGCCCAGGATTCTACGCTCCTCAGGGGCGGCAACTAAGGTTAGCTAGCCGACAAAACCATCTTTTAGAAAAACTGATTCAGTTTCGTTCTTCAGAAGTATCGCTTGCCAACTTGGAGATGGAAACCGCGGGTTATTATGCGTTGGGGAAGCTTTTGGGGCACCAAATGTTGAGTGTAAACGCTATTCTTGCCCATCGTTCTACTGGTAAATTTTCAGCTAATCCTCAGAAGACCGTTGGTTTAATGATTGAGCAAGTACTGGCAAAGGTGAGTGAGTTATGAAGGGGTAAGAAAAAATACATCCATTTTGATTCGTTTTCGTACAAGCATACAGATTACAGAAATTTAATGTTTAAACAATAATTAAAATGAGTAAACCATTAGAGATTACCGATAGCAATTTCAGTGAAGTAATTAATTCCGATAAGCCAGTTTTGGTAGACTTTTGGGCTGAGTGGTGTGGGCCGTGTAAAATGATTGCCCCAGTGGTAGATGAGTTGGCAAGTGATTACGATGGCAAAGCCGTAGTAGGAAAAGTAGATGTTGACACCAATCCTGAAGTAGCGGGTAAATTCGGTATCCGTAGTATTCCTACTTTGCTAGTATTTAAAAATGGTGAAGTAGTTGATAAACAGATCGGCGCAGTAAACAAAAGTATCTTATCTCAAAAGCTAGATGCTCAGTTAGTATAAGCGAGTTCTTACGGAGTTTTAGGCTAGACTTAATTCAAACTTCTGAATTATGACCCTAATCTTTTGAAAAGTTCGTAACAAAACGTATCATTGCATAAAGAAACTTTAATCAATGTTGTACCTAATGTCTAACACCAACGAGAAGCTAATGGCTGCCCAGCGCTGTGCGTGTTGGTTTTGGTGTTGTCAGATGCAATCCTTCTACGGAAAGCACTTAGGTATGCCATTAAGTTGACGGTTTATTAGCCGAAATATATTTAAAACATCTCTGAAGCCTTTCCAATCCGTTGGAAAGGCTTTTTTATTACCCAATCTTCAAATCATGCAGAGTTTTAGAACCGAAATTGAGAACCCCGTCGTAGAGCGCGACATTATTGATCTGGAGCGGAAAATTCGGCAGTTCCAGGAAGGAAAGATAGATGATGATCGTTTTCGTAGCCTTCGCTTGGCGCGAGGTGTATACGGTCAACGTCAGCCCGGCGTGCAAATGGTGCGGATCAAACTACCGTTTGGCCGGATTACTCCTAAGCAGTTGCTAAGAATAGCCGATGTTTCGGATGAATACGCTAGTGGTAACTTACATCTTACTACTCGTCAGGACATTCAAATTCACTACGTAAGTCTGGATCGTACTCCCGAACTTTGGGCTGAACTGGAGAAAGATAAGATTACCCTGCGGGAAGCCTGCGGTAATACTGTTCGTAATATCACCGCTTCGGCTAAAGCTGGAATTGATCCGGAAGAACCCTTCGACGTGTCGCCTTACGCTGAGGAGATGTTTATGTACTTTTTACGAAACCCGGTTTGCCAGGAGATGGGGCGTAAGTTCAAAATTGCCTTTTCTTCCAGCGAAAAGGATTCAGCTTTCACCTTCATCCACGATATTGGAGCCATCCCGAAGGTACGAACAGTAGACGGAAAAGAAGAGCGAGGGTTTAAAGTTCTATTAGGCGGGGGATTGGGTGCTCAGCCCCATTTAGCGCAAGTAGCTTACGAGTTTTTACCCGAAGATCAGCTTATTCCGTTTACTGAAGCAGTGCTGCGCGTATTTGATCGTCACGGCGAACGCAACAAACGTGGCAAAGCCCGAATGAAGTTCTTGCTACAATCTCTCGGTCTGGAAGAACTGATGAAGCTGGTGAAAGAAGAGTGGACGGCACTAAAAATCAAAAGCTATCCAGTAGTTACTGCTCAAATACCTGATTATCAACTTCCGGAAGATTTAAATCTGTCTGAAGCTAAAATTATTGATGAAGCGGCGTATGCTGTGTGGAAAGCCACTAATGTATTTGAACAAAAGCAAGCTGGGTTTTTCGGGGTATTTATTAAAGTACCATTGGGTGACATTAGCACATCTACTGCGCGTAAGCTAGCAACTATTATTGATTGGCTGGCTTCCGACGATATCCGAATTACCATTAATCAGGGGCTATTGCTTCGCTACGTGCGTCCCGAAGCATTATCCGCCTTGTATACTTCGTTAAAAGGTCTGGGCTTAGCTGATCCAGGTTTTGATAGTGTGGCTGATATTACCGCTTGTCCGGGTACAGATACTTGTAATCTGGGAATCTCTAACAGTACCGGAGTTTCTTCGGCACTAGAAAAGGTCATTTTTGAAGAATACCCTGATTTAGTAAAGAATCAAGATATCAAGATAAAAATTAGTGGTTGTCCTAATTCTTGCGGGCAACATGGTATTGCCAGTATCGGATTCCACGGAAGCTCACTGAAAGACAAGCAAAAGCGAGTGGTTCCGGCACTTCAAGTACTTTTAGGCGGGGGAGTAGATGGCAACGGACAAGGGCGAGTCGCTGAAAAGCTGTTGAAGACACCGAGTAAACGTGCTCCTCAAATACTGAGGACACTATTAGACGATTACGATGAAAATCAACTCGAGGGCGAGTACTACGCAGACTATTACCAACGGCAGGGCAAAATGTACTTTTACCATTTACTCAAGCCTCTCACTGAGTTAGACGAAGTAGCTACCGATGAATACTTTGATTGGGGACACGCTCAAGAAGATTTCAAAGTAGAAGCTGGAGTAGGAGAATGTGCTGGAGTCATTATTGACTTAGTAGCCACTCTATTCTACGAAGCGGAAGAAAAATTAGGTTGGGCCAAGGAGAACTATCAGGAACAACATTACGCTGATGCTATCTACCACGCTTACAATACCTTTGTAGTGGGAGCCAAAGCAATGTTGCTGTCTAACGATGTAAAAACTAACACCCAAATGAGCATCATTCGTTTGTTTGATGAACACTTTGGTCAACACGAACTACTTGGGCTAACTGATTCCTTTGAGGACACCGTACTACAATTGAATAAAGTAGAGCCTAGTGCTGATTTTGCAAAAGCGTACTTGCAACAAGCTCAAGACTTTTTAGAAAAGGTTCAGCAGGTGCGTCAAGAGCAACTTACGGTTTCGGGGTCATGAGTAAAGTGTTATTAACCGCTACGATGAATAAAATACCTCGACTCACGCTAGTAGGTGCCGGGCCGGGTGATCCGGAACTAATCACGCTCAAGGGAATGCGGACTTTGCAAGAAGCTGATATCGTACTATACGATGCTTTGGCGAATGAAGAACTACTAAAGCATGCTCGACCGGACGTTCCTAGGATTTACGTGGGAAAACGGGGAGGTGGTAAGTATAAATCTCAGGAGGAAATTAATGAGCTAATTGTTCACTGTGCTAGACACTATGGTCACGTGGTGCGGTTGAAGGGGGGAGATCCCTACATTTTTGGGCGAGGGCATGAGGAGCAAACTTACGCCGAATCCTATGACATAGCCGTTTCGATAGTGCCGGGTATTAGTTCAGTGTATTCAGTTCCAGCTTTACAATCCATTCCGCTCACTCGTCGGGGGATAAGTGAGAGCTTCTGGGTAATTACTGGAACAACCCGCCACGGTTCATTATCGAAGGATGTTGCATTGGCAGCTCAGTCAACCGCTACAGTGGTCATTTTGATGGGAATGCGCCAACTGAGTAAAATTCAGGCAGTATTTGAAAACTACGGACAGTTTGATACTCCGGTAGCTATCATCCAAAATGGCTCTCTACCTGAAGAAAAGATAGGAATAGCCACCGTTAGCACAATGACCGAAATGGTAATCGAAGAGCGTTTGGGTGCTCCAGCCATAATTGTAATTGGGGAAGTGGTGCGAGAGCATAAAGTCCCTGCCTGGCTCAAAAAAGCCGTACAATATGCCTAAATTTTTGTTTCAGAGTTTAATAATCTATTACGTAAGCCAATTTTTGAATAGATAATTAGTGAAAAACTATAATTGTTTATATAAAATATAATATTTATTTAATAAAGTTGGTTTTTCTGCCTAATATTCTTTGGAAGAACTAAGCTCTACTACATTATATCGAAGTAGAATAAGTACGTTTTACCAATAAAATTTGCTGACTTTCTTACAAGCAACACAGTTTTCTTACTCCATTAATGAATAGTGCTTTCATCTAGAATTGTCTGAATAGCATTCCTTGAGTGATCTTTGCCGCAGGTAGGTGTCTAAAAATTACTTCAAAGAATGCAACAATTAGAAAATGAAACTACTGCTAATTCTTTAATATCTTCTCTAGACTTTAGTATTGATGCCCTTTGGGTATTAATTGCGGCCGCTTTAGTGTTTTTAATGCAAGCCGGTTTTAAGAGTCTGGAAGTGGGTATGGTTCGTCGGCATCAAGTGGCCGCCGTAGCTATGAAAAATATGGTAGACTGGACGGTAGGCTCAATCATATTCTTTATAGTAGGATTTGGTCTCATGTTCGGACACTCGCTAGAGGGTTTTCTTGGAACTGATTTATTTCTTCCTTCAAATTGGAATGCTGAAGGCAGTCATCCGCTAGGGCCAGTCTTCTTTATGTTTCAGTTAGCTTTTGTCGGTACTGCTATCACTATCGTGTCGGGTTCAATGTCGGAACGAACGGGCTTTATTCCTTATTTAACGGCCTCGGTGATTATTGCTCTGGTGATCTATCCAGTATTTGGTCATTGGGTGTGGGGAAACCTGTTTTTTGAGGATAATGCTGCCTGGCTAGCTGATTTAGGCTTTATTGATTTTGCAGGTGCTACTGTAGTTCATTCAGTAGGAGCTTGGGTTTCTCTAGCTGGATTAAAGCTACTGGGCCCTCGATTAGGGCGTTACGATCATGCTGGAAATCTTCGGGAATTTGAGCCTAATAGCATTCCAATGGCCGTCATGGGGGTATTTATCTTATGGTTTGGCTGGTGGGGCTTTAATGGAGGTAGTACCTTGGCATTTGGTACTGATGTGGGAGTAATCATATTGAATACAAACTTGGCGGGAGCTGCCGCAGCGCTGGTAGCTTACTTACACTCATTTGTTTTTCAAAACAAAGCTAATATCTACGAAAAGATGCTGGGTGGAGCTTTAGGAGGGTTGGTTGCCATCACGGCTTCTCCTCATATACAAACTCCACTTACATCGCTAGCTATTGGGGCTATCGCAGGAGTTATCCATAATCTGAGCTTTGACATGCTCACCAAGAAGTGGAAGATTGATGACGCCGTAGGAGCAATTCCAGTTCATGGCTTTTGTGGGATATTCGGAACGTTAGCGGTAGCGCTATTTGCCCCGGCTGAAACACTACCGAACGGTCGTCTTACTCAATTTGGAGTACAGTTAATAGGAGTGGTTACTTGTTTTATTTGGGCAGGAGGTATTGGCTACGCTATGTTTTATCTGCTAAAGAAAACCGTTGGGCTGCGGGTTTCACCCGATGAAGAACGGAAAGGAATTATGCTATACCATGTAAAGGAAGAAGAATCTGAGAGCGATCCTTCGGACGAGGAGCTTCTGGAGCTGATGAAAGAAATGAACTAATCAATTAACCCATGAACATAAGCAATAACGATACGAATATCGCTCAGGTAGCTATCAAAAACTCAGAAACGGATTATCAGATTATTACTTTGCATGAGTTTCTGAAAAAAGGATCTTCCGAGCGTACATCTTTGGTGCTGGGTAAGAAAGCCGAGTTCATCGATTTTGAGGGAAACAAAATTAACTTGTTAGAAGCCCTAAAATCAATCACTGAGCTAATCAAAAAACTTCGCTCTGAGGGTACATTGGTGGACTCTATGAGATAAAAGCGTAACTGCTATTTACTTTTGTCGATAGCCTGTAAGATGTCTTTCTGAATGTCTTCCAGGTGTTCCAAACCCACTGAAACACGAATTAGACCAGGTGTAATACCAACTCTAGCTTGCTCTTCAGCCGATAGCTTAGAGTGGGTAGTAGAAGCGGGATGAGTGCAAATACTTCGAGAGTCGCCTAGATTCGCGGTAAACGATAGCATCTCCAATGCATTCAGAAAGCGTTGACCCCGGTCAAGTCCTCCCGTCAATTCAAAAGTAAGCATTCCGCCACCTAGCCGCATTTGCCGTTGGGCTAACTCGTACTGAGGGTGCGAGGGGAGAAAAGGGTATTTCACTCTAACTACCTCGGGCTGTTCTTCCAGATATTTAGCTAGTGCCAAGGCATTCTGGCAGTGCTTTTCCATTCGTACTGAGAGCGTTTCTAGGCTCTTAGACAAAACCCAACCATGAAAGGGTGACATAGCTGGTCCGGTATGCCGGGCTAAGAATCGTACTTCATCAATTGCTTCTTGCTTGCCTAATACTGCTCCACCGATGGTGCGCCCTTGACCATCAATAAATTTCGTAGCAGAGTGGGTTACTAGATCAGCACCCCAATCAGTGGGGTTTTGCAGATAAGGCGTCGCAAAACAGTTGTCTACATTGTACAGTAAATTGTGCTGTTTAGCTAATTTGCCCAAAGCTTCCAAATCCAGTAAATCAAGTCCGGGGTTAGAAGGAGTTTCTACAAAGATCATCTTGGTATTGGACTGAATAGCCTGTTCCCAGGTTGCCATATTCGCGTGAATATCTACGTAGGTGTGACTAATGTTCCATCTCGGTAGTAAACCGGTCAGAATCTGGTGGGTAGAACCAAACAAGGAGCGGGAAGCAACCACATGATCGCCAGCCTTTAGGAAAGAAGCAATACTAATAAACATGGCAGCCATGCCTGAGGCGGTAGCTATCCCGGCCTCAGCATTCTCTAACAGGCACAGCTTTTGGATAAATTCGTCATTATTAGGGTTAGAAAAGCGGGAATAGATATTTCCGTCGAGTTCGTTAGCGAACAGAGCGCGGGCTTGTTCGGCATCATCAAACACAAAGCTGGATGTTGCAAAAATAGGCACGCTATGCTCCCGGTGTTGGCTACGATCCGCCTGAGTACGGATCGCATTGGTTTCGAAATGATATTTATTAGAAGACATGAAAGTCAGGAGCTAGAATGAATTTTGAAAGAGTAGGTAATCTTCGCTGTTTTTTCCAAGGTTTTAGCTACTGAACAGTACTGCTCAAGAGAAAGGTCAATAGCTCGCTTCACTTTATCTTCATCCAGATTACCGTATAGATCATAGGTGATGTGAATAGCAGTAAACAAAGCCGGAACCTGATCAGCCTCCCGGGTTCCGTCTAATGTAAACTGAATATCTTCTAAGGGCTGCCGTTGTTTTTTTAGTATACTGATGATGTCCATTGCACTGCATCCACCTAGTGAAGAAAGTAGTACTTGCATGGGGCGCATGGCTAAATTCTTTCCTCCCACATCAGACGAACCATCCATTTGAAAAGAAAGTCCATCTTCGTTGGTGGCTTCCAAATGAGTGGTATCATTGAGTCGTTTTATTTTTATTTGCATTCCCGTTGGTTATTGGCGAAATTTTTGAAAAATTGGTGATCAAACTTAGTAGGAATCGTAGCAAAACGAAAACGAATATGAAAGAAATTACCGTAGAAGAATTGAAAGCCATGCGGGAGCAGGGCGAAGAGTTTCAACTGATTGATGTCCGTGAGCCTCATGAGTATGAAGAGGCTAATTTGGGTGGCGAGCTTATCCCCCTAGGACAAATTCCGCAGCACGTAGATAATGTAAAAAAAGACCGGAAAGTGATTATGCAATGCCGTAGTGGTAGCCGTAGTGCCAATGCCGTAAAGTATCTGGAAAATAATCATGGCTTTGACAATCTCTACAACCTAAAGGGTGGTATTCTGGCGTATCAGGCTATGGAAAATCAATAACCTATTTCTATTTAGGGGAGCCTTCGGGTAAGTCAGGTCTCGCTGTCTTACCCGACGATTGACTTATAGGTTCAGTGTCTACTGCCTTATCAACCTGAGTGTCGTTCTTACGCTCTTCAATAGCCCGGTCTCGAGTAGTATTCAGTAGGTCGCTTAATTTATCGAAGCTTTGAATGTACATCAGGCTAATGCCCTGGGTGGTATTAAAGTTCTGGGCTATTGGGTTGGTTAGCGAATTAAAATTGTTTCGATTGTACATCTTCACTCGGTAGCGTCCATCATCGGTAAGCAAATACTCTACACTTACATCCCCAATTACGGTAGCAGCACTAGCATTATTATTTTGATCGGTGAATCCTCCATCGCGAGTTACACGTAGCCGTCCATCAAAGAAAGAGTAGGATAGTCGGAGCTGGAATGTATTAAAACGGTCGTTATCAAAGCTCCCCAAGTCTACGTCAATTTCCAGATTCTCATCTACCTGACTGAGCCAGTAGCTAAATTGATTGGAAAGAAGTTCGCTAACACTGCTACCTACTGAGCCACCCACATCGAAGGAGCCTTGCTCAGAAAACTGACGAAGTACAATCAGGCTGAATACTTGTCGATTTAGTTCCTCTTGGTCGTAAGTAACTGTGTTTTTCAGCGTCTCTACAGCAGTTCTCAGCCATAGATTATTTTGCGGATAATTTAGTACATTAATATCAAAATCAATGTCGGGAGCCATCAAGTCTCCGGTTAACTCCAGCATTACTTCCGTGGGGTACTTACGTCTTACTTCGTCATTATCTCTTTGATTGGGATCTACCACTAAGGGAGCTAGCGAGGCTACTTGATCGTAGGTGGCCTGAATATCCAGCACTCCGCCGTAAGGGTCACCTAGCCAGGCAATACTACTGCCCGGCTGAATATTAAACTCTTTGTTGATGATGTTGTAAAGGGTAAAATTATAGCCGCCTTCTAAAAAACGCAGATCACCGAACATATTAAAATCGCCCTGCGAACTAATCAGCATTTGCAGTTGGCCTTGCCCTCGACCCCGGATAATATCCCCGGTTTTTACATCAAAGATAATCTCACCGTAAGCATCAGGAGTTACTTCAATGTCCAGGTCTAGGTTTAATCCAGTCAGGTTTACCTTATCAATCTCATTTTCTGATAATAGAACTGAGTCAGCCTTGACAAACTTTATAAAATCTGACTGTTCTACCCCTTCAATTCCTCCAACTGGAATATAAATTTTCGTTCCTTTTTCAGTTTTGGCTCGGGCGGTAATGTCTAGGTTATTAATTGCCCCCAGTAAGGAAACTGTTCCGGTAGCATAGCCCTGTCCGTAAAATAGATCATTGTCTTGCAAAGTGGTATTCAGTACAGCTATGTTATTGAGTGAGCCATTGAGATCAAGCACAAAATTACGAAAACCATCGTGGAAAATTCCCCCGTTGAAGGTAGCAGTCTGGTTTCGTTCATCTTTCAGTAATAAATCTCTTACTCCGATGGTATTGGCATCGAAGAAAACCCCACCATTGAGGTCGTAGTCAGTATTCAAATAATTAATTCTGATATGGCCATCGGCTACGGTACCCTCACCCCGTAAAATAGGGTAATTTAACCGCCCCGTAATATCAATAGAGCCACTCACGTTACCAGCTAACTCAGTAAAAAACTCATCAACGTAGGGCTCAATGACGTTGATAGATGCGTCCTGAAGTGTTGCCTTGAGGTCAAGTTGATCTTCCTTCTGTTTAGGATCAAAGTCACCGACTACTGAAATCACCCGCTGTCCATCGCGGTTAACCATTAGGTTCAGATTCAGGTTCTTTTTCTGATTATTCCAATCAGTTAAGCTAATAATATTCCCAACCTCAAATTCATTAATTGCGAAGTTGTTGATAGCAATCTCACTATCCAGAATTAAATTTTGGAGTGTATCGGCAGGGTTAGGAAGTACGCCTTTCAGGTCTATAAAGCCATTGACTTCTCCAGCGTATGCTTCTTTTAAAAGTGGGTTGAGGTTAGCAACCTGAAAGCGATTGATACGCATAGTCAATTGTTTATCAGGATTAGCAGAAAGTGTGCCTAAGGCCGAAACCTCTTGCCTCAGTCCATCAGTTTCGCTATACAGCTTAAATTGATTGAAGATGACGTCCCCATTGGAAAGAAGGATTTGATTTTGAGGAGTGAATTGCCAGCTCTGATCCAATACTTGCAAATTGGAGGGTTGAAAGCGAACCAACGTGCTGTCGGATAAAAATTCTACTTCGCCTAGTAGGTTAGCGTAGTTGTCAGTACCCTGGCGGCGTATGTATTGTTGAAAGTCAATGTGCCCACCACTCCAGATTGCCTCAAAGGATAGATCTTCCATGGGGGCTTGTAGGTTATTGGTAGCAATATCCTGCCGGGCTGATCGTAAATGAGCCATGGCGAGCACATCAGTACTATCCACTATTTTTGAGGTAGTAAACTCTACTTCGTTATTATAAAAATAATGATCATGAAACTGTAAAGTATCAAAAGTAGACTGAAGGCTGAAAATATTGGTGTAGCCGCCTGTAAACCGCCCACTGGCCTGAAAGTTACGCGATAAGGTCACATCGGGCGCAAACAGTTGGATCAATGGATTCGCGTTTTTCAGCTCTAACTGATACTCAATTTCGTAAGACTGATCTTGATACTCCTGAACTGGGCGCACCTGTCGCGAAGCATAATAGGCATTCAACTCTTCTTTATCGTTTCTAAAGATAAGTTGGTACTCCTTGGCAAGCTTTTGAATATCGCTAGCTAGTGTAGTAAACTTAAAGTCACCGAAAAGTTCGGCCTGAATACGGTCAGTTTGCACAGCCACCCGACGAGAGAGGGTATCAAAATCAGATTGAAATCGTAAAGAATCAATGGATAGTTTACGATCATCGTAGACCAAGTAGAGGTTGTCAAATGCAGCTTTTCCTTTCAGGTGATCTACCTCCAAACCCCGGGTGTCTGCATCGAGTTGAGTGCTGAGGAAAAGGTACTTATCTGAGAGGTTAAGTTTGTGGAAAAAGGCAGTATCAAGCTCGGCAGCTAGTTTAATTCGTTCTTCGCCTGCTCTAAAATCTAGCGTTCCGTTGGCAGTGAATTTCAAGTTGGGGTCATCAATAGCCAGTTGTCCTTCAAAGAAAGAGCGCGCCAGACGAGCATCTGTTGTAATATTTTGGTAAGTATATTGGTTGATACCCAGGTAGTCAAATTCAGCTTCCAGGTTGAAGCGGGCTTCTTCCACAGTGATGCCCTCACCCTCAATGTAACCGCGAAAACTGGTTCGCTGCAGCAAATCAGGATCATCCGTGATAGTTCCCAGATCAAAATCTTGCAGCGATAAATTTCCCGAGTACACGGGGGTATCCAATAGCTTCAGGTTAATGTCAGACTCAATATTCCCGAGGCGAGTAGAGAATTGTCCGTTGGCTACAAAGTCGTAGGGAAAGCCTAAGAATTCAGCGTCAAAGCTAGCCATTCCAAATTTTTTCACAGTACGGTAGGCCTCTTCGTTGTTTACGTACTGTCGCAAGTCTTCTGCGCTTACTTGCGAGCTTCGGAGTTGCAGATCAGTAAATGCTTCTTTAGTTTCGGGCAGACCATCAAAACTAACTTTCCCCATCAAACGGCTAGCATCCCCGAAGGAAAAAGTCATATTGCTAAGGGTAAAATCGCTGACCTGTCCTCTAAAGTTACCTGAGACCCGGTAGAGATCATCGTACTCTAGTAGAGTAGGGGCAAATCGGGCTAGATCTTGGGTATGCAGTTCGGAGTCTTTGATATTGGCTACCAGCGTTACACTATCATTGAAGTAGCCTAGGCTTGCTTTAGTACGGTAATTAAATACTAATGAGTCGCGTAAAATGGAATTACCAGCATGTACTTCAAAATCATCAAAGAGCATACTTTGATTAGTAAATTGGTAGAATCCCGTAAAATTATGAATGGTGAAATCATAATCAGGTTCATAGCCCCGCATGTGGTGAACATCTACTTGGAGGGTATCAGATACTATCCGCAAATTAGAGGCATCAGCGTAAATATCGTAGAGCGTGAAGTGGTTATAGTCAAATCGATCAGGTAGCAGGTTCTTTCCCGCATCGTAGAACTGAAACGTGACTTCCTCTAAGCCAACATCCTGAATAGTAAATACTGGAGGACTGGAGCGCACTTTCGGATTACGGGGCTTACGGAGAATGGATTTTACCGTATCAATAAACCGGGTAATATTCAGTGTAGAGTTTATACCGTCTTTTCTCAGATTAAGTACTCCCCCTTTCACCTGGGCTTCGTCAATAAAGATGTTACCGTTATCAACAATGGTTCGTATGTCAAAGTCCACCGTAAGCTGATTGGCAATAATCATCGGGCGATTTTCATCATCCAGAATGGTCACGCCATCCAATACTCCAGTATCAAACCACTTAATATGTACACCCTGAATAGAAGTTGAAAACCCAGTACGTTCGGTAATGGTTTGAGCCAAATACTGAACTAGCTGGGTCTGTATTTTTGGTATCTGTACCGCTCCAACCAGAATGGTAAATAGAAAAAGCACACCCATTAAAAGCCATAAAAATGATCTTACGAGCTTTCTTGAAATAGTACGAGCGGTATGTGATCTTTTTTCACTCAAGTTATCAAAGAACCCTACTTTCCTTAATATTTGTTTAACCCTGGTGCTGCATCCGAATTATTTACAATGATCCCCCGTTATGGCTGATGAATGACTTATTACTGTGGTGAAAGATACTTATAATACATCTAGTCCTCTCGTCATTCTAGCGGTAGAGTCATCTTGTGATGAAACCTCAGCAGCTATTAGTAAAAACGGGAGAGTGTTAAGTAACATTGTTGCTACCCAAGCGGTTCATGAAAATTACGGTGGCGTGGTACCAGAATTAGCCTCGCGGGCTCACCAACAAAATATTGTTCCGGTAGTGCATCAGGCCCTTCGGGAGGCAAATATAACAAAAACTATGCTGAACGCAGTGGCTTACACCCAGGGGCCGGGGCTTTTAGGAGCATTATTAGTTGGTTCTTCCTTTGTTAAGTCACTTTCTTGGGGGCTGAATATTCCTTTGATCTCTGTTAACCATATGCAGGCGCATATCCTGGCACACTTTATTGACGAGCCTCGTCCCAAGTTTCCTTTTCTTTGTCTTACCGTGAGCGGAGGACATACCCAACTGGTGGTGGTACACGATTATCTGGATATGGAGATTATTGGTGAAACCCTAGATGATGCAGTAGGGGAGGCGTTTGATAAAATTGCGAAACTACTGGGTTTACCTTATCCGGGTGGGCCGTACCTCGATAAGCTAGCTAGCCAGGGTAATCCTAGCCGATTTCCTTTTCCTATCAGCTCTATGCCTGCAATGGATTTTTCATTTAGTGGTGTGAAAACAGCCGTACTCTATTTTCTTCGCGATCAGTTAAAGCAACATGAATCGTTTATTGAAGAAAACCTGGCTGACTTATGCGCCAGTGTACAAGCAACGCTAATCAGTATGTTGCTAGAAAAGCTAGAGATTGCGGCGCATCAAATAGGAGTTCGTGAAATTGCCATTGCCGGAGGCGTATCAGCCAACTCGGGCTTACGCAGTCAACTGGAAAAACTAGCCCAGACGAATCAGTGGAACGTATATATCCCGAAAATTGAATATTGTACTGATAATGCCGCTATGATTGCCATCGCTGCTCATTATCAATATTTAGCTGGACAAACTGATACTCTAACCGCTAGCCCCAACCCCCGAATGAAGTTTGGAAGGAAATAATGAATGATGATGAATGAATAATGATTGATGTCTGGTACCTCTATCATATTATTCATCAATCATTACTCATTATTTTTGGGTTGGTAAGTGGTAAACAATGCTCCAGGAATTGTTTCCATCAGTACCGAGTACGTAAGTACTGAGCGGGGTACTACTGCACTTTGGTAAGCAGCAGTAGTTTGAATAGCATCTAGAAGCCCTTGCCTGATTTTTTTTCGTTCGCTGGTATTAATTGTCTCAATTTGAGAGCGTTGCAACAGCGCATCTAATTCAGAATTACTATTCATGTACTCTTGTAAAGAAGGTAACTCCAATTGAAGGTACGGGCGTAGTTTAGCTAATAAGTACATAGTCATGGCTTCCACATCCTTATTTCCGTGCAGGTAGGGAATGTTCTGCCAGTGTTCCACTACAAAACTTTCCACCGCGAGTATGCTATGCTGGGTTTCGGTTTCAGAAAGATCTAATTTATCCCGTAATTCATCTAAAAACTCTCGTTCAGATTTAGTGATTACCTTATCAGAAAGTATAACCATAGTGGCAAGCTCCAGTAAGTAGCGTTTCAAAACGGGGGATTTTACCTGATTCCACTTAATATCTTGCATACTCACTCGTTCCTGAATCATCTTCTTACCTTGCTCCTGCAAATCGTCAGGTAGTTGAGCGAGACTTAAGTAATATTCCATAAACTCCTTCTCCTCTTTTTCAATAATACCGTTGGCCCAGGCAGCCGATGAAAGTACGTACAGGATCAGCAGTCTCAGCCGGGTGTGCCCCTTAATTACCTTTTCTTTTTTTTCAGGACTTCCGAAGGATTGAATCCAGGGGTGAAAACAGTACACGTCAATGAATGATAATGCACTGTACACAATTGCGCCCCAAAACTCTTCTTTAGAGATGTTGGGCTGGGTACGAGCATCTAGCACCTGCTCGGAAAGATCTACCCCAGATTTAGAAGAGCGACCGAGAAACCCCCCTCGAGACTTTAATTTGATATTTGGGTATAACGCACTGTAATACTCACCGATACGATACGCTACTTCAGAAATAGCATCGGCAAAATCAACCTCTTTTTTTAGGCTGTGGTATCGGTCAGTAGAAAGAGCACTATTGAATAAACTTTCTAATAATAATATTTTCCAGCGTTGCTGCTCAGAAAGCTGATCAGCTTTGAGCGATTTCAGTAATGCTTTGTAAGAATAAGGCATTTGGGCAGGATAGCCGTACAGTAATCCGGTTGCCTGCATGAGTTCATAAATAAGCTGATCAAAAGGAGCTGGTGAAGATTTTTGGTCTTGTAAGCGTTGAAACTCCTGGTGTAATACATAGTGATGTCGGGTAACCAGATATTTCTTCAACCAGCCTTTTTCTTGCCATTTCATAAGGTAATTATTTAAAAAGAGGGAAACCCAAGTTGGCAAAAAATTTTAGTGAGAAGAAACGAGATTTTGGTTTTTTCTCGGATTGTAGGATTATTCATAGTATTGAATATAGGAAATGTGAGATTAAATGATACAATAGGTTGGCGAAGCAGTTTATCCCCTTTAAATTGGGTCTTTATTTCTGAAAAAATTGTTTATTGGGCACATATGAGTAAGCAAGAAAAACCAAAATTTTCTAATCAGATAGCCATAAAAAATCGAAAGGCTCGTTTTGAGTACCATTTTTTGGATACCTACACAGCGGGATTGAAGTTGATGGGTACCGAAATAAAGTCGATCCGGGAAGGAAAAGTAAGTCTACAAGAAGCTTACTGCTACTTCAACGGTGGTGAGCTGTTTGTGAAGCAAATGCATATTACGCCCTTCAGTCAGGCTACCCACTACAATCATGAGGCTACTCGGGAACGCAAACTGCTTTTGAAAAAGAAAGAATTAGCTAAATTAGAGAGCAAAATGAAGGAAAAAGGGTTGACGATTGTGCCAACCCGACTTTTTATTAATAATCGGGGACTGGCCAAACTGGATATTGCCCTAGCAAAGGGAAAGAAACTTTACGATAAGCGAGATGATATTAAGCAACGTGATGCAAGTCGGGAACTAGATCGCATGAAAATTTAGTAGTATGATTGTGAAGCCCTCTTTTGCCCACAAATTTTCAGAAATCCGATTGTATGAAGGGTAGTGTACTGCTGTTAAATCAGGATTATCAGCCACTAACCATTTGCTCAATGGAGCGGGCATTCCTACTGGTATTTCTTAATAAGGCTGAATTGCTTACTGAAGCTGAAAACGAAGAAATTAGGACGGTTAACAAAAGCTTCCCTTGTCCAGCAGTAATCCGGCTGTACCGTTACATAAATCTTCCGTACCGGGGTGTAGTGCTAACTCGCCAAAATGTGTTTAAGCGGGATAAGTTTCTCTGTCAGTACTGCGGTTCACCCAAAAACTTGACCCTCGATCATGTAATTCCCCGTTCTAAGGGGGGGAAAACTAGTTGGGTAAATCTGGTAACAGCCTGCCAGCCTTGTAATACTCGTAAAGGCGATCGTCGTCCGCACGAAGCTAACTTGAAGCTTCAACAGCCACCCCGTCGGCCTACTTATCTCATGTTCTTACGCGACCATTCTGGTTCTATGCGTAAAGAGTGGCAGCCATTTCTCAATTACTGATTTTGAGCTCGGGTACTACTTTCTTGCCTAAGTTTGATCCAGTTGGTAAACTTACATAGGTAATCTATTACCCTAAATGTAAATTTTTCTCTTGTCAGATTGTTTGAAATTTGGTGAAAATTAAAATAGTTAAATAAAAAAGTAGAAAAATTATTTAATTCTCATTAAACCTTTCTGCTTTTAGTGTATCTAACTAGCATCATTCACTAAATGGATAGCAATATGAAACGTATTAATGATTGGAAAATCGTATCGACTGGGTTGAGCCTAGCGGTTATGGTATCTTTCTCGGCTTGTCAGGAAGATTCGGAGGGAGTTACTTCCAGTGCTGATGAAGCTGATGCCATCGCTCTTGACGAAGCAGTAGCTGATGACCTCTTTGAGGATATTGATCTACTTAGCGACGAAGCGGCAGATTTTGAGGGTGATTCTTCTGGTGGACGACTAGAAAATGAAGAAACTACCCTAATGAGCGATTGTGTAGGTCGGGGAGTAGAACGACAGCGGGTTGAGGGAGTATTTACTAAAACAGTTACTTTAGATTTTCAGGAAGGTTGTGAAGGTCCTAAAGGTCGAGAGCGTAAAGGAACCATGATTATTACTCGAGTTACTGATACCAATGAGTCTACCTACACCGTTTCTACTACTCTGCAGAACTTTTACTTAGACGGCAAAAAAGTAGAAGGAACCCGTACTCGGGTGTATACGACAGTGGAACCAGGCGTGCAGCAAGTACAAATTACCCTAGCTAATGGTAAAGTTACGCTGGAAGATGGTCAGGTAATTGAACGTAATGGCTCATTTACCAAAACCTGGAATCGAGATTCGGGAGAGACTACTGTAGAAGGCAGCGCTACCGGAATCAACCGAAATGGTGTAAGCTATACTTCTACCATTACTGAGCCTTTAATGTATAAGCGAAGCTGTCGAGCTGACGGAGTTTTTATGGCGGTTGACGGCATTCGTAGCATTACTCGGGAAGGTAAAGCTGATGTTACGGTAGATTACGGCGATGGCGAATGCGACAAAACCGTAGATATTACCGTAGACGGTGAAACCCGTAGCGTTGAAATGACAATTACTAAGAAAGACTAAATCAGAAGTTGGAGGATAGAGGATAGAAAATAGAGATCGGAAATTAATAGAAATTGAATGTTAGTAGAATAATTTCTTAATTTCTGAAATTTCCAACTTCTAATTTCTACCCTCTACTTTTCACTTTCTACTACGCAAGAACTTCTTCTACCCGGTCGGCAGCATCTTTTAGGAGAATTGCTGAATACACTTTCAAACCGGATTCTTCAATAATTTTAGCCCCTTCTTCAGCATTGGTTCCTTGTAGGCGAACGATAATCGGCACCTGAATATCTCCAATATTTTTGTAGGCTTCTACTACTCCGTTAGCTACCCGATCACAACGGACAATACCACCAAAAATATTAATTAGTATAGCTTTTACGTTAGGATCCTTTAGAATAATTCGGAAGCCAGCTTCTACGGTTTCGGCATTGGCACTACCGCCTACATCTAGAAAGTTGGCTGGTTCACCTCCCGATTGTTTGATAATATCCATGGTAGCCATCGCTAACCCTGCTCCATTCACCATGCAACCTACATTGCCATCTAACTTGATATAGTTTAAGCCCGATTTACTGGCCTCAATCTCTAACTCCTCTTCCTCAGTTAGATCTCGTAGCTCAGCTAAGTCAGGATGACGATATAAAGCATTATCATCCAGGTTCACTTTTGCATCTACCGCTAGAATTTTATCGTCAGATGTTTTTAGTACTGGATTGATCTCAAATTGAGAAGCATCGGTTGCCATGTAAGCCTTGTACAAAGCCTGAATGAACTTCACCATTTGTTTAAAGGCTTTTCCTTCTAGCCCTAGGGCAAACGCCACTTTACGAGCCTGGAAGCCTTGCAGCCCAATGCCCGGATCAATCCATTCCTTGATAATTTTTTCAGGGGTTTTTTCAGCCACCTCTTCAATATCCATTCCGCCCTCAGTAGAAGCCATGATTACATTGCAACCTTTGGCGCGGTCGAGCAGAACACTTAAATAATATTCTTTGGGTTCATTTTCGCCCGGATAGTAAACGTCTTCAGCGATCAGTACTTTATGGACTTTTTTCCCTTCCTGTCCCGTCTGAGGAGTTACCAATTGCATTCCTAAAATTTGCTTAGAAATCTCTTTTACTTCTTCCCGGCTCTTAGCAAGCTTTACTCCACCGCCCTTTCCGCGGCCTCCAGCATGAATCTGAGCTTTCACCACATACCATTCGGTACCCGTTTCAGCGTTTAACTCCCGGGCAGCTTCTACGGCTCCCTCCGGGGTATCGGCCACAATACCTTGTTGTACTTGTACTCCGTAACCTTGTAACAGGTTTTTTGCTTGATATTCGTGTATGTTCATACAGAAAAAAAATTTTAGCGAAGGTATTAAAAATACTCTTAATTTTAGCGTTTTAAACAAAATCTACGATGCTAAGAGCAGAAAATATTGTGAAACGATACGGTAGTCTGGTGGTATTGAAATCGATAGACTTGACGGTAGAGCAGGGTAAGGTAGTATCAATTGTAGGGGCATCAGGTGCGGGAAAAAGTACATTACTGCATATTTTGGGCACACTCGATCAGCCTGATCAGGGAAAAGTTTTTTTGGGCGAACGAGAGCTCACCAAACTAAAGCGGAGCCAGTTAGCGGAATACCGCAACCGTCACGTAGGTTTCATTTTTCAGTTTCATAACTTATTGCCGGAATTTACCGCCCTGGAAAATGTCTGTATTCCGGCTTATCTGGCGAATCATACATCGGATAAAGAGATTACGATGCGGGGCACCGAACTACTGGAGCGATTAGGGTTACGCGACCGTCTTCATCACAAACCCTCAGAAATGTCGGGTGGTGAGCAGCAGCGGACGGCGGTAGCTCGTGCTTTGATGAATAATCCGTCAGTAGTATTTGCTGATGAACCCAGCGGTAATCTAGACTCTCGCAATGCTAAAGAACTACACAAACTATTTTTCCGCCTGCGCGAAGAACTCAATCAAACTTTTGTGATTGTAACCCACAACGAAGAACTAGCCAATATGGCTGATCAGAAACTGGAGATCAAAGATGGGATGATCGTAGTTTAAGAATAATTCGTTTGCTACGGACTTAACTGAATTAGTCATCGGCGAACATTATTTTTGAAACTTTGTTGCGTTTACTTACAAAGCTTCAGTACTTTTACCACTTTATGCCAAGAACAAATCAACATTGGTATCGTACGCTCTGCCAAGGATTACTCGTATATCTGGTCGTTTTGAACCTGATAGGATTTTCCTGGCACCTGCATAGTCACTATGAATCAAGTGTGGCAGTCGTTGTTGATGAGGATGCTCAACTTTCGTCAGATGAAGCTTGTGTAGTTTGCGACTGGCTAGTACATCATACTTATCACATATCTGATCAGTTACAAACTGAAGAAGGGGTATCTTTCAACGATCTTGTAACTTATTCTTTTCGTCAGAATATAGACTATCCCTGGTACTATCAGTACCGACCTGCTCGTGCTCCTCCGGCTCGAGTCTAACCTCAACTTTATCTTATTATCCTCAAAACAGCTCCTTCTTACAGTAGGTTGCCTGTCTTTTATATCTTTTTTCACTTTTTACTAATAATTATTCTAACATTATGAAATGGATTTCATACGCAGCCTATGCGTTGCTTACTAGTTCTTTATTAATTTTTACCGCTTGCGACGACGATGATGTTCCGCCGGAAGAAAACCCTGAAGAAGAGATTACTAACGTGGTACTAACATTTACACCTGCTGGTGGAGGTAGTGCAGTGACAGCTACCTCGATTGACCCTGACGGGGATGGGCCAGACAACTCGGTAGAGACCGAAATTGTTTTAGCAGCGAACACTACTTATACCTTGAGCATGCAACTTACTGATGCCCGTGACCCGAGCGATATTGAAAATATTACGGAAGAAATAGAAGATGAAGACGATGAACATATGTTCTTCTTTGGTTGGACTGAAGGGTTATTTACTGATCCTGAGGGAGATGGTAATATTGATAGCCGAGCCGACCTGGTTAACTACGAAGATCAGGACGGTGACGGCTTGCCCCTGGGGTTAGAAACTGAGTGGGCAACCGGTGATGCTGCTACTGGCACCTTCCGTGTTGTGCTAAAGCATCAACCGCCGTTAGAGGATGGTACACTAATAAAGACTGCTACCTCTACAGCTACCGATGGTGAGTCTGATATTGATATTACTTGGGATATTACGATTCAGTAAACTACAGTTGGGAAGGGTAATCTGAGGGTTTCCTTTCCCGATTTCTTCATATAAATAATTGCATCAGGGTAGGAAACAGGAAAATCAGAAAAGAGGGAAAGTGCACTCGGAAGGACTCGAACCCTCAACCCCCAGAGCCGAAATCTGGTATTCTATCCAATTGAACTACGAGTGCAGTATACAGCTTTGCTGTAAAGGACTGCAAATCTAAGAGAAAATTATAAATATTAAAACGATAAGCAGTTTAGGAATTAAAAAACCGCCTCCAGCAATTGGGGCGGTTTTTTATGCTTGTAGCTATCAGATTTAGCTGAAAACTTTTTCCTGAGTATGATCTTCCACCATGTCAGGATACGCCCGCATTTTGTGCTCGCCAATATCCAGACCCTCAACCTCTTCTTCAGCTGATACTCGTATGCCCAATGTGACTTTTAGTACATAGAAAATAAGTAGAGCTGAAACAAAGCAAAATACTCCAATTACTGCTACCCCAATTAGTTGGCTTACGAACTGGGTACCGCTTGCCAAAGCTCCGAAGATACCTACGGCTAGGGTTCCCCAGATGCCACAAACTAGGTGAACGGAAATAGCTCCTACTGGGTCATCTAGCTTCATGCGGTCAAAGAATACAACGGCTAGTACAACTAATGCTCCGGCAATCAGACCGATTAGGATAGAGTCAGTTACGCCCATCTGATCAGCTCCGGCGGTGATACCGACCAGTCCGCCTAGAATACCGTTGAGTACCATAGTAAGATCGTTAGATCGGATCACAATGAGCGAAGTAAATAATGCGCCAATTGCCCCAGCTGCGGCGGCTAACGAAGTGGTTACAAATACTAGAGATACTAATCCGGGATCAGCACTTAGCACTGAGCCACCGTTAAAACCGTACCAACCAAACCATAGTAAGAATACTCCAATAGTAGCCAGTGGCATACTGTGACCAGGAATAGGGCGGATCTTACCATCAACGTATTTACCCAATCGGGCACCAAGCAGCATCACACCAACTAGGGCACCCCAACCACCTACCGAGTGAACTAGGGTTGATCCAGCGAAATCATAGAAAGGGGTTTCCAGCGTTTGCAGAAATCCACCGCCCCACTTCCACATGCCTACAATTGGGTAGACCAAGCCAACGTAGATGACGGTGAAAATTAAGAAACTATTAAGCTTAATGCGCTCGGCTACGGCTCCCGAAACAATCGTAGCAGCCGTGGCGGCAAACATCGCTTGAAAGATAAAATCAGTCCAATACGTATACGCACCGTCAGCGTATTCTGCCAATCCAGCGACACCTTCTGGTAGATCTAAGCCGAAGCCTGCAAAACCAAAAAATGCTCCGGCATAGTCCTCGCCGGGGTACATAATATTAAAGCCCCACAGGCAGTAGGTAAGTAAGCCGATCGGTAAAATTGTGGCGTTTTTGAACAGAATATTTACGGTATTTTTTGATTGAGTCAGCCCTGATTCTAGCGAGGCAAAGCCTAGGTGCATGATAAAAACCAGCACGGTCGCTATCATCATCCATAAATTATTCGTAGTGAAGATTCCTTCCATAAGTTACAGTAGATTTTTAGTAGAGTTTTTTTGAATGACTAAATTGTTTAATGGTTCTATTGCTCGGTTGCTAAATGGTTACTGGTTAAGAAAAATCAAAAATTGCAGATGAGAAAATTAGTCACTGGATGATAAGATTCAGCCTATTGGTTTCGGAAGAGATTGATTGTAAGTTCCAGTCTCCATTATCAACTTTCAATTGCACACTGTCAATTGATTGCCTCGTGTCCTTTTTCTCCGGTGCGGATGCGATATACCTCATCTAGGTGAGTGACGAAGATTTTGCCGTCTCCAATTTTGTCAGTCTTTGCCGCGTCCAGAATAGTGTCTACTGCTTTTTGCAAGAACTCTTCAGACACCACAATTTCTAGTTTGGTGCGAGGAATGTAGCCTACATCGTACGTTGTACCCCGGTAGGTACGATACTCTTTTTCCAGACCATGTCCTTTTACGTCGTAAAATGATAGAAAGGTGACCCCAGCATCAGCCAGGGCTTCCACCACCTGCTCAAACTTGGAAGTTCGGATAATGGCTTCAATTTTTTTCATAAGATTATTAGGTATTAGTAAGAATGAACGAAAGATAAATATGAAAAGAAGCGCGTGAGCAGTTAAATTAGCCCAAAATGTTAGTTGTAAATACTAAATAAGGAATTAATGCCTTGAATGCCAAGCTACTTTGTAAAAAATACGGAGCTTCGGTATTAATTAATTAATGAATGGTTAATTTTAGTTGGATTCTTATAACGATTACTGATTTTTATTAAATCATTGATATTCAATCATATGAGGTTCTGGCGCCAGTATGATTAGCAAAAAGTGACTGAACAGTCTGCCTGAATAGAGAAAAAATAGGTGGCTCAAACGATTTCACTTTTTTGATCGTTCTCAGGTTGATTTTCCTCTAACAACCCTGATTTATGCCATTACTAATATCCTGTTTCTACCACTTTCAAAAGCAATTACTGGCTTTGATAATAATGTTTACTGTTTTTTGCAACTTACCGGGGTTAACTAATGGGCAAGGAATTACAGTGGCTAAATTGAAGTATGAGGGAGGGGGCGACTGGTATGCGAACAAGACCGCTCTGCCCAACCTGATTGATTTTTGTAATAATAATCTCAATACCAACTTAACGCTGGAAGAGGAGGTAGTAGATGTGGGTAGCCCGGAGATTTTCCTTTATCCTTACGTGTACATGACGGGACACGGAAACGTAGTATTTACCGACGATGAAGCTGAAAACCTACGAAAGTATCTTATTTCAGGAGGCTTTTTGCACGTAGATGACAACTACGGTTTGGATGAATTTATCCGACTGGAGATGAAAAAAGTATTTCCGGAGTTAGAGTTTGTGGAATTGCCTACCGATCACCCAATCTATCATCAGAAATACGACTTTCCGAAGGGGCTGCCGAAAATTCATGAGCATGATGGTGAGCCTTCCCAGGGTTTTGGTTTGATCTACGAAGGGCGACTAGTATGCTTTTATTCTTATGAAAGTGATCTGGGCAATGGCTGGGAAGACCAACGTATTCATAATGACCCCGAAGCAGTGCGGCAGCAGGCACTGAAAATGGGAGCCAATATTATTACTTTTGCCTTCATTCAGTCTGAATAAGCAGTGAGGTTGAAAGAACTTCTTGATTAGCTTTATTGTTGAAAACTAGTACGGAAAATGTTTATGAACAATTCTACTAAACATGCACTTCTCTACAGAACATAATTCGTATATTTATACCCAATTCATTTACCACTAAAACCATTCATTTGTGATTATCATTGCTTTCTTTATTGCTCACTGGTACCTATCACTATTTTTCCAAACATTTTTCCTGCATCGTTATGCTGCCCACAAAATGTTTACTATGGGACCAATCTCGGAAAAGATATTCTATATTCTGACCTGGTTAACCCAAGGGTCGTCCTATCTGAGCCCCCGGGCGTATGCTGTATTGCACCGAATGCACCATGCCTACAGTGATACCCCGAACGATCCTCATTCGCCCCATCATACTGAAAACCTATTCACCATGATGTGGGAGACCAAAAATATTTACAACAATATTCTGGACTATGATGTAGAGCCCGAAGCCCGCTTTACCAAAGACCTGCCCGATTGGGCTTCTTTTGATAAGTTTGCCGATCTTTGGTATGTACGAGTAGGCTGGGGAGTGTTGTATAGTTTATTTTACATCTGGGCTATTTCAATTGCTGAGTTACCTGGCACACACTGGCTAATGTACGGTTTGCTACCACTTCATTATTTGATGGGACCCGTTCACGGGGCGATTGTAAACTGGTGTGGGCATAAATACGGTTACTCCAACTTTGATAATAACGACAAATCTAAAAACACCTTAGTATTTGATTTTCTAATGTTAGGAGAACTGTTTCAGAACAATCACCACAAATTGCCTAATCGTCGTGATTTTGCTGCTCGGTGGTTTGAGATTGACCCAACGTACCCAGTAATGAAGGTGCTAGAGTCGCTGAAAATTATTAGGATTAACAGACTAAAACAGGCGTAATTCTATCTTATAAATACGGGAGTCAGCATTTTGCTGGCTTTCTTTTTAGATTTAAAACTAATTTTTTAGTTATAAAACTATTTAATTAGTTTCAAATCTAAAATATTCGTTATATATTGAACGAAATCATCAAATTACTTAGTATTATGGAAAGTAAGAAAACGAAAAAAGCTGATCTGGAACGCCGTCGCCTGTATCATTTTACTATCGGGTTGGTACTAACCGTATCAACGGTATTTGTCGCCTTTGAATGGAAGTATAAAGAGAGAACACTAATTAATTTTGAAGTAGTTGCGGAAGAGTTTCCTGAAGCAATAGAGATGCCTGTAACCGAAATTAAACCTCCAGAGCCACCCAAAGTACAGCCAGTAATAATTCCAGTAGATGATGACGAAGAAGTAGACGTTACTATCGACTTTATTATTGATGTAGAAATAGATGATCCTATTCCTGATATGGCAGAAATGGATGAACCTGAAGTAGAAGAAACCGATAAAATTCATATTGTCGTTGAAGAGCAACCTTCTTTTCCTGGTGGCGAAAAAGCATTCTACCAGTACGTTGCCAGTAAAATGAAGTATCCTAAGTTGGCAGTTCGGCAAGGAATTGACGGGCGAGTTTTTGTCCAATTTGTGGTAAATCAAGATGGCTCTCTTACGGATATTCAGGTAATTAAAGGCATTGGTGGTGGATGTGATGAGGAAGCAGTACGAGTATTAGAGAGTGCTCCACGTTGGAATCCAGGAAAGCAGCGAGGTAAGCCAGTACGAGTTCGAATGGTGCTTCCTATCATCTTCCAATTGCAATGAGCAACGGGAATGGGAGACTGGAACTTACAATCAATCTCTTCCGAAACTAACAGGCTGAATCTTATCATCCAGTGACTAATTTTCTCATCTGCAATTTTTGATTTTTCTTAACCAGTAACCATTTAGCAACCGAGCAATAGAACCATTAAACAATTTAGTCATTCAAAAAATGAAAGAACTCACTAAAGCTGAAGAACAGGTTATGCAGATTTTATGGCAAATCAGAAAAGGGTTTGTCAAAGATATTTTGGCCAAAATGGATGAACCGAAGCCGGCCTATAATACGGTTTCTACCATTGTGCGGATTTTGGAGAAAAAGGGCTTTGTGGGCTACACGGCTTACGGCAAAACCCATGAGTATTATCCGCTCATTGATAAAAAGTCCTACAGCAGTTTCTTCCTAAAAAACTTTCTGGGAAGCTACTTTGGTGGCTCGTTTCCTAAACTAGTTTCCTTTTTTGCCCAGGAAAACGACATGGATCTCCGGGAATTTGAGCAACTGATGAAATACGTAGAAGATGATTTGAAAGAAGACGAAGATTTATCCGAAGATAAAGAATAATTCGGGGTTGCTATGATTAAGAATACGCTCAAATTGGTCATTAGAACGCTGCTCAAAAGTAAGCTGAATGCTGCCGTCATTATTTTGAGTTTAACTATTGGGCTATCGTTCGCTACGGTTCTAATCGCATTCATTCTGCGGGAGACGAATACTGATTCGTTTCATAGCCAACGTCAGCGTATTTATCGGTTAATTAGTGACGATCCCTGGGAAAGTGACAGAACGATCACCTACATTATCAATCCTGCTTCAGATTACCTGCAAGAGTATTATCCCGATGTAGAGCAACTTTGCCGAGTTAACGAGCTAAACCGCGACGGGATCACAATCAGTCACCGAAATAAAGAATTTCTAGAGACGATGGTGGTAGAAATAGATACCAATTTCTTCAACTTATTTGACTTTCCATTTACACAAGGAAGCCCGACAAAGGCACTTCAGAAAGAAGGAATAATACTCACTCAAACACTGGCTCAGAAGCTCTTCGGCGACCAACCTTCGATAGGAGAAATAGTCTACTGGCAGCAAGATACCAGTGAGCTAGCACTGACTGTGCAGGGAGTATTGGATGAATTTCCCGAAAACAGCCATTGGCAGTTCGACGCATTAGTTCCTCGAGGAATATCCAAGAAGCCTTTTAATGGGGGAGTAAACTATATTCTGCTAAAGCCTAATGTGGATGCTGGTCTTTTGGCTGAAAAAGTAAGTCAGGATGATAAAATGCCATCTATGCTCGGTGAAGGCACGGGCACTTACTTTTTTCAACCACTCTCAGATGTATACTTTGATACTTCCAACGAACGGAATTTTACTGCTGTCCGTGATGCCACGCTGGTTCAAGTAAGCTGGTTGATTGTAGGGCTGATCTTGTTTATGGCCAGTTTCAATTTTATCAATCTGTTTGTGGTGTCGCTCACCGGAAGAAGTAAAGAGTTCGGGGTGAAAAAAGTATTGGGGGCGTCCGGCGGAATACTGCGCTGGTCGGTAGTGGTAGAGGTTCTGTTTCTATTGGGCATTGCTTTGGGATTATCGCTGTTGGTTACAGTAGTGCTGCTGCCCAAGTTTTCTAGTGTATTTCAAACCACACTCACCCTGTCGTACTTAGTGCACTACCAAGTAGTGGGTGGGGTAGTAGTAACGCTGGTCGCCCTCGGGATTCTAATTTCGTTCGTTTTAAATCGCTACGTTTCACACATTCAGCCGGTTAGTTTGCTCAAGCGGGATTCAGCTACTTCATATCGCTTCAATCGGGTGTTGTTCGTAGCACAGTTCGTCGTTTCTATCGGACTGATTATCTGTACCGCAGTGATCATCCGGCAGATACAGTACATCCAGCAAAAGCCGTTGGGGTTTAATCGCTTTCTGATTGAGTTTCGAGCTCCTTCTCGAGAATTAGCTCATCAGCTTTCGGCAGTAAAACAGAAATTGGAGCAGAATTCAGTTATCGGAAAAATAAGTCTGGCTTCTGGTAATCCGATTAATGGGAATGCCATCGTTCATCAGGCAATCGGGGAAGATGAATTTTACGATCCGTATCTGCTGTCAGGCGATGAAAACTTGGTACAAACTTTAGGACTGAAATTACTGGAGGGTAAAAATATTTCGGCCAATGAACCAGAGGGAAAATTAGTAAACGAGGCATTGGTGCGCCGATTTCAACTACAAGACCCCATCGGAGCTCCACTACCAGGAGAACCCGAGCAACGGATTGTGGGAGTGGTGCAGAACTTTAATAGTGTTTCTTTAAAAGAGAATATACCTCCGTACATTATTTCCTATAACACAACCCCGAACAAAATACTGGTTGACTATGAAAATCAATCGTTAGAAGAAACCCTAGCAGTAGCTAAAGATGCTTGGTCAGCCGTTTTTCCTGATTACCCCTTCAAGTATTCACTACTGGAGGATGTTTGGTTGACGAGGCATCGGGATGATTTTCAGCTATACCGCATTGTGGTAGCGTTTGCCATAGCTAGTATTTTTATTACCTGCTTTGGTCTTTTTGCTTTGGCCTGGAAGATGGCACAGAAAAGAACTAAAGAAATTGGTATCCGAAAAACGTTGGGGGCTTCAGTGTACCAGATCATTCGGTTGTTGGTATGGGATTTTTCCAAACTCATACTTTTTGCCATTGTGGTGGCATCACCCATTGCTTATTGGGTAGCTCAAGCTTGGCTAGAGAATTTTGCCTTTCGGGTGGAAACCAGTTGGTGGCTATTTGCCTTGTCCGGTGGACTTACGTTACTGTTAGCCTGGTTCACCATGAGTATACAAACCATGAAAGCGGCTGGGGCCAACCCAGTAGATGCGTTACGCTACGAATAACTATGAAGCTGTTTAAAGAACATCCTATCATCTTTATTCCAATAGCGCTGCTACTGGCCTTCCTACTGTTGCCATTGCTGGATAAAAATCCTCAGCCAAAGACTAAACAAGCTGCGGTTACCCCAGAAACCTATCCGAGTACGGGCTTTCCCGATTACGATCTACTACCTGAGAAGCTAAAACAACGGATGGAGAAAGTTAAAGAGACCGATTCCATTCGTCACTACTACTTCTATTATTTCTTCGAGACTGATGATATTAATCGCCATTACTTCCTGGATGATAATCCAATGAATATGGTTTTTGAATCACAAGCAGTGACCAACCCGGAAGCACTAGACTTAGTGAATGAGCGTCTGGCTGAGGGGCAGAGTAGGGGGCACAGTCTGATACGTCACCCCAATTATTGGGAAAATATGAAGGATAGAGAGAAGGCTATGAAGACCCACTACCAACAGGTGATTAGCTACATTTTTCCTGAATACGAAGCAGATTTTCGGCAACTTCGGGTAGGTATCATGGTAGATACGGCTAATTATATGGAAGCTCATGAAAATGAAATACTCCATGATACAAAAACCTACAATCTAATCGAAGTAGATATGCCACCGCGTCCATTACGAGGAACAGAGTACTTCCACGATGCGATAAGAAAGTATCTGAAAGACCAACTGGTGTATTTTCAATTCTACGATATGGTCGGAACGGTAAAAGCTGAGTTTACAATTGGGGGAAAAGCCAGTTCACCCCAGATTATAGAGGGGTTCAGCACCCGCGAAACTGAGCGCGACGAAGCTTACAAACTAGATGGCCTAATTGTAAAGGCCTTGAATAACCTGAAAGTCCATTGGAAATCAGGTCAGAGAAACGAAAAGAATGTGAATACCCGGGTAGCTATGAACGTGTATTTCTCTTTTGATGAAGCCGGAGCCATGGAATTCAATTTCTCAGAACTCGCTCCAGCGACCCGAACTTTTTAATTATGGCTTACCTCAAAATCTTACTATTTAGTTTGTTTGGTTGTATCGGGAGTTTGTTTGCTCAGCAAATGAAAAAGCCCATTGAGATAATAGAAACGGGTAAAATACTGACTATCCATTCGAACATACTTAAGGAAGAAAGGCAGTTATACGTGAGCTTACCAGCGGGGTATGACACGATGACTTCTAAGGTTCCAGTTGTGTATGTACTGGATGCCGAGTATAGATTCAATATTGCCCAAAGCATTCAGTCTTATTTTTCTATCACTACAGAAATTCCACCTTATATTTTGATAGGAATCGCCAACCCATCGCAAGAAGCAAGGCAAAAAAACTACTTACCAAAAAGCTACGGAGGGGAAGCCTATACTTTTTTAAGATTTCTAGAGGAAGAAGTATTTTCTTTTACAGAGCAGAAGTTCAAAGCCAATCAAGTAAGATACCTCGCTGGGCATTCTCACGGTGGGGTTTTTGCAATCTACTCGCTACTGAACAATCCTAAACTTTTTGAGGGGTACATAGCAATAGATCCCAGCCTCAAGCACATGTATAATGAGAGCGACACATTATTGAGCCAAGACTTAAGTGAAAAGAGACTTTATCTAGCTTCCTCAGATGTATCGTATGGGTATTTAGAGGATGTAGCTGCCGACATGCAAGCTGATTTTGCTGTTTTTAGAAACCATCTTTATCAAACTAGAGAAGAAAATAGCTTAACCTTTGAAATAGATCACATAAATGATGATCACGGCAACTCTTATATTCAAGGGTTGAGCCGAGGTTTAAGATATATTTTTAGTTGGCGGTACAAATAAATCGACTAAAAAGAATTTCAACGAAGTCAAGTCATTCATCAATCATCATCTATATGAATACCATCGTCAATTACCTGTTGGAAGTCAGTGTTTGCTGGGGAGTTTTTTATCTGTTCTATCACTTTCTCCTGATTAATCAAACCACGTACCAGTACAATCGCTTTTATTTACTTGCAGCATCACTGCTGGGAGTCGTGCTTCCACTATTGGAAATTCCACTGGGTACCGCTACTTCTAATGTGGTTAACCCATCGGCCATTTGGCTCGATCCATTTCTGGCGCTGGATACTCCAGTAACCGCAGAAAGTACATTTCAGTGGCGGTGGGATTACTTTTTTGGTATTGTCTACGGTGCGGGCTTACTAGGTATGCTGGGATATTATTTTCGGCAATTTTTGAGTGTATCGTGGGCTATTCGCCAGAGTCAACCTCAGCCGCTTTCTAAAGAAAAATATCGACTGCTGCACACAGAAGGTAAGTTTCCCACGTCTTCATTTTTCAAATTTTTATTGTGGGACAACACCCAAACGCTATCCGCTTCGGAGGCTCGCCAGATGATGGCGCACGAAGAAACCCATATTCGGCAAAAGCACAGTTACGACATTACCTATTTCACCCTACTAAAAATCGTGTTCTGGTTTCATCCGCTGGTCTATCTCTTTGAGCGGGTCTTGGTAGAAAACCACGAATTCGCGGCGGATGCCGGGGCACTGCAGCACCCCACGGCTGACCGTCAAACCTACTCTCGTCTGTTAGCGAAGCAATCCATGGCAAGCTTGCAGTGGACGGTGGTAAACCATTTTTATAAATCCAAAACCTTAAAACGTATTAGAATGATGGAAAAGAATAATAATCTTCGATGGTACCGTTACGTCCTTGTCGTACCTGTAGTAGCTTCCTTATTTTTCGTGTTCTCCTGCCAACCCGATACTGAAGAGTTGGAGCAGCAAGCGATTGCTGAGTCGTATGAGGATGTGCAGGCTCAATTGAAGGAAATAGGTGGTCAATTAGAGGCGTTGACTGTAGAGTACTTTGAAAATCCTGGAAACCTTAGAGAAGCCATCAATAAGGAATCAGAAAAACTAATTGGCACAGATACTCCACCTCCATCTCTTGCTGAATTACATCTAAAAGCTTTTGAGGGAGTAGCTTCCAACAGTGATTACCAAAAAATAGAGAACTTATTAGATCGGCAGAAGACTCTTCAAGGAAAATTGATAAACCTCCCCGATACCGACGGGGTATTTGCCGTAGTGGAAAATATGCCTACACCAGAAGGTGGTATGAGAGAGTTCTATCAGTATGTTGGTCAGAATATGAAGTATCCTGTTCAAGCCCGCCGAATGGGTATTGAAGGAAAAGTATTTGTGCAATTCGTGGTCAACGAATACGGTGAATTGACGGATTTTCAAGCTCTAAAAGGCATTGGTGCCGGATGTGACGATGAAGCTATTCGCGTATTGGAAGAAGCTCCCGCTTGGAACCCAGGCACTACCGACGGTAAACCTGTTCCGGTTCGGATGGTACTGCCTATTACTTTTCACCTTGATGATGGAGTGGATAATTCGGATAAATCATTAAGTGCGGTGGAAAAAGATGAGTCTACTAAAAAGCTAGATGAGATGGTGGTAGTAGGCTACGAGCCTAAGAATTAACTCGAATTGATAGGAAAAGAGCACTTCATTGGCTACATTATGATAAGCGGATAGTTAATTATGCGGTGCTCTTTTCCTTGGTTCTTATCGTTGATTCTACTCATTTTTTCCTGTAGGCCAGAGGAAGATAATATCTCCCCTCTGAATGTTGCTAAATCCTACGAGCATGTTCAGGTGCAGCAACAAAAGGTAGAGCAGAAAATTGAGATCATGGCTAACCGTTATCTGGACGAACATAAAAATCCTAAACAACCGTTTGATTCAGCTATGGCAATCAGAAGGTTTCACTCATCACCCCGATTGTCTAACGAAAACCTGTTCACTGACCCCATACTATATAAATTACATGGACTTACTTCAGATCAAGATTATCAGCTTTTAGTAAAGCTAGTGAATCAACGAAATGAACTACAAAAGAAAGTATGGACGTTACCGGACGCTTACGGCATATTTGCAGACTCAGAAGTTCAACCCTCACCAGAAGGAGGAATGTCTGCCTTTTACGAGTATATTCGCCGTAATCTTCGGTATCCTGCCCTGCCCCGCCAGCAAGGAGTGGAAGGAAAAGTCTTTGTCCAATTTGTTGTAGAAACTGATGGTTCCCTGACCAACGTGGAAGTTATTAGAGGTATCGGCTCGGGTTACGATGAAGAAGCCGTTCGGGTAGTCAGACAGTCGGTTCCCTGGAATCCTGGAACTCAAAATGGTAAACTGGTGAAGGTACGAATGGTACTACCCATCACTTTCAAGCTTAATGATTGAATAGATAGTACTCTTCGTCACTAATTATTTCACTTGCTGAGAGGTCTCTCGTTCCTGCAATCGGCCTTCGGATACACCAAATAGCTTTTGCATTTTGGTTTTGGTGTTTCCGGTACAGATCAAAATGAGGTAATCGTCTACGGCGATGGTGACTCCGGCTGATGGGTTTTTCATCAGTAAGCGGCTTCCGCCCGATTGTTTTTTATTGATACCCACCAGTACACAGTCATGTTCTTTTTTCAGGGAAATAAAGGCATCCAGATAATCGTGACCAACGTAGGGATTTTGTTCGGTTACGCAGTACTCTAGCAAATCGTAGTCTTCGCCTTCCAAAGCCGATGTCATTAGTGATTCGGCCATCATGGCTACGTCCGGCTCAAAGGTATAACTCGCCACTAGGCGGGAGGCAATTTCAGTTTTGGAAACTACGTATCGCACTCCAGTGGCCGCAAAGGTTTCCCTCAGGCTAGAATTATTGAGTGAAACTACGTAGTTCAGGTCAGGGTAAGATTTCTTTAAGTTAATCAGGTAGATCAGTACCTCGGTGTCATCCGGAAAATTAATAAATACCGTAGCCGAATCTCGAATGTTGGCTTTTTCTAACGCTTCTACATTGCTATAATCAGTAAATAGGGCAAAAACTGATTTGCTGTCGAAGGCTTCGTGGATGAGATCAATCTCGATTTTATCGTCGCAGACAATAGCTACCCGTTGCCCCGAATGAACAACTTCTTCAACGACTTCTTTGCCAAATTTATCCCAGCCGATAACCAAAATGTGATTTGTGAATTTTGTTCCCAAGAGTCCTAAACGTTTTTTTTCTAAATATACCGAAACCTGCGTGGTAAGCTGACTGATAAGATAACCCAAAATACTAACACTACCCACAATGAACACTAACCCAATAAATTGTCCCAATCCGGTGGTGGGGTAATAATCGCCATAACCTACGGTTGAGAGGGTGACAATAGTGTACCAAAATGCTTCATTGAGCTGGGTGATGTTGGCACCCTCTTGGTCATGCTCTATCCAATAGAGCATGTAAGTCACTGCCAAGTAAGCGGTTAGGGCTAGCCCAATAAATAAGATGTTTTTTTGCTGCTGATTAGTCATTTCGAGGCTTTTTCTCCTTCCGGATAAGTGAAAATATCAGCGTAAGCATCGCTTTCGTTCTTCTTTCGTCGGATTGCTGGGGCATCGTACACAACTAACAGTTTGCCATCTTCAGCCAGAGTAAGCCCTTCAGCCTTGTCTTTACCATATTGGGTTCTATGTCCTAAAGTAACATTGGCCAATCGCTCAATTTCATCATTGTACAACATAGATTCTTTAGTGTCAGGTAGGCCCTGCACAATTCGGTACAGAGCAATGGTTCCATCGCAATCCATCGTCGGCCCAGCCAAAATCAATAAATCGTCTTCCGCCACGGCTAATTCCCGGATGCCCATACCGTGCAGGTGTACAAAGTGTTTGCGGTAATGCTTCCCCTTTTTGCCGATCTTCTTGAGTTTTAATGTTTTTTTGCTCTTCTGTTTTACCTGTATTTCCAGAATGATGGCCCAGCCCCGAAGTACTGGTCCGCGTAAGCCCAGAAAAATACGCTCGCCCACCACCGCAATGCCTTCAATATCCAGTCCATTATCTTTTCCCGGAATATCTATGAAGCTAGCAAAGTGCTTGTCTTTTGCTAGTTTCTTAGATAGCTGACTGTAATTTTCTTTAGCCTTCAGCTTAGCTGCTGTTAGTTTCTTCTTGGGTTGATTGGGGTCTGTACAGGATTTGTGCAGTTGATATTCTCCGGTCTTGGGATCTTCCACTATGGGAATACGGGCAATTGTGTATCGATTCTGATCAATCTTGAGCTTACTTAAACGCTTAATTCTTTTTTTCACCGACTCTTCTCGGTCATCGGGCTTGTCTCGCTTGCTACTGTGCGAACCAGCAATCCAAAGGTATTTGCCGTCGTAAGCTAGCCCTTCAATATCCACTTCATCTTTGCCAGCGGGTAAATCAATATAGTCAGTAAGTGGAAAGCTTTGGTGCTCCTTGTAGGTGCTTCTTACTCGTTTTAAACGTTCCAGACTATGCCCTTCATCAAACGCTAACCACAAATAATCTCCCGTGCGAACAACTGAAGAAAGCTCTTCCCGAATTTTCTTTCCAGTGTTATGCAAGGAATCATCCAGAACCAGCAGGCGTTGGTGCGATTTTTTGTAATTCATACTAAGATTTTACCCGCTCGGGGTTATCCGCCACAAAGGCTTTCCAGCTTTTGTTATGCCGAATGGGCGAAGATTTCTGATAGTGATGACAGAGAGCTACGGCTAAAGCATCAGTAGCATCGTTAAGCTGGTTTTCTTGTAATAAAGGATTATTTGTGTCCAACAGACTCGCCAGCATCTTGGAAACCTGTTCTTTAGAAGCATTTCCGTTACCAGTCACCGACTGCTTTACTTTTCGCGGAGCATACTCAGTTACCGGAATTTGCCGACTCAGTGCAGCGGCCATCGCCACTCCCTGGGCACGACCTAGCTTGAGCATAGATTGCACGTTTTTGCTATAAAACGGGGCTTCCAACGCCATTTCATCTGGATGATACTCATCAATTAGTCCCGTAATTCGGTCGAAAATTTTCTGAAGCTTGGTCTGATACTGCGCGTACTTTCGGAGGTGAATAATGCCGTACTGCATCAGCGTAATGATTGCTGGGCGAGGCGGAGAACTTCGTATACAAATCACTCCGTAACCCATTTCGTTAGTCCCTGGATCAATGCCTAGAATGATTTTTTCGCTATCGGTTCGCTGAGCCATAGCTGGTTTGGTGTTGGTCATCGCTACTAAATATAGAGATTCTGCCAAGGTTTCAAAAACAAAGGTAATACTTCCCTAAACTTTCTACCTTTACGGCTATTATCTATGGAGATTATTTTTGCCATTTTCGTACTGGTTTACTGCCTGCTGATTGTCCGGTTTAACTACCACTGGTTACAAATTCCGGTGTTTCACCCTCAGCCAGCAAAGTTTTCCGCCCAAACTCCCCGGGTGTCAGTAATAATTCCAGTACGCAATGAAGCCCCGCATATTGTATCGTTACTTCATGATTTGGAGCAACAACGGATTAGGGATGAACAATTGCTTCCTAAAAAGAACTGGGAAGTAATAGTCGTAGATGATTCCTCGGAAGACGATACGGTAGCTTTGGTTCAGGAATTTATCAATCAAAAGCGATTACCATTAAAATTAATTTCATCAGATGCTCACATAGGAAATCGCTCGCCGAAAAAGCAAGCCATTTGGAAAGGGGTTCAGGCTTCGCAGGGTGACTACATTATTACAACCGATGGTGATTGTCGGGTTGGTTCGTATTGGCTGCTCACTTGGTTCCAGTTTTTGGAGCAAAATCAGCCCGCCCTAGTGGCCGGAGGAGTTACTTTTCATCAAGAGGAGTCATGGTTTCAGCAACTGCAAATAGTAGAGTTTGCTAGTCTGATTGGTATGAGTGCAGCCAGTATTCAAGCCGGACAGCCTCTAACTTGCAACGGAGCCAACTTGGGGTTTTCTCGTGAAGCCTTTAACGAGGTGGGTGGTTACCAGGGGCACTGGCATGTTCCTTCTGGGGATGATGAATTTTTACTTCATGCTATTTTTAAACGCTTTCCTGAGCAAGTTTTTTTTCTCAAAAGCCCAACGGCAGTAGTAAAAACCTACGCTAAGAAAACCGGAGCTGAGTTTATTCAGCAACGCAAACGCTGGGTAGGAAAATGGAAGCTGCACCGGGAAGCGCAGATTGTTCTTTTATCCTTATTGGTTTTTGCGTTTCACGTTTGTTTTCTTTCAGGCTTAGTCTACTTCATCGGCTGGGCTAAATTAGACTACTGGCTGGCGGGATTGCTACTTCTGAAAATCGGGGTAGAGTGGTTTTTTTTGAAATCAGTGTTACGGTTTTTGAAGAAAAAGGGAAGCTTGCTGAACCTTTTGCCTCTCCAACTGCTTTATTCGGCATATTTTGTGCTTATTGGGCTAATTGCAAGTGGAGGTGGGTATACCTGGAAAGATCGAAAACACCATCACCATGAGTGACGAAGAATTTGACGTACTAGATGAACTATATTTCGTCATTTCTTTTGAAGAACTGATGGAGGCGATTGATATGCACGAACAGATGTTGTTTCAGGTACTAAAAGATCTTCTGGAGAAAGGTTGGATTCGGTGTTATCGTAACCACTCGGAAGAATTACTTCCCCACGAAGCCAATTTTAGTCGTTTTTATCGAGAATATCACTACTTAGCTACCAAAGCGGGATTATTAGCCCACAACGGACGCTAGCACATACTTTTCATTCATTAGCAACTGCAAATTTAGTATGGTCATTGATCGATCTGTGCCCCCACCATCTCAACCTATTAGTCATGTTCACTTAGCTGAAGCTAAGACCCACTATCTCAGTAATGGCGTGCCTGTGCACTATATCAACGCGGGAAAAGAGCCAGTAGTGGGTATCGAACTTCTATTACCTCTTGCCGGAATAAAGCACGAACCAGAATCAGGTATCGGCTTTTTCACTATGAAGATGCTGGCTGAAGGTACTCAGCGACGCACAGCATACGCGATATCTAATTTCGTGGATTCTTACGGAGCCTTTTTACAACTCAACTCGGGGTTAGACTATGCTTCTATTGAGATTTATACGCTAAAGAAATATACTGATGCCTTATTGTCGCTACTGGTAGAGCTACTAACTGAAGCTACATTTCCTACCGATGAATTGGAGAAACTGAAAACTATTCAGGGGCAAAAGATTCGGGTCAGCAATGAGAAAACCAGTGTTGTCGCTTCCAAAAAAATGCGAGCAGTATTGTTTGGAGAGAATCAAGCCTACGGGAAAAGTTTAACTGAAGAAGGAGTAAGCTCAATAATTCAGTCTGCTTTAATAGATTTTTACCAAACTAAAGTTGCAGCTAACTGGGAAATTGTAATCTCCGGACAAGTTGACGATGAAATTCTTGGTTTACTGGAGAAGCACATTGGCACGCTAACCGTTGATCGTCAGAAACCGCTTCATCAATCTGGAGTGTGGGATTATACTTCAGTGGAGAAAAAGCACCTCGAGCCACGTCCTGATAACTTACAATCTTCCATCCGGGTGGGAATGCCATTGTTCACTAAAGATCATCCTGATGCTATCCCAATGCGGATACTCAATACTGTACTCGGGGGGTACTTTGGTTCTCGCTTGATGAAGAATATCCGGGAAGAAAAGGGACTGACCTATGGTATCTACTCCAGCGTAGTCAGTCTTCAAGAAGCCGGATATCTGGTAATTGGTACAGATGTGAAAAAAGAGCGTACGCAAGCGGCCTTAACCGAGATATACCGTGAAATAGCCATTTTACGCGATCAACCAATAGACAGTATTGAGCTAAATACTGTAAAAAACTACATGGCTGGAAGATTGCTCACTTCCGTCGATACCCCCTTCGCTTTAGCAGAAAAGTTTAAGAGTATCTATTTATATAACCTAAACTACACCTACTTTCAAGATTATTTGAAGATGCTTCAGGAGGTAACCCCCGGGGTTATACAAGAGCTAGCTCAACAGTATTTTCAAGAAGAAAACTGGTTTGAAGTAGTCGTAGGTAATTATTTTTAATCATTTAAGGAGTAATTAGCCTAGAGGGGGTAATGAAAGTAGATGGTTGTTATCTTAGGAACTTGGTAGCACAAGTCACTAATTTCCTTCTCTTCTCTTACTTTGTAAAGATTTCCCTCCACCCGATACCCTAATTCTTATTTTCCGAACTGCCGTTTCATTTTATTACACTTCCCGCGGAGTAGGGGAAACTCGAATATTCTTATTGTACGCTTTTTTTGAATTATTTTTGAAATAGCTACTTGTGAAAAGTGCTTATTCTATGATTCAAAATAGGTGTAATAGCGATGATCCAAAGCCAGAAAGCCACATTTGACATTCAGCAGTCGTCTGGAAGTAAGAAGAACGTAGAGGTAGAGATAGCTGATCTGCGAAAAATAACCGAAGTGGTAAAGAACCGCTACGGTTATGACTTTTCAGATTACGCCAAATCTTCTTTCCGAAGGCGAATCCAGCGAGTTATTGAAATGTTCCAGTTCAACTCTGTTCAGGAAGTAATTAATAGGCTAGAAAACGACAGTTCATTTATTGAGACATTCTTGGCAGAAATTACTGTCAATGTTACTGAAATGTTTCGTGATCCTTCTTTTTGGCGAGAAGCCCGAGATCACATTATCCCTAACCTCTTTCTCAACCATGACACAGTAAATATATGGCACGCTGGCTGTTCTTCAGGAGAAGAGGTAATGAGCATGTGTATTATGCTTAAAGAAATGGATATCCTCCATAAGGCTAATATAATTGCTACTGACATTGATAAGCCAATACTGGAAAAAGCTAAGCAGAGTAGGGTTCCTATAAAGAATATGGCACTTAATGAAAAGAACTATATTCGATATCAGGGGCAAAAGACACTGAGCCATTATTACGAGGAGAAAGACGGAATGGCAATTCTTGATCCAACATTATTTGCGGGAGTATCCTACCGTAATTTTGATCTGGTAAAAGGGGAGGTCTTCAACAAATTTGACCTGATCCTTTGCCGAAATGTGATGATTTACTTCAACCAAAATCTGCAAAATCGCGTACTGAAAAAGCTTCATGAGAGCTTGTTTAAGTACAGTTATCTGGCTATTGGCTCAAAAGAATCGTTGATCTGGTGCGAAATAGCTAGCAACTTTATTATCGTTAATAATGAAGAAAAAGTTTACAAAAAAATCAAAGACTAGCAGGAGGCAGAATCCAGTTAGCTATGAGCAAATTTAAAGTTAATAATAAATATAAGGCCGTATTAATCGGCGGCTCAGCCGGGAGTTTCCAAGGGGTGACACGTATACTGTCAACGATCCCGAAAGACTTTGCCTTACCTATTATCATGTGTCTGCATCGTTTGAAGCACGTACGTCATGGTTTCGAGGAGGCTCTGTCAATCAAAAGCTCTAAGCCAGTAACTGAGCCTTGTGACAAAGAAAGTATTAAAAAAGGAGGCGTATATCTAGCACCTTCTAATTACCATATGTCCATTGAGTTGGGCAACACATTTTCATTATCTACTGAGGCTGCAATTAATAATTCCCGGCCGGCTATTGATGTAACATTAGATACTGCCTCTTATGCTTACCGACAAAAATTAGTAGGAATTCTGCTTTCGGGGGCGAATAAAGACGGGGCATCAGGAATGATGAGAATTAAGGAGCGAGGAGGATTGACTATCGTACAAGATCCTGAAGAATGTATGATCGATACTATGCCAACAGCTGCCATGAGCCTGACGACGATTGACTATGTACTAAGAGTAGATCAGATCATTGAGTTTTTACTAGAGTTAGACCAACAATATCGATAATATTATGCAAACATCTACCAATATAATCAAATGGGTTGTGATAGCTGCCTTTATTATAGCAGCTGGAGTCACAACCTATTTGCTATTTCAGTTACCGAGCCTGTTACCTCTTTATTCACCAGCGCTTGATATATCAATAGTTGAACAGCTAAATCCCTTACTATACCAGGTATATGTGGCCGTAGGGGCAACCATCTTGTTAGGCTTAGGTGTTATTACAGTTTTGATTAGCTCTCAAGGCCAGCACAGTAGCCAAATAGCTGAGTTCCGAATGTCTGAGCAACAGTCAATTGATTCTGAAGAAGAATCAAGGGAAGGTAAGGCTGACGAGTTCTATTTAGGGGATGCAGAAGAACTATTATCTTCTAATGATGCGAAAGAAACCGTATTCAGTAAAGCACTATCGCAAGTATGTGAAGCGCTAGAAGCAAGCCAAGGTGCGGTATATCAAATAATTGAAGAGGAAGAAAGTAAAGCATTAGAGCTGTTTGCTACCTATGCTTACCACATTCCTGAGGGAGATACTCTATCTTTTCGTTGGGGTGAAGGCCTCGTAGGGCAATCAGCCAAAGAAGGAAAGGTATTTAATATTGATTCTGTGCCAGAGGGGTACATAAAGATATTCTCTGGGCTTGGTAAAGCAACACCCAAGCATTTACTTTTTCTCCCAATGAAAGAAGGTGAAGAAGTGGTAGGTATGCTAGAACTGTCTTCTTTTAAGCAGTTTCAAGGTAACCACGTAATGGCTCTGGAACAGTACTTCGGAAAATTAGCACTAAAACTGTCAAATAATGACAATGTAAGTTTGGAAGCAGCTAAATCATAAAATATTTATCCAGTTGTTGCAATTTGCAAGCAAGCCAAACAAGATAAATCCGAGTATCATTTTTAGTGAAAATAATAATTTGGTAAGAGGATATGCTGAAAAGAATTAAAATAGGAAGTAAAATCACAGCATTAGTATTGTTGCTGACTGCACTAGCCGTAGTCGCAATCAGTATTATCACTTATCATGTGGCTGAACAGTTACTTGAGAAGCAATATGCCGAAAAGCTACAATCAATTAACAGTTACAAGAAAAGCCAGATAGAGAATTACTTTCAGCGAATCACTTCTGAGCTAACACTCTTGAAGATTGCACCAGGAGAAAGTGAAGAAGGTGAGGAAGTAGAAGAAGAAGGCTCTACTGACATGTTCAGCCTAGATGGTATGGGGATGGGGTTAGGAGCGATGGATGAAACAGCCAGTGCTGAAAGTACGTCCTCTGTCAATGCCGATCAGGTTCAAGATATACTATCCCGAGAGCCAAGTATCGCCAGCATTTCTTTAGTTTCGCTTCAAGGCGACATTCTGTTCACTAGCGATAACTCTAACGCTAATCAGCAACCTGGCGAAGCTTTCTATGATCCGGACGGTAAGACTATTAAAAATGCTCAGAAGAGTACTTATACTAGCCGTATCTTTAAGGAAAATGATAAATATTTTTCCTTAGTAGGGCAAATTATTAATGATAGCAGTCAATTAGCTATTGCCAAAATAGATGTTTCAAGGCTATTTGCGATCATCCATGATTCTACCAACTTGGGTGATTACGGGGAATCATTTCTAGTAGAAGCTACCAACAATGAAGTAACCTATATTAACGGAGCTAGACTTACAGGTAGTGAGCCACTATCGCTTCAGACTACAGTCGGAAGCACCAGCCAGCAGGCTGCCCAACGGGCGGTGGGTGAAGGTTCAACTGACGGCTATATCCATGATATAGATTATCGTGGTGAGCCTACCTTAGCTGCGTGGGACAATCTTCCTGCTCAGCAATGGGGTATTATTTCTAAGGTTGACCAAACAGCCTTGCAAAGTCAGTTGAGTCCATTACTCTTTCGCTCAGTTATAGCGGGAAGTGTTTTACTGCTACTAGCACTAGTAGCCTCAATATTACTTTCCCGAATATTAACATCAGCCTTACTATCATTAAAGGCTACACTTCAAATGTTAAGTGAAGGAATTTTGCCTGAGCGAGTTGATAAAAAAAGTGACGACGAAATTGGGCAAATGGCTGGAACTACGGCTAAAGTGGTAGAAACGCTTCAGAACACTGCTTCTTTTGCTCATCAAATTGGGGCTGGTGAGTTAAATGCTTCATTTCAGCCAGTGAGTGAGAAAGATACGCTGGGTAATGCATTAATCAATATGCGTAATAATATCCAGAACGCAGAGAAGCGAGATGATGAACGGAATTGGATTGTGACTGGTGTGGCTGAGATCGGGGAGATTCTCCGCTCGCATGATCAGATTGATCAGTTAGGCGATGCAGTAGTTGCATACGTATGTCAGAAGATTGGAGCCGTTCAGGGAGCTTTTTACGTGGTGAATGATGAAAATGGCGATGGTGGTGACGCAGTCATTGAGATGAAAGCTAGCTATGCTTACAATAAAAAGAAGTATCTTAAAAATACCTTTAAGTTTGCGGAAGGGTTAGTGGGGCAGGCAGCTATCGAGCAAGACACACTCTTGAGAACAGAGATTCCTTACGATTACGTGACTGTCACCTCAGGTCTCTTGGGCGACCAGCGACCTGAATCATTATTAATTGTACCGCTAATTACAAATGAGCACGTATACGGAGTATTAGAGTTTGCTGCTTTTGAGAAGTTCAGCAGCCGGGATGTGAAATTTGTGGAGGAAATTAGTTTGATTACAGCTCGAACGGTGTTCAATATCAAAGTAAATGAAAGAACCCGCAAGTTGTTAGAGGAGTCTCAAGAGATGAGTAATGAATTGCAGGAGCAGCAAGAGATTCTTCAGCAGAACGCAGAAGAGATGCAGGCTACCCAAGAAGAGTTACAGCGAACAAACAAAGAACTTGAAGAACAGATTCAGGAGGTAGAGCGTACACAGAACCGCATGACTTCCTTGCTGGAAAATGCCTCAGAGGTAGTGACCATCTACGAAGAAAATCAACTGATCCGTTATATCAGTCCTTCGGTACAGCGGATTTTTGGGTATACTCAAGAGGAACTCATTGGGCACAGCGACCTAGAGCATATTTTAGAAGAGGGGCAGAAAACGTTTTTAGATATGTTCTCGGCACTCATAAAAAATCCTCGGGAATCGGTCACTGTCCAGTATCTCTATAATACGAAAGATCGTGGGGAGGTGTGGGTAGAAACTACAGGTACAAACTTACTAGAAGATCCGGCTGTGCAGGGGGTTATATTGAACTCTCGGGATATTACTGAGCGGAAACGGGCTGAACAGGAAGAACGCATGCGAAGTAAGATGCAGGCGCTTTCCGAAAATTCTCCAGATTTGATTACTCGGGTAGATAAAGAAGGCACATTCTTCTACATCAACCCGACTATCGAGACGTATACCGGACATGCTCCTTCTGAGTTCTTAAATAAGCGCGTAGATGAGTCAAGATTTGCTCCTTCGGTAGTAGATGAATGGCTAAAAATACTGAATGAAGTCAGCAGTTCGGAAAAAACTGTAGCCAAGGAAATTGATTTCCCTTCTCAGTTAGGTGATCGGGTGATGAATATCAACGCTATACCTGAATTTGACGAAGAAGAGCATCTAGAGTCAGTGCTGGTAGTGTCGCATGATATTACTGAACGTAAGCAGATTGAGCGGGAAATCCAGAACAAGAATAAAAAGATTAACGATAGTATTAATTATGCTCGTCGTATTCAGGGAGCTATTTTGCCTGATAATCAAATCATCAAGCAGATATTCCCCGAGTCGTTTATTTATTATAAAGCTCGTGATGTAGTTAGTGGCGATTTCCCCTGGTTTATGCAGCGGGGTGAAGACACTTTCATTGCAGCAGTAGATTGTACCGGGCATGGGGTACCAGGAGCACTTATTTCACTGATCGGATACTTCTTACTCAATGATATAGTTCGTAGCCGAGGAATTTCTGACCCAGGTGAGATTTTAGACCAGCTAGACGACGGAGTAACTAAAACACTTCGCCAAGACTCGGAAGATTCTCAAAGTAAAGATGGTATGGATATCGCACTTTGCCGCATCCGTAAGAATGAAGTACAGTATGCTGGAGCTCATCGTCCGTTATACTACATGGAGAAAGGCGAAATGGTCGAGATTAAGGGAGATAAATTCCCGATTGGTGGAGGAATCTATAAAAATCAAACCAACTTTACTACAACAACCATCAAAGCAGCCAAAGGTGATTCTATCTACTTCTGTTCAGATGGGTTCCCGGATCAATTTGGTGGGCCTAATAACCGCAAGTACGGACCAAAACGCTTACGGGCTATGATTCAGGAGCACCATCATAAACCGATGGAGGAAGTTCATCAAGTAATAGGCTCTTCTTGGGAAGAGTGGCAAGGCCAAGAAAAGCAGACTGATGATGTCTTAATGATTGGCATTAAGTTTTAAATTAAATTGATCGACTAATAATCTAAAATCTGACAGATTATGAAGTATGTGTATGACTTACACAAAACAATGCGGGATCAGAACCTCATCTTGGTATATGAGGGAGAATTCACGCAGGAAATCACCAAGTCTGTATTGGCTATGGCAGAACGTAACATGGACTCCATGGGAGAAGAATCTTCGGTGAAGCGGAAAGTGTTCAACGTAATGGTAGAATGCCTTCAGAACATTGTAAAGCATGGTGAAGGGTACAAAATAGAAAATGAGTACGAGTACAATGCTGTGTTCATGATTGGTAAGAAAGGAGATGAGTACATCATTGCTTCTGGAAACCCTCTAGAAAATAATGACATAGACGGTCTTCGCGAGCGATTAGACAAAGTGAATAGCTTAGATAAAGACGGTCTGAAGCAGCTTTACAAAGACATTATTAAGAATACTACAATTTCGGAGAAGGGCGGTGCCGGGTTAGGTTTTGTGGACATGGCTCGTAAGTCGGGTAGTAAACTGGAATACGACTTTGTAGATATGGATGGAAATCGCTCGTTTTTCACGTTAAAGACAACGATTATTCGTAGTTAAACCAAAGCAAAAATTCAATTCAAAATATCTTATTGTCATGGAAATTATACACTTAGAAGGAACAGAGGATACACCCAAAATTATTCTTGATAAGGGCAATGGTATATTCGAGATTTCGGGTCGCTCACTGCCTGAGGACTCAGCCGAGTTTTACCAGCCAGTAATAGATTGGTTAGGCACTTATGCCCAAGATCCAAACCCGAGCAGTGAGTTTGTTTTCAAGTTAGAATATTTCAATACTGCCTCTTCTAAACTTATTCTGGATGTACTCTCTAAAATTGAAGAGGTAGATGGTGCTAAAGTACATTGGTACTTCCACGAAGATGATGAAGATATGGAAGAGGCTGGAGAAGAGTTCTCAGAGTTAGTTGAAGTATCATTCGAGTTTAGTACCTACTAAATTTCATCAATATTTTATCAGCACTCTTTTCAGTGCTGAAAATTAATATCCTGCTATCTACCTGTGATTGCCTGATCTTGCATTGCCTTGGGAATCTAAAGATCATAGCAACTTTATGCAAAGGATCGTAAGACCATGAGTGAAGAAATTCTTAAAGCGTTAACCCAATTATTTGCCATCATCACCAAGCAGGATGGTGGTGTTACGGAGAAAGAGCGTGATTTTGTTATCAGCTTCTTTACCCAAGAGCTAGATCACGACTCTATCAAAGAGTACGTAGAGCTTTATGATAAATTCGCCGATTGGGGAAAATCCAATGAGTCTGCTGAAGGGGAGGTAGTAGTAAAAAAGCGTAAGCTTACTTCGGTTCGGGATTCGGTAAAAACACTTGCCATTTGCCGTAAGATCAATAAAACACTTACGCAGAAGCAGAAAGTTGTTGTACTGGCTAAAGTTTTAGAGTTAGTAGCCTCTGATAGTAACTTTACCGAGCAGCGGGTAAACATCATCAACACAGTTTCTGAGGTATTTAACATTGAAGCTGAAGAATATAAGCTAATTGAAAGCTTTGCTCTGAATGATCAGGAGGTACAGGAAAATTCAGAAGATATTCTTACCGTTAGTGCTCGTACCGGTGATACTGGTAAACAAAAGCACGTAGTTGCTGATATACAAGGTGAGATTATTTTTCTAAAAGTCAACAGTGTTGACCTCTACTTTGTAAAGTACCTGGGGAAAAGCGATATCGTGCTGAATGGCTTCATTATGAAGCCAAATCATTCGTACTTATTCTCCAATGGAAGTACGATCAAAACCCCAATAGGTGATGCACTGTACTACAGTGACATAATTCGGCACTTTTTGTCGGATGATGAAGTGCAGAAGATTTCATTTAACGTAAATCAGGTAACATTCCGGTTTCCAAATGGGGGAGTTGGCCTGCGAAATATTAATATTTCAGAAGGACCAGGCAAGCTTATCGGTATTATGGGTGCGAGTGGTGCGGGTAAAACCACACTGCTGAATGTCTTAGCAGGTATTGAAGCACCTTCCGAGGGAGAAGTGCTAATTAATGGCTACAACATTCACCTTCAGAAAGAGAACATTCAAGGGGTAATTGGTTATGTAGCGCAGGATGACTTGCTAATCGAGGAACTGACGGTGTATGAAAACCTGTATTACAACGCTAAGTTATGCTTTGCTGATAAAAGTGACGAGGAGATTGACAAGCTGGTAATTAGCACCCTGGAAAGTTTAGGACTTGAACACCGTAAAGACCTTAAGGTTGGGAGTGTACTAGACAAAACCATTAGTGGCGGGCAGCGCAAACGCTTGAATATTGCCTTAGAGTTGATTCGGGAACCTGCTGTAATGTTCGTTGACGAACCTACTTCGGGGCTTTCATCCCGTGACTCAGAAAATGTAATTGACTTACTGAAAGAACTTTCCCTGAAAGGAAAGTTGATTTTTGTGGTGATCCACCAACCTTCGTCCGACATCTACAAGATGTTTGATAAGATGTTTATCATGGATACCGGAGGATATCCTATATTCTATGGAAACCCAGTAGCCGCTGTCACTTACTTCAAGAAGGCATCCAATCAGGTGGATGCTGAGCGTGGACAATGTTCAGAGTGCGGTAATGTAAATCCTGAGCAGGTTTTCAACATCATTGAAGCTAAGGTAGTTGATGAATATGGGCAGTTTACCAATAAGCGGAAGGTAAACCCACCGCAGTGGAGCGAAATGTATCAGGAAAACTTCACGCTAAAGCGGGTATCTGATGTCCATGAAACTCCACCCAAATCACTATCAATCCCTAATCGGCTTAAGCAAGCTTTTATATTCACTGTTCGGGATACACTTTCCAAAGTTAGTAATAAGCAGTATATGCTAATTAATTTCTTGGAAGCCCCGGTGTTGGCACTATTTCTTTCGTTTATTATCCGCTACACTGAGGTAGGAAGTTCAGAGTATCTGTTTCGGTTCAACGAAAATATTCCAGCGTATCTGCTGATTAGTATTATTGTAGCCTTATTTATGGGGCTTACCATAAGTGCTGAAGAAATTATTCGAGATCGGAAAATACTGAAACGAGAGTCTTTTCTAAATCTAAGCTGGAGTAGCTACCTTTCTTCCAAACTGCTGATACTTTTTACTATGTCAGCGATTCAAACCTTGAGTTTCGTCCTGATTGGAAATGCTATTTTAGAAATTAAAGAGATGACTTTTAGCTTCTGGCTAGTTCTGTTCTCGGTTTCTTGTTTTGCCAATGTGCTCGGACTCAATATTTCTGCCTCTTTCAATTCGGCAGTGACAGTTTACATTATCATTCCACTTTTGTTAATCCCACAAATGATATTAAGTGGGTTACTATTCAAATTTGACAAGCTAAATAGCCTGATTAGTACTAAAAGTGAAGTCCCTATTGTGGCCGATCTAATGACATCTCGTTGGGCCTACGAAGCCATGGCAGTATATCAGTTTCGGGAAAACTCATACCAACGTCCGTTTTATGAACTAGAGAAACAAGAACGGCAAGCTGATTACACTTCAGCGTATGTATTACCTAAGCTAGAATCTAAGCTGCAAAGTATTCAAAATAATATAGCACCTGAAAACGATTCAGTGAAGGCAGTACTAGCTACTGATTTATACATTGTTCGTCGGGAGCTAAAAGCAGAATCTTTTCGGGGCGGTATTGAGAACCTGAACATTGACTCAGCACTTGTGACCGATCATATTAATGAGGAAGCCATTCAACAACTGCGTACCTATCTCAAAGATTTGGGCAAGCACTATGTACAAATATTTAATGATGCCGTAGGCAAGAAAGAAAAGCTGGTCTACTACTTAGAGAATAACGCTGGGCTTGATTATGATCTTAACGATTACAAGAATGAGTACTATAATGAGAGCTTGGCCGATCTGGTACGAAATGTGAACACCGCCGAGCGAATTGTTGAGCATAATGGACGTTTATTACAACAGATAGATCCTGTTTTTAATGAGCCAGTAATCGCTAACGCCGACTTTTTCAGCTATCGTACTCACTTCTTTGCCCCAAAAAAGCATTTGGCTGGTCGGCTTATTGATACATTCGTTTTCAACATTCTGATTATCTGGACAATGACTGCTTTATTGTACTTGAGTTTGTATTACGAAGTAATGCGAAAGGTTTTTTCAGTTATCAGTAACATTAAACTTCCCAAGAAAAAATAGTCGGTTTATGCCGGAAATAATTCATACGTAAGATATTCAATCTATTTCAATTTCAACTCGGTATAGCGCATGATACCTTTGTCATATCAAATCTGGAAACTTTGCATGAAAAAACTATCGCTACTGATTGGTGCTGGCTTACTATTATTGTCGTCCTGTGACTCAGGTTCAAAAATAGATGAGCAAGCTTTCTTAGATAGCCTTCAGACTACTGAGAGTAATAGTCCGGTTATTTCGGAAGAGGTATTGGAGAGTATTCTTCAGCAGATTCCTTCACCTTTGGAGATTGCGGTTCTTCTTAAAGAGTCAGGTACTAATTATGACATTGAGTTACTAAATGGTACAGATCAATTAGCTACCTATAATAGCAACTTTAAGAAAGCACTTAATTTAGGAGTTTACGGTACCGATCTAGGGTATACTAATATTTATGAACAAAACCAGGACGCCTTTGAGTATCTTACTGCCATTCGCGATTTAGCCGATGGCCTAAGCATCGGTCAGTTCTTTGATTTTGGGGTAATCCGTCGGTTGGCTACTAACAGTCGTAATTTAGACTCCCTGCTCCTTATAACCACCAAAAATTTTAATAATATCAACGCCTCTTTGCAAGAACAACAGCGGGCTAATTTAAGTGTACTCTTACTGACCGGAGGATGGTTAGAGGCTCTCCATATTATTTGCCAGGTGACTGAGCGTAATATGAACAACGAAGAGCTGAAAGAACGTATTGGCGAGCAGAAAATAATTTTAGAGAATATCATGCTCTTATTATCATTTTACAGTGAAAGTAACCCTAACATCAAGGAGCTTTCGGATAAAATGGCTGAATTGCAAGCACAGTTTGATAAGATTGAAATTACGCAGACCTACGCAGAGTCAACTTTGGAAGAGGTGAACGGAATTGTGACTATCTCAAATAATAGTACTACCACTATTAATATTACTGACGAAAATGTTAAAGAAATCTCTCGTATTACCTCATCTATCCGAGACTATATCATTAAATAAAATGCCACATAAGCACATGAAAGTTATTGTAGGTGTATTGAGCATAATCATTGGTTTATTCTTGAATACAACAGAAGTTACAGCTCAGTGCGATCCGGCTGTCTATACCGAGGCTTGTATTCCTCAGTTGGTAGATGGTTTTAATTTTGTAAAGAGCTACGAAATTAATGGCGAAGGTGGGGCAAAAGATAAAGTGGAATACTCTTATGTATTTGCTAAAGGGACTCAGTACTTTCTAAACATCTGCGCGGATGGTGACCAGACTGATGGTATCGTAGTTAGTTTATATGATTCTAACCGGAAGAAAGTAGGTACTAGCTTTGCCAATGGCAATTTTAACAAAGGAATTATCTATCCCTGTAATGCTACTGGTATTTACTATATTACTTTTACCTTTGAAGGCTCTCAGCAGCATTGCGGCGGTGCTGTACTAGGCTTTAAACGCTAATTGGTTAGATATAAGAAATAGAAAAGACCTCGGTGGAGAGGTCTTTTTGTTTACTACAAGAAACAAGAAAACCCGCTCACGAGCGGGTTTTCTGATACTTCTCTGTGTAAGTCTAATTATAGCTTTTTATTTTTTCCCATTAGAGGAAGTAGTAGCTGCATCAGCTAAGGCTGCAGTATTAGCGTCATCACCTTCAGGCTGATCTTCCACACCGTTTACTTTATTTCGGATTTTTAGTTCAATTTCGCCCATAAGCTCAGGGTTATCGAGTAAAATGCGCTTTACAGCATCTCGACCTTGTCCTAGCTTTTCACCATTGTAGGAGAACCAGGAGCCAGATTTTTTCACAATCTCCATCTCTACTCCGAGGTCAAGAATCTCACCTACCTTAGAGATACCTTGTCCGTACATAATATCAAACTCAATCACTTTAAAAGGGGGGGCAACTTTGTTTTTAACTACTTTTACGCGAGTGCGGTTACCAGTAATGTTGTCAGCATTTTCTTTAATCTGACCAATCCTCCGAATATCTAACCGAACTGAAGCATAAAACTTCAAAGCATTACCACCCGTAGTAGTTTCAGGATTTCCGAACATCACCCCAATTTTTTCTCGTAACTGGTTAATGAAGATACAGGTACATTTGGTTTTGTTGATGGCTCCGGTCAGCTTTCGTAATGCCTGAGACATGAGACGGGCTTGCAATCCCATCTTACTATCACCCATTTCGCCTTCTAGTTCTCCTCGAGGAACCAAAGCTGCTACTGAGTCAATAACAATAATATCAATTGCCCCTGAGCGGATCAGATGTTCAGCAATTTCTAGGGCTTGCTCGCCATTATCTGGCTGGGAGATCAGTAAGTTCTCAGTATCTATTCCTAATTTCTCAGCATAGCCACGGTCAAAAGCGTGTTCGGCATCAACAATGGCTGCAATTCCACCCGCTTTCTGAGCTTCAGCAATGCAGTGCATAGCCAACGTAGTTTTTCCGGATGATTCCGGTCCGTAAATTTCTACTACTCTGCCCCGAGGAACACCGCCTACTCCTAAGGCAATATCCAAGCCTAGGGAGCCGGTAGGAATGGCCGGAATGTCTTCTACTCGGTCATCGCTTAGTTTCATCACGGTACCTTTGCCGTACGTTTTATCTAGCTTGTCAATAGTTAATTGAAGGGCTTTTAGTTTTTCTGTTTGATCGCTCATAAGTGGTTAATTATGGTTGACAGCAAATATACTTTTTTTAAGTATTTATCACAATAATATTACGCGAAATAAGAATAAAATGTTTGGTGACTGAGTTATAAGTATTTGTAAATTTGACCGTACTTTCACCGGGTACGCAAGGCAGTACACTGAATACTATGTATTTGGATAGCACTTAGCTACAATACAGTATCCAAAGATACACTAAAAATAAAGTACAGAAAACTTGAGCAGTGATGATGAAAAAAATAATTGTTGGACTAGTTGTGGGGGTGGTAATACTACTGATATGGCAACAGGAACTAGTGAGCTACGGTATTATGCAGGCGAAGGGTCAAATAAAAGTGATTTGGAATGCTCGACCTATCGACGACCTGCTGGCTGATTCACAAGTGCCAGATTCGTTGAAGCAAAAAATTCGCTTAGTGCAAGAAGTTAAGCAATTTGCGATTGATAGTTTAGGTGTGAACGATTCGGATAGCTACGGTAGTGTATATGATCAGAAAGGTAAACCGATACTTTGGGTGATCACGGCAACTGAACCCTTCTCATTAGAAGATCGTAAGTGGAAGTTTCCGCTACTGGGCACATTTTCGTATAAAGGCTTCTTCGAGCATGAGAAAGCGCTTAAAGAAAAAAAGGAATTGGCTGAACAAGGGTTGGATACTGGTATACGAACAGTCAGTGCCTGGAGTACCCTGGGCTTTTTTGATGATCCGATACTATCGCAGCTACTATTCCGTTCCGACGGGCAGGTAGCCAATACTATTGTTCATGAGCTTACTCACGGCACAATCTTCGTGAAGGATAGCCTTCAGTTAAATGAAAATATTGCCTCTTTAATTGGAGATGAGGGAGCTACTGCCTTTTTAGCGCATAAGCATGGCGCGGAATCTAGCGAAGTGAAACAGTATCAGTATTACTTACAAGATCGTGCTAAGTATACCAATCATATGCTGCGGGGCACAAATCAACTAGACAGTCTGTATCAATCCTTCCCAGAAGATTTGACTATGGAGGTTAAGCGTAATGAGAAGGAAAAACTAATTCGAGAAATTGTGGCGACGACTGATACGCTAAACTTAAAAACCAGTCAGTATCAAAAGGTGAAGAATAGGATAAAAAGCCGAAAAGAACCACCTAACAACACGTTCTTCAAATCGTATGTACGCTACCGTAAAAATCTGGATGATCTAAAAATAGAATTGGATAACCAGTTTGATGGTGACATAGCGCGTTATTTAGCGTACTTAAAAGAAAAGTATGACTGATAGCTACGAAATAAAAAAGAGCCGATGTTGTACAAGCGGCTCTTAGTGATATGCTCAAATCAAACTAAAACGTATCTTAATAAAGTAAGTTGGGTTAATGCTTATGCTCAACTGAAGTTCAACAAGTATGCCAGTGGGTAAAATGTACAAATAGCGAGATTATTAGTAGGGGTACTGTACACTTCCGGGCATAAAATGTACGTTTATGTACAAGGAGACAGTTAAAGTCGCTAACGGAAAGTAGAGTTATCCGTATATATGATTAGGAAATATAGTTAGATCGATCACTTTTGCACGATTTTTTCTTTTACAATCTAAAAATACGTAGGTAGCATGAGAAAATATTGGCTGGTACTGGCAGGATGCGCGTTACTAATAGCGGCGTCCCAATATCGAGGGCCAGGTGCCTTTCGCCAGATATCCAACTATAGCTTTGGTACCGGCGAGATTTTAAAGTATCGTATCCACTATGGTTTTATCAGTGCTGCTGAAGCCATTATGCAGGTACACGATAACTACTATGACATTAACGGGCGTTCCTGCTATAAAATTGACGTGTACGGAAATACTACCGGATTAGCTGATGTGCTATATAGCGTACGCGATAATTTTGGGGCTTACGTAGATACCACCGCTATTCTTCCTATGCGCTCGTACCGCTACATTCAAGAGGGTGGTTACCGTAAAAATGAAGTGATTAATTTTGATCATGAAAACGATGTAGCTACCGTACTCAAATTAGATAAAGAGACCCGGGCAGTAAAGGAACGAAAGCTATTTACTGTGCCCAATAATGTAGTAGATATTGTAGGGGGGTATTACTTTCTGCGGACATTAGACTACAGCAATTATGAGGTAGGTGATATAATTCCGGTAGAAGGGTTTTTCGATAATGAAATTTACAATATTGAAATTAAAATTATTGGACGCGAATTACTGCGAACTAAAGTTGGGGAAATTAACGCTATTGTTGTAGCGCCTTCATTACCTGAAAATGAGTTCTTTGAGAATAGTAAAGACCCAGTACAAGTTTGGATGTCGGACGATAGTAATAAAGTACCACTCAAGATTAAAGCAAAACTTGCCATTGGTGCTCTAGAGATTGACATTAAAGAAATGAAGAATCTTCGGAATTAGCCGGGTTTTTCTCGCATCTCTCTTCTGCGCATAGGCATCTGATCAATAATGCCAAAAAGCTTTTCAGTACTCAGTAAGCTATTTTTTTTCAGCTTTTGTCCACCATCTTTTCCAATTAACACTACAGCAAACTCATTAGGTTGAGTATGGTATTTTTGTTGGAGTTTATCCGCTACTTCTGCGCCCAACTCTTTTTCATTTGGGGCGATAACACTTTTCGGCAGAATGGTAAAAACTAACAGGTCGCGGTCGAGCATACCTGAGTGCTTCTCATTAAACACATTTAGTTGCTGCTGATATAATTGATCTTGAGCCTGAGTAAACACCAAGACGACTCGATTCTTCCACTGATACTCTTCTAGTATTGCAATACCCTGACCTGTAAGTTTCATACTTAGAAAAAATAATAGGGCAAAATGAGGTATAAAAAGTCGCATTTTCTATAGTTCATTACATTATTAGACTAACTAAGAAACCTCTGAAACAGTTATTCTATAAATTTTTCAACAAAAATTTGACAAATACGACTTTTATAGTACCTTTGTAATAAATAATTATGTTTTTAAAATATAAAAACTGATTAACATCATAATTAATATTTAATAGAATAAATAAGCTGGTTACTATGGTTATGCTTAATACCTTTGCCCCACCACAAGCCGATACTAAACAACAGCAGTACAATGTTCTTCTTCAACAAATCAGGGACATTGTCTATAATGAAGAGGATTTAGTTGCTAACCTAAGTAACATTGCTGCCATTCTACATCAGGGAATGAGTTTTTCATGGACTGGCTTTTACTTCGCGAAGGAGGATGAGTTATTGCTAGGGCCATTCCAGGGGCCAGCGGCAAAAACCAGAATACAGAAAGATGAGGGTGTTTGCGGTACAGCCTTCACTCAGGAGTGCACGGTGATGGTAGAAGATGTAGAAGAGTATGCGGGATACATTTCACTTAATGATTACGACAAATCAGAAATAGCCATACCCGCCTACCAGCGAGGCGAGGTTATGCTTATCCTTAATATTAACAGCCACCATTTCCACAACTTTACTGAAGTAGACAAACGAAATTTGCAACAGGTAATGCACCTGATTGAAGAAGTTCTTTAGTCCTCTTTTACAGCTACACTACCAAACCAAGCTGTCACCGCCGACTACTGTTTTACAGTGGATCGGCGGTTTTTTTGTTTTATTTAGTCATAGTGCCTCTCCTGCAAATAAATCGTTAAGTTTGAGAGAAATTAACCTAACGATTAATCCTTATGAAATTATTGTCTGGAAAAACCGCTTTGGTAACTGGTGCTTCGCGGGGTATTGGTCATGCTATTGCCCAAAAATTTGCTGAGCAGGGAGCTAATGTGGCTTTTACCTATTTGTCAAGTGCGGAAAAAGCCGAAGCTCTAGAAAAAGAATTAGCTCAACACGGAATAACTGCCAAAGGCTATCGCTCTGATGCCTCCGATTTTGCTGCAGCAGAACAACTGATTAGCAGCGTGGTGGCTGACTTTGGTTCATTAGATGTACTGGTGAATAATGCTGGTATTACGCAAGATACTTTACTGATGCGGATGAATGAGGAAATGTGGGACAAAGTGATTGATGTTAATTTGAAGTCGGTCTATAATACTGTGAAATCGGCTTTACGAACATTTCTTAAGCAAAAAAGTGGCTCAATTATCAACCTAACTTCAGTAGTGGGTATAAAAGGAAATGCAGGACAGGCCAACTACGCGGCATCCAAGGCTGGGATTATCGGGTTTACCAAATCAGTAGCATTAGAACTAGGTTCCCGTAATATCCGTAGCAATGCTATTGCCCCAGGCTTTATAGAAACTGAAATGACGGATAAGTTGGATGAAAAAACGGTGCAAAGCTGGCGTGATGCCATACCATTAAAACGAGGGGGGCAGCCTGAAGATGTAGCTGATTGTGCGCTATTTCTAGCTTCGGACTTATCAACCTATATTACCGGACAAGTATTACAAGTAGACGGAGGGATGCTGACATAATTTTATATTCAAGTGTTCAAAAATATTTGATATTCACGAATACATGAACACTGTTTTACGGTGAAACACTTTCATCTACGATTTTCCGTTATAGAGAACATAAAGCTGCCACTTATAGCTACCACAAAGTAAGCATATGCAAAAGATTCAAATCATGTTTGAAAGCTCGCCCTGGCTTATTGTACCTGCTTTGGTAGTTGGGGTTTTGTATGCTCTTTTACTGTACTTAAAAGGTAAAAAACTAGGAACAGTTTCTTGGGGAAAAACAACTAACTACGTATTAGCCGGACTTCGCTTTGTACTAGTAAGCCTGTTATGCCTACTGATTGTAGGACCATTTATCAAACAAATCCGTAATACGATTGAAGAACCAATAGTTGTTTTTGCCATTGATAACTCAGCTTCAGTAGCTGCGGTTGGGGATAGTGCGCGATGGGTAACCGAAGTAGCTAATCTACAGAGCGAGATACAACAGCAGGGTTACCAGGTAGAACTCCAAAGCTTTTCTCCCGCTGATGCGCTAGAATCTATCACCTTCTCTGAGCAACGTAGCGATATTGAGGGATTACTCTCGACTATTGAAACTGAGTACGAGGGAAGAAATCTGGCGTCAGTTGTCCTAGTATCCGATGGTATTTACAATGAAGGGATCTCGCCCGTTTACTCAACCTACCCATTCAGAATACATGCTGTGGGCGTTGGAGATACCGTGCCCAAGCAAGACTTGAAAATCAGTAATCTCTACTATAACAAAATTGCCTACCAAGGGAATAAATTTCCTTTAGTGGCGGAAATAAGTAATACAGGCTTTAGTGGGCAATCAGTAGCAGTCTCGGTCAACTATCGAGGAAGAACCGTAGCCAATGAGCAAATAACTTTCAAGCAGAGTAGGGGGGTGACGAATATTGAATTCTTGTTAGAGGCTTCAGAAGAAGGAATGAGCCACTATGTGGTAGAAATAGAAGCTTTGGACGAAGAATTCACTGAAGAAAATAACGTAAGCCACGCGTATATTGAGATTATTGAAGGAAAAGAATCTATTTTATTGATAGCACAGTCGCCTCACCCAGATATTAAGGCACTTAAATTAGCTATTGAGCAAAACAAAAATTATGAAGTTGAGACTGCGATTTTAGGTCTTGAACCCTGGAATCCGGCGATGGTAGCTAATAACAAGTTTGACCTAGTAATTTTACATCAGCTACCAGGAAGAGGGCTGAACGATGCTCAGTTGAGCCAGCTAGTACAAGACGCAAATGCCCTATGGTATATTGTTGGGCGGCAGAGTAATATTCCGATGTTAAACCGATCGAACGGTTTAATCGAGATTATCAGTCAGAGTAACGAAACCGATGAGGTACGCCCGGTCTTTAACGAAGGCTTCAGTGGTTTTCAGCTTGAAAATACTAGTCGCACCATTGTAGAAGATTATCTTCCATTGGAAGTGCCATTTGGCAAAATAAACTTTAAAGGTGAAACAACTACACTGCTTTATCAGCAAGTAGGTAATGTGAAGACCAATCAGCCACTGCTCGTCACTGGGGAGGTAGATGATAAAAAACAAGCAATACTAATGGCTGAAGGCATCTGGAAATGGCGGCTGCAAGAGTATGCTACTAGTGAGAATACCCTGGCGTTTGATGCTTTGTTTACAAAACTAGTTCAGTTTCTATCAGCTAAAGAAGACAAACGTCGCTTTAAAGTATATCCGGTAAGAAATGAGTTTGAAGATACCGAACCAGTAGTTTTTGAAACAGAAATCTACAATGATATTTACGAAGAAGTATACGGGCAAACTGTTAATCTACAACTAACGAGCGAGGCGAGCGAACAGCGTGATTATAGCTACGCTACGAATGAGAATAATACCCAGTATCGTATCGGTAATTTACCAGAAGGGGTGTACAGCTACCGAGCTAGCGTTGATCTAAATGATGAACAACTGACTAGCGAGGGAGAGTTCAGTGTACAACGTCTAGAAATAGAAACGCTTAACTTAACAGCTGATCACGGATTGTTGCGCGAACTAGCCCAGGCAAGTGGCGGACAGTTTACTACTGTGGAGAGCATGAGAGAGTTAAATGCGGTATTTCAGAATCAAGAATCGCCGAGTAAGATTTATACCAGTGAGGCTTTTCTGCCGATAATTAATCTAAAGTGGCTATTTTTCTTACTATTACTGCTAGTAGCAGTGGAGTGGGGAATTCGAAAATATATGGGCAGCTACTAAAAAAGGGCACCACACTGATGCCCTTTTCTGATTTTGCTAGATAGTAAGTAACTTATTTACTATCGGTTTTCTTTTCTTTAGGAGTCTTTTTCTTCTTCAAGCTCAGCTTGAGCTCTTCACCCTCACCTTTATAGTCAGCGATAATTGTATCTTCTGACTCAATTTCTCCTTTCAAAATCTCCTCAGCTACGGCATCCTCCAGGTACTTCTGGATAGCTCGATTCAATGGACGCGCCCCATACTGCGGGTCATAGCCTTTGTCAGCTAAGAAGTCTTTCGCCTTATCGGTTAGCTCAACTTTATAGCCTAAAGCCATAATTCGGGCGAACAGTTTGTTGAGAGTGATATCGATAATTTGATGAATATCTTCTCGTTTTAGTGAGTTAAAGACAATTACATCATCTAAACGATTCAGGAATTCAGGGCTGAAAGTCTTCTTGAGCGCATTCTGAATGGTAGACTTCATGATATCATCCAAACTCTCCTCTTTCGCTTTGGTAGAGAAGCCAATACCCGCGCCGAAGTCCTTCAAATCACGGGCTCCAATATTAGAGGTCATGATGATAATCGTGTTCCGAAAATCCACTCGACGACCTAATCCGTCCGTCAGAATACCATCGTCTAGTACTTGCAGCAGGATATTAAATACGTCTGGGTGAGCCTTTTCAATTTCGTCTAGTAGGACTACACTGTAGGGCTTGCGACGCACTTTCTCAGTTAATTGCCCACCTTCTTCGTAACCAACATAGCCGGGAGGCGCTCCAACTAGGCGAGATACCGAGAATTTCTCCATATACTCACTCATATCAATGCGAATCAACGCCTCTTCCTTATCAAACAGATAAGTTGCTAGCACTTTAGCTAATTCTGTTTTACCTACTCCCGTAGGGCCAAGGAAGACAAATGAACCAATAGGCTTTTGCGGATCTTTTAGACCGACTCGAGTACGTTGAATAGCTTTGGTAAGCTTCTTAATAGCTTCTTCCTGGCCAATGACCCTGCCAGTAAGCTGCTCGTTCATTCCCAGTAATTTCTGACTTTCGTTCTGAGCTACTCGCTTGGTCGGAATTCCCGTCATCATGGCAATTACTTCTGCCACATTCTCTTCATCTACCGTATAGCGACGGGTGCGCGTTTCATCTTCCCACTTGCGTTTCGCCGATTCCAATTGGTCGATAAGCTTCTTTTCTCGGTCGCGCAACTGAGCCGCTTCTTCATATTTCTGGCTCTTAACTACTCGATTCTTCTCCACTTTAATATTCTCAATAGCCTCTTCCAACTTCACGATTTCATCAGGAACATGAATATTGTTGATGTGTACTCGCGCTCCGGCTTCATCCATCACATCAATGGCTTTATCAGGCAAGAAGCGGTCACTAATGTACCGATCAGAAAGACTTACACATGATTCCAGTGCCTCTGGAGTGTACTCTACATGGTGGTGGTTTTCGTACTTGTCCTTGATGTTATCTAGAATTTGCATGGTTTCCTCCGGAGTAGTAGCATCTACCATCACCACTTGGAAACGCCGGGCGAGGGCACCATCTTTCTCAATATACTGCCGATACTCATCCAGGGTGGTAGCACCGATGCATTGAATCTCACCTCGGGCTAAAGCTGGTTTAAACATGTTGGAAGCATCTAGCGAGCCAGAAGCCCCGCCAGCTCCTACAATTGTGTGCAGCTCATCAATAAACAAAATCACGTCGGGTGACTTCTCAATTTCATTCATGACGGCTTTCATGCGCTCTTCAAACTGTCCTCGGTACTTCGTTCCGGCTACTAGTGAAGCTAAGTCTAGCGTAACTACTCGCTTATTGAATAGTACTCGGGATACTTTCTTTTGTACAATACGCAATGCCAATCCTTCAGCAATGGCAGTTTTACCCACACCAGGCTCACCAATTAAGATGGGGTTATTCTTTTTACGGCGACTTAAAATCTGAGCCACTCGCTCAATTTCTTTATCCCGGCCAACGATGGGGTCTAACTTGTCGTCTTCGGCCAATTTAGTTAGGTCGCGTCCGAAATTATCCAGTACTGGGGTGCGGGATTTTTCAGAGCCTTTAGACTCACGGCTAGAGCCAGAACCACCGCCGCCAAATATTCTGCCAGAATCTTCATCAGCATCATCAGTATCGGGACCGGCTACCGGAGTATCGGATTGGTATTCTAATAGTTCTTTCACAACGTCGTAGTTAACATCAAACTTTTCCAGAATCTGAGTAGCAATATTATCTTCATCGCGCAGGATGGAAAGGAGCAAATGCTCAGTTCCGATCAGTTGACTCTTGAAGATTTTTGCTTCCAGATAAGTAATTTTTAGTACTTTCTCTGACTGTCGGGTCAGAGGAATGTTGGCCAGGTTTTTCACATTACCAGTAGCCGTTCCTTTTGTTGCCTGCTCTACAGCAGTACGTAGTTCATCTAATGAAACACCTAGTTTCTTTAGCAAGCTTACCGCCACGCCTTCTCCCTCGCGAATCATTCCCAGTAGTAAGTGTTCAGTCCCTATATAATCGTGACCCAGTCGGAGGGCTTCTTCCCGACTGAGCGAAATAACTTCCTTAACTCTATTTGAAAATTTAGCTTCCATAAGCTGACTCTTTGGAATTAAATGGTGAAATGAGTGTGTCCCTTCGTGCTAAAACCCCACAATAGCAAGATAGATATATATACTTAGAAAACAACAAGGGGGTCTAAGCATTTGTTCATCTTTCGTTGGCTGATCGTAGAATAATATTTCCGGCTTGAGGACCTACACAAAATAACAAATCTATGATGCTTAAATTCGGTACAAAGTCTTTGCCAAATGCTTGTATGTACCTTATTGACTTAAATTGATCGTTTTCTGACAAGCGTTTCTTAGCTGATATTTTGCCCCGGTGGTCTGATACGTTCATTTCTGTGGCGTACGGCATTGAATCAGGCCATATGCTAACCGAAATGTCCCACATCAGCAATTCCAGACATTTTGTCAGTAGTGCTAGGTTGAGATCGATTAGGTAGTTGAAAGGTTGGTATAAAATCGCCCGAATATCATCGGCAAAAAAAGCGAAAAACGGGGCTTTACCGTAGGCTGAGGCCAAACTACGCCAGTGGTTATTTTTCCATTGGCTTTCGTTGGCTATTCGTACCTCTCGGGTGGGCACTTTTCCGCTTCCTCTGTGTATAGGTACGCTAAGTGTCTGTATTTTGTTCGGCCCGAGAATATAGCATCGGTTTCGGTACGATTGCTTAACGTAGTTTTCAGCTACATCAAGCCATACCTGGTCGCCACGACTCAATAAAGCAAAGTACTCTACACAGGGCAGATAATGGCTTTCAATCAGTACAGAAGACTTCAATATGAGGGTAGTAGAGCCAACTCAGGTTAGGTGAGCATGACGGTATCGCCTAGACCTTGACGGATAATTTTTGGTTGTTCTTCAGTACAATCTACTACAGTAGAAGCTACATTGTTACCCATACCTCCGTCAATGATAATATCTACCTGATCAGCAAAACGCTCATAAATTAAATCAGGGTCAGTCGCATAGGCGACAATTTCATCCTCATCATGCACAGATGTAGTAATGAGCGGGTTTCCCAATCGCTCCACTAGTTGCTGAGGAATGGCGTGTTCGCTTACTCGTACTCCAATGGTCTTTCTCTTGCTATCAATTTTCTTAGGAACGTATTTGCTAGAGGATAAGATAAAAGTGTAAGGTCCAGGGAGAGCCTTATTCATTAGTTTGAACATAGGTGTAGGGATATTCTTGGAGTACTCAGCTACCTGACTGATATTTTGGCAGAGAAAAGAAAACTGATTTTTTTGGGGATCAACTCCTTTAATGTGGCACAGCCGTTCAATTGCTTCGGGGTTAAGCAGGTCGCAGCCAAGTGCGTAGATGGTATCAGTGGGGTAGATTATGACACCTCCCCGCTTGAGTACTTCCTGTACTTTGGTGAGCTTTTTATTTTCAGGATAAATAGGGTGAATTTTCAGAAATGATGCTTTCATAAATGTAGGTGATCAGAAAAAAATGAATTTCAAGTGAAAACTTTTTTTACAGACTGTGATGTTACAAAAAAGTTAGTTTACACCACAAACGTAAGTACTAAATTCTCATCTTTACCGCGAAAAAACAATACATCATTTATGAAGAGGCAAAAACTGCTTGCACTATTTATTATCATAGGCTCGATGATGTTAGTATCATTTTCGTTTTATGCCTACCAGGTTGTTTATACTCCCAACGTGCTGGTTGATGCAACCGACCGAATCGTTTTGATACCATCTGACGCTACATTTGATGAGGTACGAGATCGATTGTACGAAGAAGGCTATGTAAATGATTTGCTTTCATTCAGCATGCTAGCCAAATTGATGAAGTATGATCAGTATATGAAACCAGGTCGCTACCAGTTACAAGCTAATATGTCGAATATTCAGGCCATTCGTTTACTGCGGTCGGGTCAGCAAGAACCAGTACATGTGACATTTAATAATGTACGCCTAAAGCCTGAACTAGCCGAACGCTTATGCGAAAATGTGGAAGCAGATGAGCATCAGTTGCTAGCACTGCTTAATGACGAGAACTTTGTGAAAAAATACGGTTTTACTACTGAGAATATTCTGACAATGTTCCTCCCCAATACATATGAATTCTATTGGACAACTTCAGCTGAGGAGCTATTTGAACGGTTTTATCAGGAATACAAAGGTTTTTGGGGTGAACGTCGGGTGGCTCAGGCCGATTCATTGAATATGAATCCCAAAGAGGTGATCATACTCGCTTCTATTGTGGAGTCAGAGACTAATAAGCCTGATGAAGCTCCTAAAGTGGCAGGGCTTTATTTAAATCGTTTACAGCGCAATATTGCCCTTCAGGCTGACCCAACCTTAGTGTATGCTACCGGTGATTTTACAATTAAAAGAGTGCTAAATAAGCATAAAGAAATAGATTCGCCCTATAACACTTACAAATACATTGGGCTACCTCCCGGACCGATTCGTGTGCCATCAATCAATGCCATTGATGCCGTGCTGAACTATGAAGATCATAATTATTTATATATGTGCGCCAAAGAGGATTTCTCGGGCTACCATAATTTTGCGACTAACCTTACTGCTCATCTGGCCAATGCCCGGCGTTATCAGCGGGCACTAAGCCAGGCAGGTATTTACAACTAGTCTTATGTACCAGCATACTACCCAAATTCGGGTTCGCTACGGAGAAACCGACCAGATGGGATACGTCTACTACGGTAACTATTCGTCTTACTACGAAGTAGCGCGAGTAGAGGCATTGCGCCACTTGGGAATGAGTTATCGGGAGCTGGAAGACGTTGGTATTATGATGCCAGTATTGGAGAATCACTCCTGCTACCATCAGCCGGTCTACTACGATGATCTGTTGAGTATAAAAGTTACTTTGGCTCAGATGCCTTCGGTAAAAATTACGTTTGACTATGAATTTAGAACCAGCGAAGATAAGCTGGTACATTCGGGGAAAACGGTGCTAGCTTTTATGAGAGCTGATACTAAACGACCATGCCGCCCCCCACAAGCAATGATGGACTTACTAAAGCCGTATTTTACCTAAAAATCTTCTGAATACTATATTGTATCTTTCGGATTGAACTGCTACATTTGCAGTCCATTTTGACCAAGAGGGTTGGCGGAGTGGTCGAACGCGGCGGTCTTGAAAACCGTTGTACCGCGAGGTACCGGGGGTTCGAATCCCTCACCCTCTGCTTTAACACCCGTTTCTACACATTAGAGCGGGTTTTTTCTTTTTTGGGGTAACATTGTGGGGCAACAAATATCAATATCGAGCTTATACCTTATTGAATTTCAACTTTCTAAGTTCTTATCTAGAATTCACTTTCTGGCCTTTCTTTCGTATCATTACATGGTATCCGTTTTTAATTTCTAAAAAAGGTTAGCCCAATAATCAATTGAGCCACATTGACAAAAAGAGTCTTTCAGAGAGAGACATCTGTACTAAGTTTATTACCCCTGCTATAGAACAGGCCGGATGGGATCGGCATACGCAGTTTTTAGAAGAAGTATCGTTTACCTCGGGAAGAATTTACGTAAAAGGCAAACTCACCGCTCGAGGAAAATCCAAACGAGCTGACTACATCCTTTACTACAAACCTAATATTCCTATTGCTATTGTTGAAGCTAAGGATAATAAGCACTCACTACGATCAGGTATGCAGCAGGCACTAGAGTATGCCGAAATGCTGGATATTCCCTGCGTGTTTAGTAGTAACGGAGATGGTTTTCTATTTCACAACCGAGCTTCTGCCGACGTGACAATTGAGCAAGAGCTTTCTTTAGATGATTTTCCTACCCCTGTCCAATTGTGGGAAGTGTACAAACAATACAAAGGAATTACGACGGAAGAACAAGAGCGTATTGCCCTTCAGGATTACTATCTGGATGGCACTGATCGGAGGCCTCGCTACTACCAACAGATTGCTGTCAACCGTACGGTAGAAGCGATTGCCAAGGGGCATAACCGGGTACTGCTCGTCATGGCTACTGGTACCGGTAAGACCTACACGGCTTTTCAAATCGTCTACCGTCTGTGGAAAGCCGGAGTGAAGAAACGCATCTTATTTTTAGCCGACCGCAATGCGCTTATTGACCAGACGCGACGCGGGGACTTCAAACACTTGCAAGATGTGATGACAGTAGTACAAAACCATACTGTAGACAAAAGCTACGAGGTATACTTAGCATTATATCAGGGGCTAACCGGTTCGGATGAAGCCCAAAATATTTACCGGCAGTTTAGTAAAGATTTTTTCGACCTGATCGTCGTGGACGAGTGCCATCGAGGTAGTGCTAAAGCGGATAGCGCGTGGCGAGAAGTTTTGTCTTACTTTACTTCGGCATCTCAGCTGGGGCTCACCGCGACTCCCAAAGAGACGACGGATGCCAGCAATAGCGAATACTTTGGTGATCCTATTTACACTTACTCTCTACGACAAGGTATTCAGGACGGGTTCTTAGCACCCTACCGCGTCGTTCGCGTAGGATTGAATGTTGATCTGGAAGGTTGGCGTCCTGAGCGAAATAAGCGCGATAAGGGCGGGGTTTTAGTAGAAGATCGGATTTACAATACGAAGGACTACGACCGTAAGCTAGTGATCGATGAACGAACGGATGTAGTTGCTAGAAAGGTCTCTGAGTTTCTCAAAGGGTATGACCGCCACGCTAAGACGATCATTTTCTGCCAGGATATAGACCATGCGGAGAGAATGCGCTCGGCGATTGTTCGCCACAATGCTGACCTAGCTGTTCAGAACTCCAAATACGTGATGCAGATCACCGGCGATAATCAGGAAGGAAAACGGGAACTGGATAACTTTATCAATCCTGAAGAAGCTTATCCGGTCATTGCGACGACCTCAGAATTGATGACGACGGGCATCGACGCCCAGACCTGCAAAGTCATCGTGTTGGATAGTAATATCAACTCCATGACCAAATTCAAGCAGATCATAGGGCGAGGTACCCGGATCAATGAGGAATACGGTAAGATGTACTTTACTATTCTGGATTTTCGTAATGTGACGAAGCTGTTTGCCGACCCTAATTTTGACGGTGATCCGATTCGGGTGAAACCACTTGATGAAGAAACGGATTTAGGTACGCTGATTGATGAAGAAGAAAATGATGAGCAACCCCTGGTAGACGAAGAAACCGAAGAAGAAATTATCATAGAACCTCCTACAATTCGCTACCCAACGTTGCCCGGTACTTCGGGTGTACAAGAGCCGCGAGAAAAGGTTATTGTAAATGGAGTGGACGTTACTATTCTGGTTTCAAGGGAGATCCACTTTGATAAAGATGGTAAACCCATTACTACTAATCTGACCGACTATACCAGAGAACTAATTACCGGCCAATACGCTACGCTGGATGATTTTATTAACCGTTGGAATCAGGCCGATCAGAAGCAGGCGATTATTGACGAACTGGAAAAGGAAGGAGTGTTGGTAGATGCTCTGCGCGAATCGGTTAACAATGAAGTAGATTTGTTTGATCTGATTTGCCACGTAGCTTATGATCAACCCCCGTTAAGTCGTAAAGAGCGGGCTATTAATGTCAAGAAACGAGATTACTTCACTAAGTACGGTGAGCAGGCACGACGGGTATTAGAAGCTCTATTAGATAAATACGCTGACGAAGGTATTACCGACATAGAATCAATGGAGGTACTGAAAGTAAAGCCGATTGCCGATCATGGCACTTTGTTAGAAATTGTTAATTATTTTGGTGGTAAAAAGGAATACAAAGCAGCAGTTAAAGAATTAGAAAACGAATTATATCAAACCGGGTCTCGAAAGACTGGAGCCTAAAAACTACTTAACTATGAAGATCTGGCGAATTAATCTTAAATCCGCTGCCAAAGCGGGGGTGAACCCTCGTGAATTTTGCCTTAACAATGGTATTGTTGGAGTGGGATGGCCTATAGAAACTGCCGAATCTGAAATTGACTGGCAAACATACGAGGAACAAGCCAAACTTACCTATCCTAACAGTCAAGGTTTTCAGCGGGCACTGAAAGCATTTTATCATAAAATGCAGATTGATGATTTAGTCTGGACACGGGATACCAAAGGAGAATACTATATAGGAAGAATTACTAGTGACTGGAGATACGATACGTCAAACGAATGTAGAAATGCGGATATTCACAATATCCGCTCGTGTGAATGGCACAAAGTAGGAACAGTGGAGAAAGTTCCGGGTAAAGTGGTAAGTAGTTTCATTCCAAGGGCAACAGTTCAGGCCGTCTCAAACACTACAGTTCTAAATTACTCAAAGATTCAATACAATAAACTATCAGAAACACCTTATTACGCAGCAGAAAGTCAAAAAGTGCAAGATGTTTTTTCATTAATATCTGATGACGATTGTGAAGACTTAGTTGCTTTGTACTTACAATACAAACGAAACTATATGGTAGTACCTAGCACCTGCAAAAAGAGTACTGCTAATTATGAGTACGTGTTGGTACATAAAGAAACTGGTAAGTCAGCAGTTGCTCAGGTTAAAAAGGGAAATACATCACTATATGCCTCGGATTTTAACGATGTGGATGCTAAAGTTTACCTTTTTACCACTGAAGGCAAATATGAAGGGAATTTTCAGGATAGTATTCATATACTCACTAAAGATGAGATAGAAGCTTTTGTATACGAACACCTTCCCATACTGCCTGAAAAAATTAGGGTGTGGGCTGAAATGACTCAGCAAGTATTCTTGGCCTAACTTCCTTTTTTGTATTTTGCCGATTCAATCTTTTTAGCAAAGCAACAAACCCTATCTATGAGCAACCTTTCGGGAATTGTGAAAAGCATTCGAGATATTATGCGGGAAGATCGCGGTGTTAGCGGCGATGGGCAGCGTATTGAGCAACTGGCCTGGATGCTGTTTCTCAAAATTATGGACGATAAGGATCAGGAACTGGAGGTGATGGACGATGACTATGTATCGCCCATTCCGGAGAAATTTCAGTGGCGCAACTGGGCGGCGAATGATGAAGGTATGACCGGCGAGGAATTGCAGAACTTTATCGACGCCCCCGACGGACTGTTTGATACGCTGAAGAATCTACCGGCGGATAATCCTCGCTCGTATATGGTGCGGGAAGTGTTTGAGGGCAACAATAACTACATGAAAAGCGGGATCAACCTGCGCAAAGTGGTCAATAAGCTGAACGAGATTGATTTTAACGTAGCAACCGAACGGCATATGTTCGGGGACATTTACGAGTCTATTCTGAAGGAACTGCAAAGTGCCGGAGCCTACGGCGAGTTTTATACGCCGCGTGCCGTGACGCAGCTTATGACGGATATGATCAATCCTAAGCTGGGCGAGAAAGTACTTGATCCGGCCTGTGGTACCGGTGGTTTTCTAGCGGGAGTGGTAGAACATCTGAAGGATCAGGCTAATAGTGTAGAAGAGCGCAATAGCATTCAGGACAACGTACGCGGTTGGGAGTGGAAACCTCTGCCGTACGTATTGGCGACGACCAACCTGATATTGCACGACGTAGAGCTGCCTAACATTACCTACCGCGACGCCCTGGATAAACCACTGACTGAGTACCGCCGCAGCGAACGCGTCGACGTGATTCTGGCCAATCCACCCTTCGGCGGAACGGTGGCCAACAACAACGAAAACAACTTTCCGCAGAACTACCGCACCAAAGAAAGTGCCGACCTCTTTTTGGTGCTGATGATGCATATGCTCAAGGAGCACGGGCGCGCCGCGATTGTGTTACCTGATGGTTCGCTGACCGGCGAGGGGGTGAAGCAGCGCATTCGCGAAAAGTGGCTGACAGATTGTAATCTGCATACCATTATCCGCTTACCCAACTCGGTGTTTTCCCCCTACGCGACGGTGGCGACGAACCTGCTATTCTTTGAGAAAGCCCCTTCAGTAGACCCGGCGGCGGCAACCGCGGTGGTTTCTCGTCAACCGAACGGAAAGTCTACGAATGGACAAACCGACCTATTTGGAACTCAGGGAGCAACGCCTAATAACCAAAGCTTTGCGACGCAAACCATCTGGTACTACGAGCATACCCTGCCCGAAGGCCAAAAAAGCTACAGTAAAACCAAACCTATCCGCCGGGAAGAATTTAAGCCGATTGAAGATTGGTGGAATAACCGTCAGGAAAGCGAACGAGCCTGGAAGGTAGATATCCAGACGATTGTAGATCGTGGCTATGACTTGGATATCAAGAATCCATATCGAGAAGAGGAAGAAGAATTTGTGAGTAGTACTGAGCTGATTCAAAAGCTAGCCGTTTCCTTCGACCGCAGTAAAGAATTATTAGATGCACTTAGAGAAGAAATTTAATGGATTGGCCAACTAGACCTTTAAAAGAACTTTGTAGAATAGAGAAAGGAGCTATCGGAATTACCAAGGCGAAACCGGGACCATATCCTTTGGTGACTTTAGCCGAAGAACGAAAAGAACATAATGATTACCAATTTGATACAAAGGCGGTAATTATTCCTCTAGTTTCCTCTACAGGGCATGGGCATGCGAGCATAAAGCGAATCCATTACCAGGAAGGCAAGTTCACTGTCGGAACTATTCTTTGTGCGGTGGTCCCAAATAATGAATCTGAATTACACCCCTTATTCCTCTATCATTATTTGGATGTATTCAAAGAGCAGCTATTAGTACCTCTCATGAGAGGAATGGCGAATGTTACGTTACCCATGAGAAGTTTGGGTGACTTGGAGATTCCTGTTCCGCCCATAGATGATCAATTAGTATGGATTGAGAAATTTAAGTCAGTTAATCATAAAGAGACAAAGCTTTTAAACGAACTAAGCCATCAACAAACCCTACTAAAGCAACTGCGCCAAGCCATATTGCAGGAAGCCGTACAAGGTAAACTTACCGAACAGTGGCGGTCAGCCCATCCCGAGGTAGAACCAGCATCGGCACTGCTGGAACGAATCCAAGCCGAAAAAGCCCAGCTGGTGAAAGAAAAGAAGATCAAAAAATCCAGACCCCTTTCTCCAATCACTCCCGACGAAATCCCCTTTGACCTTCCCGAAGGTTGGGTTTGGTGTAGGCTGGGCGCAGCAGCATTTAATGTAGAATATGGTACTTCCCAGAAAGCAAGTCTAGATAGTAAAGGAGTGCCAGTCTTGCGAATGGGTAATTTATTGAATGGTAACATCGTATACGATAATCTCAAATATGTTCAGAGCACAATAAAAGATCTACCGAGACTCTATCTCAATAAAGGAGACTTGTTGTTTAATAGAACTAATAGCTATGAACTAGTAGGAAAATCGGGTGTATTTACCCTAGATAAATCTCTTACTTTTGCTTCCTATTTGATAAGAGTAACGTTCGAGGGCAAGATAGTTTCTGAATACGTAAATGCGTGGATCAATTCTTTAGTATGCAGAGAGACTCAGTTAGAACCTGGGATTATTCAGCAAAACGGTCAGGCTAACTTCAATGGAACAAAATTGAAAAATATTTTACTTCCTCTTCCCTCGCTTTCAGAACAAAAAGCTATCGTAGAAAAAGTAGAAAGCTTATTAGCGAAAGTCAGTCAGTTGGAAGCGGAAGTGCAGCAGAATCGGCAGTACGCAGAGCAGTTGCTGCAATCGGTGCTTCGGGAGGTGATGAATCCGGCAGCTAAAGAAACCACTGCTTAATGCCCATTTCTACGGTTTATACACAGTATTTCATTGAAGAGCTTGATACCGATGGGCACGCCCCCATGAAGTTCTACTGCGATGATGGCCGAGTGTACTACTGCAAGTACCGATTAAATCTCAAAAAAGAGATTGAATTAGACTTTCTCACTTACGAAGTAGTTGCCCACGAACTGCTTCAGTACCTCAATATTCCCACTCCACCAATTGCCTTCGTAAATGTAACGGAAGGTTCTTTTGATCACAATGAACTACGGCGTAATAAATCGCACTGCGCGCCTGGTATCGTCTGTTTTGGCTCGCAGGAAGTAGTGTCTCGTATCCTTTCACCCATTGAGAAAATTAGCAATAAATATGATTTCAATCAGTTGGCTAATCCCGCAGATTTACTCCGAATCGCTCTGTTTGATCAGTGGGTAGGAAACGCTGACCGGGGCAAACCTATTGATGAAGGATATAACTTTAATCTACTAATGGCTGATCTGGATAAAAAGCAACAATACGTAGCTTTTGACCATGCTTTTATCTTTGGAGGAGAGAACCAGCTACGTATATTCAACCCCCAATCTGTTGGCTTTCAAAAAGATAGCTTGCTAGGTTGTGAATATTTTTGGTCAGTTTTGCGTTATATACCTACCGAAAATTGTTTGAACGCGATTGAGCAATTTTTCGTACTTTTACAAACCGATGAATGGCACACGATCATATCCAATACTATCGCCGAATGCGCGACGACCTGGCCGCTTCCCCCGAATATGGAAGAGCGGATCATTAATTTTTTAAGCAGTCGCGCGGCGAACCGTCCTGACCGCCTGGATATGCTACAAGAGACCATTCAAAACCATTTATTGCAACACCGATCATGAAAGCCTACTTAGCACCAATATACTGTCAGACAAATTCCCTCAGTCAAGAAAAGCTGACGCTGGGTTTAATCCTTTTTGCGGTAGAATCTGCTATGGATTCAGCGGAAGGCCACCCACCCGTAATCTTTTTCAAACTGTCTGAGAAGAAGGCGCAAATTGCTGAGAAGTTGACGGACGTATCCAAAAACTTCTTTACCACTACCGAGAAATACATTCAGAACGTAATTGAGGACTTAGAGAATCAGCCACCACTATTTAGCAAGCTATCTAAGAAGGCATCACTAACAAATGAAAAAGCATATAAGTACCTTCAAAAGTATGCCCATGGCTTAGTGGAATTTGGTGAACTGAAGCCATTTAGTGGTCAGATAAACGAAAAAGTGTTTGAGAAGCTCTTTGCTGATTTTACGGGAGATGAATCGGGGCTTATTCCCAAAAAACTGAAGAAAGAAAGCTTTTCGACCGTTTTGAAATCACACTTGAATACTCCTAAACTTCAGGAAAAAGCAGACATAGATTATAAGTTTACCCCAGATAAACTTCCCGGAATCTTGAAGCCTACCAAAGCCGAACTCATTACAGTAAATGGTCAGGTACAATCGCTTCATGGCTTAAACCTTGAGCATAAGAATGAGACGATTTCCAATCATCTCAATGAGCTAGAAGTATATTACTACGCTCTAAAGGACTATGTAGTAGGTAAGTCTCAATTAGAAAAGCTTACCATAGCTTTTAATCCCCCAAAAACTCAGAGTGAACAAGAAAAACTATTCAATACTGCTCTTAAGCAGAAGGACTCACTGTTTGAGTTTTTACCCGTAGATGAGGTAGATGACTTCACTCAGTCAGTTTCTACTGAAGATTACCGAAAGTTCACCGAGGTTTTTGGGGAATAAACTATTTTAAGGGAAACAGAGAGTAATTAGCCCGCCCCAAGTAAATAGGCAGGTAGTTATTTTCAGTTTCCCAACCCATCTTCGTTTTTCTTAGCACTACTGTCCTTACTACTATCGTTAGCTGTTTTACTACTATCGCAGGAGTATTCTTTTAAGCTTTTTAGCCGTAACTTATCCAACAAAGCAATAATATTTGCTACACTACTTGTATTAGAAGCACGAATACTCTCTCGCACAGAGACCGCTAGGCCAAGTATTGCAGTTACTTCCCCCACCCCAAAAGATTGGGCTTTAAAGGCGAGTGTATCGTCTGGATCAATAACCAGAGTGGCAGAATCTAATAGATCAACTAATCTCTCTAGTTCATCTATACTTTTTACATAAGGTTTTATTTGGCTATTTACATTTCGTTCGCCTCTGTAGTACTCATCTATTTGACTTACTAGCTTAGCTTTGTTCTTTACTGACACTCTCAAAACTAATTGGTCGATAATCTGATCTTGAGCATTTTTAAGTCCTAGATAAGCCGATATAAAATTAATATCAGAGTTTTTTGCTGCTTGGCAGTAACGGATGGTCATGATACTATCTACGGCTCCCCGTATGTAAGCAAGCTTACCGGCTAATCCATAACCGGAGTTCTTCTGAGCAAAAGCATTGTTCTGTCCGAAAAGAACACTTACTAAAACGATTATTATACATCTACTTATATGATAAATCATGTTATTATTAGGTTTCGATTATTAGACAATGTTTGTTGTGGATTGGGTATAGTCAAAATGGGTTCTCAATTTCAACTGCTAATCTTCTGAAAGTAACTTTCGGATCAAGCGATAATTTAGCTTTTATTCCTGAGTCTTCGTTTTTATCACTAAATAAAGCCACCTCTTTCCCATTAAAATAGGTGGCGTACAATTCGTAGTGTTTTAACTTATCAGACATAGTAACAAAGTGAGTCCCATAGGTCAATAAGCCTTCATTTTTGTTATCTGATTCAAAATTTAACATCCGGGACTCAGTAATATTTTCTAACCATTGATATTCAGCTTCTACGATAGCCGTCCTTCCACAGTCGTGACATTGATTGGCTGAATTGAAGCGTAACTTAGTATTCCGGTCATGGTATTGAGGGGGGTGTACCCAAGAGTGGGAACCATTAACAGAAATGCGATGATTTCCTGTAAACCTCTGAGTTACTGGATCAGCTATAGTTACTTCAGTAGTGTATGTATTCCATCTTCCATATTTTCCAGTCGGCCCCATACCTCTAGTAAACGACTGCCATGCTCTCTGTTCAGACCATTTCTGCCCTTCATAAAATTCACGTAATTGATATCTGATAGGAAATTTTGGTAACAGTAGAACGTCGCTAGAATATTCATAGAAAGACTCTTCAGTATTATCATCAAAACATTGGATTACAATGCTCGTTCGGCCAATTTCACTCTCTGTGAATCTGTGATTCAATATCTTCACGGGAACTGAAAAACGGAGGATATTAGCTGCTTCTCCACCGAACACATTGTTCGCATCAACTTCTACACTATCAATGAGGATTTTATAAGTTCTACCTGGTTGAAACGCATTTCCCAATAATCGGAAGGAGTAGCTCCCTTCGTTTTGAAATTGAATACCGTACCCATCAATTCTCCTGATTAAATAAAGATCCTTTTTTAACGGAAGTTGATTGATGATGTTTTGAACATCCAAGTACGCAAAGTCCTGGATTTCCAAAACCCCTCCCTGTACGTTATCAACTAAATCATTCAACACCGAAGCTGCGTCATCTAACTCTTTTGACACGAATTCCCGGTTTCTAGCTGTTTCCTGCTGAAGCTGGTATGCTAAAGATTGGGCTAATAGGTCTAAGGTTCTAAGATTCTTTTCTAGTAAATAGTCAGCTTGTGTGCCTAAACGATCTAAGGAGAAACCAATTTTGTCCACGCTCTCAGTAATTTTACCCCCAACAATCGCAGCAGATACTACTTGTCCGACGTCCGCATTAACGCCATTATTGGGGGCACATCCACTTTGCTGGATGAGTAAAAATACATAAAGGTAGCATCCAAGATAGGCACTAATTGAAACCAAAGTACCAACAACATTTTTTGACTTTTTCATGATAATAAGAATTAAGTGATTAAATGAATTGATGATATCTGAGCATAGCTAGCCCACTCAGATAGTATATGACTACTGACAATAGTTTAAAGTAAAGTGTACTCGTTATGGAAAACCTAGTCTACCAACCCATGCTCAAATGCATATCGTACTAAACCCACCGTATTTTTGACATTCAGCTTGCTCAGTAAATTTTTGCGATGGGTGTCAACGGTGTGAGTACTAATGAATAGCTTCTCAGCAATTTCTTGAGTGGTATATTCCTGCACTAACAATTTTAGAATATCCTTCTCCCGAGCGGTAATTTCTGGTAGCTCTTTTTCCTGTTTCTGAGCAATACTTTCCATCATCTTAGCCATTACCTCTTTTCCGTAATATGTTCTACCCTGATCCAACGAATGTATGGCATTGAGTAACTCATCTCTTCCAGTGTTTTTTAGAATAAATCCATCCGCTCCAACCTCCAGCATTTGCCTAATAAATTCAGGTTTGTTGTACATAGTCAAAATGAGAACTTTGATATCAGGATGATGAACCTTTACATATTTGGTTACCTGAATGCCATCCATTATCGGCATATTGATATCGATAATTATTTGGTCAGGTTCATTCTGATTCAAAAGATCTAATAGATTCTTGCCATTGAGTGCTTCACCTATCACTTTTACTGATGAGTCCATTGCCAATAGTCCCACTAAGCCATCTACAACCATCTGGTGGTCATCAGCGATCATAATCTTTATCGGTTTATCAGTGCTCATACCGGTATTTCAATTATGTTAGTAGTACCATGACCTAGTACTGAGTCTGTATTCCAGCTACCTTCTAACGCGGCTACTCTGGACTGAATATTCTTTAGCCCCATACCTTTATAGGTGTCATCTGCTCGGAAACCAATACCATTATCCTCTACCATCAACGTGAGAGTGCCATTATGACGGGTTAACTGAATTACTATCTTGGAGGCTCTAGAATGTTTCAATACGTTGCTTACGAACTCCTGCACAATTCGATAGAGTTGTAACTCGATTTGGTTGTTCAGTCTATCATCTAGTTGATGGATAAAAATATTCATGGTGACCTGACCGGAACTTTCTACAGTATCTTTAAGATCGTTTAGAGCCGCAACCAACCCAAATTTTGTAAGAACACCGGACAACATATTATGTGAAATCTCCCGTACTTCCGTCACGGCATCGTCTAATAGCTCGTTTGCTTTCTGATAAGCCGGAGAATCTTTAACTTGTTCTTGAACTGCACCGAAGTTAAGCTTAATGGCTGAAATCATACTACCTAGACGATCATGTAGGTCTTCAGCTATACGCTTTCGCTCAATTTCCTGTCCCTCAATCATTGAGTTGATAGATTTTATCTCCTGTTCGTTAAGTAATTGATCTATTCTCTTTTGATTGAGTTCCTCATTTTTGGCATTTATTAACTTAAGTGATTTCTGTCTTTGGAATAGGTAGGCCGCTGTAACTAATGCAAGAAGGGTAAATAGAATTAAGACAATAAGAAGCGCATTTCGTCTTTTTGTCATCTCTTCAATGACTCTAAAAAAATCTTTTACTATATGAAGATTGTCATCACTATTCGTGTAACTTAAATATTCTCTCTGATCTTCTAATCTAGTCATGTGTATTGAATCACTGATTATGGTTAGGGTATCAAGGTGTTGATAAGCGATGTCATACTGATCTACATTGAAATTAACAATAGCTAAATGGCGATGCAGTTTTTGTATAAGGTCATGGTATTTCAGCTCCGTTGAGAGGGATAAACTTTTATTAGCATACAGTACTGACTGTGAATAATCTTCTTGTAAATGACAAATGTTGCTGTATCTAAATAGAACCTCCGCTAACCCATGTAATTCTTTAAAATGACTGTAAGATTTTACCTTAATATACTCTCGTAAGCTCTCTAGGTAATAAGACTGAGCAGAGTCATATTGATCTAGTTTTTCATGGTACAACCCCATATTGCTTAGGTACTGTGCAAATAGTATAGGGGTAGAACTAGATTCAATTAATCTGTAAGCTTCAGCAAAATGAGATTTACTCTCGTCAAACGAGGCCATTTGCAAATAGCATAAACCTATTTTCAATCTTAATAATGCCAATTCGTGCCTGTCAGTTAAAATCTCAATGGCATATAGATAGTACCCTAAAGCCCTTTCATAATCTCGATCTATCAAATATATTTCATCTGTAGATATGTTGAACCAGAGAATATCTAATTCTGATTTGTTTGACAAATCATTTCTAATCAAAAAAGCGTAGAAATATGAATCCATCGCTATTTGAAAATGACCATTGTTAAGATAAGCAAAACCCAAGCTCTCATGTGTAGTAGCCATCATAATACTATCTCCTAGCCTAGAAGATATATCTAAAACCTGACGATGCAACGAAATAGCAGATTTATACTCACCGATTTTGTTATAGAGGTTACCGAGAATTTGTTTGTAATGCAACATCAAATGTCTATCGTATTTTTTAGTACTAACTCGCAGTTCTTGTTTGTAATATGCTATTGTGTCTTCAATGTTTTGGTAGTCTACTACATAGAGACTATCTAAATGAATTCTTATGCTATCAACATTTACTATTGGCTGAGCTTTTATAGTGCAGTAATCTACTAACACGATTAAGTAAATAATAAGTAGAATTCTACAGAACAATATCACTTTCATTAGAGTAGCTTATAACCAGATGCATAGCTAATACAATCTGTCAGAAATAGTTGATTACGGATATTAAGATCATACCTAATATTCAAGATAAATCATCATTAAATGGAAGTGATTTAAACTTTTAAGAAAAGTTATGCGCTAAGGTTCTGATTTTCAATTCATTAAAATAAATAATTTGCTCAGATTTTTAGTGCAAATTATATTGTGCTTTGTATCACTTAAACTTACTGAGTGTGAAGCTATTCTTATGAATCTAATACCAAAAGTTTAAATCACTTCATGGACTAGTTTGGTTAATACAAATTTTTACAAAAAAATTAAGATACACAACGCTACAAATAGCCATTTTGGCTATCCCTAAATTTGGGGATATTTCCTCGGGAAGTCTAAAATTAGCAGACCTCAAAATGCTAATTCTATCTCACTCAAATGAGATAAAAGTTGGAGGTATGTTATTAGCGTATACGGCCGTTAAGTGCATACTGATAGTTTATTGTTAAGATACATATAACGCTATATGAAACTGATAGTATAATTAGTTATATTTACCTTATGACTAAAAACAACTAATTATGCACTATGGATATATCCGTGTAAGCACCTCGGAACAGACGGTAGAATCGCAGAAGAACCTGATTTCCCGCTACTGCGTAGATCATAAGATTGGCATTGACGAATGGATTGCTTTGGAAATGTCTTCGCGCAAAGACCTACGGCAGCGTAAGATTCAACCCCTACTGGATAGGCTCACCCCGGATGATACGGTGATTGTATCCGAACTCTCCCGGCTAGGCCGCTCTATCAAAGAAGTGCTCTTCATCATTGAACAGATGGTAGAGCAAAAGCGAGCCCGTCTTATCTTGATCAAGCAGAATATCGTTCTTGACCCCCATAACCGTAAGGATGTTACCAACAAAGTACTAATCACCATCTTTTCTATGATGGCTGAGCTGGAGCGCGACTTTATCTCCGAACGAACCAAAGAAGGCTTAAAAGCCCGCAAAGCTAAGGGGATTACACTTGGTAAGCCTAAAGGTACCATTCAAGCTTCAATGTACGATCAAGACCGCGATAAGATTATGCACCTGCACCAAATGGGGGTACCCTTGCAAACTATTATCAAAACCCATCTAGGCTACGGCAAGTATCTCTCGCTAAAAAACTATATTGAGAAGCGGAAGACTACCGTAGCCTTGAGTTAGCCCAATGTTACATTGCTGATTGGTCTAGCGCATAGGACTGCCGAGCCGCTTCCAGTATGGCCTGTTGCTCATCATTGAATTCCAGATGAGTTGTCGTGTGCCAGAAGCTTTGTTCAATACGCTCCAAAGCATCTTCCAGCATATCAATCAGTAGCGAAGAAGTCTGCCCTGCTAACCAGTCCTCATACTCTACTTCTTGTTCTTCCGCCCGTAAGATGATCTCTTCGTTTACGTCTTCCCATCGCTCCAGCCAATCAGCCAATTGCTCTTGGTTAAGCGGGGTGCTTTCGGTGGCTTCAGTAAATTGGTTGAGAAGTTTCTGGAAACGTCGCAGTAGGGCTTGATTCATTTGTTGTTCCTCTTTGGCCTGCTGCAACAGTTGTTGCTGCTCAGCCTTTGACTTCCGCTTAAGACGAGTTTCTTCCAAAGCGAGTTTGCGTTCTTCTTGAGCTAATCGCTGCGCTTCCAACTCTTGTCGTCGGCCTTGCTGCCGGAGTTGCTCCATTTCCCGTTCGTGCTCCAGTTGAAGCCGGAGTTTTTCCACCTCGGCATTCACCGGCGAGGCTGCGGCAGCGGGGGGCGGCGGGGTCTCAAAACCCTTATCCGCTGTCTCAAACGAGGATTGAGACACTTTTGAGACATTCTCATAACCAGTCTGAGACACTGTCTCAATCTCATCGTCTTCTGTCTCAAAATTATCATAGTCATCACTTTCTGACTCATTATCTTCGATATCATAGTTCTGAGCATTTAAATATAGCCTTCTATCATATTGCACTTCTGTCTCATCAGTCTCATTATCCGTATCAAAATCTGAAATAATCCGATACACGCTAGCCCTGCTGATATTAGTTTCAGCTACTATTTCGGAAACGCTCCGCCCCTCTTGATAAAGTTCGGTAACCCAAAGTTTCTTTTCATCAGATAACATTGAATGTAAGAATTTAAGTGGTACAAATTGAGATTCTCATTATCGAGAATCTCGTTCTAAGTGAATTTAAAAGTGGTGCTTTTTAAGCTGTGGTTAGTTCTACTAATCTAGATTATCCAGGTATTCTTTAAGCTTATGAAGTCTATCCAAGTACGGAAGGCAAATTTCTAAACCTCTGTATTGTTCTATTAATGCGAGGTGATTATCTATGAACTGTTTTGGGGTTAAAATAATCAGGTGACTTTCCAGCCTTATTGGTGAGTTAGGTATCAAACAGCTCTTAAAAAATGATTTTAAACTTCTGATTATTTGACCCTGATTTACCCCTTTGTTTAAGATAGAAATGCTATGTTCTTCTTCATGAATGGCCGCTTCACTGTTTTTTTCTATTGGCACTTCCTCTTTTTTCCAGACGTTATCTTCATTTTCAACATGTGAAATATAAGTTTTTATTCTCCTTCTATCAGGATAATTATGCTGTAAGGCTTGATTATTTCTACTAAGTGATATCGGTGTTAGTTGACCATACTGTAATCCTTTGGCTATTGTTTTATAAGCATTCTTGTGGTCACGAACATTTCTCTTATTGTCAATTGCATTTCGTAATGCTAATTCAGCTTCTTCATAATCAACCTCCCCACCGGCTACATATCCACCCAGTAATCTAGATGCATTTAGTAGTACACTGTGTTTTTCACCGTCTTGAGCTTCTTCTATCATTTTCAGTGCGGTTGAGATAGGATTGTAAGTCTCATAGTTCTGATATTTCTCACTTCTACTATTATATTTTCTACTTATCCTTCGTTGAGGTACATGATACTTACGCAAAGGTATAGCGTCTAAATTCCAATATGCTTCAGTGTCATATGAATAATAACGTAAACGGCTTACGTCCGAACAGGCTTTATCTATGAATATTCCGTAACATTCAAATGATTTGTGCAGATAATTAAAGTGTTGTTTGTGCTTGTCAGGATGTGCGATTCGTATTAGCATCCAATATCCTTTACCAGAAACTGAAATTCCACAATAAGCTACTTCTGGAAGCTTTTTAAATTCTTCTTTTAGGTTATCGAAGTTGGATAGATGCTTGTTTTCAGCAAAATCTATATCCACAGCTATAAAACCACTGTGCCGAACTAATGAAGATGCTTTTCGCTGAGAAAAGACGCCACTAGGCGTAATACATGGTAGTATTTTTTTTGCCTCTTTGCGTTTCTGGTCGCCCTCTACATTTCGTATTTTGTCTACTTGAGTTTTAAACTCACTTGTAGTTAACCACTCAGCTAGAGTTATTTGATCTGCTGGATTATTGCAGAAGCAGTTCTCGAAGAGGCTGACCGAAACATCAAAAATATTGTTCATCGCATCAGTATAATTATGTAAGAATACTTATTAGTAATTGACAAAATTGACATATATCATTAAAGTCAATTTTGTCAACTGAATATTCAGGTACTAGCTTAAAAAAAGCTGAGGGTTGATATGATATTCAAAGCTAGGATTGCGTCCACTTGAGGCAGTCCGTTCGGGTTCGTATTCGTACAACCAGTTTAACTCACAAAGTTTGTCTAGTGCTGCCTGAATAGTATTTTTGTCCTGCTGTAGCATGCTGTAATTTTTTCGTACCACATCCCGTAGCTTAAAGGGATTGGGTAGGTCTTGTTTTAAAATTTTTCGGCTTAATACGGTGGTGGCTTGTTGACCTTGCCCGAGACCCTCATAAATCCTCGTAGCGTGACTTTCTAGATATTCACACCATTCTTTCGCCATATAAAAGGCACTTGGACTTACTGGCCCAGAAGCCTCACTTTCGGCAATATCTATGATATGAAAAATTAGAGCAAGACTAGGCAAAAGGCTTCGGTATTTGCCGAAATGTTCTTGTTGGATAGGACTCAAATCTGGACTCTCAAGTTTAATCTCTAACGCTTCAGCCCAATCAAGATAGCTCGATTGAATATTTTTATCAAACCTGAAGTATGGCGTACTTTCGTACTGATCAGTTACCGCCCCTAATCTTCCATAGTCAGCTTCAGCAATTTTTTGATAAAGCTTAAAAGCATCTTCTTTTGCCTGTTTATTTACCTCTTTGTCCATTCTTCCCGTCCTGCGAAAATAATCCGGATAGATTAGTAATTGAAGCCTTTGAATTAATCCATCGTTGTTTCCTTTGATTGCACTAAAAAATAACTTGGCTAGTTTATCAGGTTGAATTGTTCCAAAAAGAGATAAACAGAAACTTTTCACAAATAGAGAACCACCGCTGACCCGATCTCTTCTGTAATCGCTATTACCATTCCAACCAGTCAGGTAGGCGGCTCTATCTTCTTCGCGCCCTGACTTGTCAAAGCTACGTAATAGGCCATCCAACTCATCACGAATAACAATGAAGCCCTGAGGGTTTTCCTTAGCTATCATGATGATCTTCTCCATCGTTGAATCCATTATAATAAACCTTTTTTCAGTAGGCTCTTCTGGTTCTTCTTCATGTAGCTGTTCTAATTTACATCGATATGCAATTTTATTAATCTTACCTTTTTTAAGCTCAGTGTCTACCTTCTTACAACTGTCTTCGTAGATTGTTTTTTCTATTGAATAGTCCTGTTGTTTTTTTTTGTAGCTTTCCCTTTCTATGGTTTCAAGCCGTACAAGTGGATTTAAAGCAACTTTCATTGCTGGGCTTTTTAACCTAGATGGTGCGGCGACAATGCCTCCGTAGAGGTTTGGTATGATCGAGAAGTTATCGCGTTGCTTCGGGCGTATCTCACAGCGAGTACCAATTAATGATCCAATAGCAACTATGGCTGGAACTGCAATAAAGTCTAGTGGTACTTCCATCCGTTTTGCCTCGTCTGAAACCCATTCTCGTAGAGGTATTGGAATCATCTCTAAAGTCATAGGTAGAACCTCAGGTAGAGAATTGACTTTTAGTTCTGGTCTGTTATTACGAAAATGTTCTTCAACTTCTTCTGGAATAGAAGGACTGTGGTTATTTAGACTAGTCCCATTAGGAATAAATCCAAAGGTTTTTTGTAAATTGTCAAACATAAAATGATCTTATTTTAGAATGTAACCGCGAATAAGCTTTGCCCAGCTTATTCGCTTTTTTATGCATGCTAGTGTCGTGAACTCTTCTGTTTTTTCAGAATGCTGTATTTGAAAAACGAGATATTAATTATACTGATCCATTCGGAGTATTATCATTAAGATACCGCTCAATAGAAGCTTTTTCAATCAGCGTCTTTCGTCCAGATTTAGCATAACTAAGATTTCCTTCCCGCATGAGTTTGTGAACATGCCCCTTACTGCACTGAAGTTTTTTCTGTGCTTGAGAAATTGTGCAGTGTGTGTTTTCGTCAGAGTCGTATAATTTTTCACTAAGAACCCCTTGGTAATCTTCCAATGCGTTGAATATGCAATCGTAAATCATTGCCTTTAATTCTGACTCATCCATACGTGTTATAATTTCTCTTTGCATCTGAGTAAATTGTGTTGATTATCACAAATCACAGAAGAAAAATCCTACATTCCATTACAAATAGCGACATGTCATAAAGTCGCTATGAAAAGGGGGAATAATGCATTTAGAGGTGAGTAAGGGATATGTTTTCGCAGCGAAATTGTAGGAGACTGTAGTAAAATGTAGGGGTCTCCTGCGAAATAAGAATATGTATAATCACGATTTCATATGTTCTGAAAAATATTTCAACGCCTTTCTCATGATCTCATCTGATCTTTTTGAGTCAGTATGATTTCTAGTTGGCTCGGGATCGTTAATATATTGCTGAAAAAGCAGCATTCTTTTTCCTTTCTTAAGATTTTGATTAAATAATCCTCGCTCAACAGCAGCTAGTACAAACCCCCGAATTGTACCTTTATCCGCAATACATCTTCCTTTTTCATCTTGTAAATTAAAATGTCTAATAGCTTGATCTACGAGAGTCTTATTCTCACCGCTAATAAAGAGTTGCTCGATAATTTCCAACTTATTTTCTGAATTTTCTTCTTTAAAACTTCCCAGACCTCTATTTTTTAAGAAATTTAATGGCGTCCAAGTATTATCTTCATTTTCAGGCGAGTAAATATCTAAATTAACATCATGTGCTTTCGCAAGTGTTTTTATAAACCATTGCAGGGGTTGTAATGACTCATGAATAATGACTGCGGTACCGGCTGGATAATGCCTAGTTTCATCATTAGTTAAGTGAATAGATATTTCTGCTTTAGAGTCGTGGTCTATACTTCTAAAAGTATCATTTAAAAATGACTGAATGAGACCTAAGAAAGCAGGGGCGATTTCAGGGTTTTTACCTAGTTGATTTGCTAAATCCTCCTTTAGCTCTTCTGACTTTACTGAGACACTATTCTGAAGCTCCGCGTCTTTATTCATAATTGGAAAAGCAGTGCCTGACGTGGTGATTCTGCTAACTCTATAATTATAGTAAATCCAGTAGCAATCCTTCAGCTCTTTGAATATTGTTAAATTCATTGTTTCTAAAATATAGTCACGTTAGCCTACTAAAGCCTTCCTAACAAGAGCCATTTGGGATACCTTTGGAATATTGACGTATTTTGAAAAACTCCGATAGTCTTTATGACCGGTAAATTGCATTACTACCTCAGCAGGAACACCTTTTAATAGTAAATTCGTGGCAAATGTACGTCGGCCAGTATGGGTGGTAATGAGTTGAAATTTTGGAAAAGTATGAGTGGTTTTTGCTTTCCCCTTATATTTGTTTACTTCGAATGGTTCATTTATCCCTACTTGTCTACATAGTTCTTTCACATACAGATTCATTTTTTGATTTGTGATAGGATGAATTTCCTTTGACAATAGTTGACTTGTAATCTCATTTGCTTCGCTTGTTAGAGGAATATCTACAAACTCACCTGTTTTTTCTTGACGAATGTGAATTAAAGGATTGCCCTCATGGTCTTTCTTTAAGTGCTCAGATTTAATCCGACTGTAATCTGAATAGCGTAAACCGGTCAAGCAGGATAATAGGAATAGTTGTCTGACATTATAGAGATAGCCTTTTGCTTCATAATTCCGGAGGTTGTTAAGATCTGCGTCTGACATTACTACTTTAATATCATCAGGTTGTTGAATGGGTGTAAAATGTTTGTAATCAGTATTATCAGTAAAAAGTGATTTAAACTTTTTAGAGAATATTTATGCTAAAGCTTTGATTTTCAATTCATTAAAACGAATAATTTGCTCAGCTTTTGATACAATTTATGCTATACTTTGTATCACTTAAACTTACTGAGTATGAAGCTATTCCTATGAATCTAATACCAAAAGTTTAAATCACTTCTAAGTTTAAATTTCACACACCAATTCAAAAAAGATTTGAAATTATCTATGTACTTAGCAGTAGTCTGAGTATTTATATTTGCGTACTCATAAAACCAGGATTGAAGGGAATTCAAGCAGCGGGAATCAATTTCATCTAGATGAAAGGGCTGATTTTGATGTTTTTCAAATGATCGTAAGTGGTTTTCTAAAGCATTGTACTTTACAAAACTCCTTTTCGCAAAATGATTTTTCTTAGCGGTCAAATATTTTCTCCAACTATCCCAGAAATTGTTCTTAGCCTTTGGTATTTTTCTAGGAAGTAACTTAGCCTTTAAATAATTACTATCTGGTTTGATGCCCTGGGATAACGCATTTAAATATACATCTAAAGCCTTCTTCTTATATGCCCTTAAATATCTATTGAGTAATATCGCATTTGGATTGGCTGATAGCACGGTTTGAGTTCTTTTACTCCAATGTTTTGGGTTAATTGATACACGAGTATACAGTTTAATGTAAACATTCTTGCCATCTCGGATAACGCATACAACTCTAGTTGAAGTTGCTGAAGGTCTTTTTAAGATTAGGATCGAAGTAGCCATAATGATGAGTTTCACTAAAGTTAGCAAAAACTATAATGGGGTAACACTTGGGGTAACAAAAAAATACACTTCAGTGAATAATGATGAATCTCTACACACTAAAAAACAGGGAATTTGGTCAATCAAGGGACATGCGAATACATCATAGTGCACTGGAATGCATAAGTTCAAGTCCCTCACCCTCTGCATCTTACATTCATCCAACACTAAAACCCCTTAAATTTCAGGATTTGAGGGGTTTTACTTTTTTAGGATAACCATATTATTCATGGATTCTCGTAACTTATGAGCCCCATTTCTTGATTTCTTAGTAGGGCACCGAATAAGCTAAAAGCGATGGAAACGGGCTTACAAAGAAAAAGATGAAGAAGGATTAATCAACAGCAAGCCTTGTCCTGAAAACCCCAAGCTCAGAACGCTGCTTCCCATAGAGGAGATAATTATCCACTTACGGAAGACCTATCATTTAGGGCAAAAGCGGATCATTCAGTCCGCCAATGCGGTGGCATTGCGAAGATTTGGGAATTAGGCATGTGTATATCCGGCCTCGCAGTCCGAACCTCAATGGGAAGGTAGTCGCAGTGGAACTGAGCGATATCATGTTACTGATAGTGAAAGAAAAATGTTATTTTCGTTCGTTTATCCTAGTTTTGATTGACACAACTATAGATTAATCATTGCTCTCATCTAAGTGTTGTCAATAGTTTGTTGAGTAATAGCTTATCTTACTGAGTATTCAAATATGAACATAAAGTAATGCTGGATATTGTTTATGAGTTTTTGTTTTGGGTATTTTTTATCGGCATAAATGCTATAGCATACAGCATTGTATATATCCTTCATAGAGACGAAAAAGCATCCTTCTGGCCATATATTTCAACATGGAAGTTGCAACAGAAACTCGGACTAGTAGCAAGTGAGAATTTGGATCCTTTCCGATATTGTGTTGAACTATCGGTACTCTTGCTTGTATGTCGCGTTTGGTTTCATCCAATGCTAGCTTCTGTGGCGACAATCTTATATGTATTTCTACTAGTCTTTAATCTTTATCAGTATGCCATACGGAAAGTCTACTATACAGATCCCTTTCTGTTTAATGATCTTAAGCTTATCAAAAACGCTTTTGTCATCGTTTGGTCTGAGAGTAAATCAAGATTGATCATAGCGATACCTAGTATACTGGTCATTACGGTAGGCATTTACCAGTTTTTTCAATGGTTTTTTACTTTTTTTAATGATTTAGGCACCTCTGATGTGTTTTATGTGATTTCTAGTCTATGGCTAGTTATGGTGGTTTACAGTATTTATAAGTTCAAAGGACTTTATAAAGAATACCCAAAAGATATCTTTTTGAGATACCATTACATCTTAGTTGAGTCTTTTATGAACCTCAAAAGGAGTTGGGAGCACTATCAGATGAGTAAGTTAAAAGTGGGTCAGAAATACCAGGATAGCCGGGCTGGCATCACCATAGAACCCATTCATCAACTACCGAACCTGTATTTTTTGCTTGTAGAGTCATATGGCTCCTACTTCTATAAAAACAATAGCGGAAAAGAGGTTTCATTTGAAACGTTGAGGAATTTTGAAAAAGATTTGGTTGAGAATGGCTATAAATGTGTTTCTGCCTTTTCTGAATCTACCACCATTGGTGGTCAATCATGGCTCACCTATACTTCTATGCTATTCGGATACAGGATCGATAATAATACGCTCTTCGAGAATCATTTGAATGACGAGAACTTTCGCAAAAGCAAAGGTTTGTTACAGTTTTTGCAATCATTAGGCTACCACAATTACAACCTAAATCCTATTACTCCCATTGTCGGGCTGCATGTGCCCTACGATGAAATGCGTTCCTTGTACGCAATAGATACCTGGTTCTTGGCAGATGACATTGATTATTCAGGTGACCAATATGGGTTTGGACAGTGTGCACCTGACCAATATAGCTTAAATAAAGCAATGGAGATGATCCAACGCGACGAACAATCACCCTATACCTTGTTTTACTTAACCAAAAACTCACACACACCATTTATCGCTCCTCCTGTTGTGGATAATTGGAAAGACTTGAATAAATCAGGGGAAAAACAACGGCACATTCATGAAGGGTTTTTTAAAAACCCAAGCCCCGAAGATTATCAGAATGCCATCAAGTATGAATTTGATATAATACGTCAGTTTATAAAGGACTATGGTAAACAAGAAGATATCTTCATTGTGATGGGAGACCATCAGCCACCGATCTTAGCAAATAAGGAGCAGCATGGATTAACTACCCCGGTTCATATTATCAGTCAAAATGATGAGTTCCTATCCGAGTTCCATAAATATGGCTTTACTAAAGACCTTATAGAGGCTAAAGACCCAACAATTAAACATGAGGCATTTTATTCTATATTTCTAAATGCTTTTGCGAATCAATTCTCCGGCAACCCTAAAAATATACCTGAATATGAGCCCGAAGGAATTAAACTCTGATCGGCTGTACAAAAATTGGTTGTTGCTTCACTCTATCCTCAATGTGTTGGGCGTAGGATACGCTGTCTGGCAAGGAAGTATTTTGCTCTGGCTTGCCCTCAACATCTGTTCGTTTTCTTATTTTATTTCACAAATGAGAATATACCTTATTAATTTCCCGGCTTTTATAGGGTATGCCAGTTGGGTGACCATTTTTCGGCTTTTACTACTTTTTGTGTTAGGGTTTTTGCTGGAAGTGCTGAACAGTTACGTGCTCTTTTCTTTGTTTGCATTTGCTATTGCCTTAGATGGACTAGATGGTTATCTGGCCAGAAAATTCAAGCATCACTCTGATTTTGGGGCGAGAATCGATATGGAAACCGATGCATTCTTGGTCATGTTGCTTACGCTTTATCATGTGCAGGAGCAGACAATCCCGCAGTGGATTCTTCTCCCTGCTTTGATGCGATTTCTTGTAGGGATCTTAACCTACTTTGCCATGACCAAAGAGAGCCCCTCGAGAATGTTTAGGAACACCATTGCCGAGGTCACCACGAGGATGTTTAGGGCAACTATTGCCGTGGTGTTTTTTGTAAGTCTTCTGTTTGCATTTGTGCTACCCGATGATTGGCCCCACTATCTGACTAGTATAGCTGGGGGATTGATATTGCTATCGTTCGGATTAGAAATAATTGGACAATAACGATTAATTGAACCAGCTCACATCTTAAAAGAAAAATTTAAGAGACACCTACATGATCAAGCTTCACTTCTATGATAAAACGATCTTTTAGACCCGCATCATAATATCCCGCGTTTTGAGTTTGTTCAAGTCAAAATACCTGAAAGCTTCTACTTTGTACGTGGTATTAAGCGTCCTTCCAATGGCTATTAATGTTTTTCTGTTGCCATTGTATCTCCGATATATCACGGCTGAAGAATATGGATATTTAGCACTTGTCAATCTATTTGGAACCTTGTTTGGTGCTTTTGCCATTGCCCAGCTAAATATCGCCGGAGGTGTACAGTACTTTGCGAAGGATGTAGATAAGTCGAGCTTTCGTGTAGCCACTGTTTCCGGAGGGATTCTCCTTTTGCTGGTGACCTTCTGTAGCTTCTTTACGATCGGTCCTCTCTTTTTTGGAGCATTGCAAAGCAAGGTGGCTTTTTATCCGCTCGGTGTCTGTGTGCTTTTGAATACCTTCTTAGGAAGTGTCCAAACCCTTATAAGTGTATTCCTAAAAAATGAATATCAGATTGGTGTTTTAGCCCGGTACTCTATCGGACTCTTAGTAAGCTCTGTGGGTCTACAAGTGTTATTAATCACTCAGTTCAACCAAGGTATCCATGGGATTGTGTATGGTGATCTCATCGCCAAGTCCTTGTTCACTACGATCATGGTCTTCCATTTTAGGCAGTGGATATTCGGTACCAGAGCCAATCATATCCTGCAAAAGAAAACAAGAAGATACTTCGTTGATGCACTCAAATATAGCTTACCGTTTGTACCTACTGTTTTGTTGCATCAGGCTCAACGATTTGGTGATCGTTTGGTATTGGAAAGGTATGTTTCTTTGGAGGAGATAGGACAGTACGCACTACTGATCACACTCCTGGGTGTTCCGGCTATGCTCGTCAATGCGCTCATAGGAGCGATCAGACCGAGGGTGTTGGAGTTGATGGGAGAGAGTAAGGCAGGTGTTATAAAGGATGTAGAATATCTCTACTTTATTCTGATTAGCATGGTCTACTTAATGGCGATCTTATTGGGCACGAATCTAGGGTTATTGACCAGTCACCCTAAATATATTCAAGTAGGTAACTATATGTATATGGGAGTGCTTGCCTCCCTGCCCGGTTCACTGCTTTACTTTCATCATCTGCGATTAATGTATGCGGAAAAAACCAAGCTTATACTCATCTATACTTTTCAGTCTACGCTTATCCAATTGGTGATCCTCACTCTTCTGGTTGATACTATGGGTATTCTTGCTGCGGTGATTGCACTGGGAGTTGGTAGTCTTTATAATTATGTGGTGACACTCAAAGCTTCAAAGGGTCTTAATTCTTCATACTTACGTTCCGGGCCATTTCGCATCTTATTGCTAATGCTTTTTCTGACCTTTTTCGGAGCTCTTTTTCAATATTTGGGTGAGTTGTCGGTCTGGTTATCTATATTGATTTTGGTGACTGGGGCTTTTGGATTAATCTGGTTTTTAGGTAAAAACCGCTCAGCCTTTAAATCACTACAGCATGCTTTCTAAAAGTGCACTCATCTTACCCTATTATGGGTCCTACCCGATATGGATGAATGCATTCCTTCGATCTTGCGCGTACAATCCTTCCTTGACCTGGCTAATCTTCTCGGATCTGGAGAAACCCATGTACCAGCCCGATAATGTTCAATTTTTCCACCTGGAAAAGGAAGGATTGTCTGAGTTGATTAAGCAAAAAACCGGGATACACCATGCATTAGAAAATCCCCATAAGCTATGCGATTTTAAGCCGTTGTATGGACACATATTCGAGGATTATCTTGTCGATTATCAATTTTGGGGACATTGTGATATGGACGTTATTTGGGGAGATATGGATCACTTTCTGTTCAAGATGGGCTTTGAGCAATTTGATCTCGTTTCCTCAAGGCCACATGCCATCAGTGGCCATTTTACGCTATATAGAAATATGGAAGCACTAAAGGTATTTTATCAATCAGTTCCACAATATCACAAAGCTTTTATCAAACCTAATTACCAGGGATTTGATGAGGGTTTTTATTCCTACCATATATTTAATGAAGTAAAAAGTGGACGATTGAATATAAAGCCCTATTGGGAAAAACGGAATTGTATCGATAGAGGTGAATTACATAGACATCCTGGTATCTGGATTTGGGAGAAGGGTAAAATACATAATCGCTGGGGACTTAAGGGAAATTACCTACACCTCATTGATTGGAAAAGGACACTAAGGGAGGTCAACCTGGCTAACCCTGAGCAGCTGAACAGGTTTAGTATATCCGCTTTCGGCCTATGGAAAGGAAGGATTCCATGGCAATATCAACGCAGGTTGTTTTTTCAATGGGGCTTCCGAAAGAAGTATCAGCATTGGAAGAATCGCTTAAAGACTTTCGTGAAGCATCAACTACTGCATACTAAGAATGAAATAGAGGCGAATGTACCTGAGGGATATAAAACATTGAATTGAATTCTTATGATCAAGCGGTTTAAAAAGATAATCAAATCTCTACCTGTCATAGGCCCTATTGTTTCATGGTGGATAAATAGGAAGAACAAATACAAAAATGCTACTTATTGGATAGAAAAGTATCTCTCAGATGGTCGGAGTTATATTATTCAAATTGGTGCCAATGATGGTGTGAGTGGTGATCCTTTATTTGATATGGCACAAAAGCATGAAAATTGGAAACTACTACTTGTGGAACCCGTACTGCATCTATTTGATCAGTTGAAAAATAATTATGGTAATACTGTACGTGTTACTTATGTAAATGCTGCTATCAATGAAGACGGTGGCTCACAATCATTCTACGTAATTGACCAAAAAGCTTATCAGGAGATACCAAACTTATCCAGAGATTATGAACAGATTGGGTCTTTTGACAAACAGCATCTTATCAGTCTTGGGGGTGAAAGATTACGTAAATTCATCGCCCCTATTGAAGTGCAAAGTTATTCTTTAATTCAACTTCTGGATTTATACGAAATTAACCATTTTGATGCGTTGCTATTAGATGCAGAAGGATACGATTGGTTAATTCTAAAACAACTTGATTTAGAAAAGCATCGCCCTAAGATTATATTTTTTGAGCAGACTCACCTTAATAGTAAAGACGTTCAAGACTTTTGGAATATATTCTCAGAAAAATACGCTATCTACCGGTTCACCATTAATTTTTTGTGTATCAGTAAAGACGTCTTATTGCCGGGAGACCTTAGAAAACTTAGCAGTAAAGCTCTTCGATTATAGTTTTTCCTTAGCTTCGCTCAATCAGGTAAGAACAGTATTTGACTCCATTTGAGAGATAGAGATACTCAAGGAGCAAGGCCCCGTAGTACGTCTTAAAATTTCGGGCCATCCTCTGAGAGCCAAGAGCGAAGACTTCAGCCAACCTTAGTGTAGTAAGTAGCACCTTCAAACGGTTTTTGCTTTTTAATGGCACATAAGAGGTTAAATCCATTTTTTGAAAGGGGATAGCCCGCTCTAGTAAATGGCTTTCTAATGATTCATAAGCAATAAATCCCGGTGCGTCCCAAGCCTCTTTATGCTTTTGAATATCTTTTTTTGTTCCTTCTTCAACGATAAAATCATCCACAATCACCAGTTGACCGCCAGGGTTTAGCAAATCGTGAAGCTCGAAAACCACCCCAATTGGATCCTCACAGTGTCTAAGCGACTCAATAGCTACGATGAGATCGAACTTACCCAAATCATCAATGGAATGGGTAAAATCTCTTTGGAAAAACTGCAGCTGATTTTGAAGCTCATTTGCCTCTGCATACTGATTAGCAAAGGTGATCTCTTTACTGCTAATTGATAGTCCTACGCCCGTACTCCCGTGCTTTTCATGCAGTTGAAAAAGAGTGTTTCCAGTACCACACCCGGCATCTAGTATCCGTGTAGATGCTGTGATATTTAGCTGCGGAGCAAGCCAATCCAACAGCCTCTTACCTTCTATAGATACACCCTTGTGAATTGGATAAGGTGCTTTCCTATTCTTTGATTCAAAAGAAAAGAGTGCATCATAAATAGACTGCAGCTTGGGGCGCTGATGAGTAATCTCAGTCATCTTATTCAGCTTTTTCCAAAACGAAAATGTACTCATACGCCCATCTGAGTGGCAAGAAAAATCTTCGCTCTTTACTGTAATCGATATTAAATGGCCATATGAAACTGATTGATCGATAGAATGGCCAGTGGTCTCGATAGACTTTTCGGGTTTTGAGTCCGCAAGACTCAAACAGAGCCGTCCATTGCTCCAAATTAAGTGCATCCTGGTGCCCTTTCTTATTGTCCAAACCAAGTGGCTTCAGGAAAAACCGCCAGATAAAGTGCTCCGAATTTCTAACCATGAAGCAATACTTCGCATCCTTTGTCCCCACCCGAACTTGTTCTTGTAACGCTTTTGGTCGGTTTAACATCCTTTCTAAGGATCCAAGGCAAGTGATATGATCAAACGACTCATCTTCAAAAGGCAAGGCTTCCGCATTCCCTACCTGTAAGTTACCGTCAGGACAATACAATTTACCTTGTCTAACGGCCTCATCAGACAAGTCTACGCCATAACTCTCCAAGCCTCGCTTTGTCATTGATCTCATCATAAGACCTAAGCCACATGCAACATCCAGGTGCTTCTCACCAGGTTGTACTTGTAGAAGTGTCGGGAATAGTTCGTATGCGTTTTGTGACCGTAGGTATTTGAATTTCTTTTTTTTGTAGATTTCGTCAAACCACGATTTGACAGAGGCCTGTTCTGCTAGTACATCCATAAATATCGAGGGGTTTTTTGCATGTAATCGACATAAGGAGCACCATATCGATCGATTAAATACTGTTCTTCTATTTTGATTTTCTTGTTAATGTTCCAAATGGTAAAAATAAGTCCCAAAATCAAATACCATTGCTCAGTGCATAATATGAGACCTAGTAATGTAAAGTGCATACCGAGTGCAATAGGGTTTCTGCTCCATCTGAAAATGTCTTGTTTCACAACCGTTGCTAATCTACTTCTTAGCACTACAGCGCCTCTAAGGGTGATAAATCTTCCAAACAAAGCCAATAATACCCCTAAGACAAATGTCCAACTCGTGTGTAGGGCAAGTTTTAATTCTGTAGAAAAACTAACAATGGCATAAACTGCAGGTGCCAGATATAGTATCAGATTAATTAAGAAGAGAAGGAGCGATGCCAGTCTGTAGAGTGAACTATTGTCAGACGCTTTGCTCAAAAGTGAGGAAGTTGATGCCTCACTAGGTATGGGAATGATCACAAAATCGATCACGAAAGAAACGTAGATGACCAGTATAAAGACTGCACTATACATCTGCAAATACCTTGGCATATTGGGTATAGGTCTTTTCCCACAAAAACTGTTGAACAGTTGTTGGATCCGCTGAAAATGGGCTGTCCATCAGCTTGTAAAATGCATTTCTTATAGCTTCTGGATCTTTCATGGATACAAGTCGCCTATTTTGATTGTTTATCAACTCATCCAATTGCTTTGAGATTTAATAAATGTCCCATTCGCTGCTTTTTCGTCAGTAAATACCCAAGGTTGTCACTTTGAGGAGCGATCTCAATAGATACGCGCTCCACTACTTCTATATCTGTATCAGCGAAGGCACTAATTTTCTCAGGATTGTTGGTAAGTAGTCTGATGCGATTAATTCCCATATCTTCTAAAATTTCTACTGCTGGCGTATATTCTCGAGAATCCTCATGAAAACCCAGTTCCAAGTTAGCGTCTTTAGTATCAAATCCTTCATTTTGTAAGTTGTATGCCTTCAGTTTATTGATAAGTCCAATACCCCTACCTTCCTGCCTAAGGTAGATGATGACTCCACCATGCTGCTGCACCCATTTCATTGAATAATCTAATTGCTCTCCGCAATCACACTTAGAAGAACCAAACACGTCTCCGGTCATACATTCTGAATGAATCCGTACATACACGGGTTTTGATACATCCAGACGATCTGTGTGAAGCACGAGATTGGGAAGATCATCTACCTGATACTTGTAGGCTATTACCTGAAAGGTTCCATATTTGGTAGGTAAGGTTGATTCAATTAGAGGATTCATGATTTCTTTATATACGTGATCTTGTATCTTCTAATATAAGGATTATTAGTCTAGACGCTTGGTGGGTGTACGACATTTGTGCAATAGTCAGTTAGGATGACCGATAATGAATACACTTGTCATAGGCTGTCAAATTTGCGGGCTTTACAGATGGTATGATTTTGTACATTTTTGAGAAGCTCGCTTTGGTAAAGTTTTTTGCTGATTTACTGCTCATATTTCTTTTACGTCTGCTCTTGTTTTTTGTGAAGGGTACCTGGAAAGGGAAAAATATGTTTTTCAATTGCTCATATTTCAAGCGACCATCTTAACAGCTTTTTTCTTAAGTCGGATAGGATAATACAGTTTTGCCTACGCAGTCCGGAACGTTTCAGATATTGTCTAAATAAAAGGTAGAACAGAGGTTAAAATACCCGGTTACAACGATTCTGAGGACGATCCAAAAAGTTTTGCAAAGCTGTTTTTGTTAAGTAAAATGAGTGAGTAAAAATTCTAAAGTAAGATATCAAAATATTCGGTTTCCTATTCGGCGCCCGAGCCTACGTGCCATATTACAAATAACTGAAAATCAATAATTTATATCTAAAATTATAGAGCCTCACTCTCTGCATCTTACATTCATTCAACACCAAAACCCCTTAAATTGTAGGATTTGAGGGGTTTTACTTTTTTAGGATAACCATATTATTCTTGAACGCCTATAACTTATGATCCCCATTCGGTACTTAATGAAAAAATGAGATTGAGCAGAAGTCCACAGAGCTCTTAAATAAAGCTAATGGATTTCATATGTTTCTGAGCCTTGATCGGGAGGCTAGGCAACGGAATTTTCGTGTTGAGCAAATCTATCGGTGCAGAGATTATGAATGAGGAACTCTTGACGTACCAAGAGCGCACTCAGATTGATTGGGTCAGTAAGCTGAGTAATTGTTCTTTACGGCTGCGGGCTACACTCACTTGAGACTGATCGCTCATGACTACGGCTCCGCCATCGCCTCTCAGGTACTTACGAACATGTCGAAGGTTAACCAAATGAGAGTGGTGTACCCGAAAGAAGGAGTAGGCTTTGAGCATTTCCTCTACTTCTTTGAGCGTGCGCGAAATGGTTATTTTTCGTTCGTCTACCAGCAGAATATCCGAATAATTACTGTCCGATTGGCAGCGAATAATGTCTTGGATAGCCACTACCTCTAACCCTTCCTGGGTAGAAAAAGTAATTCGCTCGTCTTCAAGGTGCTGGCTTTGTAAAAATTGCTTAAGTGCTTGATATTGCTGTTTGTGAATAGGGTTGCGCTCTACTTTTTGTACGGCGGTAATCAGCTCATCTTTGTCGATAGGTTTAAGCAGGTAGTCGACGGCATTCACCTTGAACGCCTTGACGGCATACTCATCGTAGGCAGTAGTAAAAATGAGTTGAAAATCGATGGGGGCTAGTGCTCCTAACATCTCAAAAGCATTCGTATGGGGCATTTCAATATCTACGAAAGCAATGTCTGGCTTTTGTTTACTCAGGGCAGTTAGTGCTTCTTGAGCAGAGCGATAGCGACCGATTACTTTCACCGAAGGGCAGTAGCGCGTCAGCTGCCACTGAAGGGTTTCCAGGCAGTGCAATTCATCGTCTACCAAAATAGCCGTAAGCGGATTGGATTTTATAATGGAGTTGGGCATAGGCTTAGTGGGCAATGGGGATTTCTACTATAACTCGGGTTCCAGCGGCTAAATTATCCGTATCGACTAAATCTATCAGTTGAATATCAGCTTTTTGACCCAAAAGCTTAGCTAAAGCCTTAATGCGATCCGCCGCAATTTTGCTGCCCATCGATTTCTTTTTTGTGGCCGTTCTGCTTGGTAGCTGTTCTGCGTGACGATGCTCGGCGTGACGACGCCCGGATAGTGGCCTTCCTACTCCGTTATCTTCAATCACAACTTTCAGTTTGCTCCCGTTTTCTTGTTTATGTATCGTGACGCTCAAATGACCGTCGTCCTGCGGTTTGTGTAACAGTCCGTGCCAGATCGCATTCTCGACGTAAGGTTGTAAAATCATAGGGGGGACGCTGACAAATCTTGAATCAATAGAATCATCTACGCTGATCTCGTACGTGAATTTATGCTCAAATCGTAGACTTTCCATCTCGATGTAGAGGCGCAGGGCAGTTAGCTCGTCTGACAAAGGAATTGTCTGAAGATCAGAGTTTTGTAAAATCATTCTGATTAGGTGAGAAAACTTGGTGAGATAGTCTGATGCTTTTTCCGTTTGCTTTTTAAGCACAAACCAGTTGATAGAATTCAGACTGTTAAATAAGAAGTGAGGATTCATCTGAGAGCGCAGAGCAGTCATTTTCAAAGCCGCTGTTCGGCGGGCAAAGTCCTGCTCTACTTTCTTTTCGCGGGCGCGGGTTAGGTAGCCCAGGGTGATGGCGAATAATAGCACCTGGCCTAGTATTCCAACTTCTACAAAGTAAGCAGGACCGCCCAGCGCGGCGTACACATTCGTAATAAAGCGGTTCTGCCAGGAAATAGAAAAAGCGTAGGCGAAGTACAAGATCATCATCACCAAAATGAAGCTATTGGCAGCTACGTAATACTTGATGACTTTCGTGCGATACGTCAGTACCAATTTTATATTTAGGATAATAATGCCGATAAACTCTATCAGAGACAGCACGCGAAAAGCATCTGGAAAAACCGCTAGGGCATTAACTAAGCTTCCCGCAGCTTCTAGGTGACGACTAAGCGTGTATACTCCGAGCCAACTGCCAAAGAATATCAGATTTGCTATGATAAAACTACGTAGGACAGCATCGGCTATTAGGTCTTCGGCAAATAGGGAAATGATCTTTCGGGAGAATTGAAAAAAGCTGGTATAACTCAGGCCAACTGCTATCAGGAATACATAATCTTGAACGTACACATAACCAGGGAATATCTGAAGCAGTAGAAATTCTTTATCGAGTAAATAGAGCGTGATGGACGCCAGAAAAATACAGTACCACAGTAGTGGCCGAGAGGGGGAGATAACGTACTGTATTAGATGAAAAAAGAAAACAAACCAGAGCGCCCCCTGCACAAACCCCGTGAGCAAAGTATGCTGATGAGCACTTTTCTCAATCGTAGATACTGAAATGGCTCGGAAGAGCATTTGCGTATTCTTTCCGTAGATATTGGGGCCGTAAGGACTGTGGGTTTTCACGTAGACCGTCGTGGTACTTCGTGGCGGGAAGCGTAAGCGGAAAGTGTTTACGTAGGTAGACCTCCAGACGCTAGTTACGTCTCGCTCATCCAAGGGTAAGGCATTACCTGCCTGACGGACTTCCACTAACTTTCCGTCTAGCATAAGGTAAAGCTCAGAGTATTGATGGTAGCCCGTGGTCAGTATCGTTGACTGAGCTTGAGAACTCTCGTTGATAATGTCCGACCGGAACCAATGGCAGTAGTGACCTTGATAAGTACTGTAGTTACCAGGAAATGGTACGAAGCGACTTTTGAGAGATAAAACTTGATCCAACGTCATGGTACAGCCTGTGTCGGTAAGGTAAGTAATAGGTTGTATGACCAAAGAGTTACTTTTTGCCGATACACTGTCAGTAACACTGAGCTTTGTTGCTGGTTTTTGGTGAATAAGTGCTGATGATTTAGTGTCAGGCGTTGCAGTACTAAGCATCGCAATATCAGGTATCGCTATACCGAACATTGCTGCGCTGCATGCCAAAAGTGACGATATGAGCTGGGTCGTAAACCATTTCATGTACTAAAGATAGGGGTGAAAGCTTGATTTTACCTACGAATGAGCCGATCCCTTGATCTAGTATCCAAAATGTCACTTCTAATGAGTAATTAACGTAAGATATTTTCCCGAGACAGGTTTAGAGCGAATAATTAGCTGGTACGAAAAATTTTTGATGCTCGCAAGTTGCTCATCAGAATATACCACTGACTCATTCAGCGAATACACTGGCTCTTTTTACAGTCTTTCTTATCCCGCTCGTACGAAAGAACGATGAGCCTACATGCTGATGTAGGATAAATTTGTCCGACATTGAGTAAGTACTATCTTTAGTAAGTTATTCAGTCAGTAATTATGTTTTCAAAAGCCTGTGAATACGGCATTCGGGCTACGGTGTACGTAGCGCAACAATCTCGGCAAGGTCATCGGGTGAGCTTAAAGCAAATTGCTTATGAAGTTGATTCGCCCGTAGCGTTTACTGCTAAAATCCTGCAACAACTGACCAAACACGAAATTATTCGTTCGGTGATGGGGGTGAATGGTGGATTTGAGATGCACGAGGTGCAACGTGGTCAAACAAGGCTTAGTCAAATAGTGGAAGCGATAGATGGGCCGGATATTTACCGACGCTGTGCGCTCGGGCTACCCGGATGCAATGCGCTAAAACCCTGTCCGGTCCATAATAAGTTTGCCACCATTCGGAATGATCTGAAGAATATGTTGGAAAGCACCTGCATATCCGAGCTAGCGGACGGAGTTGATACGGGGCTGGCTTTCTTGAAAAGATAGTTAAGAGGAAGTAATATAAGTAATATAAGTAATATGAAGAAGTTAACGGTTTATCTTGTGATAAGCGTGGTGCTCTTGGTAGCTGCGTCTTGTAAAGAGCAGCAGGAGCCACTGGAAACGAGTGATCCAAACCAGTGCCCGGCGGGTCGCTTCACGACGGAAGCAACTCCAGCCTCCGGTATACGTACTTTTGTAGCCGAACCTCAGGAGAATGCGATACTGTGCCATTGGTATATTAACGATACCCTAGTAGGAAGCTCAGACAACCGAACATTTGCGTATGACTTTTGGACTGTATTAGACGGAAGCGTACCGGGGGGAGCGGGTGAATACGAAATTTGTTTGCGAACACTCACTCCGGATTGTCCAGAAGGCACCACACCATTTTGCGAAACAGTAACAGTAGCTTCACCCAATGTTTGCCCTGAGGTGAGTCTTACGGCACAAAAAAACCAGCCTACTATCTTTACCTTGACTTCCAGCTTAGACGCCAAAGATGCGCTTTATTATTGGTATATCGATAGCGTAGCGGTAGATACAACTACGCTGAGCCAGTGGGCGTATGACTTTACCCTCGGTTCCGGAAAACCCACCCAAAGCGGGCCAGGCAATTACGAAGTCTGTCTGGAAGTAGTTATCCCCGAGTGCCCGGAAGGTACTGAGTTTGCGTGCGAACTTCTAGAAATAGCCGCAGCAGCCAACTGCCCCTCAGCCAATTTTACTACGGAACAGAATTCCTCCGATCGATTTACATTTACTGCTGATTTTGAAGAACGTGCACTCTATTACTGGTATATCAACGGAATACTGGCCGGAGATACCGGAAGTAGCTCCTTTTCCTACGACTTTCTGATTGACCCAGATGCCGCCACAGGAGGAGGTCCTGGTGACTATGATATTTGTTTGAGAGTAGTCACTCCGGATTGTCACCAAGGCAGCGAGCTCTTTTGCGAGAAAATTACTGTGGAATCAACTAGCTAACATCATTAACCTTTCCCTTTTAGGAGGGATATATAGCAAAACACAACCCAATTTTCACCCAAAATCTGCAATCATGAAAACCTTATCATTATTAATCGTACTAACCGCCCTTTTTGCCTGTGATCCGGAAGATGTTGACCCGAACAATCCTAATAATGCGGTAGATAGAATTGCCGGATCAGCTTTTCATATCTTCACGAGTTCTAGCCCCTGGTCCGAAAATAGCCACTCATCCTATCATAAGGTCGACTTTTGCCCAAACGGACACTTCATGCGCTTCTTCGAGACTTCACTAATCGTTGAGGGTGGGCCAACAAATTATAATGGTGAGCGAGTCACCGGAGTGTATGCCGCCAGTAATGGCCTGACGAGTGGCACCTGGGGTATCACTGAGGTCAACGGTCAGTCTATGCTGATTCTCCAGTTCGATGAAGGGTATACCTGGGAGTATGAACTGGAAAAAATTCTGGAAGGCGGCTGGAAAGTAGGGAGAACCCGCTTTGCCATGGACTGGGATAAGGGAGTGTGTCGTTAAAATAACCGACAGCCTCATTCTTATCTTAAAACCTGCACCCAATCATGCTCTTAGAGTTCAATTGTCCTAATCACTAAGTTTCATTGTATCATGCAAAAGTTATCAGTGAACCAATGTACCGAGCGGCATACTCAAATTCAAAAAATGACGGACACGCTCGCTCCGTTACAGCATCGGTTGATCAATCATCCGGTCTACCAAATGATGAAGACCACTGTTGACCTTCACCTATTTATGGAGTTTCAGGTGTATACCGTTTGGAGTTCGCTGGCTTTGACAACCTGCCTTCAACAAAAACTGAATCGGTTAGCACCACCAATTATGCCAGATGATGCTTCCGTATTGGTGAATAAGAGGCTGGGCGAAGACGATAAGAGCCCCATTAGGTTGCGACCAATGGCGCAGTATTTCAAGCAGTATTATCGTGCTATGCAAGCTGCGGGCACCGATACAGCACCCCTGGATCATTTTCTTTTGTTGACTCAACAAGGGCGCTCTCCGGTAGAGGCCTTCCATGAAATAGATTTACCTGTGGAAATTAGTCAATTTTTAGAAGTTGTTTCTCGGCTAATCAACCGAGATAAATCTCACGAAATGGCGGCGATCTTATACTGGGGACACGAAAATCTGATTCCTGATACCCTCATCTCATTGGTTCATGAAGTTAGTGGCCGAGATGCTGACTCTTGGAAAAGTTTTATGGACTACTTAGCATGTCAAAAAACGGTAAATAAAAATTTCCCGGATCTTTTATTCATCACGGAAAATCTCTGTGGTGATGACACCCAGAAGTGGCATGACTGCCGCCAGGTGGTAGAGGAAACATTACAGGCTAGATTGATTCTTTGGGATACCGTAGTAGAAGCTATTGAGCTGCGAATCTACCTCAGCGAGTTCAAGTATTTTATGTAGAACAATTATTTATGGTGGCAATCATAAGTACTTAATCTCATAATTGTTTGGGTTGGGACTTGACATGAAACGAAGGTAAAATGGAACGAGCTATCATGATTTTGGGAGGATACGGAGGAGTAGGGAAATCTATATCTCGTAATCTGTTAAAGTACACAAATTGTGCTTTGCTGATAGCAGGAAGGGATACAAAAAAAGCGAAAGCTTTCGCTGCTGAACTGAAGCAGCAGTTTCCATCTCGGGACATCCAAGCCTGCTATGCCGATGCCAGTGAAAAAGCTAGTTTAATCACTACTTTTCAGTCTGTCGACCTAGTAATCATTACTGCAACTATTCCTAATTTAATGGAGGATGTTGCGAAAGCGGCATTACAAACCGACACCGATATTATTGATATCCTGGTGAGGGGTGATGTGGTAGGTAAGCTAAGCAAACACCGCGAGGCGATTGTCAGTAGTGGCAGGCGGTTTATTACCCAGGCTGGTTTTCATCCGGGACTGGCTACTCCTCTTGTTCGCCTAGCTGAGCCATACTTTGATGATTACCAAACGGCTAACGTAGTGATAGCAATGGATGCTATTTTTGAGAATCCAACTGCCATCCACGAAATCATGTATGAATTGGTTCACCAAGATGCTCAAATTCTTGAAGATGGAAGGTGGAGAAAAGCTACCTATCATGATGCCTTAACTGTACAGTTTTCCAAAAATTTTGGAGCTAAAAAGTGTTTTCCACTACAAATACGGGAGATATACGGGTTGGAGGAAGAATTCGGGCTACGCCAAGCGGGAGTATATGCTTCTGGATTCAGCCCGTTTATCGATAATTTCGTTTTTCCGCTGGCTATGCTGATCGGTTTCGTCAGTAAAAGGGCGAGTCAACGAATAGCTAGTAAGCTGCTGCACATGAGTACCAAAGATTATCGTAAAAACCGTCCGAAAGTTGAGTTTAGGTTAGACGCAGAAGGTACCAAAAATGGCAAGAAAAGAACAGTTACGCTAACTGTGGTCTCCGACGATGCATTTAATCTTACCTCCCTCGTTGTTCTGGCTGGACTGAATCAGTACTTCAATGGTGTTTTGGTTGAGCCGGGTCTTTATCTAATGGGGCAGGTAGTAGACGAAACGAAATTATTCGCTGATTTAAGACGAATAGGGATTCAGGTCGAGGAGGCGACTTCACAAGCTGGAGCTGAACTTGTGAAACAGTGGGAAGATTGATTAAGTGTGAGGACTGGATTCAATAACATGACCGCATGAAAATAAAACTCTTATTTGTATTGCTAGTGAGCCTGCTATGCAGTGGGTGCGCTACGTTGCTTAACCGACCAATCACTAATATTGCTCTGCATACCTCAGAGCCAACAGCCATCATTTACCAATCGGATACGCTTTACACCGATCACCGTAACCGATGTGCCATCTTGGTTGACCGAAGCCCGGAACCGGTAGTGTTGTCAGTAAAGCAGGATAGCCTTTATCAATCCATTAACATCCCTTCTAAGAACGCTCTTGCCTATTACTTGAACATCTTTTATAGTGGAGGATTAGGTATGCTGGTAGACAATGACCGACCCGAACGTTACGCCTACCCTCGTCGAATTTACCTCGACCTTGCCAAGACACCGCCGACTTATAATCGGTACGGCAACCCACGCTACGTACGGGTATCCATTCCCTACGTTAATCATTTCAGACTCACCCCCGCTAACGAGTCCGATAAAATCAACACGGGCTTTTGGGGAATCAGCTTGGGCTTAGATCAATATCACTCACCACAGCAATATCTCAACCTTACGGTAGGTGCAGTAACCGATTTTGATGCGCCCATTTTGATGCCCTACGAAAGGGTAGGCGAGGAAGAATCTATGTTTTCGGTTTACTTTAACTTAGCGAACAATCATCGGATCAGTCGCTTCCATCTAGGCTACGGACTTTCTTATGCGATCAACACCTGGCAACTACGCTACCATGACCGTTTTAACGCACCGCCACCTACCCGTGAACCGGTCACCAAAACCAGTCATGCACTGGGTGCGGTAGTGCCCGCTTACGTGCAGCTCGGTGAACAGTTCATGATTGGAGTCGTGTATCGCCCCACTTTTCTAAGATTCAATACAAACCCAACGCTAGTGTACGAGCACTTAATAAGTTTAGACTTTGTGTGGCGGGTACAGCTCAACTAGGCCATTGCGTTTGTGAAAACTAGTGTAAATTTCATCTCCAGCAAGTATTTTCACGTACAACCATTTAGAGGATAAACAGATAAAAGTCTACTAGTAAGATTTATGATATGAACCCACTTGTATTAATCGCCCCACTGGCAATAGGAGTAGCTGGTACTCTAGACTACCGACGCTTCGTGAAACAACGGAAAGCGGTTTTCAACTCCTTTTCAGAAGCGGATACGAAGTACGGAAAAGTGAAATACGTAGATATTGGCCCTAAAGATGGACCAGTGATTCTCTTCTCTACCGGTGGGGGAGCGGGAATAGATTTGGTAGAGATGTTTGATTGGTTAGTCAATGCCGGATACCGAATGATTGCAGTAAATCGTCCTGGTTATTATGATTTGCCTGTCGATGCGGTAGACTCTATAGAGGGACACGCGGCGATCTACCACGAAGTGATAACGTACTTAGGAGTTAAGGAGGTGAATGTATTCGGGGTGTCTATGGGTGGATTATCGTCACTTTACTACGCTCAGTCGTACCCCACCAAATCTATGGTACTGTGGTGTCCGGTTACTGGAGAATATCATCCCAACCAAGAAGCCGTAAACTCGCCGCTGGGTAAATTGATTATGTCCGACAAAGCCAAAGATATGATTTCCTGGCTCACGACCCGTTCGGTGAATCTGTTCCCGAAGGCCATAGTGGCGAGTCTTCTCAATGCGGAAGCCAAGCTGGACAAAAGAGAAATTGAGGAGATCGCTAAGTCAGTGGTGCAAGATGATGATGAAAAGCGTCGCTTGATTCAGTTTGTACATTCGTTGGCTCCTATGAGCCAGATTTATCCGGGAATGATGGATGAACTAGAAAAGGCCGCGCAAGAACACCACTTTGACTGGAGCAAAATCGATATTCCAGTGCTGGCCTACGCTTCTCCGGTCGATAAAGACGTGTCCCAAGATCATTTTGATCGTTTAAGTACTAACCTCGTGAATGGCGAGGTTAGGTTTGTCCGAGCGGGAGGGCACTTTGTGTGGTGGGGGTCGGAGGGGGAAGAAGTTCGGGAAGAGACGCTAAATTTTTTTGATCGGGTAAATAAGTGACCCAGCTCAGGTAGTTATTATTTAAGCTATGAAATCGAAAAGTAATTTAAAGATGGTGACGATACGAAAACTACGCGATGGCGAACAGGAATTTCTGGCCGAGATGCTCTACGAAGCCCTATTTGTTCCGGAAGGCCATGATAAGTTCCCCCAAGAAATTCTTCAAGACCCGGCATTAGCCAAGTACATTGACGATTGGGGTAACAATGCGTTAGACATTGCTTTGGTCGCTGAAGAAGACGGCAAGTTGATTGGAGCTATTTGGGGGCGAAAGTTTACCCAAGACAATCCTGCTTTTGGATTTATCGACGAGGAAACACCCGAACTGAGTATGGCTTTGAAAGAGGAACGAAGGGGCGAAGGTATCGGTACTAGGCTAATCCGGGAGATCGGCAAAGCCTACCAAAAATTGGGCGTCAAGGCACTATCGCTTAGTGTTGATAAGAAAAACCGAGCGTATGAGCTTTATAAAAAAATGGGTTGCGAGATTGTTATCGAGACCGACACCTCAGTGGTGATGAAAAAAGAACTAGATTAACCCAGCAATGGGGCTGAAGTACTACCCACACATTGATGTAGATGCTTACCGAAGATACCGCAAAAATGAATGAGAAGTACGTTACCTCAGCCAGAGGAAAAACGCATTATTGGATCAAAAGAAATGAGACCAATCCTTCCACTGACTGTGTAGTTTTCAGTCATGGGCTTACGGCGGATCATACCTTATTTGACCAGCAGATTGACTTTTGGAGTACCGCCTATACCATTATTACTTGGGATATGCCGCTGCACGGTAAGTCAAGACCTTACGAGAACTTCACCTTGGGTCACGCTGCTGCCGAGCTAAAAGTAATATTAGCCGCTGAAAAAATTGAGAAGTGCATCTTAATCGGCCAGTCAGCGGGTGGCTACGTGAGTCAGGTATTCATTCGGGAGTATCCTAAAATGGTCAGTGCATTTATTGGTATTGGTACTACTCCTCTGGGGGCGAAAAATTACAAAAAGTCAGACCTCTTCTGGCTCAAGCACTTTAGCACGATTGCCAGATGGTACCCCTACCGTTGGTACTGCCGAGCCGCGGCCAAAGTTGCCACGCACACCGAAGCCGCCCGGCAAAATTTTTACCAAGCCCTTGTCAAACTGGGAAAAGCAGCCATGTTGAAAGCAACCAAACAGGTTTATTCCGATTTCCTACGGATTCAAACGGATACTGAGTTTAGCTGTCCGGTTCTGCTGGTCATCGGTGAACATGACACCACGGGACTAGTGCGGGCATATAACCAGCAGTGGGCAGAAAGGAGTGGATTCCCGCTCGTGGAGATCACCGAAGCCGCCCACAATGCGAACTTTGACAATTCCGAAGATTTCAATCAGGTGGTAAAAGACTTTTTAGGTAGACGTTTGACTTTAGCCTAGCATTACCATGGAAAAATCTATTCAGTTAGCGGGACTCATTGGTCCTGTACTCATCGCCCTTTCCATCTCCGAGGCGTTGAACCTTCACATATGGGCTAAGGTGCCTCCTACGGTTACCTACTTAAATGGCCTGCTTTTGTTTATTGCTGGACTCGCCGTAATGCGGGCTCATAACTACTGGGTAGCCAATTGGTCAGTATTAATTACCCTGATTGCTTGGCTTACTCTGCTCGCTGGGTTGTATCGGATGTTTGCGCCCGAGGCTCAACAGCTTGACAAAAGCCCGGCTACCTACGGTGTAATCGGATTGCTACTGCTGATAGGCATTGTATTAAGTATCAAAGGATATTTTAGCTGAGAAAAGAAGAGTTTCTGTAAAATGGATAAATAGTAGAAAGAACAAAAATATGTTTAAAATCATCGGTTACTTACTGGTAGTTGTGCACCTGTTTTTAGGAGTATGGGCCACCGGGGGGTTCATTGAGATGGTACTGAAGAACGTTCCCTGGAAGCCCTTTACGAATCCTGAATTTCCGGATTGGCTGTTGTTCATCCATTGGGGTTCGGTTTTATTCGCCGCTGTCGGTTTTTTGTCCGGCTATTTTACTAGGTGGGATAAAACCCCACAATTAATGACGGTAGCTTACGGAATTATGGCGTTAGTTTGCGTGATAGAGACTTTTGGCTATATGACTAGTGAGACTAAGTATCTGGCGATGGGAGCCGAGTATGTCGCGTACCTACTTATTCTGATACTCCTTTTCACCCCTCGTTTTGCCGCTTCTCATTTCAGATAAGCTTGACTAGAAGAGATGATTGAGCATTTTAAGAAATTTATCTCGGATTATACCGATACTTCGGATGGCTTGCTCGAGGAAATTTTCCGCGTAACCAAACCCAAACGAGCTAAGCGAGGTGAGTATCTCTTGCGAGCGGGTGAAACCTGCCGCCAATTTGCGCTAATAACCTCTGGCTGCACCCGCCTATTTTACATTCCAGTTGAGAAAGAGGTAACCGTATGGTTTGGCTTTCCTGATAATGTGGGATCTGAAATTCAGAGTTTTATATCTGGTGAACCTTCTAAATTTTACGTAGAGGCTATTGAAGACACTCAGTATCTCTCAATTTCTAAAGTAGCCTTTGAACGGTTATTATCGGAGTCACCGGAGTGGCAGATTGTGGTTCGGAAAATATGGGAAGAAACTATTGTCAATATTATTGACCGCCTCACTGCGTTTCAGTTCCAAACCGCTGAGCAACGTTACCTGGAGCTAATTCAAGATCCAGATTATTTACAAATGATTCCTCAGAAATATTTGGCCTCTTATCTAGGAATTACCCCTACTTCCTTAAGTCGGCTCAGAAAAAAAATTTCGCTTTAAGCCATTCTTGCCATTTGGCAACTTCTGAGTGCTAGTGAAATGCTTGCTTTGTGATGTAAGTGAAACCTAAATCAATTGAATCATGAAAAAGCGAGCATTTCACGTATTATTTACAGTAGTATTCACGTCGTCAGTACTGATGTTGGTAGTAGGTTCTTGCACCGATGAAGATGATGATCCCTCTGCTGACCGAGAAGCCAGAAATCGAGAAGTTGTTACCCGCTTGATTAACGAGGGGTTAAATAACAAAAACTCGGATATCGCTCTTGAGTTAGCGGCACCAAACTTTGTCGATGGAGACGCCTTCCCAGATCAGCCGGCGGGTTCAGAGGGTCTAAGGTTCCATTTTGATGTAATCAATAATGCCATTCCTGATCTGCAAGTAACCTTTTCCTTGGTAGTAGAAGGAAATACGGTAGTAGAAGAATGGACGGGTACGGGTAATCTGGTGATTGATTTTGCAACGAGTGATCGTTTGCCATCTCCCATACCCATTACGCAAAACGGCATCACCGTATTTGAACTAAACGATGAAGGACTGATCACCGAAAGAAGAACTTTTCAACGAGGAGAGCAATAATCTTAGAAGCTGTCAAGTTCTGGTAACATATCGAGAAATTGATTCCCGTGCAAAGGAAAAGCAAGAAGGAGCATTTCCTTTAGAGTGCTACTAGGCTGTTTGCTTCAAATTATTGCTTACTTCACTGTACCTATTGAGGGAAAACTCATAACCGTCGTGATTCGTTCTTAGTAGAGAGAACCGTTGAATATATTAACCAGAATCTAGCGAATAGAATTGATTTTCAACAACTGGTGCAATCGTTTAATCTGAGTTACAGTCGGTATCGCGGCGTATGGAGTGGTTCAAACGCCTTCTTAGAAACACCGAGATGGATATTAAAGAAACGACCTACAAATTCAGCTTCCAGTCTCCTCCGTATTTTATATTCATCTACCATTATAATCCCTCAAATTTTACGATTTGAGGGGTTTTTATTTCTGAACTCTTCATATCACTCAATATTTTTGCGGTGCTTGGTATCTAGACAACATTAGAACTTCTAAAGTACAGTCTATTTAAAAAACAAATTAGACTGTTACTTCTTTAGCATTTTTATTCTGTTGCCAAAAGAAATCAGCTAACCGATGACGGCCATGGCGAGGAGCTACATTATCTTGTCCCATCATCGTCAGGAAAAACTCAATAGGGCCGTAGGTTTTGGAGGAGGTGAAGGTTCTTAGTAGTATGATGGTAACTTTTCTTACCCAGTCAGGAATGTGTGTAATATTTACTGGCTTGGATTGGGTTGTCAGTGCCAGTGCACCAATCTCATTTTGAGTGAGTATATCTGGGCCACCCACACTGATTTCTGGTTGATTGGTTTCAATGGCTTGCAAGCAGACCTTGGCTAAGTCTTCTCCGTGAATGGGGTTTAGTTTGAACTCACCGTTGCCAAACAGATATACCCGACCGCCCCGAGCCATATCCAGAAAGTCTTGCATATCGGAAAAGAAGCCGTTAGGGCGTAGGACGGTATATTCCAAGCCTGAGGCTTGAAGGACATCAACGAATTTCTCCTTGGCTTCCATAATCTTCAAATGCCGGAACTGCTGACCGTTGACTGCCGAAACGTAGATAAACTTGCGTACTCCAGCGTTTAGGGCTTCATTCAGCAGGTTTACATTGGCCTGATAGTCTACATCCATATAAGTGAGTCCATCCTTCTGCCGGGTAATGCCTACAGTAGAGATTACCGTATCTACGCCCTCAAACACGCCGGTCAGCGTATCAGGATCAGTGACTTGTACTTCGGCGAGCTGCGATTCGGACAGGCCTAATGCTTTCAGCTTATTGATGTTTCGGGCGAGGGCTACGAAGTTGTACTGATTGAACTGTAACTGTTGTACAATGTGACGGCCTAGGTAGCCAGTAGCTCCGGCTAGTGCGATTTTATTATTCGTTTTCATAGGATTATTATTTGTTTTGTTGGTTGTAATTATCAAGGCTAGATAGTATCGTAATCAGAAATTCTATGTGACCTTTCTTGAAATTCGTTTGGTTGAATGAGCCAGTTAGGTAAGTGTCTAATTCGGGGCAGTAATACATAAAAGAGCTTGTTGAACCGGAGTGACCGATCAGGGTTAGTTCAGGCAGGCTAGGGGATAGTTCCGATAACTCCCATTTACGTAATCCATAGCCGTAGTAGGTTCCCTGACTCTCACCCGTCCACTGCTGCATTTTCTGGTAAGTAGCTGGCTGTACTAGTTTCCCCTCCCGAAGTGCTTTTATAAAGCGGTACAAATCTTCGGAGGTACTTAATAGACCGCCCCCAGCCCAGTCAGCGCTTAAACTCTTCAGCCCGCTAATCTCATAGGTTTCAGCGTATAGTTCAGCCATCGGGTGGTTGGGAGTGATTATCGGTTCAGAGCGGAGATGCATACTAGTTAGATCCATATCTAGCGGTTGAAAGATGCATTCGGCGAATACTTGGTGCAACGGCTTGCCTTCCAGTTGCTCGATGATCAGCCCTAGTAAGATGTATTCGGTATCGGTGTAGTGATAGTCGGTGCCGGGTTCGAACCTTGCCTGAAAATGCTGTTTGGTAAACTCGATTAGTTCTCCCGGCTCCCAGTAGTGCTCCGGTTGGGAGAAAAGTAGGCTCATCATGTTTTCGCCCGATGTGGGTTGATCTTCAAAGTAATCGGGCAGGCCCGAACGGTGCTTGAGCAGATGACTAATGGTGATCTGATTGCCGTAATCCGTTCCATCAATTACGTGCAAACCTTGTATAGTCTCTGCCGGAAGGTAGTCAGCCGCTGGGTCTTTAAAATCCAACTTTCCTTCATCAGCCAGCATCGCAATGGTGGTTGCGGTAAAAGTTTTACCCAAACTGGCAGTATGGAAAGGCGTTCGAGCAGTCACGGCCTCACCATCAGCGAATTGCCCACCTATCCACTGCTCATGAATACCTAGTTGATCGGAATGTACTAAGAAGAATCCACTGTGAATGTCTTCTTGCTCCAGTACTTTATCAAACTGTTTCTTCAGTTTACTTATCGGCTGGGCATAGCTTATTTGAGAAAGAAACGCTGGCATAAAGGGTAAAATAATTAAGAAGTTCACTAGTGAGTTCATCTTTCTATTTGGTTTCAGCTATTAAATAATTTAAAGCTTCTTCTAGCACCCGGTCACGCCCAGCGGCAATGTCGCCGGCTTGGTTACGTACCCAGTGTTCGGGTGGGATACCTTGTCCTTCGTAGCTGCTGCCGTCCGGGTTAGTGATTAATTGAATGCTGTATTCATAACGCCAACCATTGGGAAGAAAGCGAGTAGGGCTTACCAGCGACAGAGCTCCGGCAGTCGTATCACCTAAGTGGGTCACGTAGGAAAAAGAACGTAAATTTAAGGCGAAAATCTCTCCCTCGCTAGCAGTAATGGCATCCGTTAGTAGTACCACCGGAGCCTGAAAGTTTTGCGTAACCGGAGCGTGGCTACGATACGCTACCGCTTCGGTCAATTGCTGATGAGCTGGACCACTACGAAACTGGGAATTATACAGATGGTGTTCGCCATCCGAAAAATAGGCAGCGTACTGAGCGGCTAGCCCATCATAGCCACCAATGCAGTGACGTACATCTACAACCAAGGCTTGGTCAGCCTCTATATTGGATAAAGCGTTTAGGGCTTGAGCCATCACTTCGGGGTTTTCATCCAGTAAGGCCGCCAGGTAGATATACCCGATGTTGGTATCGGCTATTCGTCCGTAGAGAAGGTAGTTGTTCACCGCTCCGATGTCTTCCAGGTAGGTAGAAGCCGTTAGCTCGAGATCAAACTCGGTCTGAGCCTCTTCCACTCGGTCAAGACCTGAAGCAAAGACTCGCTCATTATCTTCATCAAATAGCTTCACGTGTTCGTCATCCAGTTCTTCTAGCATCTTGGTGAGAACCACCCAAAGCTCATCTGCTGAGCTTTGAGTGGTAATTTTAGGTCGATATACCTGGTAGAGGCTATCCCAATCTTTAGCTTGGAGAGCGAATCCACTGTAGTGTTCGTCCAGATCATTCCAGACGATATCAAAAATCTCAGTAGCATTATTAGTGGGTTCTTCCCGTAGCCAGGATTCTTCGCAGCTAACTAGGCTGATCGAAAAAGCAATAATCGTGATAATTGGAAGTAGGGTTTTCACGGTATCAGAATTTGAAGTTTACACCAATCTGAACGTTGTGAACCGAAGAAGACAGACGCTGACTTGTCTCTAAATCTTGGTAAGCGAAGTGGTACTGAGCGGCTAAACCTATCCATCGTCGGAGTTCGTACTCGGCTTGTACTCGCACTTCTGGAGCCACGTAGTTGTCCAGACTTTGCCAATCACCATCGTTCATACGAAACAGCAGGTCACTGGCTTCGGTAGCGTCGGTTATGCTAGAATGAGGCGGGCGGGAAGTATACATCAGCACAGGCAGGCTTACTTGTCCAGTTAAATTCCATCGGTCTAGCTGATACTTGGCTCGTCCCGTAACCGAAAGACCGTTCGTACTCAGGTAGGTATAGTCTGAACTTAGGTTATTTCCGTCTTCTAACGTAGTCACTTGCGAGCCAATGCTGTACTCAGGGCCGAGGTGAAATTGCCAACGAGTAGTTTCACGAAGTTTCCACAGCCAAGCAGATTGCAGTTCAAAACCGATCATTTCGCTTTCTAGTTGGTCGCCAGTTTTAGGAGTGAGCTTAGCAGCGATACTTTGGGTTTCCAGTACGAAGATATGACCCCGCTGGGTGGATCGTTCCCAGCCGAATTGCCAAAGTGCGCTGCTCACATCGTAGCTGAGAGGTGAATAAAACTGATCTTCCCACTGCCCACCACCAAAACCAGCCATCAGCGTAATTTGGTTACGGGGTTGATCGGTTTGCGCTTGAACATTCAGGGCAAAGAGGGCAAGAATGATAATTATTAGAGCTTTCATTTTTTTGATTGGTTAAATGTGGATGTTTGGGTTAAAATTTCTCATCGCTCTTCAGCAGGCTCATCCGGATCGGCTGCTTTCATTAGGATGATGAGACAAAGGTGCGGGATGACGAAAGGATAATCGTTCCGGATTATGATTTCGGACGAATGGATGAGATTTCGGACTTTTTCAGCTACTTCAATCAACGACTACTAATGCTCAGAGCGCTTTTGCTTCAGCCATTGGCGGGGTGTAGTTCCGGTAGATTGTTTGAAGAAGTGGTTAAACACCGATTTGGAATTGAAACCACTCTCGTAGGCAATACCCAGCAACGTGAGATGCTGATAATCTGGACTTAGGGCTTTCGTTTTGAAGGCTTCTAAGCGATAACCATTCACGTACTCATTGAAATTCTTACCTACATACTCATTTAATAGCCAGGATAGCTTATTGGAGTGTAAATCAATATGATCAGCCAGCTTTTTGAGCGATAGATTAGCATCTAGATATAGCGCTCCTTCCTCCATGGCCTGGTCTAATTTTTCCCGGTAATTGTCGCGCTTGCTAGCCTCCACCTTTGACGTATCAGTTACTGGTACAGGAAGTGCTGAAGTTAATGACAGTTTTCCGTAGAAGTCTTGAACCAGTTGCTGAAAATCAGGTCGCTTTCTGAGAGGTTGGAGGAAGGGGTCTACGTTAAAGTTGACATAGGGGCCTTTTCGATCCCTGATTCCTTGTTTGAGATTTTGCATCGCTTGCTCTTCCTGACCACTGTAAATATATGAGTATAGTTCCCAGGGATAATACAGCGGTAGGTTTTTGTCGGTTTCGTAGTGCCATTTCTGCGTTCCGTAATGGAAGCAGTCGTACAGAGTCCGAACATGGTGAGCGATAGGTATATCCGGATGTGCTTCCAGCAGATTATCTAGCGATTGCTTATCTTTTAGTAAGACGTAAGAGCCTATCCTGACCGGAAAAGTTAATTTCCATTGAGGATCAATCTCAAGAATCTTGTACATGTAAGCCACAGCTTCAGCGTATTGACCGCTATAATAAAAAATGTTTCCTTTTGTAAAGAGGTGAGTAGCTGCTAGTGGGTTAAGCGCCAGTGCCTTTTCGGCGTGCATCAGTGCCAAATCAAATTCTCCTGCTGCCGTATATAATTCTGCTATACCAACGTGGGCGTCGGTGTATGCCGGGTTTAACTCCAATGCCCGGGAATAATGCTCGTGTCCTTTCTCAAAATTCCAGAAGTTCCAGAACTCTACCGAAGCTAAGGTATAATGTCCTTCCGGCAGGTCAGGTTGGTAGCGCATTCCTTTCTCTAAATGTTCCCCTGCCATTTGTATAGCCAGCGTTGGTTCGGTAAACGCCCAGGTAGCCATAATTCCGTAAGATTGCACCAGTCCAAAGTAAGCTAAAGCATAAGTCGGGTCTAAATCTACGCTTCTTTTGAAACAGTCGACAGATTTATGGAGATCGTCATTATTCCATTTTAGTTGGTGATATCGTCCTTTCAGGTACGAACTGTAAGCTTCAACGCTAGTCGTTGGCGGTTCTACCAGGTGCTCCTGTAGTTCAAAGTGCCCGAAGTTCTCTCGTATTTGGTCAGCAATCAGCAGACTAATGTCATCTTGCAACGTGAAAATATCGGCCAGTTCGCGGTCGAAGTTGCGCGACCACAGATGAAAACCATCGCTAGCCTGAATGAGTTGAGCGGTAATTCTGACCCGGTTACCCGCTTTGCGGACACTACCTTCCAAAATATTGGCTACACCCAGAACTCGGGCTATCTCCCGGATGTCTTGATCTTTTCCTTTGAATGCAAACGAAGAAGTACGAGCGGTCACTTTCAGGCTTTCCACTTTGGTGAGCGCATTGATAATTTCTTCGGTCATTCCATCGCTGAAGTACTCATTTTCAGGATCAGTACTTAGGTTGACAAAGGGTAGTACGGCAATAGATTTGGGCTGAACCACAAGTTGTGTATTGAGATTGCAGTACTAAGATAAATAACAAAAGGTAAAAATGAGTGGGCGGATAGCGATGAACAGGGGTTTTTCATAAAAAACATGTGATACCAAAAATGTCTACTATTGCCTGTTTATCTTTATTTGGGAGACCCCGTCGCACCACAATAGCTGAATTTTCAGGCTAATGCCCCAGTATCTCCTTCCCCTAAATGAATATGTATGAAAAGGCTGTGCAGTCTGAGGTGAATTATTTAATTGCTAATTTTAGACTAATCTCTTACTGCTAAACGATCAAACCCCTTATATTATCTAGGTACGACCTACTAACTTTTACCTGGTCGCCGTTAATCATGACGATTTCGTATCCTGATGGGTACTTGTATACTTCTCTGACCCTGTTTACATTGATTATGGCTGACCTATGGACTTTGGTAAATAACTGAGGGTTTATTTTCTTCTCTAACTGAGAGATTCCGTATTTGCTGAGGTAATAGCGATCCTTGAGAATCAATTTGGCATAATCACCGCTTGCCTCAATCCAAATGATATCAGTAGTCTGAATGCTGATTAACTTATTTTTTGTTGAGACGAGCACATTTTCCAGATACGTTTCCTTCTCATTGAGTGAACTCACTAACTCTTGAATTCGGGAAATATAATCCACTGAGGTGGTGGTTGCTTTCTGCATAGCATCGGCAAATCGCGTACGGGTATAGGGTTTTAGCAGATAATCGAGGGCATGTACTTCAAATGCTTGTAGTGCGTATTGGTCGTAGGCAGTAGCAAAGATAATATTGGGCATCTCCTCTAAATGCTGAAGCACTTCAAAGCCAGATAATCCCGGCATCTGAATATCCATAAAAACCAAATCAGGACGGAAGGTATTGATAGCCTTGACCGCATCTACTCCATTATTGCATTCTTCAATGAGAACAAACTCTTCGTATTCTTGAAGGTATTCTTTCACTAAAGAACGAGCTGGGGCTTCGTCGTCTACAATAATCACTTTTTTCATGATTGTTTTATTATTGGTATCGAAAACCTAACTTCTAAGCCACGGGGTTCTTTACTGATAAGTTGCAAGCCTGAATCGTACATTTTTACGAGCCGTTCGTGGGAATTGGATAATCCAATTCCTTTTTTAAGAGCACTTTCTTTAGAACCATTCTGAAGACCTACTCCAGTATCAGTAATTGAAATATTGAGCTGATTAGCTGTCGTTTGTATTGATAGTGTAATTTTGCCACCATCAATTAAGGGACTGATACCATGTTTTATGGAGTTTTCTACTAGAGGCTGAATCAGGATAGGAGGAATTGCATGCTGTAAAGTTTCGTCGTTTATCTCAAGATGATACTGGAGGCGTTCACCAAAGCGTTCCTTTTCCAGATCCAGGTATTTTGTTACAAAATCTAATTCTTCTTTTACAGTTACGAGTTCCTCTTTTGATGCTTTAAGCTGATACCTGAACAAGTCTGACAGCTTAGCCACCATGTTTCTGGTTTTCTCAGCCTTTGCGGGTATAGCAGCATTGATTGTATTGAACACATTGTAAAGAAAGTGAGGGTTGAGCTGGGCTTTTAGCGCGGTTAATTCACTTTGCAACGCCAGTTCACGAAGCTCTAAAGCAAAAAGCTCTTGTCGTTTATGCTTTGTGTAATAATCGTACAAATGAAAGCCAATAAATTGAACGACATAAAATAGGGCAGTATGGTACACATCCCAAGCGATCTTTACCCCCTGAAGGCGGATGAAACCAAAGTAATCGCACACTGCATAATAAACTATTATCCATGAAAAACAGAAGATCGGAAGTGCTACGAGATGGGCAATAATTTTCACCCACAGAGGGCGATTATCCAGATATCGAAAAAAAAGCCACCAAATAGGCAACGAAAGAAGTGCTTTGAACAAGTGGTTTAGCATAACTACCCGATATACCCGAACGATACCCGTGTCTATAGACAAGACAAGATAGTAGTTGATCATCATGAATACATAGAATGATACAATGAGTGCTATCTCGGATGATTTTATTTTGGAGTGTAAAGGGTGCATACAAAAGCCAAAGATTTTAGTAAACCAATATTGAAGAAAGTTACGACGAGACGCAAGTGAAAATCGCTCAACTGCAATATAAGCCGACGAATTACCTGCGGTCACTTCATCAGATTATATAGTTATCCGTCGGATATCAGTTTTAGGCGCGATTCGGGCTAACTAGTTTTGGGGCACCACTTAAAAAGTAAACCCCATGAAAACTATGAATCACCCAACTATTAAAGCAGCCTTGCCCCACCACCAAAAAAAGCTCGGCTTCAATCTACCCCCAACATTGAAAGAAGGACTGAAGCTAGTGTTAGTAGTAGCTACTAGTATTATCGTATTGGCCGTAATGATAACGCAACTAGGGTACGACAGTAGCATTACCCTAGGAGCTCGTTATCAACAGCTACTAGAGACAGAACTGGCTACTCAGCCTCTGGGTAGCTCCGAAGAAGCTATACTAGAAACTAATCCGGTGCTGGCAGAACTTAGCCAACTGCTATATCAGCGGAAGGTGCTACAGTTTGCAATGAACGACCTAACCCGCAGTCCTGCTCCGATGCAAATTCAGGGGATAGAGTACAAAAGAAAACGATACCAGCAGCAAATTCAACGAATAGAACAGCGAATTAGCTATCTGCTTGAGCAGCAAGAGGCTACCTACGCAAAGAGGTAGGGTAAGCGGTGACTTATTTATAAAGAAGGTAGGAATCATAATTCACAGCTTAAGGGCGAACTGATTTAAGCTTTTACTTAATAAATCTATCATGCGATTAATAATATTCAAGAGTCATTCTTCAGGAAAAAGACGACTAAAAGTTGTCAATTGTATCGCTATTTTAGTCACTGGGGTTTTGCTCTTAGGTAGTTGTGCTACCGAACGTGCCGTACGACTAAGGGATAAAAGCATCAAGAAGTGGGAGGCTGATCAACAGGAACTAGAACCAATGGCGGTTTTTATAAATAGCCATTTCAGTCAATTCGTACTAGAAAATTGAACAGATTAACTTTCTATGAAGAGAGTTAACTCAGTAAGGAATTTAGGTCTAGTCCAGTGAGCTTATCCACGTGCTGGCTGATCTTTTCAATATCCCAATCCCACCAGCGGATATTGAGAAGCTTCTCAATAGTGGCATCGTCAAAACGCTTTTTAATCAGCTGGGCGGGGTTGCCACCTACGATGGTATACGGATCTACATCTTTGGTAACAGTGGCGTTAGTTGCAATGATTGCCCCATCGCCTACCTGCACTCCGGGCATGATGGTAACATTATGCCCAATCCACACATCGTTTCCGATTACGGTATCGGTCTTCACTGGATAGCCTTTGCCCTCCATTGCGTGTTCCCAACCCGAAAATATGGCGAAGGGGTAGGTAGATATTGCCTGCGACAGATGGTTAGCTCCGTTCATGATGAAGGTTGCCCCGGAGGCGATCATACAGAACTTACCGATAATGAGCTTGTCCCCCACAAAATCAAAGTGATACTTTACATTCTTCTCAAAATCATGAACATCCTCAAAGTCATCGTAGTACGTGTAGTCGCCTACAATGATATTGGGGTTCTGAATGATGTTTTTCAGAAAGCACAGACGATCGTAATGCTTCAGTGGGAAGGTTTGATCCTTGTCGGGGTAAGCCATAGCGCACACAGGTTTAGACAAACCTAAGAATAGCTATTTTTTCTTCTGAAGAAAAACTTGTGGTATTAAAAACAGGAATCTAGAACAGCCTACACAGGCTGAGATTTGGTACTATTAGGTAGCACTTTCCAACGCCAATAAATAGCGGTTACTACGACAAATTCGGCAGCAATCAGCCAGAAGCTGGGATCGGTAAAAAACGAAAAATGGTTACCGCCTTCAGGAATGATAAATAGGGGTACAGTAATGAGCGCGTCCAGTACAATAGCTACCAGAACCATAATTACCCCTAGTTTAAAGCCATTCGTTTGGTACCCGGTACGGCGATACCCGGTATGGCGATACCCGGTACGGTAATAAAAATAAGCACCCACAATGACCGCCGGAACGACGGCAAGCGGGAATACTATATTTATATACCGTTCAGAATTCTCGATAAAAGGGAGTAAGTAAGGAGCACTATACGCAAAAACACCTAATACCCAGGTGACTATTCCGGAAACAATGGCTCGCTTGGTATTCATGTTAGTAGAATTTTTTGGTTGAAAAGAAAGTGAGAGGCTACCCGGTGAATAGGCAGCCTCTAGTGAAGATTAGACAAAAGTGGATACCTGGGGTTGCCACACTCCTGTGGCCGCCGTTTCCGATGCGTACTGAGCGAAGCTCTTGGGCTTTCTTCCCAGCACCTGCTCAATATCGTGAGTCACATTATGGATGTCAGGATTACCGAGTACTTCGGTAAACAAATAATTGATCAACCAAATGTAATCTTTCGGTAGATTATATTCTTCTAACATCTGATCATAGTCCTTCTGCGAGATAGGAGTAAACTGAATATTTCTACCCGTAACCCGAGCGATCTCATCAATCACTTCAGGAAAGGTCAGCAATTCGGGGCCAGTCAATTCATAAATCTGTCCGTTATGCTGGTCATTAGTTAGTGACTCTACCACTACATCAGCAATATCATCGGTATCCACGTAGGGTATTTTAGCTTCGGCTTGGGGTAAGGCTACATGACCCGCCAAAATAGGTTCTAAGAAGAAGTTCTCACTAAAATTCTGGTTGAACCAACTGGCTCGTACAATCGTGTAATCCAAGGCTGAATTTATGACGATCTGCTCGCATAGTTCGGCTTCTCGTTCGCCTTTTCCCGAAAGTAGCACCATCTTCTTGACGTTGCTTTGCTGAGCCTGTCGTACCAAGGCCTCAATAGCATCCCGGGCTCCGGGAAAGGCCAGGTCGGGTTGGAAGGTGACGTATACTTTGTCCATACCTTCCAGGGCGGCTGGCCAAGTACTGGGATTATGCCAGTCAAAAGCGGGGCTGGCACTGCGAGAGCCGATTCTAACGTTTTGCCCCAATGCTTGTAATTGCTGGGCTACTTTGCGGCCGGTTTTTCCCGTGCCGCCGATAACTAAGATGTTTTCCATTTTCATAATATAATGTATTTAAGAGTGAATAAATATGTGTGAGACTTACTGATTTCACGCTTTTAAGCCGCGTGTTAGCAGATATTATTTCATGTATAGAAGCCCGGTTAGTAAAAGGGCAAATGAGGTGAAGGAAGCAATGGTGCGCTGTATATGCCAGCGGTTCCAGGGGGCTTCAAATTTAGTTCTCAATGCCTTAAGCTCAGTGGCTGAAAGGGATTCTAATACTGTTTTGTCTAGTACTTCATTAAGTGGCACATTTCGGAAGACCGTTATCAACCCTACTCCTACAAAAAAGAGGATCGCTGCAACCAGAAATAGCCAAAATGTGCTGGGTTGGGCATTTCTATGTAGAAAAGCATTAAGAAATAGTAGTAGTACTGGGCCGAAAAAGACGATTAGAAAGCTCCGATTGATAATGGCTCGATTCATGGCCTGAAATGATTGTAAATAGCTTAGGTTATCTAGTCGGCCAATGCCCGGGGTGACGGCATTAGACCAGGTGAAGCATAGTCCGGCAGTGAGACCAGTGAACAAAATGCCTAAAATTAGTACCGTTGTTTTCAGTGTTAGTTCCATCGTTATTGGGGGTTAGTGGAGGTGATCCAGGTTAATAATATTTGATATTCTTCCGCAGTGAGTTTGATTTTTCTTCCCCTCGGCATTCTCTTTTTAATGAAGACCTGCCGATGAATCTTGGGAGCGAAGCCGTCCATATTTTCTCGGGTAAAGACCTTGCACGGATTTTGCCTTACGTGACAGACGTTGCACTTGGTTTGGAGTACTTCCAAGGCTCTAGCGCTTGTATCATCGTGTATTGCCCGTGGCAGAGTTGCCTGAACTTCTTCAGTAGTTGGAGTTTCGTTGAGGGATAAAAATCCTATGGTGATGAAAAGTGTAATAAATATTGTCATAGCTCACAGATGATTAATGGTTGCTTGATGATACAAACCTAGCTGTAAGCCAAGCCAAAAACTTGACACTATCAGCCAAGTATTTGACACTTTACGCCAAAATGGATTTTTGACTAGTTTTTTCGGAAAATAATAGGGGATTGACCGGTCCATCGCTTGAAAGCCCGGTTGAAGGCACTCTGTTCAGAGAAGCCGGTCTGGAAGGCGATCTCGCCGATGGAGTAAGTCGATTCTTGAAGAAGGCTCATAGAGATTTCCCGCTGGGTATTGCTAACTAGTTCTCGGAAGCTGAATCCGCTCTCGGATAATCTTCGGGTGAGGGTGCGGCTACTCATACCAATATGTTCGCCTACCTGATGAATACTGGGAATCCCACTGGGCAGAGCATCTACGATCAAAGCCTTAATATCTGTCACTAGTTTGTTACCGTTCACTTCTATTCCACTGGCTTCCTCCTCAATACGCTCGTTCAGAAAGGCGTTGATACTTAAGTCGGCTTTAGCGGTACGCGTATTAAGATCGACCGTTTTAAAGGCGATGTAGTTGTGAGGACGGCTAAAGTGAACCGGACACTGGAAACGACTTTCGTACACGCTCATATCGCTGTGAAAAGGATGGCAGAAACAGACCTCTACCGGAAAGAAATCTTTCTCAGTAATTAATTGTAATACGGTTACGGTAGCCGAAAAAGTAGCTTCGTTCGATAGGGCTACTCCCTTTCGGTAAGCATCCCGGTGCAGATAAATTTTGGTGACATCATCCTCATCCTGAACTTTGAAGACGTACGTATCAGTCAGTAGCATGAAGTAGCGTACACTACGATCAAACAGATCCCGAGCTTGGGAGCATGTTTTCCACGAAAGTCCCAGTACTCCGTAATCATCCATTTCCATCGCTTGCCCTACCCTCAGTGCGTAGCCCGGTGGTAAGGCTTGATCAACGATTTCGTGAAGAGCAAAGAATGAATCGGCCGGTACTACCTGGGGGCCCTTGGATGGGCTATTGATTGGCGAGATCGGTGGAATAGCTTCAGGATCTAATCCCTCACGGATTGCGTGATTAGCAACTTTTTTGTACAGACTAACCGAGATGTAATTCATACTTTCACACCATCGCTCAACAAAACAATGCCCCGAATATAGTAAGACTTCTAAAATTGGAAAAGGAGATAGCCGTTACAAGCGCTATCTCCTTTCGCCCCAGACGGGCAATTCTCTATAAAATCTGGCTAGGCGAACTGCTTTTTGGCCACTTCCTTTGGGTTAGTGTGATGCCAGCGAACGGCAAAGGCCAGCGGCAGCTTCAGCAAAAACATAGTGAGCAGCAGCTCTAGTATCGCATTGGTTTCCGGTAGGAAAACCTGTAAGGCAACAATGCCGCCCACCGCTAGCAGTGAGCCTACGGTGGCCTGTTGTGATGTATCTTTGATAATATTGACTACGAGTGAGGTAGCAATCACGTAGCCGGAAACGATGGCAATCGTCATCCCGAATTCGGGAAAAAGAATGCTCATGAATAGCGGTTGCAAAAAGTGCAGGCTGATAAACCACAACCTTCTTTTATTACTTTGCGCGTAATAGTCACTGGTTCCGTAGCTAAAGTTAGCAATGATACCACCTGCCAAGTCATAGGTGAGGGCAATAAGCGTCCAGCGTTGCCAATCGGCAAAATCAAATCCATCGGTTAGCGTAAGTATGGCCAGGGTGGTGGCTAAAGCAATGAAGTGGGTAAGAGCCAGGTCAAACCAATTGCTACGTTCGCCGTGGATTTCGTGTAAAAAGCCGGGAATGATTATCGGGTTTTTCATCTTTGTTGGGTTTTAAAAAGTTAAACAACGAAACAAAGATGCCGAAACCTTCAGGTCGGATCGTCCCTAGTTATAAAAGTGAACCTACTATGAGATTCCGGACATTTTAGCACGATAAGAAAGCTATAATCTGCGCTATTGTTCAACTGCGTAGAGGCCAGTAGACTTGGATTTTCCCTTGAGCGTAAAGTCTCCTAGTGCTTGTACTTCAAAAGCGTTCTGATCTTCCAGATTCTTATATATCTCGCTAGAGATGATCAGGTCTTTGCTGTACTTTTTACACAGGCTTTGCAGTCGGGCTGCGGTGTTTAGTACATCGCCAGTGAAAACAATCTCGCGCTTCAGTGCACCTACTTCACCGGTAGTAACCTCGCCTACGTGCAGGCCCGCTTTAAAGTCTGGCAATGCTCCGAATTTGGTTAAAAAATCATTCCGGCGGCGTTCCAGACTCTGTTTAATACCGAGAAAACAATTGATACAATTGTTTTCCCGAAAGCCCTGTCGGGCCTTCCAGGTAATCACTACCTCGTCTCCTATGTACTGATATACTTCCCCCTGGCTGTTGATAATGGCATCCGACATCAGATCGTAGTACGCTCTCAATAGCTCAAAGTACCGAACGTGCCCTAACTGCTCGGCAATGGCGGTAGAGTCTTTCATATCCAGAAACATGAAAATACGTTCTTCCACCGTAGGTGTATGGTACCTTCCGGTAACTAAGTTACGTAGTACATTATAGCCCAAGTTCTCGCTTACCGTCGCATAAAACACACTTAACAGGAGGGAAAAAGCCAGTTGAACCAAGGTGTTAACGAACGTAGCGCTGATGAAAAATCGACCCATCTTCTGCCATACTTCGAGATCATAAATTGGGGTGCGGGCCTCAATGCTAGCGGCAATGGGGTAGGCTACGGAGATAATCAGCAGCGTAAAGAGTAGATAAATCGCAAATTTGTATACGATCTTCTTCGTCAGCGACAAGTGACTGAAGCGCTTTTCCAGTACCACCATTTCAAAAGTACCGACCATTAATCCTACAATAGCGACAGCCACGCTAGCGAATATGAATACCGGAAGGGTGAGAGTAATATCGGTATCGGGGTTAATATTTTGACTACGGGTCAACGTTAAATCGCTGATCAGAAACACCCAGGACATCACGAGCCAAATAACTCCGAAGGGAATGATTCTGGCAATGTTTCTTTTAGATTTGGGAGTGAGACGAAGAGGCATACTTAGGTTTGCGTAAAACCAACCCCTAATTTAATAATCCCACACGATTCTCTATATTTCTTTTTTGTGGGACTTGATCCAGGCTTTGGGCGTAGTGCCGGTAGATTGTTTGAAAAATTTATTAAACACCGACTTGGAATTGAAGCCGCTTTCGTAGGCGATGCCCAATAGGCTAAGGTGCTGGCTGGCAGGGTCTAATGCGCGAGCCTGAAAAGCCTGAACTCGATATTCATTGATGAAATCATTGAAGCTTTTTCCAATTTTGTCATTCAATAGCCAAGAAAGTTTATTAGGATGTAGTGCAATAGCATCCGCGAGTGATCTAAGTGTGAGACTAGAATTTAAATAGAGTTGTTCTTCGCTCATTACCTCTTTCAATGCATCAGTAAATGCAGTGATCTCTTTAGCCGTCAGTTTAGATTGCGTGGCTGCCTCGTCTTTTACTACAATATTGGTATCTGACTGGATGGAAAAGGTGGAATTACATAGTGCCTTATATTCTGTATTTCCTTTCAGGGCCTGTAGCAGAGGATCGTGCATAAAGTTGATATACTGCCCTAAACGCTGGTCTATTCCATTTCTGAGGGCAACCACTGATTCTTGCGTATCACCTAAGTAGAGTGGAATGTATACATCCCAGGGTAAGTATCCCGTATGATCGCGAAGAAAGTCAGTTGCCTGAGCTTCTCTCCCTTCATTGCGGACTTCAAAGAGCAGCACAAAGTCTGATTTATTGTCAATATCTGGGTGTCGATCCAGTATGTCGTAAAGGGCGTCTTTATCATTTATGAGGATAGTACAACAGGCTTTCACCTGCCAGGCTAAGTCCCACTTAGGATCAATCGCTAAGGCTTTATTCATCCAATCGGTAGCCTGATTGTATTGGCCGCTCAAATAATAGATATTTCCCTTGGTATAATGATGATTGGCTGATAACGGATTATACTCTAGTGCCTGATCAATACAGCTCATGGCCTCGTTAAACTGACCGACAGCGGTATAACATTCAGCACAGGACTCTAAAGCTTCCGCATCGTGAGGCGAAACGCGAAGGGCATTACGCAAATGGGCTAATGCTTGATCCACCTGCCAGTTGATCCAAAAGCTTTGGGTGGCTAGGGCGAAAAAGCCTTCAGGGCTGTCGGCCTTTATCGCCATGCCTTCATCCATAAATTTTCCAGCTTCCTTCAGAGCTTCATCCTTATCCATAAAATTCCAGGAAGCCAGAATACCGTAGCACTGCACCAGCCCGAAATAAGGCTGATAGTACGCCGGATCGAGCCGAATACTTAGTTTATAAAAATCAATAGCCCGGTAAAAATCCTCCAACTTCCAGTTGAGTTGATAGAATCTACCTTTCAGAAATTGCTGATAGGCTTCTACGTTGCGGGTAGGCTGGTCTACTAGTTGGTCTTTAATTTCTATGTGCCCAAAGTTCTCCCTTATCTGATCGGCAATCAACAGGCTGATTTCGTCTTGCAAAGCAAAAATATCAGCCAGTTCGCGGTCAAAGTTGCGTGACCACAGATGAAAACCATCACTGGCCTGGATAAGTTGGGCGGTAATCCGCACTCGCTTTCCTGCTTTTCGAACGCTTCCTTCCAGTACGTTAGCGACCCCTAACGTTCGAGCAATTTCCCGTATGTCCTGATCTTTTCCTTTAAAGGCAAAAGAGGAAGTGCGGGCCGTGACTTTGAGACTATCAATTTTAGTCAATGCATTGATAATCTCTTCGGTAATTCCATCGCTGAAGTACTCATTCTCCGGATCAGTACTTAGGTTGACAAAAGGTAGTACGGCAATAGATTTGGGCTGAACCACAAGTAGTGTATTGAGATTGCAGCTCCAAGATAAATAACAAAACGTAAAAACGAATGATTATATAGGGGCAAACACCTTATCAACGTCATGTTAGACTTTTTTCAACTAATAGCCAATACCAAGTAACACAGCGACATCAGTAGAGTCAGCGTACCAAAGCCATATTTCTCAATAGGGCTTTTAGCCGTTAAATTTCCTAAAGTGTTGAGTAAGAAGAAGGCGAATAGTACCCACATACCACCGTTGATCACTGACGGATAATTGAGGAAAGTCAGGTAGCCCATTTTTGATGCTACCAAAAGGATAGCCAAGACCAATACTACCAAAGAAATAGATTCCATTCGGAGCAACTGGGTACGGTTATTAATTTTACCGACCCAAACGATACCGTAAGGAATAATACCAGCTATAACTAGCAAATGAAAGACAATGAGCAACCCCAGTATAATGAGTAGGGTGTTACCAGCGAGGTTAGGGTTGAATAGCGATTCCATGATATTGTTATTTAGAAATTTATCCCGAAGTAAAGATTGGGTTCAAAGAGAAAATAGTTTCTCCACTTATCGTCTAATGTCTTAAACTTATCCGGTGTATTGGTATCAAAAACCCAAAATTGAGAATGAACTTGAGGTTCTATGAAAAAGCGTTTTTTCTTCCCAAAAGCAAAATGATACCCCAGATGAAAAGAATTGTACAGTTTGAACCCATTTTGAATTTTTGAACCACCCTCATCTAAGTAGGTTTTAAATTGAGGTAAGACTTCAACTGTTGCAAATAGCCCTTTCCATAACATGCGTTGATAAGTTATTCCTAAGCCTGTTTCACGCACATGTCCGGGGTAGAATTCGCTTTCAGATTTTACCTTATCCAATAGTCCGTCCCACCAAACAATTCCCATGGGTTGAAATAGTCGCCAAGTGGCAAATTTTATCCCAATGATGTTTTTATCATCTAAGTTACGTTTAACATGAAGTTCTATATGCCGGGTATGTGTTCTATCGTTCCAAGATTTTTCTGCTAGCTGAGGTAAAATAATCACTGGTAAACTAACCCGATACTTATGAGCTACTACGGCTTCTTTACCTAGTTTTTGGTTGCTTTGAGCAAAAGCACTGAACGTAACAAGCGTTAAAATGGCAATTAATAGGGTTTTCATTTTTGAAAATTTTTAGTGGTGAAATAAATAGTTATAGAGATTTACATTGAGCACTCCTTATTATCGGCAGAACGAGAAAGGAATTTTCATCCGGTGATTACTTGCTTTGTTTTATTGAGTTGACACTACAAACATAGCGTAGCAGGGTAGGGCAATCGTCCTGAAATGAAATTGCGGACGTTTTTGTATCAATTCACCAACCATAATACGAAAACCCTTGAAAATCAATAGAATCCAAACCAGAATAAGAAGATTCTAGATGGGTTCATGTGATGGTGAGGAGACTCAAGGGCTCCTCCCCGCCGAAGATTTTGGCTCTAATTTTTCTCGCTACTTCCTTAGAGGTAAACTTCGTACCTCTAGGGCGCAACGCTTCATTATAAGTAAAATAATTGATCACATAGATTCACCTAAAACCTTTTACGAACATCTCCCAACCTAAAAAATTTCACTTTTTCTGATTATTTTCGGCAATAGTCATCAGTGCGCACCTCAAGGACTGATGACAGTACATCGGCTAATCTGATTAGCATCAACGTTGTCTGATACTATGACCGAAAACTCTATTGCCGTACTACCTTTTGTTAATCTTAGTGCTGACGTTGAAAACGAATACTTCAGCGACGGCCTGACCGAAGAGATTATCAATGCACTGGCTAAAATTGATAGTCTTAAAGTTACTTCTCGCACTTCCGCGTTCTTCTTCAAAGGAAAGGATGTTCAGATTACCCAAATCAGTAAGCAACTCAACGTGGCGATCCTCTTGGAGGGCAGCGTGCGTTTGTCAGGAAAAGCGGTTAGAATTACTGCTCAACTAATTCAGGCCGAAGGCGACTTTCATCTGTGGTCTGAAACCTGGGATCGACAACTCGACGATATCTTTGCCGTTCAGGATGAGATTAGCTTACTGATTGCCGAAAAGCTGCGCGAACAGGTAGGACACTTCGAAATCAATGAGCATCTGGTAAATACGCAGACAAAAGATCTGGATGCCTATACGCTGTTTCTAAAAGGTCGCTACTACTTCAACCGATGGAATCCCGAAGATGTACAGCAGGCGATAGAATACTATCAACAAGCGCTGACTATTGATCCTAAACATGCTAACTCGCTGGTAGGGCTAGCTGACAGCTACAGCTTCTTAGCTACTTGCGGATTTATTTCTTATCAGGAGGGTTGGGGGAAATGTGCCCAACTAACGCAGCAGGCTCTTGAAATTGATAATCGCTTGCCCGCCGCGTATTATCAACTTGCCAACCTGGCTTTTTTCACCGAAGGAGATTTTAGTAAAGCACTTTCGCTGGTTGAGTGCGCGCTGGATATAAATCCGAACCATGTGGAGTCGCTACAACTGATATGCCTGCTCTGCCTATACGCCGATAAAGAAGATACTGCCCGTCAGCATCTGGATGCAGTTCGTAGCGTTGATCCTATGTCGGCGGAAACCCAGTTTTACCGGGGGTATTTTTACTACATGCAGCGGGATTTTGACCAAGCTATTGTTCAGCTAGATGCTTGTTTAGATCAAAACCCAAAGAGTATCCCTAGTCACACAATCAAGGCAGCTTGTTTACTGATGTTAGCGCGATTTGATCAGGTCATTACGTACTACGATAGCCTTCCTCTGGAAATAGTTATTCCTGCGGAGAAGATTGGTTCAGAGTTGTTAGCCTTCGTCCTTAAAAGTGATCAAAAACAAGCTGATGAGTACTTGGCTAAGCTACAACGAGCGATCAATAGCGAAGACGGGTTCACCGCAGACGTATACCTGTTTCTGTACTACTGTCAGACTTCTCAAGTAGATGCGGCCTTTCGTTGGATTGAACAGGCCACAGAAAATCGCTCCCCTTTGTTGCTGATTCGCTACGCTGACCCGCTGGTAGACTCTCTCAGAAGTGATGCCCGCTACACTACATTTCAGCAGAAGCTCTTCCCACCTGAGGCGTTTAATTCCAGTAACACTAGCAGAAAAAAGAAGTCTCTGTTAGACGAAAAGTCGCTTACAAATTATCGGAAAAGGCTACTAAGCCATATTGAAAGCGAAAAGCCCTACCTAGACTCTGACCTTTCGCTACGTTCATTAGCCAACCAAATAGATATCCACCCCAACCAACTCTCGTGGTTGCTCAACGAAAGTTTGGGTAGTAACTTCAATGAGTTTATTAACCACTATCGGGTGGAAACCTTTAAAAAGCTGGCGAAAGACCCCGATAACGCGCATGTTACTATTTTGGGTTTGGCTTACGATAGTGGGTTCAATTCCAAGACCGTATTCAATACCTACTTTAAAAAAGAGGTTGGTATGACTCCCAAACAGTTTTTAAAAGCCTAGCAACCTCTGCTCTGTTCAGAAACTAGGGGGTTCGGGTTTATAAACCCGAACCACTTTCCAATAATCCGAACGAATGCCTCTCCTAAGTCAACTTTCTTTGTCATGAACTTAAATTTTTAAGCCATGACCAACAAAATGAAAGCAGTAGTAGCCACCGGATACGGTTCTCCTGAAGTGCTACAACTCCGAAAAGTTAACAAACCGCAACCCAATAAAAATGAGGTGTTAATCAAGATACACGCCACTTCAGTAACTGCCAGCGATATTCTTATTCGCGGTTTGAATGCACCACTGATCTATAAGCTAATTGTTCAACTTGCATTTGGCTTTGGTAAGCCCAGAAACCCCATTTTAGGTATGGTGGTGTCCGGTACTATTGCCGGTAAAGGAAAAAATGTCACTAAGTTTAATCCGGGTGATGAGGTGTTTGCGTACTGTTCCATGTCACCAATGAAACATCGTTTTGGTTCTTATGCGGAGTACATCTGTTTACCGCAAGATTGGAATCTTGCCCTAAAACCAACCAACATTAGCTTTGAAGAAGCCGCGGCAATTCCCTACGGGGGCTTACTGGCGGCTCATTTGATGAAGAAGACCAACATTACAAAAGGTGATAAAGTGCTGATTTACGGAGCGTCTGGAAGTATTGGAACGATGGCTTTACAAATGGCAAAAGATGCGGGAGCTATTGTCACCAGTGTATGCAGCCGTAAGAACTTTGAGCTAGTAAAATCACTGGGAAGCGATGAGGTGATTGATTATACCGCCAGCAATGCTGAGTCTCAATTGGAAACATACCAGTATGTGATAGATGCAGTTGGCAACAGCAAATCGTCGGTGCTCAAAGCAAAGAGTAAACAGGCGATCAACAAAGGGGGGAAGTACCTTTCTATTGACCAAGGAACGCCCACAACACCCAAAACAGCTTTTTTGATGCTGAAGAAATTAGTTGAACAAGGGAAACTCAAGCCAGTAATAGACCGAGTGTATCCATTAGAAGAAATGGTAGCAGCACACCGATACGTTGAAGGTGGTCACAAACGAGGGAATGTAGTCGTTCTAACCGCTTAAATTTTTAAGCTATGGAAAAGAAAACTTATAGACTGACCGGATTCCTGTACTTGCTTATCATCATTTGTGCAGGATTTAGCCAGGGATATATTCGAGGAAGCATCGTCGTACCGGAAGATGCAGTGGTTACCGCTAGCAATATCGTACAAAACGAAGCCTTATTTCGGCTGGGTTTATCGCTTGATCTGATTGCGTTCATTACCGATGCTATCGTCTCGGTACTGTTGTATCAGATGTTTAAGCCGTTTGGTAAAACATTGGCAATGACATCCGCTACCCTCCGACTAATTGCTCATCCGGCTATTGGTAGCCTGAATCTGCTCAACCACTATCTCGCCTACCATATCTTAGGTGACACTGAGTTTCTGACCGCTTTTGATGAGGTCCAACGGCAATCGTTCAGTTTGCTTTTTATGGATGCTCACCGCAGCGGTTATCTTATTGCCGGGGGCTTCTTTGGGCTGCACTGTCTGCTTTTAGGTGTTTCCATTTATAAGTCCAACACGGTTCCCTATATTTTCGGAGGGCTTTTAATCGGTTCGGGAGTAGGTTATCTCATCGAAACTTTTGGTAACTTCAGCATGCCAGGCTACGAGGAATATACCGCTTTAATCGTCGGTGTTACCGCGGCGATTGGCGAACTATCATTCACCTTCTATTTACTGATCAAAGGAAAAAAACACACCTATGACTAAGAAACAAACAAAAGGAATATTCAGAATAGTTTTTATTGTCGCTTCCATTGGCTCTTTGTATTTCGTCCCGTGGTTGCTGGTAAAGTCCTGGATACTTCCGCTACCGGATACGGTTCAAGAACAGGTAGATGAAGCCATTGGTCATGGATTTGACGGAATGATCGTTTATGTAGACCAATCGGGTCAACCACCTCAGTATTTTACTTCCGGTTGGCATAATCGAGAATCCAAGATACCTGCCAAACCTCAAGCCCTATTTAAGATCGCCAGCATCAGCAAGCTATATGACGCTGTGGCTGTCACCAAATTGGTAAATGATGGACGACTTTCTTTGGATAAAACAATCGCTGATTATTTACCGGAGCTTGTGGGAAGAATTGAAAACGCTGAGAAAATTACCTTGAGGTTGATGATACAGCATCGTAGTGGTATTCCCAATTTTACGGACGCTCCGAATTTTTGGGTAGCTCCAACCGAGACCTATGAAGAAAGTCTTGCATTGATTCTGGACAAGCCGGCCAACTTTGAACCCGGTGAAGACTATGAATATTGTAACACAAACTATCTGTTAATCAATAAGATAATGGACGATGAACTGGGATATGGTAACTTTCAATTCATTCAGGAAGAAATTTTAATACCGTTAAACCTTAACAACACCTTCAGTTCGCTAAGTGAAGTGAATATAGAGGATGTGATGAGTGGCTATCATGTAGGATACTCTGATGATTTAAAAACAAACGATTATGGTATGCATGCCACAGCAGAAGATGTGGGTACTTTCCTGAGGGCATTGAATGATGGGTCATTATTTGAACCGGGAGAACAGGAAATATATGCTTCCATTTATGAGTATGAACACGGCGGTTGGGTTCCGGGATACCAAAGCTTTGCAAAATATCACAAAGATATTGATGCGGTTGTTATTGAGTTCTACAGTACAACCGATCCTAAACTGTACAATTGGAACTTGTCAGAAATCATAAATAGTAGAATTGTCAAAATTCTGAAAAGGCAAAAAAGCTCATAGCATAGTGTAAAGGTAGACATGCCACAACCACAGGCAGTTTTTGCCAGTTTAATCACTTCTCCTCCGCCCAAGTAGTTCGGATTTATAAACACGAACCGCTCACTGAAATTCGGAACGATTACCGCTATGGTTCGTCCTACCTTCGTTCTGTTCATCAATCAAATTAGACCTGTGGAAATGTATGATTCCACATTAGTAAACCAAAACTATTATTTATTATGAAAGCTGCAGTATATTCTCAGTACGGAACCCCCGAAGTAGTAAAAATACAAGAAGCAACTAAGCCACTGCCGAAAGACAATGAAATTCTGGTAAAAGTACATACTACCACTGTAACATCGGGCGATTGGCGTATGCGAGCGGGCGACCCTTTCGCCATCCGATTATATAATGGCCTTTTTGCCCCCAAACGCACCATTCTCGGGCATGAATTTTCGGGGGTAGTAGATTCGGTTGGTAAAGATGTGAAACATTTTAAATCGGGTGACCCCGTTTTTGGGCTAGCCGGAGGTGAAGCTGGAGCCCACGCGGAGTACGTAGTGGTTCCCGCCGATGGTACCGTAGCCCCTAAACCAGCGAGTATTTCTGATGCTACCGCTGCTGCTTTGCCCAACGGCGCCATGACGGCTCTGTTCTTTCTTAAGCAAGCGAATATTCAACCAGGGCAAAAGGTTCTTATCAATGGGGCTTCAGGCAGCGTAGGAACCTATGCGGTGCAACTTGCCAAATACTTCGGAGCAGAAGTAACGGCTGTTTGCAGTACAAGAAATGTAGAACTTGTTCGTTCGTTGGGTGCTGATAACGTGATTGATTATACCCAGTATGACTTCACCAATAACCCTGAGCAGTACCACGTTATTTTTGATGCGGTAGGAAAAGCGTCGTACAACAAAAGTAAAAAAGTGTTGCGTAAGCAAGGTATATTCCTCACTGTAGCGATGAGTATCCCTTTACTTCTTCAATCGGTAGTAGCCTCTTGGGTAGGAAAGAAGAAGTTGATTACCGCCATTGCCAAGATGACTCCAGAAGATCTCCGGTTCGTGATTCAACTAGTTGAAAAAGGACAACTGAGAGTTGTTGTAGACCGAAGGTATTCATTTTCTGATATTAGCAATGCTCATGAGCACGCGCAAACCGGACATAAAATAGGGAACCTAGTGTTAGAATTAGCAAGTTAGAAAGTAGAAGCTTCCTTAGAGAGTTGCTCCAAAAACTAGCGGGTAGCATATCCAAGATAAGAGTGGGAAGATTGAAAGATTGATATATGACCGAAAGCTTTCCGACTGATTTTTGCGGAAAAATAAGAACTATAGAATTAAGGTATAGTTTGTTATGGCTCTAGAGCTATCTGACTGTCGGTAGCAATATAGATGTTAGAAAATATTTGTAGCAAAGAAGAATGAAACCTCTAATTCTGAGGATAAAATTGCAATGACCATATCGTTTTTTAGAAAACTGGTAAAATACTTATTCTTATTTAGGGTTCATTACCCCAATTTCTATCAAACTTGATGCTTCGATCCCACTTTACAGATCGTAAAACACGCATCTTTCTCAAGTAGGCACATTCGGCACGGTTGCTTGATGAATATTCGGCTATTTAATCGGTTCATTACTATGAATTTTTCTAATACTGAGTAGTAAAAAGTATCAAGCCTTTTATCAGTAGAAAAATTAGTGAAAGCCCTAGCTTTGCTTAAAAACAAGATACTATGATTGATGCTAGGCATTTGAAATTAATTATTGAGATTGATCAACTAGGATCGCTCAGTCGAGCGTCACAGGAATTAAATTTAACGCAATCCGCACTAAGTCATCAGCTAAAAAATCTAGAAGATTATCTGGGGGTCAGTATTTTTCATCGGGTGGGAAATCAGTTGTTATTTACTGAAGCAGGTAAAGAGCTGAGGGATAAGGCCAAGCCTATGATGGCTGAGTTTGAAGCTCTTGAGTTGAGAATGCAAGAGATCAAAGAAAGTCAGCTTAAGCGGTATGTGCACGGGTATAGCCAGCAAGAAGCGCAGCGGCTGGCTAATCAGGCCAGCACGGTAGCTGAGTATCTACATTATGATTCAATCTGGGAAGATGGGTCAAGAATATTAGAAGTTGGGTGTGGAGTAGGGGCTCAGACCGAGATCATCGCTCAAGCAAATCCTAAGTCAAAGTTCGTCTCAATTGATATATCAGCAAACTCTCTAGAGATTGCCCAGGCAAAAATTGAAGAACAGCAGATCAAGAATGTTGAATTCCGGTTGCAGGATGCCAGAAAAATGAGGAAAGAAAAAGACGGTCTTTTTGATCATGTATTCGTCTGTTTTCTTTTGGAGCATCTGAGTAATCCGGTTGAGCTACTAAAAGCTTTAAAGCATTTAATTAAGCCCCAGGGAACGATTACCGTTATTGAAGGTGATCATGGTTCAACATTCTTTCATCCGAATAATGTATTTGCTCAAAAGGCAGTTGACGCCCAAGTTGCGTTGCAGCGAAAGCGAGGCGGGAATGCTAACATCGGTAGACAGTTATACCCTTTGCTGAGTGAAGCTGGCTACAAAAATATAGCAGTAAGCCCTAGACAGATATACGTAGATGGCTCTAAGCCAAAGTTATTAGAAGGATTTATTAAGAATACGTTTACAGCGATGATTCAAGGTATGTCGGAGGATATTCTTTCCGAAGAGGTACTTACCAAGTCTGACTTACAGGAAGGTATCCGGGGGCTGTTAAGAACTGCGGAAAGTGATGGGGTCTTTAGCTACACATTTTTTAAGGCAAGAGCAGTAGTTTGAGTAGCGAGTATGCTTTTACTCTGACTTCTAAGGTTGATACTGCATGTAAACCTATTAACTTTACCAGTGGTAAAAATAGCTATCTTGCTGATCCACTAGAAACAATCAAATTTACCGCATTATGCTAAGGGTAAGGCGCATCGCTCAGGCATTAATTTGTGTTATCGGCTGCTTAATGGTGCTGCAGCCAGCACTGGCTCAAGAAAAATATCGAGTTATCATCATGACGGACATGACCCACGACGATGGTAACTCATTAATCCGCTATCTGTATTACTCTCACTTGTTTGATACTGAGGCTATTATCATTACTAATCAACTGCCCGATTATTACCACGATGACCCTACGCCCTGGAATAAGGGACAGCAGATTCTACAAGCTTACCAACAAGAATACGCTCAGCTTGCCAAGCATCATACTGACTATCCAACTTATCAACAATTATCTGATGTAACCAAGCCGGGTAGAGGGGCTTTGCCTATCATCTGGCTCACAAATGAAAAGAAATTTAGTGGGCCAATTGGCGACCGCCATATGGAAAGTGAGTGGGGTGACATTCGTTTTGCCGATTGGATTGGGGAAGGTGATAATCCGAACGGAGAGTCTAAAGACTCAGAGGGTAGCGAGTATTTGCAGACTGTTTTTGATGAAGATGACGACCGACCCATTTTTGTGCAAATGTGGGGTGGCTCCATTACTTTTATTCAGGCGCTGTATCGCTATCGCCAGCGGCAGGGCGATGATAAATTTCAGAAGCTACTCAGCAAATTGCATGTTTTCGGTATTCTGTTACAAGACATTACTTTCGATTATTTGATTGACCTTGACAAGGTAAAAGCCTTAGACTGCACCAGATTTGGTACTACCCAGTCGACTTATAATGGCGAGCGGTTTACACCTCGTTGGCTGTTGCACGACGGTGGTCATTTTTGGCAGTACTGTTGCCCTGGCCAGCCTAACATAAAACCCACTTTACCAGAAGAAGTAAATGGTCACGGACCAATGTCTAATATTTATGACAACGGCGGGGAAGGGGACACCCCATCCTTTCTTTATTTGATTAGTGCAACTCTAGGATTAAACGACCCGCTAAAACCTGAGCAGGGCAGTTGGGGTGGATTGTTTCAATCAATGGGCGATGACTTTCCTGAAGGATATTACCACACCTGCGGAGTGGATGTGGAGCAGCTAATGCGGTGGAAAGATGCGGTGAAGAATGACTTTATGAACCGCTTGGATTATTCAATCAACGAACCGGAGGAAGTTAATCATAATCCGGTTGTAGTGGTGAATCAAGACAGTAGTCATCAGGTTATGACGATTTTAGCAGAACCAGGCGAAACTATAGGGCTAGACGCTTCAGCTTCTTATGATCCTGACAGGGAAGACATTACTTTTTCTTGGTTCTACTATCCCGAAGCCAGTAGTTATTCTCAAGACTTTTCCCTACCTCAACCTCAGTCCTCCGCCCAATCTGTCTCAGTACCTACTGATATTGGTAATGGAGAGATTCATATTATCCTGGAAGTAAAAGATACGGGTGAGCCGAATTTATTAGCCTATCGGCGGATAATCCTCTCTGCTGAGTAGGTGTGGGGAGTTATTTGCAGATAGAATAATTAGGTAAACCTATTACCTTTGCTCGCAATCAAACGCTGTAATAATTATGATCCGATCGCGTGCCCAAGAGTCTCGTGCTGCTATTGAAAAACTGTACATTACCATGCGTCACCTCTTCATCCGGGGAAGCTACAAGCCCTTGGGCGTATCGGGTGAATCATTAATTCAGGCACTTCACGTACTTCAACCCGAAATCTACGGGTTGATTAATGATCCCGAGCGGGTAGAACTTAATGGCTTACTTTATGTGCTGGATCGTCTGCCCCGAGGTATTGAAGAATGTCGGTATATCAAACTCATTTCTCGAGAAGGCTACGAAAACTCTAGCTTTGAGAATATCGTTCCTGCCAAACGCCGCCGAAACTGCTACCGGGTAGATGATATGCAGATGTACGTAGAGATGACCCGGGGACGCAGTGATATTTATGATATTCTCACGCATTTGACTTTTCTATACAACGAAGCTGAGAAAATTCGCAATAATGCTTTAGATCATAAAGGAAGGGAAACCCCCGACTGGTTCAAACTAAGGGAGTTAGTTGAGAAAGAAGAGCGGGAAGAAGAGTGCGACTTGGAAGCGGCTTATTCTTACCTCTCTAATGTGCTAAGCCGTACGTATGAAGAGACTCGAGAAGCCTACGAACGCTTTGCTACTGACCCAACTCGCCATAGTCTCTTTCGCATTGTATATTATCTGGGTAAGCTCTCCATTGAAGAGGCGCAAGGCAAAGACGATCGAGAGGTGATGTTTTCTAATACGTTGCGGGAACGCATCGGTCATCATATCTACGGGGAGCTGTGGGCTAATAATATCAAAGCAATCCTAGCTGAAAAAGATCTGATTACCCGTCCAATTCATGTGATCAGCGCTAATCTACACAGTTTTATCAATACCATCTACGGCTATCATGCGCTAGGCCGATCCAACTACGCATCTCTCGAGCAGTTAGCAGTGGAAATCAGTCAGAATAAGCAGCCAAAGTTAGTGAAGCAAATTCGGGAGTTTGCGCTGAAGAACGGTCTTACCGAAGTAGTTGATCAGTCGGGAACCAACATTGCCGTACAAATCATCGATACCGCTCAGCTTTCCAACGGGTACATTGCACCGGGTATTCTTCAGCCTGATGTGGATAAAGATCAGTCACCCGTACTGCTAATCATGGATTATGCTTTTGGCGAACAGGCCTACGAGTGTATGGATGAGTTACTCAAACCGTACGATGAGGAAGATGGCTACCCACTGCGGATAGAATCTATATCAATTATGGGGAAAGCGGGTATTCTAGAAGGTCAAAAAGGAGATATTATGATTCCGACGGCTCATGTATTTGAAGGAACCGCTGATAACTATCCCATTAATAATGACGTGGACGCTGATGCGCTGGCCGGACACGGATTGGCGGTATGTACGGGACCAATGATTACGGTGTTGGGTACTTCCCTGCAAAATAAAGATGTGCTACGCTACTTCTTACGATCTTCTTGGCAAGCAATTGGGCTAGAAATGGAAGGGGCTCATTACCAAAAAGCTATTCAGGCAGCTTCTAGAATTCGGAGTAGCATTAATCCTGAAGTAAAATTGCGCTACGCCTACTATGCTTCGGATAATCCATTGGAGACGGGAAGTACGCTGGCATCGGGTAGCTTAGGTCTAGATGGAATAAAACCAACCTACCTCATCTCATTTCATTTCTTACAGCAAATCTTTGCCGAAAAAGTAGTGGCAGAACTAGATTCTTAAAATAAGAAAAAATTCTTCTCGATAGTGCAATTATTTGCGTTAAAAGAACGTTTTTGCGGTGTTAAATGTTCTTATAAAAAGAATATTTGCTTATGAATGATACCGAAACTCCTCAGTCATCAGTGACTGAACAGGATTACCAACGCTGGCAGCGTTCGCTTCCGGCTCAAGTTTTTCTAAACTACTTTCACGCGCTGAACTCGCATATACAGCAGAGCGATGAAGCATATGAGTTGCCTAAAATCTCGCATTTTTCTGACCGAAAAACTAAGCTTACGGAAACTGATCTAGCCTCAGTGCGAAGGCATTTAATCAATAGCTGGAATACGGAATATACCATTCGGCAAACCGCCGCTTTAGGCGACGTTGACTACCAGCAACACGCTCTTCACTGGACGTTTCCCCAAGCCTACTATAGTGTAGAAGAAAGTCTGCGGGCGATGCTCCGTGTAAACGGAAGTAGTAGTGCTTCTCCTCGGATACTTTCCGAAGTGGGAAGGTTAATAAAACAAAAATTTTATCCGCAGCCGATCTCATTCTATGCCTTTGGGGAAGCGCATCATCCGTCGGTATATGGTCTTCCGGCTGGGCGTTGGGCAAAACCTACCTTAACTCTGGCGCAAGATAAACGAGAAGTACAAAGTCAGTTGCGGCAGTTTTTGCGTACTACGCACCGTCAGCGTTCCCAGTGGGTTCGTGCCTGGGTACAGGGAAATCCGAAAACGGCAATACGATCAGAGCGAACAGGTGAGATACTTCGCCGGTTCAATCGCCAGCACTGGAAGCAGCTAGCTTGGCGAACAGGTTATACTACCGTGTTTCATTTACTACAACGGTTAGTCATCTCCACTTCTAACCGAGAGATTGAACGCTTTGTGGTAGCCGATATTGATACGAAACTATTTCACCAGTGTCTACTGAAAGTAATTAGCTATATCAACTTCATTCACGAAGCCTACGTTGCCCAAGCAGCAGGCATAGAAAATTACGAGCAGTGGTTATCCGAGCTACCTATGTATTTGCAGCATAGCTTTATTACTGAGCGATATCAAAAACGGATCAATCCACTACTTCAGCAAAATACTGCTGCTTAAGATAACTTTTACATTTATCAAAAAGTTAAGTCTCTCAAACGGTTCAGATTAATACATTTTCAACGATGGCAGTATAACAGAAATGTTGTATTTTCAGCCGTATGATTGATAATCAGAATTTCACGAGACGATTTATGAGAACTTTAGAAAAGGTTGTTTTCTTGCTTTTTGGGTACGCGGTTCTAATGGTTGGTTGTAAGAGCGAAGAACCCGTAGATTTACGAATTAAAGAGATGCCCCCCGAACGAGTGGCTGAATTAGCAAAATCCATCGAGGCTACTGTATCTCCCGAATTAGCGGAGGGGCTCACCCTTAGTCTTTGGGCGGTAGATTCTTTAGTAGACGATCCTATCGCAGTAGATATTGATAACCAAGGGCGGGTGTATTACACTCGTACCCAACGAGGGCTATATTCAGAGTTTGATATTCGGCGTCACCAGGATTGGGAAATTCAATCCATTCAACTTCAGCACGTGGAAGATCGGCGAAACTTCTTACGAGAAACCCTATCACCGGAAAACAGCAATAAAAATGACTGGCTTCCTGATTTAAATGAAGATGGTTCTCGCGATTGGCGGGATCTGACCATTGAGCAGGAGAAAATCTACCGGGTAGAAGATGCTTCGGGCGATGGTTTAGCGGATAAAACCCAGTTAGTGGTAGAAGGCTTCAGTGAAGAAATAGACGATGTGTTGGGTGCTGTCTTGGTAGATGGTGATGACCTATTTGCCGGAGTTGCCCCCAATCTGTGGCGAATCAAGGACAAAAACGGGGATGGCATTGCTGACGAGCAAACGTCTATTTCCCACGGCTACGGCGTGCATATTGGCTTCGGTGGTCACGGAATGTCCGGGTTGGAAATGGGACCCGACGGAAAAATCTACTGGGGCATTGGCGATATTGGATTCAATGGTGTCGGCTCCGATGGAAAAGAGTGGAAATATCCCAATCGCGGAGTACTCGTTCGCGCTAATCCTGATGGTAGCGATTTTGAAGTTTTCGCGATGGGACTCCGCAATACCCACGAGTTTACTTTTGACAAATACGGTAATATCATTGGTCAAGATAACGATGGCGACCACAAAGGGGAGAGCGAACGCCTAGTATACATTGTGAATGGTTCCGACACGGGCTGGCGCATCAACTGGCAATTTGGAAAGTACAAAGACGAGAAGAATAATGAATATAAAGTCTGGATGGACGAAGGCATGTATAAGCCTCGTTTTGAGGGGCAAGCGGCTTACATTACTCCCTGTATTATTAATTACGTGAATGGGCCAACAGGTTTTCTGTATAATCCTGGAACTGCTCTGGGCCCGAAGTGGAAGGATAATTTCTTCGTAGCCAGCTTTGTGGGTAATCCTACCAAGTCAGGTATTCATGCGTTCAAATTGAATCCGAAGGGGGCTTCTTTTGAATTAGGTGAAACCGAACAAGTAATGGGCGGAGTACTCGCTACTGGTATGGACTTTGGTCCCGATGGAGCGATGTATTTTGCCGACTGGATTGATGGCTGGACTCCTAAAGAGGAAGGACGTATCTGGAAGCTAGATGCGCCCAGTGGCAGCGACTGGTCAGCAAGAAAACAAACCCAGGAACTACTAGCTGCTGACTTTACTGAAAAAGATGATGGAGCTATAGGTGACTTATTGAAAAATCCAGACATGCGCGTTCGTCAAAAAGCCCAATTTGAATTAGCCAAACGGGGTGACGATGGTGCTGAAGTATTTCAGCAAATGCTTAGTCAGACTGAGAACCAGCTGGCTCGAGTGCATAGCATTTGGGGCATCAGCCAGCTAGCCCGCCGAGATTCTGCTTATGCAGAAAACTTACTTCCCTTGCTAGAAGATAGTGATCCTGAAATTCGGGCGCAAGTCGCTAAGTGGTTAGGCGATATGCGTTACGCTTCCGCAGCAGAAGCGCTGGTTCCGATGCTGAGTGATGAGTACGATCGAACCCGTTTCTTCGCTGCTGAAGCCTTGGGAAGAATCGCTTACGAACCAGCCGTCAAACCTCTGATTGATTTACTCGAGGCTAACAACGATGAAGATGCTTACATTCGCCACGCGGCTAGTTTGGCGCTGGCTCGAATTGGAAAAGCGGAGCCGGTGGTAGCCCTATCCAATCACCCTTCCCGAGCGGTGCGAATTGGAGCGGTAGTAGCCCTTCGCCGAATGGAAGAGCCGAGAGTGGCTGAGTTTTTAAACGATGAGGATGAATACATTGTGACCGAAGCGGCTCGAGCTATTAACGATGATTACTCCATTGAAGAAGCGCTACCGGCTCTAGGCAATGTATTACAGCAAAATCGTTTTAGCAACGAAGCTCTGGTGCGTCGGGCGATCAATGCTAACCTGAGAGTTGGTAGCGATGAAGCACTGCAAAATCTGCTGGATTACGCTATGAATCAACAAAATCCGGGAGAGCTGAGGGCAGAAGCAGTAGCTGCTCTGGGAACTTGGACGGAGCCCTCGGTACTAGACCGGGTAGACGGACGCTATCGGGGTGAAGTAAAACGCGATCCGGCTAAGATTCAAGATGCATCGATGCAGCCTTTGATTAGATTGTCTGCTAATTCGCCCGCTTCGGTTCGTTACGAAGCAGTGAAAGCCATTGGGCAACTAGGTTTTTCGGAGGCAGCCCCTCAGTTACTCGCTCGGCTCAAAGGGGATACTGATCCGAAAGTGCGTGCCAACGCTTTAGAAGCCCTAGCTAGTCTCGAGGATAGCCAGGTTGATGAGGCTATCAAAATAGCACTCGCTGATCAAGAGAAAAGTGTTAGAATTGTTGGCCTTGATTTGATGAAGAAGATGGATATTCCGCAGGATTTGATGGTTTCGTTGCTTTCGGAAGTAATAGATTCTAAAACTCCTGAGGAAAAGCAAGCAGCCATGCTCACTCTAGGAACACTACCCGTAGAAAGCACCAAAAGTACGTTTGATAAGCTGTTGGCTAAATTAGAGAAGGGAACTTTACCGCCTGAAATCCGACTAGAGCTAACCGATGCCATTGACAGCACGAAATCGGAGGAATTACTAACCCGCTTAGAGCAGGCTCAGGTCGGTTCCTCTGATTCAGTTTCGCTATTGGCATCGTACCAAGATTGTTTATACGGTGGAGATCCCGAGCAGGGGCAACAGTTAGTATTTCGTCACTCTACCGCTCAATGCATGAAGTGCCATGCCTACGATGATTACGGTGGAAATGCAGGACCACGCCTCAACGGCATTGCCGGCCATCTTAGCCGAGAACAGATTCTGGAAGCCATCGTAAATCCTAGTGCCCGAATTGCCCCTGGCTATGGTATAGTTACCCTAAAACTGAAAGATGGTGAAACAATAAGTGGTATTCTACAAAAGGAAAACGATAGCGAAGTGACCATTAAAGTGGGTAATCAACCAGAGAAAGCAATTGCCAAGTCAGAGATTGAAGAGCAGACTACGGCACCCTCTAGTATGCCTAATATGACGAGTTACCTGACGAAGAAAGAAATCCGCAATATCGTAAGCTTCCTTTCAACCTTACACGGTGACGAAATGCAGGCAAGTTCTGTTACCGATTAATTCAGTGTACTAATACTGCAGTTAACGAAACCTAATATAAACAGAGCGATTGTAATTAATCAATTTGATTGATTCAAGGTTTTGGTACTTCAGTAGGTAGATCAACCTTAACTCCGACGAAGGAATTTTTATAGCTGAATCAATAAGGTTTTATCCTTAAGAGCAAAGGTTAGTTAGCAGACAATTAAATCATTTTAGGACAGATCTTACAATGTTTTGACTTCTTGGTAGTTATTAAGAAAACAAGTATCAAGAAGAAATAAACAACAGGAGTATGAAAAAGTCTGCTTATAGAATACCCAACGTGGTATTTTCTATCACATTTACTGTCATATGTTTGGTAATATTTTCTGCCTGCCAAGAAGATGAAGAAGTTATTGAAGAAATAGAGCCGAGAGAGGTTGGCTACCCAGGAGTGGAAGAAGCCCTTTGGGTTTACTTTGACCGATTTGAGGAAGAAGCTTTTAGTCGGGGAATCAACATAAATTTACGTACTGCTAACATCACCGGGCGAATTGATGAAATTGACGAAAACCGCGTCCTGGGACAATGTAATTTTGGTTTTCGTCGGTTTGACTCTAACCGAATAACCATTGATGAAACTTTCTGGGATCGCAGTAGTGATCGAGGACGAGAGTTTGTGGTTTTTCACGAGTTAGGCCACTGCTTTCTGAACCGAGGGCACCGAGAGGCTACCGATCGCGGGGGCGTATGCTCTAGTATTATGCGAAGTGGTACAGGTTCTTGCCGCGATAACTACAATCAATTTACCCGCAACGGGTACCTGGATGAATTATTTGATACTCAATTCGTCAATGATATTTTTGAGTAAACCACTTAGTTTTATGGTGTTAGGGTGTGAGAGTAGATTCAAATAGTAAACTCAAAGCTCTCGATAACACTCTGACGCCATAGTACCTGAGTAATATTCCCATCATTTTCTGTTGTAAGTAGTGGTAAAGTTGCTTTACTTTGTAGCCTCACAAAACCTCGTCACTTATGAGAATGGCCGGAATTGTTATGACATTGGTTGGGGCAGTCGCTCTGGTTTTATCCGTTCTTTCCCTATTCAACGAAATGAGTATGGGTCGCTTCCCACCCATGTTTGATAATAGCTGGATGGTGATTATGGCTCTGTTCTGGTTTTTTTCCGGAGTATCTCTAGTCGTTGCCTTTGGTAAAGAAAGTAAATAGGTGCTTTCTTACTAAGAAGACTTCTCTTGCATTTCCTTTTCTTTATATAGTTGCCACCAAGGTACACCCGGAGCATGGTGATGCTCATAGTGGTAACCAAAGAAGTAGCAGCTTATAAATGCCCATATGTGGTTCTTTCGCTGACTTCTCGATTGATGTTTATTATCGTGCTCGCCTCGGTGAGGTAAATACGTTCCGAAGTAGAAAAGCTGAAGGGTTGAAAGTATTGATGGGATAATATAAAACAAGATCACATTGGGCTTGGGGAAAAGTCGGATCAACACCTCGTAAGTAACGGCCATCAGCAAAATTTGCCAGATACTCACATACTCTCGGGCAAATTTGATGTACCAAGGTATAAATCCCCCATTGTGGTAGTCAGGGTCTTGATCGGTAGCTACAAACCGATGATGTTGGTGATGCTTAGGAAAGAGTTTTTTGTAGGAATTGTAAGCAAATAGGGTAGACGCAATAGTGCCTAACGTATTATTCCATCCTTTATTTTTTGCAACACTGCCGTGCATAGCGTCGTGGGCAGTAATGAATAGCCCAGTATATAAATGGGCTTGCAATAACATGAATCCGTAAGTAATTGGGTTGGTAAAATCTACGGTGTAGCTGCTCAGCAACCATCCGAGGGATAAAAACCACAAGCTGATGATGGCAAAGGCAATCCAGATTCCTTTTTCTTGATACCAGGGCTTCATGCTAGACAAAGGCAAGAAGGTTGGCTAAAGTTCCAATAAGGTATCGCGAACTTCTTCCATGAGCCACATGGGAGTAGAAGTAGCACCGCAGATACCCACTGTGTCATTAGGAGAAAACCAGTTCAATTGCACTTCTTCTTTACGAGAAACGAAGTACGTGTTTTCGTTTTGGTTTTTACACACTTGGTAAAGAACCTTCCCGTTGGAAGATTTAGTACCTGAGACAAATAAAATTTTATTGAAGCGTCCGGCAAAATCTCGTAATTCTTTGTCACGATTAGATACCTGCCGGCAGATAGTATCGTTAGCATTTACCTCAATACCTGATTGCCGGAGAGTATCGGTGATTTCATAAAACTTATCAGTGCTCTTGGTGGTTTGGCTATACAAGGTCATGTTACTGGGTACCTCAGCCAGGTTTAACTCTTCTAGGTTTTGGAAGACCACTGCCTCCTGATTGGTTTGTCCTAGTAGACCTTCCACTTCTGCATGGCCGTGCTTGCCGTAGATATAAATTTTTTCCTGCTTATCGTAAGATTTCTTAATACGGTGCTGAAGCTTTAGCACTACCGGACACGAAGCATCAATCAGCTGTAAGTCGTTCTCAGCTGCTATTCGGTAGGTACTGGGGGGTTCGCCGTGTGCCCGAATGAGTACACGCTCACCGTATAATTGCTGTAAATTATCATGGTTAATGATGCGTAACCCTTTCTTTTCCAAGCGATTAACCTCTTCATCATTATGAACAATATCGCCCAGGCAATAGAGGTAGCCGTATTCATCCAGAATATCTTCAGCCATTTCTATAGCGTACACTACGCCAAAGCAGAACCCTGAGTTATGATCAATTGCAACATCTAACTGTAACATTGTGGTGAGAGTTAGTTAAAAAAAATGCGACTACAAATAATTGAACCGATGCCGAAAGTACGTGCCAATCAGCAAAGCAATTTTGCGATTATCGGGAATACGAATGCGCTCTTGAGCAATTCGAGCCGCCGAGCACTGCTTAATTTTCTTAAACAAATTTAGATAGTAGACATACGCCAGATAAACCCCCAGTTTAGAACCGCTCGGCAGGCGCAAGATACCTTGGTAGGCTTCATCAAAATCTTGCTGAATATCCTGTTCGATCTTTTGCTTGGCAGTTTGCGTAAAATCATTAAAATCAACATCAGGAAAGTAGACCCGTCCTCGCTCGTCGTAATCACTCTTAATATCTCGCAGAAAATTCACTTTTTGGAAAGCTGCGCCCAATTTACGAGCAGGCTCTTCTAGGGATTGATAAAGTGCATCATCACCCTCGCAAAAAACGCGTAAGCACATAAGGCCAACTACCTCGGCTGAACCATAAATATATTCGTGGTACAGCGGATCGTTGTAAGTCTGTTGATCTAAGTCCATGCGCATACTTCGCAAGAAGGCGTCGATCAAATCTGGTTGTATGTGATATTTGTTAACTACACTCTGGAAGGAATGTAGTACTGGGTTTAAACTAATTTTTTCCTCAATGGCTTGGTAGGTATCTTTTTCAAAACGATCTAAGAGAGTAGTTTTATCATGATCGTGAAAGGTATCGACAATTTCGTCAGCGTAGCGTACAAAGCCATAAACGGCGTAGATAGGATAGTGAAAACGCTGGTGCAACGTTCGGATTCCTAAAGTGAATGAAGTGCTGTAATGCTGGGTAATAAGTTTACTACACTTAAAGGTAGTTATATCAAAAAGTTCCATAAACGTAAAATGAGGCCTACTTTAGGTATTAATGGCACTACGGTGTTCTTTGGCGATCTCAGTGGCGACTACCTTTCCTGAGATGAGCGAGGGAGGAACACCGGGACCAGGTACAGTTAATTGTCCTGTATAATACAAATTTTTTAGCTTACTACTCTTAAGACTAGGTTTTAAAATGGCTGTTTGCATCAGTGTGTTAGCCAAACCATACGCATTGCCTTTGAAGGCGTTGTAATCTTCCACAAAATCACGATGAGCATAACTTCGCTTTACAACCACTGAGTCACGAATAGACTGTCCCGTGAGCGACTCGAGGCGATTCATGACTAGGTTGTAGTAGTGCTCCCGAATCTCAGAAGTATCTTCTAGATCAGGAGCAACCGGAATGAGAATAAATACATTTTCATAATTCTCAGGGGCAACCGATGGATCTGTTTTGGAAGTAACAGAGACGTAAAACAACGGGTTATCCGGCCATTTAGGATCACTATAAATTGCTTTAGCGTGAGGGGTGAAATCTTCGTCGAAAAATAAATTGTGGTGATGAAGGTTCTCTAATTTTTTATTTATGCCCAGATAGTAAAGTAGAGAAGATGGAGCCATCGCCCGTTGATCCCAGTAAGTATCGCTATAATTACGGTAAGTGGGTGGCAGTAGCTGTGTTTCAATAAAGTGATAATCGGCACTTCCTACGACAATATCAGCTGAGAAAGAGTTGCTCTCCGTGATAACTTCGGATACTTTCCCGCCCTCGAAGCCGAAAGAAGTTACATTTTGCCCAAATTCAAACTTTACTCCTAAGTCCTCAGCCAGCTGTTGCATACCTGCTACAATTTTGTGCATGCCCCCCATCGGATACCAAGTACCCAACTGAATATCAGCGTAATTCATCAAACTGTAAAGTGCAGGCGTGTTTTGAGGGAGTGCTCCGAGCAACAAAATCGGAAACTCCATGATGCGAATAATCTTATCGTGGCTGAAAAATGAGCGAATGTGCTTATGGAAGGACTTAAAAACATCCATCCGCAGAATGTCGTACAGCAAACGAGCACTAACAAACTCAGTAAGAGAACGGCCAGGCTTATAGACAAGCTGGTTCATTCCTACTTGGTACTTGTAAGCCGCTTGCTCCAGAAATTTGTCCAACATTTGGCTACTTCCTTCCTCAAGTGTCTCAAAAAGCTGCTTCAATTGGTCTAAGGAGGCAGGCAAGTTGAGAAATTGTTCTTCCCCAAACACTACGCTATAAGAAGGATCAAGGCGTACTAACTCATAATAGTCAGACACTTTTTTACCGAAAGAGGCGAAGTAGCGGTCAAATACATCAGGCATCCAGTACCAGCTAGGCCCCATATCAAAAGTGAACCCTTGTTCTTGAAAAAATCGGGCTCGCCCGCCAGCAATTTCATGCTTTTCTACGACGGTTACATTAAATCCAGCTTGAGCTAGATAAGACGCCGCAGAAAGCCCTGAGAAGCCCGCGCCAATAATAACAACATTTTTTGGCATTAATCTTTAACTGAATAATTTTTAAGTACAGCTTTCAGCTCTTTCCGGGCAATATGAATACGGTTTTTTACAGTACCGATAGGAATATTTAACCGATCAGCGATCTCATGATATTTAAAGCCCCGATAATGCATCATGAATGGGGTTTTGTAAGCATCATCCAGTTTTACAATAGCCTGGGTAATGTCTTTCATCGTGAAGGTAGCATAAGCCAGGTTCTCTGTAATATTACTGGTACTGTTGATGTAATGCAAATTATCAGTGGTATCAATAAAAGTATTCCGGCGCACCATACGCTGATAATTGGTAATGAAGGTATTCTTCATAATTGTGTAGAGCCACGCTTTAAGATTGGTGCCATCTGTAAACTTATCTCGATTGGTAAATGCCTTTAAAATGGTTTCTTGGAGTAAATCATTAGCTTCTTCCACGTCCTTTGTCAATTTAAGCGCAAACGGCTTCAAAGATTTTGACATCTTGTCTAATGAGTAGCTAAATTCTAATGCAGTCATAAGGCTATTCTTTAGTTTGTTAAAAAAATATAGTTAATTGTTAAACAAGTATATATAAAAATGTTTACTTATTCTAAAAAATAGTTAAACAAAAAGATATTTTTTTCTGATTAGATGCTTAATGCAGAGTGAAGTGTGTTTATTAAAAGAAAAAGTTGTAATAAGGGCTTACAGACGGATAAAAATAATTTGTTTATTCTCCGTAGGAAGTAAGTTATACAAAATATTTGAGAATTCGCAATAGACTGAGGTTGTGAGCATGAAAAAGTCTATTTCACATAACTAAAAAGTGCTTCTAATGAGGAAGTGACTATCGCTAAGCAGTATTGTATACGGATATTATCCAGAACCGTTTAATTTTTCTGCATCAAACTGAAACAAATTAGTGTCTCCGGACTAAATCAGGAAGAGAAGAGAGATATACTTAGGCTGATCTTTCTAAAGTTTTCTCTTCAACAAATGAGACGAAGTGCTCAATACGAGTAAAAATATGGGTGTTATCAGCGGTAGAAACATCTTGTCCAATTACTTGATAGCCACTCAGCAGTATTTGTGCCTCAGGAAAAGTACTAGAAAGCTTGTCAACGTATTGCTGCACTTCAGCGGCTGGAGGGCTAGTGGTGATCATTGTTAAGATGTAATCAGGCTGATGAATGTCATAGATAGACTTTAGGTCATTGAAGGGAAGGTTTTGACCAAAGTACACGACCTTTTGCTGGCGAGCTTTAATTAAGTAGCAAATAAAGAGTAGTGTGATTTCGTGTAGCTCACCTTCGGGTAGGTAGAGTAAGTATTTATTAGTATTGCTGCTCATATTTACGTATTGACCGTCAATAGCAACAATGAGCTTTTGCCGGATAAGGTTAGTGATAAAGTGCTCTTGGGCAGGGTTAATTGCTCCAGTCTGCCAAAGAATACCAATTTTAGAAAGGAAAGGGTACACTACATTAATCATGGTACTCTCAAAGCCAAGCTTAAGAATATTGGTTGCCATAATCTTCTCAAAACGATCTTCATCCAGGTCAACCATGGCTAAAATAAGGGCATTGATCTGATCAGGGTAGCGCAGATTTTTTTCGGTAATGCTTAGCACTTCTTCCCGCATTTCTTGATGATTCATTTGAGCAATCTTGGATATTTTGTGCCCATTATCCTTCAATAGGGCAATGTTGAGCACTAGTTTTAGATCATCATCATCGTAGTAGCGAATATTGGTGTCAGTTCGCTTAGGAAGAATAAACTGGTAACGTTGTTCCCAGATGCGTAAGGTATGGGCTTTGATGCCTGAAAGTTGCTCTATGTCTTTGATTGAATAATGGCTCACAAGCTGACAGCTTAAAAGGTTATCAATTTATTTGTTGCTTCGGTTATGTTTGAAGTAGCGACGGGGTACAATCAGTAAACCAAACGAAACAGAGTCGTCTCGTTGATCTGACTTATGGTGAGCGCGATGCGCTTGGGTAATTCCGTCAAGATAATACCCTGCCGGACGTCTCCATTTTTTTACCCGACGATGTATTAAAATGTCGTGTAAGACAAAGTAAACAAATCCGTATAGTGTAATTCCGCATCCTATCCAGAAGCGGTAGTCTAAATTCTCAAAACCAAAGATGATTAACAATATGGCGACACTGCCAAAAAATAGAGAAAACAAGTCATTCAGCTCAAAATATCCCGATTGTTTCCGATGGTGGGTTTTATGAATCGACCAAAGTACTCCATGCATCAGATACTTGTGGATAGCCCATGAGAAAAATTCCATCCCTAAGAAACCGACAATAATTAGACTAAAGCCGAACATATTGTTTTTTTTGTTAACCTTTCATTCAATAAAAAGTTCACAAGATTAAACAATACTATATAAAATCAAAAAAAATATGGTTTGAGCTATAAGTAAATAAGCTGCTAGGTGATTTTGCTTAGAGAAAGGTAGGTACACCCAAAAAATTTGGATTATCCATGCCACTGCAAACCAACCAAGAAAGTTACGGAGGGGAACGACTTCATTTTTCCAGTGCCAGAAATCGAAGTGAATAGCCACTGGCTCAATGAAAAAATCCAGAAGGACCATGAGGATGGCTGCCAGAAGACTTTTAACTACAGGATGAACTGAGAGACCAGCACAGATGGAACCAATACAATAGGAGAGAATAAACCAGTTAACCCCAATCACCAGAGGCACATCCATGACTTTTATTCCCAACGTCCTACCGTACTGGTAAGATCCAAAAATTACCTCGGAATGTACTCCAATTACTTCAATGCCGTACCCTAGTACATAGGTGAATACCAAAAAGAAGATAAAGGCACGGTTCCATTGGCGATGAAAAAGCAATAATAGTAGGGCTGATACCACTAAGTTGATAGGAGTAGCCCATTGAAAGTAAGGACGGGTTAATGACCAAGTTAGCCCAGTAATACCCGCTACATGTGCTACCAATAAGAAGCCTGCTGCAAATTGTAGTGCCTTAGAGGATTGCTTTGCTGGAGCAAAGATAGACTGATTCAAATTCGCTGAAATACTGGTTAATAGATTGACTACACGTTAACGTGACGTTCAGCGTGATAAGAGGATCGTACCAGTGGCCCTGATTCTACGTATTTTAACCCGCGTGCTAAACCCTCTTCTTTGAAGTGTTCAAATTTATCAGGGTGAACGAACTCTGCTACTTCAATGTGCATTTTAGTAGGCTGTAGATACTGACCTAAGGTAAGAATGTCTAAGCCGTGGGCTACTAAATCATCCATTACTTTATAAACCTCATCATCAGTTTCACCTAGCCCTAGCATTACACCCGACTTAGTACGCTTTCCGGCTTCCTTGGTGAGTTTAATTTGCTCTAAGCTGCGGTTATACTTTGCCTGGGGTCGCACCCGGCGGTAGAGTCGCTCTACGGTTTCCATATTATGGGAGACTACTTCTTGCTCAGCTTCAATCATGCGGTACAAAGCTGCCCAGTTGCCCTTCACATCAGGAATAAGCGTTTCAATAGTCGTGGTAGGCGAGAATTCTTTGACTGCTCGTACAGTTTGGTACCAGATCTCTGCCCCTCGATCCTTCAGTTCGTCCCGGTTTACCGAGGTAATTACAGCGTGTTTTACCTCCATCAACTTAATGGCTTCAGCTACCCGGCGGGGTTCGTCAGTGTCGTATTCCGGCGGGCGTCCGGTGGCAACAGCACAAAAGGTACAACTTCGGGTGCAGACGTTACCTAAAATCATAAAAGTAGCCGTGCCAGCTCCCCAGCACTCACCCATATTCGGGCAGTTACCACTCTCACAGATTGTATGAAGTTTATATTGGTCAACCAGTTTGCGTACCCGGGCATATTCTTTCCCTACTGGGAGTTTTACCCGAAGCCAGTTAGGCTTAGGGGTACGTTGAGGTTTCTCTTTAGAGATTACAGGTAATTCAATCATAAGAAGGTGAAAGACAAATACTGTTGTTTGGAATTAAAACTGCATCTGAACAACATAGGAATCTAACGATTGATTCCCGGTGATTATTAGGTAGAGAAAAGACTACTTACGGCCTCCGTAGAAAAGCATAATGAAGGCTGAGGGGAAAATCTGGCGGTTATTAGCTCCAGGACCACCAACTATCTCAATTTCTTCAGTGAAGCCCTCTAGCTGAAACCCTGCCTCAAATCCGGTGACATCATTTTTAAAGGTGCCAAACTCAAAAGCTAAAGAGGCCTTAATATTGAGCCCCGGTCTAATTTTAGATTCGCCAATACCACGAAGGAAGGGACCCGATCCAACAATACTACTACTGTTTCTGTGCGTTTCAGGGTCGTAAGGTACAGTAGTAACCCGATTATTGTTCTCGGCAAACTGAATATAATATGGCATTAATATACCGATAGTAGGGCCGCCCGCTAGAATGGCGTTTACCTGTACTCCTTGCTGAGGGGCTTTTTTGAACACTACCCACTCGCGACCGTACTGAGGTCTTATAGAAAACAAGTAATTGGTTTTTCCTAATAGAAAAGTATTGCCGCTGATACGTGAAACCCGGCGTAGCTCCTTAGGGTGTTTCACATTCACAATTTCTAGTCCAAATGACTGAAACTTATTATCACCGATCGTTCGGCTGAATTTACCCGCTAAGCCAGCAATAAGTCCAGAGTTGGTGTTTTTGCTAATTCCCCAGATGTATTCGCGGGAGTAATTATATGCGCCTCGTTCCTGGGCAATACCCATTTGGCTAAATCCAATAAGGGCAGTTAGAAGTATGAAGCTAAGGGTATTTTTGGTAATTTTCCTGCTCATTGGCCAAATCGTAGAATTCTCTTATCTATATATCTATAAATGTACAAAGTAAAAATAATCAATTTAGTATGTCTCACATAAAATCTTCTTACTTGGGCGAACTTCGCACTGAAGACATTCACCTTAAATCATCTAACCGTATTATTACGGATGCCCCTACTGATAACCACGGCAAGGGCGAGGCTTTTTCTCCTACTGACTTAGTATGCGCTGCCCTCAGCAGTTGTATGATAACCATCATGGGCATTCGCGCTAACAAACATCAGATTACGCTGGAAGGCCTCGAGGCCGAAGTTACCAAGATTATGTCAGCTACTCCTCCCCGCCAAATCTCCAAAATACGAATCAACTTCACTCTTCAAGGCACGAATGCTACTCCTGATCAGATTAATATGTTGAAAGAAGCAGCACTCACTTGTCCGGTAGCACTGAGTATTAACCCGACTATTGAGCAAGATGTTTCTTTTGACTTCTAATTAAGAAGCAGACAGCTCCAGCACCTGTTGCTTAATAGTAGGGTACGATACCATCATATGAGATGCATCATACACACATTCTCCCTGATTGATTAGTAAAACCTGAGGTGATTCGTGCGGCACGTTAAAGGCCGCAGCTACCTCCTGAGAAATATCTCGGTAGCGGATTAGGTCTAAAAAGTAGACAGCTGTTGATTTTAACTCTGTAGGGTTCCAGGCTCGTTCCAGGCGGTTGAGTACCATACTACTGATCCCGCAGCGCGTACTGTGTTTGTAGATGACGACTGGATGCTGGGCAGAATCTTCTTTAATTTGCCGAATTTGCTCCAGTGTGGTTAGTGATTTCCATTCCATAAGCTTAATAATTCCAGATTTCAGCCTCCTTCTTATCGTATCTTGGCTTACGGGTATTTTCCTTTAAATGTTTAGGCTGATCTTTGGATTTAAAGATATGCGATAACCAGATTCGTCGTCTACGGTACTTTTCCTTCTTTTTATGCGTATTTTTTTGACGAGCTGTTAAATAGTCAACACTAGGGTGCATGTCTTTTCCGCGTCGGGGACGCTTAATATCGCCGTTGTACTGGTGCACCCTACGGGATAGTTTCTCAAAATAGCGAGACTTGGCTTTAGCAGTCATTCCGCGCCAGAACCCTCGGTGCTGATGCACATACTTGGAGTAGTTTTCCTCAATTTTCTTTTGCTGAAATTTATGTGGGGCGCGGTATTCCCCTACGTCCATTTGGCGGCGATCGGCTTGCTTATACTGCCGCTCTTTACTGTAAAATATTCTTCGCTTCTGACTCCCTTGGTAACCTGCTGTCTGAGCTGATGCTTTTTGTAAAGCCTTTTCTTTCTTCTTTAGCAGCCGCTGGTTACTAAAAATACGATTGCCTAACGGTAGCCACGGAGAATTTTGACCTTCTTCCAAAGGTGGTGCTTCTCGTCTATTAGTGACCTTTACTTTGCCTGAGGCAGAGATGGTCTTCGGTCGTTCATATCGATCTTTTATATTTCCTTCTCCTGATCTGGTAGCGGATTTGGGAATCTGGTAACGGTCTTTTACCATTCCCGAAGAAGAAATTGTAGGTGGCCGTTGGTAATTATCACGCACCTTCTGGCGCTTGCTGGCAGTCTTTGGTCGTTGATAGCGGTCATGTACAACGCCTGATCTTGTCTTAGTCTTAGGCCGCTGATAACGATCACGTACAACCCCAGAGGCAGCTTTAGAAGCTGGACGTTGATAGGTATCAAATACTTTCCCCGAAGATGTTTTGGTTTTGGGCTGCTGGTAGCGGTCAAAAATTGGTTTGCGTCCTGATTTACTTGCCGGGCGTTGATAGCGGTCAAATACTGGTTTTCGGGCTGATTTACTCGCGGGACGTTGGTAAGTATCCCGGGCACGGGCTTTGCGTTTAGTAGTGCGGTTACGCCCGGTTTTATCCTTTACTTGCTGAGGTTGACGACGGGTTTTGGGTACTTTTACCTTCTTTTTAGTTTTGCGATGTTTAATGGTAGGTAAAGTGCTATTTTTACTTTGAGCCAGGGCAATAGGGGCAGACCCCAGCCCGAGTACCATTACCAAAACGATAAGGCAAAAGGAGTAGACTACCGTACTTTTGTGATAATTCCCTAGCATATAGTACTTAACGGAGATTTAATAACTTTAAGGTCTTACTGCTTAACGCGACCATTTTTGTCGTATTTTGGGCCATTTCCTTGTTTAGAAAATAAACCTTTTTGCTGTTGCTTAGCGGCTATTTTTGGGCAGGGTAGAGCACTACTTCGGCAGGAACTTAGCCCAAAACTGCCAATTAACGCAATTATGACCCACTTTTTCATCCCTAAAGAAATAGGTGAGGTAAGGTTGAGATGATAATTATCTCGAATCTTACACCTCAGTTTGTCCGTTGAATTTGAATTTTTCGGCATACTTAAAGATAGAGGGTTGCCCAGCCATAGAGAAACAGATTTTCCAGCATTATTACACGAATAGAAAAAGCTGATAAATTGCCAGATTTATAAAAAATTAAAAAAAACTAGATAACCGTTGTAATGAAATCGGAAGATACTCGTCTTCGGGATGTAATGAACATAAAAACCTTCAAAAGCAATGTCTTTCCGGTGCAGGCAAAACTCTATCGGTTTGCTAAAACCATGCTGCACGATAACGAAGAAGCTGAAGATACTGTGCAGGAAGCGTTGTTGAAGCTTTGGCTCAGTCGGAATAACCTAACCAGTTACAAAAGTATTGAGGCGTTGGCAATGGTCGTCACCAAAAACCTCTGCTTGGATAAGCTCAAATCCAGCTATCGAAAAAAGATTATACCGCTCACATCAACGGCAAACACGGCTGACGATGCTACGCCCTACCGTAAAGCTGAACTGGCGAATACTGCGGGAATATTGCGGGAGCTGATAGGACAACTTCCCGAGCAGCAGCGGTTAGTGATTCACCTACGGGATGTGGAGGAATATTCTTACGAAGAAATTGAGCAGGTGACCGGGCTATCAGTCAATAATATTCGGGTTACTCTCTCTCGAGCACGGCGTAGTGTTCGGGAAATGTATACTAAAATCAATGCGTATGGAAGCTAAAGAAATCAGAAAACTGCTAGAACGATACTACGAAGGCGAAACTACCTTGGTAGAAGAGAAGCAACTGCACGCCTATTTTGTGGAGGAAGAGGTTCCGGTTGATTTGATAGCCGATCGTGACCAGATACTGGCTTTCGCGGATTTGCGAACCGAAGACCCTGGTAACCAACTAGGCTACGATCATCTGTTTCAAAAAATTGATGCGGAAGAAGAAGTTTCAGAGTCTCGCCAGCATCGTCTGAAACTCTGGGGCGGACGCATTGCTGCTAGCATTGCCATCGGTCTGGTAGGTTTTCTGGGCGGAATTTGGTACGGACAGGAAAAAACTTCTAATGAGGTAGTAGCCCTACGGGAGGAGTTTCAAAATATGCGCCATACAATGTTGCTAACCCAATTACAGCAGGCATCAGCTAGTGAACGTATTCAGGCAATCCAAGCTAGCCAAACATCAGAGCCAAATAATCAGGAAGTCAGCGAAGCCTTACTGCTTACGGTTGGTACTGATCCTAATGTAAACGTTCGGCTGGCGGCTATTGAAGCCCTGAACACTTACTCAGAAGAAGGCACGGTACGCACAGCACTAGCGCAGATTCTGAACGAGCAGGAGCACCCGTTGGTACAGATCGCAATTATTAATCAACTAGTAAGTTGGGGTGAAAAAGGGGCGGTGCCAGAACTACAAAAGCTGGTTCAGAGCGATGCAGTAGAAGAAATTGTAAAACAACAAGCCGAAATCGGCATCAGTCAACTATTACTGTAATGACTAGTGATTGATGAGTAATGAATAATTATCAGTCATCAGTCATCAGTCATCAGTCATCACTAAAGACATTAACCCATTATTTTAATATTTAAGAAACATGAAAACATTAGTAGGAATTTTAACCTTTTTGCTGGCTGGTTCGCTAGCCTACTCTCAGGAGTACCGCACGGCTATGTCGGCTAATACACTTCACCTCATCTTACATAATACTGAAGTAAGTGTAGAGGGCTACGATGGAGATGAACTCATTGTAACCGCTCGAGGCTACGAAGCTCCGCCTAAACGAGCTGACGGCTTACGCCCGTTGTACAGTGGCGGAACTGATAACTCCGGCATTGGTCTATCGATCAACGAAAAAGGCGATGAGATTACTGTACTTAAAGTAGGACGCAACGACGTAGACTATGCGTTTAAAATCCCTAAAAGCACTATGGTAATTGTCGAGGAATTGAACTTCTCAGGAGAAGACCTGAAGATGAAGAACTTATCAGGTGAAATTGAAGTGAAAACCACTTCTTCGGATATAGAACTGGATAATGTGACTGGGCCAATTGTTGCCAATAGCGTTAGCGGAGATGTTGAGATAAACTTCAGTCAGGTAAATCAGCAAAAGCCTTGCTCCATCACTATCGTCAGTGGGGATGTGGACATTACGCTCCCGTCTCAAACCCCCGCCAACCTGAAGCTAGGCTCAGTAAGTGGCGAAGTATATACCAACTTTGATATTGCGATGGATAATCAAGAAGGTGGAGACTTAGGGCTGGTGCGAATAGGAATGGGCAAACCAATTAAGGGTACAATTAATGACGGGGGCGTAGATATGCAGGTAAAAACTGTGAGTGGTAACATTTACCTACGCAAGAGCGAATAGCTATTCTTTTCTACTATCTTTCAATACTCTAAATAATTGGTTATGAAACGGTTATTAGCACTATCTCTGCTATTAGTAATAAGCCTGAATAGTTGGAGTCAGCGGCTGGAGGAACAAAATATACCCTGGAAATCTGGGCAAGAAATTACTCTTAATTTAAAGTATGCTCAGGATATTCAAATTAAAACCTGGGATAAACCAGAAGTTTCCCTGCGAGTAAGTATCTCTATCAACAACGACGAGCTAAATGATAGCTGGAGCTCAACGACTACTACAACTGATAATAAAATTCAAGTATCATCTGATATAGATTTCCCAGATGGAAATTACTGCGGTGATTGCTCAGGTAGAAATTACTCGACCAACAACCGGAGCATATGCAGCCAAATTGAGTATAGTATTTTTGTGCCTACCTCAGCAGCGATACGGGTAGAAACGTTAAGCGGTAATATGACTATTCAGGGCGTAATCTCTCCACTCTACGCCAAATCGCTCAGCGGCTTCGTGGATGTTGACTGGCTGGCACAACAAGGGGCAACGGTATCTATGAAATCAACCACCGGAGAAGTATATACGAACCTAGATTTGCTGATTGATGAGGCAGATTCTGAGAAGAACCGCCGAAGCCCGGTAGGCTGGGAGATAGAAGCTACCATAGCTGGAGGTGGAAGCAAAGTAGAATTAGAGTCTATTAGTGGTGATGTGTATTTCCGTAGAGCAGGTTCTTAACAATCTAACCCAAAATTCACCATGCGAGTACTAGTTGTTCTTCTTACAGCTCTTTTCCTAAGCTGTCAAACTAAACACGATGGATTTGTAATTAATGGGCAGATTGAAGGTGTTGAAGACAGTACTCTGGTAATCCTATACGATGTCGAACAACAAATGAATATTTATTCGGCTTTCTCTAAAAATGGAAAGTTTGTTCTTCAGGGAAACGTTGAGCAACCTACTGGTTACTGGCTACGATGTGGCAATGAATACGCAAATATTCAGGTAGAGAATTTAGAGATGACCTTCACCTCGCCCATTGAAAATATGAATATTAATTGTAAGATCACTGGAGGAGAAGAGCAACGGTTGCAGAATAAGCTTCAAGAGCTTCAACGACCGTATGACGTAGCCTACTTAGCAGCCTATGATAGTTTGGTTGGTGAAAAGTATGCGACTGAAGAGGAAAAACGCCAACTCATTGATAGATTCAATACTGCCCAGGCAGCATCTCAGCAAATTTACATTGACTTCGGAAAAAGGCACGCAGATTCATATCTTGGACTAGATATCATCTACCGAAATCGGCAAAGTATTGCTCGGGACTCTTTAATCACCCTTTTTGAAGGGCTACCTCCATCACTTAAAACAGCTTCCAATGCAGAAGGATTAAGAGTCTTTCTCTATGAAGAAATCGCCGCTGAGGGAAAACCATTTATTGATTTTAATGCAAAAACGCTAGACGAGAAAAATTTTATGTTGTCTTCTTTGAGAGGGAAGCATATTTACTTAAGCTTTTGGAGTGCTGGATGCGGTCCGTGCCGTATGGAAAATAAATTCTTTAGCGAGAATTTTGAGAGGGTACCAGAAGATTTAGCAATCGTCAGTTTTTCACTCGACAAGGGAGTTACAGCTTGGGTAAAGGCATCTGAGCAAGACAGTATTTTGTGGCATAATGTGTCCGATCTTAAGGGAGGTAGTGGAAAGGTAAAGACTCAGTATGGAGTACAAGCTATGCCAACCTCTTTTTTGATCGATAAGAATGGTACAATCATAAAGAAATTTGTGGGGTTTGACCCACAGACAGACATTATTGATGAGCTTGTTAAAACTATTGACGAAAGTCACGAGAAAAATTCTGAGACAGTATAATATCCGCCTTCGATAGATGTTCTTATTTGAGAAAAAGCTATTAGGAGTTTAGAAAATAAGAAAGGAGACCAAAGGTCTCCTTTCACTTTGAAAATCTGATGTAATTTAGCTTCCCGAATGGTAGTCTAGGTTGACTGAGCCGCCAGAAGTACGCATGGTTACTTCAATGCCACCGCCGTTCATACTACCTTGAATACTGTTCTTTTCAGATTTTCCAGAGAAATTTTGTAGTTCAGTATTCACTCGGTTACCCGATAAATCTAGGTCTAAACCAAGTCCAGAGGGGATGATAGCGTTAATACTACCACCACTAGTTTTTAGTGTTAGTTGATCTTCTAGCGAACGAATATCGGCTCGGATACTACCGCCGCTGGTGTAAGCCTCTACGCTACCTCGTACATCATCAATGGTAATTCCTCCACCCGAAGTGTTTACGGCAATCTGCCCTTCCGAATCGCGCACTCGGATAGAGCCGCCGCTGGTCTTGGCATCTAGTGTTCCACTGTAGTCTTCTACATTAATGCTGCCGCCAGAAGTGCGGGCTTCAGTTGTTCCGGTTACGTCCTCAAAGTTCAGGCTGCCTCCGCTAGTGCTCACATCGTGGCTTCCGCTTACATTTGCTACAGCAATAGAACCGCCGCTGGTAGATAGGTCTGTGGACATATCTTTAGGTACTCGTACTTTAAAGGAGATGCTTACCTTGTTATTGCCCCATCCGCTGCCTTTACGTTTAGCGGTCGCTGTGATTTCATTTCCACTCTGGCTAATATCAATATCGTAATCTTCCAGGTATTCAGCTAGATCTTCATTATCATCGTCGCTGCCGAACCAGCCGCCCCAAGAGCCATTTTTTCGCACATACATATCAACCTCTACTTGGTTGCCACTTTGCCCGGTTACTTCAATACTGCCACCTGAGGTGCGAACCATCAGGTCGCCTCGCCCATTGACAGTAAATGTTTTGGAGAGGTAGGGATCTTGGTCAACCGTTTTGGCTGAGGCTAACGTAGCTAAAAAAGCTAGTGATAGACATAGGGTTAGTTGGATTGATTTCATGGTTTCTTTGGTTTATTTGTAATTGTCTAATACTTTTCAAGTAAAGTGCCAGTATGATAAGTGTCTGATAGTTAGTATCTTATAAAAGTATTTCTGCTTTTGAAATGTGCGGATATGAACAACATTGTTCAATTTCGGACAGTCATTCATTAGTTAATTTTCCAGAAGAGGACGATAAGGCGAATAATCAAATTACTTAGAGTAACGTTGTGGATAATAAGATGAATTTCAAAGATTTTTTACCCATTACTCAAGGGGAAGTTAATCAAGCCTTTAACCCAAGTTGCCCGATACAGTATCTGCTGACTGATAGTCGGAGTGGTATTCAAAATAGAGCATCTTTATTTTTTGCTATCTGTGGGGAACGGCATGATGGACATAGGTACATTAATGAGCTTTACGCAAGAGGTGTTCGACAATTTGTAGTGGAGCAACTTCCAGAAAATGCTTTTCCTGAAGCCAATATACTGGTCGTTCCGAACACAATAACTGCTCTACAACAAATAGTGGCTTATCATCGGCAGCAATTTTCATTTCCGGTTGTAGGGATTACCGGGAGTAATGGGAAAACTATTGTGAAAGAGTGGCTGAGTCAGTTACTGCTAACGACCGAGCGAGTTGTTCGCAATCCGAAAAGTTATAATTCTCAGATTGGAGTACCCTTATCGGTTTGGGCAATGGACGATTCCCATACTATCGGAGTATTTGAGGCGGGAATCTCTCAGGCGGGAGAGATGAAGAAATTAGCAAAAGTGCTCCAGCCAACGATAGGGATATTTACCAACATTGGTCCGCCCCACGATGAAGGTTTTGCTAGTCGTAAACAGAAAGTTGAAGAAAAATCTCTACTATTTACTTCAGCCGATACGATTATCTACCGTGAGGATTATCTGCTAATTGATGAAGTTTTAAAAGAAAAATACAAAGAAGGGAAACTTTGCTCTTGGTCGATAGACTTTGATAAGCAAGCTAAATATTATGTACGGTGGAACAAGGATAAAACTGATACAGAAATAATAGTTGAAAATAAAACTAATCAGGAGTCTTGGAATTTCTTAGTACCATTTCGTGATGAGGCTTCTCTGGAAAATATAACTCACGCCCTAGTTTTTGGTATTCATCATCAGTATGATACAGAAAAATGGCGAAATGTAATTAGACAGTTACGCCCTGTTTCAATGCGTCTAGAATGGAAACAGGGGATTAATCAGTGTTATTTGGTCGATGATAGTTATAGTAACGATCTGGTCAGCTTACAATTAGCCTTAGATTTTCTAAAGCAACAATCACAGAATAAAAAGTTTACTATCATACTATCAGATATTCTACAGAGTGGTGAAAGCCCATCAGTTTTGTACCAAAAACTGGCTGATTTACTGTTACAAAAAGGTATTAATCGGCTGATTGGTATTGGGTCGGAAATATATCAACAGCAAGATCAGTTTCGGTCTCTTTCCATTGATACAACGTTTTTTCTAGATACTGATGCGTTCCTTAAGGCTTTTTCTTCGAATCAATTTCTTCATGAAAATATACTGATTAAAGGGGCACGTACTTTCCACTTTGAGCGCATTGTGCACCGATTACAGCAAAAGATTCACAGTACGGTACTAGAGATTAATCTGGATGCTATCACGCATAATCTGAATCAGTACAGAAGTAAGCTTGATACGTCGACGAAAATTATGGTGATGGTGAAGGCCTTCTCCTACGGTGGGGCGGCGTTTGAGATTGCAAATCTGTTACAATTTCATCAGGTAGATTATTTGGGAGTGGCCTATGCTGATGAGGGAGTACGATTGCGAGAACACGGTATTCGCACTCCAATTTTGGTGCTCAACCCTGCACCCGAAGCCTTTGAAACAATGTTGGCTTATCAGCTCGGGCCTGAAATATACAGTACTAGACTGCTTAACCAATTGGTAGATTACCTTGGTGAACAAGCAAGACATATCCCAATTCATTTGAAGCTAGATACAGGAATGCATCGCTTAGGCTTTACTTCCGATGAAATTCCTCAGTTAATAAGTCTACTAAAACAGCATCAATTAAAGGTGGGTAGCATTCTCAGCCATTTGGCAGCAGCTGATGAAACTCAGCATGACACCTTTACTCAACAGCAAATTCAGCAGTTTCAGCAGGGTTACGAGCAAATTGCTGATAGTCTAGGCTATCAGCCGATTCGTCATATTCTAAATTCAGCCGGAATTATCCGTTTTCCTCAGTATCAGTTTGAGATGGTTCGCTTAGGAATTGGTTTGTACGGAGTAGATTCTTCTGGGAAGCAGCCGGAACGTTTACAAACGGTAGGAACGCTCAAAACGGTAATTTCTCAAATTAAGCATTTGAAGAAAGGAGAGACGGTAGGCTATGGACGACGAGGAGTTGCTGATCGGGATATGACCATGGCCACGGTGGCGATCGGCTACGCCGACGGTTTTAATCGTGGCTTCGGTAACGGGAATGCTCAGGTTTTGATCAACGGTCAATTAGCATCAACAATAGGTAGCATTTGTATGGATATGACCATGATTGACATTACCGGAGTTGATGCTAGGGAAGGTGATGAAGTGGTCGTTATTGGTTCGGAGGTTTCTGTGGAAAGTTTAGCGCAAAAAATAGATACAATTCCCTACGAGATTCTGACGAGCATTGGTGAGCGGGTAAAGCGAGTATTTTACCGGGAGAGTTGAATGAGGAAGGATGCTTCCTTATTTCTGGAAACATCCTTTTTACTTCTAATAAGCGAACAGTATTGAGTGGTTTCTTCTGCTAAAGGAGGCGTTGAGTAAGCAGCTACCTAGAAGGAGGCCTGTACTTCCAAAGTTCCACCTGCCGGGCCACTTAACTCAAATCCGCCTCGGCAATCACCACATACCCCGCCGGTACATTCACCTAAATTGCCCTGATCATCTCTTTCAAACTTACAGTCATCGCTGCCTTGCTCGCATTGACATACTGCCCACAACACTAAGTCACCGATAATATCAATAGGGATCTTTTCGTAGCCAGATATGTACAATTCCGTCTGAGGAGGTGTGTCATCTACATCGTCTGCAGGAATTATGACGGTTATCAGCCCACCTTGGTAAAGTATATAATCTGGACTTTCAAAAAGCAAACTGTCTTTTAAGACCAACTTACCATATAGTTTAGGTCGATTTTTCTTTAAAGTAGCGAGAGAGAGCTTGTTAATAGTACTCATGCTTACTTTCTTTAATTGGAGCTTGGTGACTTTTGCTGATGCCTGTTTTGATGAGAAGGCTACTTGGGTAGTCTGTTCTTTAGACAACACATCATTCTCTTGTTCGCAAGAAAAAACGGCGACTACCAAACTAAATGATAGTACTGCGGAGAACATTAATTTGATCATCTTTTCCATGACTTTTTAATTATGGGTTAGTAATAAATTTGAATTACCTAAAGATAAGTGGCTCCATTGTCCCGATGAACCAACTTTTCACAAGTGGTTGGATAGAATAAATAAGTGGTAAGTTTCAACAAACAGTCGGTTTAAGTAAGGTGACCTATATAGAGAGTGTCATTTTTAATGCTGGTTGAACGATAATAACCTGCGTATTTAGTAGGTGCTAAAATTCTTTTTTCAGTGATAGGGGTGGCTTTAGGTTCTGATTAGGTCAGCCGGATTTTTTAGTGAAACCTCTCAATCTTTACTACTGACTTAGTTGTCGCTGTATAATTACTTTCAAAAAATCAGCACAATTCTCTGCGATATTTCAACTACTACTGGCGAACAGGTAAAGCGGGTATTTTTACTAAGAAAGCTAATAAAAAGAGGCATACCTGAGTTAGATATGCCCTATCCTGCTTTACCATAAATTATATGCCAAGAAATCTTCTTCGTTGTCTGTTGCATTCACCACATTCAGAATAAGTTTGTCCAATTGAAACCGGTACGTACTCCTCAAAGCAGCGGCAGTAAACTGTTCTTACACCAATATTTATACTCCCTCTAAAACCAAAGCCTCTTTTCACTATTTGAATCTCTCCTTCTGGAACTCTGATATCGGTAATAATAAGAGTGGCCGAAGACAATGGATCAGTTATAAAAACGGACCACAGAAAAGGCGAACCTGTTGGTGCCTGAATCAATAAAGCAACGGGGTTCTTCATCTTGGCAAGTGCTTTATGGTTCAGATGGTTGATTTCAGGGTTCTTGTTTTTTTCATTTTCTTTAATCCAGGCGGAAAGAGTCTCGCTGTCAATGAGTTTACTTTTACTAGGGGATAGTTCTATTGTAAAAAAGCCTGCATAAGCTTCAAAAGCATACTTATCCAACTCCTCTTTTAGAAGGCTGTTAGACGCCGTAGTTTCACCTAACCTGTTAGAATTGAGAAGAGGAGTCGATGAAAAATCTTGAGATACCAAGTCAGATTCCTGTTCACAAGAGGTGATTACTACTGTGGCTGTAAACACAACAGTTAACATGAGCGCAATTTTCTGCATTTCTTTCATGAGCGTTTAATTTGATGGTTAGTGAATAAAATTTGAACTCCAAAGGTAGATGGATACGAAAAAAACAGAATCTGCTTTATGCCGTAGGTTGCTTTGAGTTTATAAGTGGTAGTAAATGAGCAATAACTGGAGGCTAGCTAAAAGCGACTGAGTGTTCTGATGGTTGGCAATAGAGCTGCTGTAAGTTAGAGCATCATACGGGGTTAAAGCCTAGTTAGCATATTCAGAAACTCTTCTTTTTTACGACGAGAAATGTCTACGTGATGATTTTCGGAGAGAATGACGTAACCACCTTCACCCTTCACATATCTTTGGATATGTGATAAATTGATAAGCGAAGAGTGGTGTACTCGACAAAAGTCGGATTCGCTCAACAGACTTTCAAAGTCTTTCAAGTTACGAGAGACTAACTGACTAGGTTGGTTACGAACAAAAAGCTTGGTATAGTTACCATCAGCTTGACAGTAGATGATGTCATCGGTACGAAAAAACTCAATGCCTTCTAGAGTAGGTATGGCTAACCGTTCAATTTTTCGAGCCCGGTACTGTATATTGTTTAGTACCGACTGATACTGGTGAGCACTATTTTTATTCTGCAAACGCTTCTTCACTTTACTGATGGCATGGATCAGGTCATCTACGTCTACCGGTTTGAGTAAATAGTCCAGTGCTGAAAACCGGATTGCCTTAATGGCATACTGATCGTGAGCAGTGGCAAAAATTACTTCAAAATTTGTCGGACTAAGCTGTTGTAGAAGTTCAAAACCCGACATAGTAGGCATCTGTATATCCAGAAATACCAGTTCTGGCTGCAACTTTCTAACAGCTCGTATTCCTTCATTGGCAGATGAACATACCGCTACTAAATCTACTTCGGGACAGTACTGCTCTACCGTTAGCCGGAGCGCTTCTTGCGCATCCTCCTCGTCATCGATAATTAGGGCCTCAATCATGCTTGAGTAATTGGAATATAGACATCTACCCGAGTGCCAAGGGCGCGGTTCATAGAGTCTTTCAAGTCAGTGATTCTAATCAACTCCTTAAGCCGTTCTCTGCTTAGTAGTTTTAGACGATCCTCCGTAATTTTTAATCCTAACGAATTCTTTTTGAGTACTTTAGACTTGGTTAGAGAAATCGCCTTCTCTCTGCCTACTCCATTATCTTCTATAACGCACTTCAGTACTCCCTTATCTTCTTTAATATTGATCTTAATCAAACCGTTACCCTTTTTTGGCATCAGACCGTGCCAGATAGCATTTTCAATAAAGGGCTGTAATACCATAGAAGGGAGACGGGTGTTTTCCTGGTCAATGCGATCATCTACTTCCAGTTGATAGCGTAACCTTTCTTTGAATCGCAGGGTTTCTAGCTGTAGATAGCTTTTAAGCATAGCTAACTCGTCTTCCAATGAAACCATAGGATTCTCTGAGTTCTCTAGCATCATTCGGATGAGTTTAGCAAACTTAGTAAGGTAGCGAGATGCACAAGAGTTTTCACCACTAAGCACCATTCGGTTAATAGAATTGATACAGTTGAAAATAAAATGCGGATTCATCTGGGCACGTAATGCCTTCATTTCTAGTTCGCTAAGCTGTTGTTTGAAACGTGCCTGTTTAATTTCTTCGTTTTTGGTGGCTATCGTTCGCTGATTCTTGATTCTTTGTTTAAGCATAAGAAGTAAAGAGCCAGCCAAGATGATGACGAAAATAAGTCCGCCGATGAACGCTTGCTTGGCACTTTTTTGCTGTTCTTTTTCCTGGGCTAGTAAAATAATTTTCTTTTCTTTCTCCTCAGTTTCGTACTTGGTTTGTAGCTCACTAAGCTGCTTATTAATTTCAGTATTGAAAAGGCTATCTTTAATAGCGATCCATAATTTCTGGTTTTCAAACGCTTGTTGGTAATCATCTTCCTTTTCGTAAATAGCTACTAATGAAGCATAAGTATCTCGTATAACTGGCTTTGAGTTAGTTTCTAAGGCTAATTTCAATGCTTTTTCTAACTGAGCCTTGGCAACTGAATAATTTTGGAGTAGATAATTGGTATTGCCTACTTGCTGTAATGTAGCGGCGTGTTCACTCTTGTTAGGTGACCGTTCGCGGATAGCCAACGCCTGAGATTGATACAGCAGAGCACTATCGTATTTTGTCCTTATTTTGTATAGTTCCCCGATATTTTCAAGAACAAAAGCTACAGCTTCTTCCAGCTCAACCGACTTCATAACAGTCAGAGCATGTTGATAATAATACTTCGCCTGGTCGTATTCTTCAGTGATAGCGTACACATTAGCTAAATTGACCAATACATTTCCCTTATCTTCTGGGGCATCAAGAGTATCGTAAATGGCTAGGGCTTTTTGGTAGGTGTCAATAGCATTCTCGTATTGTTGTAAATTTTTGTAGACAATACCTATTCCATTGAGAGTATACCCGATGCTAAAATACTTCTCCTCTGCTTCGTATATTTTTAAAATACGGTATGAAGCAGATAAACTTTCTTCGTAATTTCCTAACGAGGAATGAACAGATCCCATCTGAAATAAACCATAGGCTAGTCGAAGTGAGTCGCCAGATTGCTCATGCCACGCGATATACTTATCTAGGTGCTTCAGCGATTCTTGGAATTTTCCACGGTGTCGGGCAATACACCCTAAATAATATTCTCCCAGTGCCAGTCGGCTCTGATTGTCGGTCTGCTTAGCTAGTTGTTGTACGTGAGTGGCATAGTATTCGGCTGAGTCAAATTGGTCGGAAATGATATATTCCCAACTCAGGTCGCATAGTGCTCTGAAATGGATTGAGTCTAGGGAACTTGTCTGCAATATTTGCTTAAGACTATCAATTTTTTTCTCCTCAATAGGGTGAGCTTTAAGTAACGTGCTAGCTACTAATGAAAATAGCAAGAGTAAAAGATTGAGTCTCATAGAGATAAGTTTTGGTGCGATTACTAGTTGGTAAACAAACTGAAAAAAAAGTAACCAGTGGTTAATGAAAGACCTTATACTTCCGGAGGCTATCAAGACGTAGCATTCAGAATAACTACTATCTTTACCGTACTACTTAATTCTCTACTATTGTGAATTTACCCACCGGAACCCTCATCAATACTATAGCCGTTATCGCCGGAAGCACGGTCGGACTACTATTACAAAGTCGGTTTCCACCCAAAATTCGGGAGATCAGTTTTCAAGGAATTGGCCTGTGTACATTGCTAATTGGAATGCAAATGGCATTGCAGGTTCAAAATATTTTGATACTAATTTTCAGTGTTCTCATAGGTGGAGCGTTAGGAGAGGGGCTGAAACTTCACGATCGCTTTATCCAGTTAGGTGATACCATTAAAGCTAAAATTAATATGGGAAATGAGAAGTTTACCGAAGGGTTAATCACGGCGTTTCTTTTATTTTGTGTAGGCTCTCTCACCATTGTTGGTGCATTGGAAGAAGGGCTGAATAACGATCCCTCTTTGATCTATACTAAGTCGATGTTAGATGGTTTCTCATCTATGGTACTAGCCTCAACCTACGGAATAGGAGTACTGTTTGCGGCGTTACCGCTACTGGTTTTTCAGTCTTCAATTACTTTATCAGCCGAGTGGCTTCAGCCATTTTTGTCCGAGGTAGTTATTGACCAGATGTCAGCTACCGGAGGTGTTATCATCTTGGGGCTAGGGATTAACTTATTAGAAATAAAATCGCTCCGAATCACCAACATGCTACCTGCCTTATTCATTGTTATAATCCTCACTCTACTGACCGATAACTTTTTTTAAAGCCCAGAAAAGAAAATCCAGCATATAGCCAGAGGGTTAGTGGTCAACATTGTGATACCTTGACCTAATTACGTAATGTGGTTAGACATCCGACTCTTTTTAGTACTTTTTATTTCCTATCCTCTCCCAAGTTAATGTAATCAGTTAGATTAGATTTGGTCTGGCTACCACCAAAAAATATTTACCAAAAGAGAAAAATATATTCTTTGAAGTATTTTCAAATAATATGGATTTGTATTAGTAAAAATGCAAAATGGAAGACTATATCTCGTTATAATTTTATATATGCCATTGATGGCAAATTTTTATTCTAGAAGTAACGATAAAATCAAAATTATGTTTTGATATTAAAAATATATTCGTTTAGATTTGGGCTTCAAGCTTATTAATGAATTATTATGCTGAATACATATGTATCGACAGTATAATGTTCTGTTTTTTCTCACCTATCTATTCTAATGAGACTATTCAAATCAATTCATCACTTACCTTAATTAATGAATTATGAGGATTAATTTTACAACTTTTACTCATTATCCTCGCTTATTCCAGGCTGGAATAAGTTGGGGGATAATGATCTTTCTATTATCTAGTAATGTCTGGGCACAAGACCGAGTTCTTAGTGGAAAAGTATCTTCCGCTGACGATCAGGCATTGCTTCCTGGTGTGAACGTGGTAGTGAAAGGAACAACCACGGGAACGATCACAGATATTAATGGCACTTACTCGCTGGCTGTTGCTGATGATGCCGAAATCTTAGTTTTCTCCTTTATCGGTTTAGAAACTAAAGAGGTAGAAATTGGCAACCAGTCTACCATTGATGTAGCTATGACGGCTAACATTGAGCAACTGTCTGAAGTAGTGGTTACTGCTTTTGGTCTAGAGCGCGAAAAGAAAGCTCTGGGCTACTCCGTACAGGAAGTTGGCGGCGAGCAGCTGGCTCAGGTTCCTAACCAAAGTGTCGTAAATAACCTATCGGGTCGAGTTGCCGGACTACAAGTTTCTGGTAACAGTGGCGCGGGTGGTGCCCCTGAGTTTGTCATCCGGGGATTTTCTTCGGTAGCCGGTAATAACCAACCATTAGTGGTAGTAGACGGGGTTCCCATGCAGCAAACGATCAATAGTACAAACGATGAAAGGTCTGATAACCAGCGATATGGTGGTGGTCTATCAGAAATTGACCCCAATAATATCGCCGAAATCAGTGTTCTTAAAGGTCCTAACGCAGCTGCTCTCTACGGCTCGAGGGCGGCCAATGGGGTAATCTTGGTTACTACTAAAAATGGTCGAGGAGCGGAAGGCATTGGGGTTGACGTAAACCTCAGTACTACGTTTGAACGACCTTTGGTGAAGCCTAACTTTCAGAATACTTACGCTGGAGGTAGCGGTTACCGCACTTGGTACGCCGATGGCTGGAGTGGTACAGTAGATGGATTCAAAGGAACGGCAGGAACCGACGAAAGCTGGGGCGCACCTATGGATGGTCGTCAGGTGCGTCACTGGTGGTCAGGTACTGAAACTGCTCCATTGCTTCCTGAGCCTGATAACTGGGAACAATGGTGGGAAACCGGAAGTACCCTCAACGGAAGTGTAGCGCTAAGTGCCGGTAATGAAAACGGCTCAATACGCCTATCAATTGGCCGCACTGAGCAAGAAGGTATCGCTCATAATACTGATTACTACCGTAACAACTTTCGCCTAAACTCGGAATATAAATTCACTGACAAGTTAACCGTGTCTGCTTTTGGTGAGTATGTCAAGTCTGGGGCTGAAAACCGGAATTTTCTGCGGTCTAGCTACTTTATATGGCACCATCGCCAGGCGAACTTTGATCAGTTAGAAAACTATCGGGCATTTGAAGGTGTGCACATCCAGCCTGACGGAAACGACGAGCCACCAAACTGGCAACATACCTTCTTTACCAATCCGTACTTCTGGCAGCAGACAATGGTATCACCTAACGAAAAGGATCGATTCTTAGGTAATATCCGACTGAATTATGAATTCAACGATTGGTTGAGCCTGATGGTACGTACTGGTACCGATGTTTGGACGGATACCCGAGTCAACGTTACTCGCTACGCCCGTACTCGCTTTGCTTTTCGAGCTGGTCGCTACAACGAAGAGGTGCTTCGTCGTCAAGAGTCCAACTCTGACTTTATTCTTACCTTCGATAAGGGTTTTGGCGACTTTAACGTAGTAGCTCAAGTAGGCGGTATTAATCGTACTAATTTTTATAAGCGCAACTACTCTCAGGTTAATGAATTGACTATTGATGGAGTGTACAATTTAGGGAATAATGCCAGCCCTAACACTGATGAAAGCCTGATTGAAGAATCGGAGGTGAATAGCGTATTCGGTTCGGCGCAGTTTGGCTTTAAGAACTACCTGTTCTTGGATGTAACTGCCCGCAATGACTGGTCAAGTACCCTACCGTCCGATAACAACTCCTACTTCTATCCGTCGGTATCACTAAGTGCAGTGATTACCGATATGCTGGATATACAGAGCAGTATTCTTTCGTTTGCTAAAATTCGAGGTAGTTGGGCGCAGGTAGGTAATGATGCTGATCCGTATTTACTACAGCAAGTATTTGAGCCGGAAGGACTTTGGGATGGTAGTGTACCTAAGTTTGGTGAAAGCGAGCAAATTGCCAATGCTACTCTCAAGCCAGAAATCACTACTGGTATTGAGTTGGGAGCCGATCTACGCTTCCTAAATGGTCGTTTGGGACTGGATGTAACTTACTACGATCAGTCTACTCGCGATCAGATTCTGGCAGTAGATATTTCTCGGGCTTCGGGTTACGAAAGCCGGGTGCTTAATGCTGGAGAGATTACCAACCGAGGTATAGAGGTAGTGTTGAACGGAACTATCTTTCAGTTACCGAGCGGACTATCCTGGGATGCTGCTGTAAACTTTGCCCGTAATCGTAATGAGGTAGTAGAACTAGCTGATGGGCTAGAATCCTTAACACTTTGGAGTATCCGAGGTGCTTCACTGGAGGCTCGGGTAGGAGAGGCTTATGGTAACCTTTACGGTAACAAATTTGCCCGAACTGACGATGGGCAAGTAATCTTTGAAAACGGTTTGCCAACTACTTTAGACGGACAGCATGTGATTGGAAATATCCAACCCGACTGGATTGGTGGTATTCAGAATACCCTAAACTATAAAGGTCTCTCTGTTAGTGCGCTAATTGATGTACGTATGGGTGGTGATATCTACGATATGGGAACCAGTATTGCCCGGGTGACTGGTGTACTGGAAGAAACGGCTCTGGGTCGGGAAGAAGGAGTGATTGGTCAGGGGGTGAAGAATATTGGCACCGCTGAAAATCCGGAGTACGTTACCAACGACGTAGTAGCTGAAGCTCGTACCTTCTACGGTCGTTACAGTGGTCGTCAGTTCCACGAAGCTGCCGTATTTGACGGAAGCTACGTAAAACTTCGTGAAGCATCAGTATCATACCAACTGCCTAGCAAGTGGTTTGATAATAACTTCTTGCAGTCAGCCCGACTATCGGTAATAGGTCGTAACTTAGCAATTCTCTTCCGTAACAATCCGCATATTGATCCTGAAATCAGCAGTGCTGATCTGGGCTATAACTACGGACAGCTACCTAGTACTCGAAGCATTGGCTTTAACCTAAACGTGAAATTTTAAATACCAAGCTACCCCCCCTTTGCAAAAGGAGGGTAGGGAGATTTATAAAAATTACTAATCAATGAAATTACTAATAAAAACCTGGATGTTTGCGGGCATACTGATTGTAGCCGGAGCCTGTACCGATGATTTTGAGGAATTAAACTCCAATCCTAATAAACCTACCACGGTTGACCCTCAGTATTTGCTACCGCAGGCTATTCAGACTTCGATTGATAACTACTGGGGCAATAAGACCCGTAATGAGCGATTGAACTTTGACCACGCTATGTCGTGGGCCGGTTATCTTACCCGAAACATATATGAAAACGAAGGCGACAATTACAATGTGCAGCCTTCAGTAAACATTACCAACTGGGAAGTATTCTACACCGATGGATTAATTAACTTCCAGAAGGTCATAGAATTTTCGGATGCCGATTCAGAAAATCCTAACCCGAACTTTGAAGGAGTTGGTCTAGGGATGCAGGCTTGGGTATGCTCAATAATTACAGATGTGTGGGGAGCTGTTCCGTACAATGAAGCCCTATCTGGAACGGCGGAAGAGCCAATCTTCTCACCGGCTTACGAAGCTCAAGAAGCAGTATACGCTGGAATTATTGAACAATTGAAAGTCGCCAACGAAAAGCTAAACCCTGACGGACCCTCTATTGCGGGGGATATCATGTTCAACGGTGACATTATGATGTGGAAGAAGTTTATCAACTCCACCCGATTTAAACTACTAAACCGTCAGGCTCACATCGTAGGATCATCATCGGCCGAGATGCAAGCGATGCTAGCTGACCCAGCTACGTACCCGATGATGGAGAGTAACGACGAAATTGCCAAATTGGTGTACGGAGCTCTTCCTACCAATAATCCCTGGAATGATATTCTGGTACAGCAGGGACGTACTGACTGGAATATTAATAGTATATTGGTAGAAAAGCTACAAAGTCTGAACGATCCGCGCCTGGAAGTTTATGCAACGCCCGGCAATTTAGCGGAAGGGGAATTTAGTGGGCACCCCAGTGGATTACCTGCAGCAGTGGCAACGAATTTCTTAGGGTTCAGTGCTACCATTAATCAGGATGTGTTCGCTCAGCTTAACTCTCCGGCAGTACTCATGAGTTACGCCGAACTGAAGTTTGTGATGGCTGAGGCCGCCTTAGAGGGCGATATTGCGGGCGATGCTCAAGCACTGTTTGAAGAAGGCATTACCGCCGCCTTTGATCAGTACGGTCTTATGGTTCCCGATGGCTACATAGCTCAATTAGGCGCAGTATCTAAGGAGAATATTATGACTCAGAAGTGGTTAGCACTGTTTGGTCAGGGAATAGAGGCCTGGACGGAGCTTCGTCGTACTGGGTTCCCTGTAATGCCAGCCGCTGATCCTCAGGCTCAGTTTGAGAATGACGGAGTGCTTCCCACTCGCTTGCAGTATCCTAACACAGAGTACTCACTTAATGGAGCGAACGTAGAATCTGCTTTAGGCCTACTAGGTGGAGCCGATAATATGAAAACTCCACTTTGGTGGGTAGAATAAGAAAATAGACGATAGGGTGGGGCAAGTCCTCACCCTCCTTTTAATTACAAACCAACGCAATTTGTAATCTGCCATTTGAAATTATAATATCATGAAAAAAATATATCAATTAGCATTAACGGCGGTAGTCGCTCTACTAATACTAACTAGCTGCGAAGAAGAACCTGACATGGCCTTTGACCGGGTAGCTTCACCAGTATTACTAGTAACTGATCCGGTAGGAACTGACGATATCCAAGCTACTTTCTACGAACTAGATAAAAGTGGAATTCTTGACCAAAATATCGGTATTGATTCTATTCCAATTCCTAACTTGAGTATTGAGGTATTTTCAAGCAATGCTTCACTCGGAACTTTTACAACTGATGCCAGTGGTGCTATTACGGTACAAGATCTGGGTGATTTAGCTTGGGTGGGCGAATATAAGGGGGTGAAATTCCGATTTCAGTAACTAGTGCGCCCAATAAGCAGAATTTGTAGTAGGTATTAACGCTTTAAAGAGTAATAAAATTTTGATTTAGAGCGTTAATGCTTATTTTTGACTAACAAATAATAATAATACCTTAACAATGAGTAATAATTTGACAACGTCTCGTAGAAATTGGTTAAAACAAGGTGCTCTTTTCGCAGGAGGATTAGTTAGCGCGCCAGCAATACTCTCCAAGCCTGCCTTCGGTATGACTCCTTACCAGGGAGCGTACAATTTGAAAGAGTACCACGTTGCTCCCCCCGATTTTTCTAAAATCAAAGTGCGACTGCTCGCCAACGAGAATCCTTACGGCCCATCTCCCAAAGCGATTCAAGCAATTGCTGAGAGTGCTAGTAAGGGAAACCGCTACGTATATAGTAGCTCTCGCAAAATGGAGGAGTTATTAGCCGAGAAAGAAGGAGTAAAACCTGAAAATATTCTGCTAGCTCCTGGCTCTACCGATATTCTGGAGAAAACGGCTATTGTACAGTGCATGAACGGTGGTAACGTCATTTCGGCTGACCCGGCGTATATGTCATTGGTAAAGACTTCTCAGGCAGTAGGAGCTACCTGGAAAAATATTCCGCTTAAAGCTGATTACGCTCACGACTTAGACGCAATGGCTGCGGCGGTAGATGGCGATACCAAGCTGGTATATATATGTAATCCTAATAACCCTACGGGTACAATCACGCCTTCTGAAGATATTATGGCATTTGGCCGTACCGTAGCCGATAAAGTTCCAGTCTTTATTGATGAGGCCTATATTGAGTTGGCAATGGATCCCAAAATAACTTCAGCGGTTGGGTTGGTACAAGAGGGTAAAGATGTAATCATTGCCCGTACTTTCTCCAAGCTGCACGGTATGGCTGGTTTGCGAATTGGTTATATGGTAGCGCAACCCGAGCGGGTACAGTCTATCAAAGAAATGGTGCGCACCGAAATGGGTATTAGCGTAACCTCTATGGAAGGTGCTATGGCCAGTTTAGCGGATAATGAGTTCCAGGAAAAAACTATGACGTTAAACCAGGAATGCCGCGAGTACGTAATGGGTGAACTGAAAAGCCAAGGGTTTGAACCATATCCTTCGTATACTAGCTTCATTCTCTTCCCAATAGACATGCCAACTGATAAGTTCATGATGGCAATGGTGGATAAGGGAATTGGTATCCGAACGTACAATATTTTTGATAAACCTCACTGCCGCGTGAGTATGGGTACTATGGAAGAGGTAAAGAAATTTACCGCAGCTCTCGCCCTGGTTCACGATAAAGGAACTGTACAGGCCGGAGGTAAATAACCTGTATTAATGAATGATGGTTAATGACTAATGAGTATTAATTATTCATCAGTCATTAGTCATCGATCATTAATTTCCCTTCCCCTCCCAAAAAGCCATCGATTAATCTCACTGGAACTAACTGTTGGGTAGTTCCCTGCTATTTTTATGTCTACTTATGAATCCTGCTGTTGTTAAGACCATATCATTAGTTGTGTTGATCTTGTTGGGGTATTCGCTCCAATCTAAGATTAAAGGGAAAGAGCAAAAGGCTGGTTTAAAAACTGTTATTCTTAGCATTGCTTTACCTGCCACCATCTTCATAGCCCTTCTCAAAATTGAGTTTAGTTGGGAGATGGCGATTGTCCCTCTTTTAGCCCTAGGTTTTAATTTAACCATGTTCTGGTTAGCGGGTAAAATGTACCTGGTTCAGCCCGGTATAGAAGCTGGTTCGGCCAACCATCGCACTATGCAGATGTTAATTCCTTCGTTGGCTCCCGGCCTATCAGCTTTCCCGTTTATACTAGAATACTTCGGTGAAGAACCACTAGCAATGGCTGCCCTAGCTGATGTGGGAAACAAGGTATTTGGGCTGATTCTTCTTTATCTGATTGCCATGCGCTGGTACTACAGTCGTCATCAGATGGAAAATCAGCCAGTAGGTGCTAAGGTAAAAGGAATGCTTCTTTCGCTGGTAAAAGAACCCATAAATATGGTGTTGCTAGTGGCACTGGGCATGTTGGCGTTCGGGTTTTCTTTTAGCTCGCTACCCGAATTTTTCCAGATGAGTGCTCAGCGTCTCAGTCTGATGATGACACCTTTGGTGTTACTCTTTATCGGTATTTCGGTAAAGCTTGACTGGCATCAATTCCGCACGATCTTTTCCTTGTTGCTACTGCGTTCTAGTATTGCGTTTTTGATTAGTGCTATTTTACTAATCGTTCTTCCAGTTCAGAGCATTGGTATGGCTTTGTTAATTGTGATCTTCCCACAGAGTGCTTGTAGCTTCTGGCCGTTTGCCCACATGTCAGCGGTAGGGGGTATGGAAGAAATTAACGACCGTTCTGACAACCCCACCTTCAATCTGGAGTTTGCCATGAACATTCTGGCCTGCTCTCTTCCGTTTTCTACAGTACTGATTTTGGGAATTTGCACCGCCAGTGATTTCTTCGCTACTTCAACTAATCTTCTAGTGATGGTGGGCGTTTTCGGTGGATTGGCCTTAGTACCTACTTTGTTACATCTCTTTCGGAGAAAACCAGAAATGGTAAATCACTAGTTGTTAGTAGACTTGCTGCATCTAAAGCAAGTGTGGCGTTAAGTCTAGTGTTATCCCTTTGATATCACTACTTTTTTGCCGATCAGGTCGGCTCGTTTCAAACTGTCTACCAGATATTCCGCTACACTTTGTCGGCTGATTAAAAGGCTTGGTTTTGGTGCATTATCGTAGGTCTCTTGAATGCTCTCTTTGCGCTTGGAATTGGTGAGTCCAACGGGACGGACAATCGTCCATTCTAAACTCGATTGTGAAATAATCCGTTTCTGCCTTTCGTGGTCTTGGTAGGCAACTCCAATATTGCTGTTGTCAATAAACCATTTGAACCACTTCGGTATATCATTTCTTGAATCGGCAACTCCCCAGGCCGAACATACCGAAATTCTTCTAACGTTTTGTTTCTCAGCTATTGGCAACAGGAGTTTCATTACATCAGAGAGGTACGTTTTGGGAGTTCTCACACCCGACCAGGGAAAGTCTGAGTTTCTTGAAATGTTTAAAACACTGATGATTGCAGAGCACTCGGAGAGAGCATTTCCCAGATCAGTTGGATTATTTGGGTTTCCTTCAAAGATAGTCAGTCCGTCGTGCTTCTCAATCCGCTGGGAATTTCTGGAAAGACAATGTACCTGATAGCCACCATCGAGAGCCCTTCTCAAGACTAATTTTCCTGTTCTGCCCGTAGCTCCCAGTAAAAGTATTTTCATTAGTTAATCTTAGGAGCTTCATGATCTCCTGCTTGATGTAAAGTTAGGCTTACTACTTTTCCGGATTCATCCTTATTAAAAGTTATTTGAGCGTCTACGGTCTTACTATAGAATTTAGAATCGGTTGCAGCAAACAACTCACTTTTGTTTTGACCAGTGGGATGAATATAAAGCTGGTCTCCTTCTCTCTCAATATCTAAAATAAAATCAGGATTCAACTCATACTTTCCAACGAAAGCATCCAATAATTCCTCTGATAACTGGACTTGGGGGAGAACTTCATTAATATCAACTCCGAGAGACTTTAAAATATCAATTCCATTTTGATTATTAGGATTCGTTTTCACTGAAGTGATGTAATTTTCTATGGATGCGCTAGTGTCTCCATTGGCTAATAATGCCTCAGCATAACTATCATAAGCATTGCCAGAATTGGGTCTATTCTCAGTATTCAGCTTAAATAGTTTCATGGCAGTATCAACGTCATCACTTTGCAGATAGGAATAGCCCAGTGAATTAATTCCATACTCATCGTACTCATACTGATCAGGGTTTTGCGAAAGAAGTTCTTTAACGGCCTCTATCGCTTGGTCTATTCCATCGCTCTCGATCAGGTCAGTTAGTTTGTTTGAAAGCCGAGTTTTGGGAAACTCAAAGTCTTCATTAACCAATATATTTTCAAGGGCGGTATTAATGCCGTCTATATCAACAGCATCACCTTTATTGGTCAAGAGAACAAATGCGTCACCTGTATCAAGGTATCGCCTGATATAGGTTCTAAACCCGGACAATCCACCTGAATGCCCAACCCACTTCTTCTCTTGATCCATTCCCCAACCAAACCCGTAGTAGGATGTATCCCCTGAAGAAAGCAAAGTTGACTGATAGGCTTCATTAAGTGTTTCAGCCGAAACTAATTGGTCATTATTTAGTGCCTGATCCCATTTGAATAGGTCATCTATATTCGAGTAAAGCCCTCCTGCTCCAGTGGTGAATATTTCGTAGTCATCCAATTTTCCATTGGCATTATATCCGATAGCTCGGTTGGTCACCTCCGGTTCTGAACGGTCGTAAACGAGAGTATTATCCATTCCGAGTGGGGTGAAAATGTTGGTCTTCATAAACTCATGAAAAGGTTGACCAGAGACCTTTGCCACAATCATGGAAAGCAATACGTAACCCCCGTTACTGTAGGAGTATTGACTGCCCGGTTCAAAATCTAATTTCTTTTGCTTGACCAGGATATCGTAAACATCATCGTTGTTCAAACCAGCTTTGTAGGCGTTAAGTCGATAATGATCGGGTATTCCGGATGTGTGGGTCATCATGTGTCTGATGGTTATCGAATCTGCGTAATCCGGAAAGTCTGGAAAATAATCTGAAAGCTTGTCATCATAAGATAACTTACCCCTTTCTTTCAGAATCATTACCGCCATGGTAGTAAACTGTTTTGAAACCGAAGCCAAATAGAACGAAGATTCAGGAGCCAGCAATTCCTTTTTATCAAAATCAGCGTAGCCAAAGGAGTTACGATAGATGACTTCATTATTCTGAGAGACTAGCACAGTTCCATTAAACAATCCATTTTCATACGTGTAGTTCATCAATGAATCAATATTGCTGACAATCATAGAATTGGTATCTACAGTAGAATCAGTACAACCGAGAAGAAAAATAGCTAGAAATATATGAGGAATGGACTTTGTCATAGGTTAGGTATTTAGTTTACTAAGTTACCCGATTTTTTGATTAACGAAACCAATGCTTAAGCGTGTCATTTGATTATTTCTGTTGACAACCAGCTATCGGGGTATGTCCAATAGCTTCAGAGTAACACTAATCTAGCAAGTTGAATTTGAGCCTTCAAATGGCACTATGAAATATGCCCGATTAGTGTCTTTTACAGCCCGTTTAGTTTGTTCAATCCGATTTTCAACCCTCTAATTCCAGTGTTCTCTACTTCAATTAGATTGTCATCGGATATTAGAAATGAGCTTCGAGTATTACCATTATAGAAGGCTGTTCCTCCGAGGGTTTTTAAATGTAAGGTGTCACCGGAAATTGTGTAGGTTCCTCTTACTTCAATTTCTCGTGAAGAGTTCCCCAGTTGAATCTTCATAGAGTCCTAACCAGTATGCCCCCAATGGTGCTTCTCTGAATCCGGTTAGCACAAGTTGATCTAGTTTTCCGTTCGTCGGATACATCAGAATTTCCAGTTCCGTTATGACAAGAATTAGAGTGAATGTCGTTAAGAACATTATTCCGGCATACTGTAGTTTGCCTGTTCTTGTTCGTTTAAACGTTTAAAGAACTAAGAAGATAATTGTTCCCACTACTCCGATGAGTTCGATAAAAAACTTCAGTAGGCTAGTTGCAAATAACATCATATGGAGTTGAGTATAGGTTATAACGCCCAACTAAAATGAGTATGCGATCCACTTGTTAAATATACTTAAGTTGCATTTTTGTATTGTCCCGTCAAAATGCTCAATTCGCATATTCATTTTTAATGTTTGTTGTATTTTGTTTTTATCGGCTTTTTGACTTAACACATCTCACTGAAAAAGCGTAAGTCGGATGTTGAGACGCCATCCTGATAGAGTCCTTACCAACTTCTAGAATATACGTCCAAACAAAGTGATCGTCCTCTTTTGTTTTAGACCAAAATAATGTTTTAGCATTGAAATGATTCTCGTATTCTCCATTGTTTCCAGATCCTGTAGGTCTTGCTGAAAAGATGCTACTATTAGAATTTATTTCACCTTCCCAATATTGGCTATCCTTATAGATGCTCGCAACATTACCTCCGCTTGATTCAAATAGTCTTTCCCAATCTTCATTTGTTGGGAGTGCCCATCCACTAGGACAAATCTTACACGCCGTTTCAAAATCATATAATAATCCAAACGTTTCGATGTTGGTTGAGTCGTTATTTGGGAAAGAGTATTTTATTGGGTTTCCAGATTTATCTTGCTTAATCTTCAGATTCTCTGTCATCCAAAAAGTTTCTCCATACTTCTTTACTAAATAATTGTTGCCATCTGAATCGACCAAAATTGATTCTTGTGTTGGATTGCAGCACGTAAGTATGACCAAGAACATAATTATTACTTGCTTTAATTTCATAATTGGGAATTTACAATGAAATACGACTAATTCATATCGGCAATATCTTCGCTATACATTTGATATTGGTGGGTAACGTAGACTCGTTACTGTTACTTTTCTTGTAGGTAGTACGCTATCGGTTTTTATCTGAGTATATACTAATTTTTTCCTGTTTGATTGCTATCAATATACTAACCTATGGGCTACACTCTAGCATATAAATTAGATCTCTAGCTTTACTAGATATAGGTAGGTACAAAAGAAAGCTTAGTAGAAGCCTACGTTAGTCGGTAGTAGTGTTCCATAGAGAGTTATGTACCTGGTAGTAGGAATTCATCCGGGTTGCCAAGATGGCACTCAAAGATGACCACCAACTGCTGGGTGCTAGGCATTGTAGTTCCGGCTTGATTGGTGAGTAATGATTGCGGGCGTCGCGCCGCCGCGCCGACCGTGTGGCGCAGATGAGGAATGAGTAACTTTCAGTCATCCGTCATTAACTATTAATCTTATTGACGGCTAAACATCAGATCTAATACTTCCTCAAATAAGGATGATTGTATATTGGCTCCAGAGAGGGCGGCTGAATTACACAATAACACGTAGGTCATATCTGATTCCGGAAAATAAAAGCCATAAGTAGTAAACCCATCAATGCCCCCGGTATGCCCGATAGCTGATTCGTATTTGGTATTGAAGCGCTCAAGTCCGTACCCATTTTCGGTCTGACCGTACTCTTCCCAATGATAATCTTCCGGTAACGCAAACCAGTCGGTCATAAGTGCTTGAGAGGAAGCAGAGATGAAATCATCGTTGACTAAATTTTCAAGAAATACCGATAAGTGATAAGCGTTGATTGCTACTCCGCCGTCGCCACCAATCCCTAATTCTTCTTCGTACAAAAAGGATGATTCAACAAACTGATTATTATCGTACATGTCTACGTACCCTTTCACTACTCCTTCGGGAATAATTTGATCTTCGCTGTAGTAAGCGGATGTCAGGTTTAAAGGGATGAATACTTCTTCTTGATACACCTCCTCAAAAGGTTTCCCCGATACCTGCTCTAGGATCATAGAAAGCAGGAGAAAATTAGTGTTGGAATAGCTATAATCAGTGTCTACGTCAAAATCAGCTGACTTCCCGTATACGTAGGTTAATACCTCTTCTTTAGTCCATTCTTGATCAGCATTTAATCGGTCAAGATCAAGTTGGGTGGTGTAAAAATCGAGAATACCACTCCGGTGAGATAATAGGTGGGCAATAGTAGCCTGGTCGGCATTTTCCACATTGTCGACTACCTCGTCGCTTAGCCACTGACTGATTTTGTCGTTAAAGGAGAGTAATCCCTGGTCAATATATCGGTAGGTTGCTGAAGCTGTAAACAGCTTGCTAATACTAGCAATAAAGAATACGTGATCAGGTGCCATAGGCACATCGCTGGCAATATCGGAATAACCGGAAGCCCCAACCCATAATCCATCCTGGTCTTTTACCAGCAGTGTGGCTCCTACTAATCCCCGTTGTTGATGTTGTTCTAAAATACTTTGATAAACTGCTGCCTTGGGGTGCCCAGCACTGGAATCGGCAAACGAAGAGGGTTGATCGTAGTAGGTACTTGGTAAAACTTCTGGTTCGGTGCAGCGCAACCAAGTGAGGCCGATAAGGCCAATTATAAATATTGTTATTCTTCTCATGATACTAGAATTTTTTGTTTATCCCCACTTTTAAAAAGCTTCGGGATACTACTGGTACGGTAGCTACAAACGGGCTTTGCACCATCATTTCGTAGCGGATGAATGGTTGAAAGTTTCCTAGCCTTAAGTAGGTTACTCCTAAACCCAGATTAAGAATAGCGTGCGGTCTTCCGGTTTGGGTAATAGCAGTAAAACTTCCGTCTTCGCGCTGTTCGTATACCGGTCCGGTATGGAATGTGTGCAAGTAGCCTAACCCAATGGGTAAGCCAATGGAGACAGTATTTTTTATCCTAAAAGCATATTCATATTCGCCCCGCAAGTAAAAACCTTGATCTACTTCTTGATGATAAAACCAACCTAAGTAGGTATTCAGCTTCGATGAAGAGTGGACACGGTTCCATTCATGAAAGGTAACTCCCAATTCAACTCCCGGATGCAAGGGCGACAGTCGAGTAAAGGGAAAGGAAATTGACTCGGTCATGACTGAAACCGAAAGATATTTAATCTTTGGGTTCTGGGCTTCTGCTCTCAATGAAATGCCGAGATAAAAGATAACAGAAACTACTAGTAACTTAAATTGCATGGGGAACACTGTTTTGAACTTAGTGGCAAAGTGCAAAAAACAGTGAGTTCTGAAGTGCTGAAATCGCTACTTTAGAGAAATTAGGACTTTGCGCGCTTAAATTGAGCGGGGGTTAGGCCATTAATACTCTTAAAGGTAGAGTAATAAGCTGATTTAGATTTGAAGCCAGCCTCTAGCCCAATTGACAAAACGTCAAAGGGTTCGAATGAAGGATCAAGCAGCATTTGCTCGACGGCTTTAACCCGGTATTCATTTACAAATGAAGTGAAATTTTTTCTGGTATTTTCCTTTAGTAATTGGGTAAGATAACTGGAGCTAATGCCTAGCTCAGAAGCAACATCCTCTCTTCCTAAATCAGGATTACGATAGAGATGCCCGTTTACCATTAATTCTTGCAGTGCTTGGTAATGCTGGTCAGATTTAGAGCCTGGTTTTGGTTTTCCTTTTTGGGTATCAGTATCTTCCATTAACTTTTTCTTCAAAATACTTCGGTTATTAGATAAGTTGAATTGAAGTAAGCCGGAGTACATCAACCAATAGATAAAGATGGATACAGATATCCAAAGCATATTGATGAAACTATCAATATTTTGGCTATCGAAAAAAGCGAGGTCTATGAGTAAGATAATCCAAACGAGGATAATAACACTACTGTACCACCATAACTTTCGAATCCATTGATTACCGAAGTTTCTAGCTACCCGCACATAAACAAAAGCGTGTAGCGAAATAGTCAGTAATAAAGCAATGTAATCTTCAAGCTCATAAAAAATGAGACGATTCTCAGTCAGTGCGGGAACAGAAATGAGGTGGAATTCCAAATCTAAGTCAATGAAAAAATTGATGACGACAAACAGCCAGAATGGCGTGTAAAAGTATCCTATCGGGACACTAGTCTCAACTTTGGTAGACTTGAGAAAAAAAGTAAAGAGAGGCAAGTAGAACATCATCACCCACGGAATATCGTCGCCAACGATATCGAAGAAGACATACCAAAACCGGGACAAGTTTTCGTAGTAAGGACTTAGTAATGAATCCAGCCCAATAACGGAAAGCACCAAGAGAAAATAGGCAAAATATTGATTAGCATCGTTTTGAAACACTTTGCTTCTTAGTATAAGCAAAGCGATTATTATGCCTTGGATTAGTCCCAGTAAAGAAAGCAGTTCAAACAGTCTCATTACAAATCGTGCTTTAACTGGTCAAATATAGTTTATCACCGACCAAAAAATACCCTGTAAAGATTTAAAGCAGGATTCGTTAGCAAAATAAAAATTAAGGTAAAAGGCTAGATTGCTCTAAACAAGTAAATAAGATACAAAATCAAACCTACCACAGGAAGTAGTTGCCACCAGTAAGACTTAGCACCTCCGCCGTGAAAATACAAGAATATGATAATCCCGGTGCTAAGAATGCAGAGCAAGAGCAGGATAAATAACGAAAGACTTAAGATTGTGGTCTGTGTCTTCTCTAAAGTGTTATTACTACCTGCGCCACCCGCGTAAAGACATACGAGCACTACTTTGAATTAATACTTTAATAAACAGACGGTGTGTCTGTGGAGGGAAACCGGATTAATTTCTGCCAAATAGTAAACGTCGCTAAGTAGATTAAACTGCTGTGGCTTTTCCAAGTCTTTATTTCGGGAAATCTACTACTCTTAGTGCTTTGGGCACACTGCGATTGGCTCTCAATCTCACCCAGAGAAATAAAGCTACTCCGATAAGGACAACTATAGCTGCAACTAAAGTTAAGTTGGATGGTAAAATAGATATATTGGTAGGTTTAGCTTTGTTAAGCAGCGTAAACTTGGAGTCATCAGCTAACAGGTTGGCTGTATAATGATTATCAGCATTTAGCAGAAATTGATTCTTGGCGAATCCATTTTTAAATACTATTAAGGCACTCTGGCTGCGTTGGATTTCTCCGAAACTACTATTTGTTACGGAGATAGACTCTATGGCTGCAGGTACCTCTGAAACCTTAAAGATAATACTGGTTTCGTGCCCTAATCTAACCTGCTTACTTTGCAATACGCTCGGTTCTTCACCATTGAACTGTACCGATAGGTTATTCTTCAGGTGCTCAATGACTAGGGCTTCAAATTCTTCGGGGGTAGCGTAAGCACTATCGCCAAACTGAACTTTGACCTCATACTCTAGAGCAGTTAGCGCTACCCTGACTTGCAGTACCCACTCATTCGGTGCGTGTTCAATAAGCATGGTAGATGAAATATCAGGCTGATGCGCTTTTGCAAGCAACGTACTTAAACCCAACAGAGCAGTTAAAAGCCATCTGTTCACAATGGTTGATTTTACAAACTTCTTCATACTTTTAGTTGACATAAGCCCCACCCAAACAGTTAATAAAATTGTTATTGCCCGCAGCATCTACGTGATAATGGTATCCTCGCACATCGTCGTAGTGTCCCCGGCAATCATCTAAATCAGTAGGTTCATTACCGCTTTCATCTAATCGGGCATAAATGCCGTGACCGTCCATTGCGTATCCTATCATGGGAGCGTGACCATCATTTTGCGGAATTTCAGTACTTACCCCAGTTACTGCATGATAATGATAGCCAGCCGCTAGATTAATATGTCCGCCTGCATCGTCAAAAGGAGCTAAGGTATAGGCGCCCAATATAGCATCAGTTGGCGCGGGAGCATCAAACAGGACTCCATTGAAAGCAATTCCTCGGTTTGTTGGGCCGTCGTTGCCTCTACCGGGAGGACCCATCATGCCAAATTGTACTGGGCTGTCCAGTCTAACTGGAGTCACAGGAATTAGGTAGGTATGAGTTAGATTAGCTACGTAAGAAGGCAGACACTCTACACAAAAATTTTCGTACTCTACCCCAACGTTCGGATTAGCCGCGTTAGCGCAATCGCCCTCGGTGTCGGTGGTGTAAATATCCCCGTTGCTATCATACATCAGCCAGGTATCGTCATTGTAGAATGTTGCCAAGTTTTGGATAAAGGCACCATCCACGTCGTATACTTCACCTCCTTCAAGCCAAATACCACCTTGATCGGCTCCATCGGTAATATTATCGGGACACCAAGGGCCCATCTGGTGGTCGGGAGGCACCCCATTGGTTGTAATCTGATAGCAGGTAGTGTTAGTGCCGTTGGAAAGAGTGCAATCGACAGTGGTGATGGTAAAATTGGCACCATCAGTTAGAAAAAGAGCCACTTCTACATCTTTAACCACTTCAGAAGTATCCGAAGAATCAGGATCATCATCTTGATTACAGAATGAGATACAAGACGTTAATATAATGAGCGTCAGAAGAGAGAATGATAAATATTTCATAATGTATCGTTTAATTTCCTTTTTAGACTACAGATATTCTGAAACCCTTCGGAGGTGAGTGATTTATTTGCTGACGGATTGCTGTACAGGCTCAGGACTGGAGCAGTCTTCTGATAGAATTTGGCGGGAAACGCACTAGAAATTACGGAGGAATCTAGAGGTCACTATTCCTCTTTCAAGGTTTTGATATCAGTAATCAGTTGGTTGATAGATGCAGTATTCAAGCCATTGTAGATTCCTCGGATGTGACGATTTTTATCGATCAGTACGAAGTTTTCGGTATGAAGAAATTCGTCTAGGCTTTTTGCTAATCCTAAGTCTTCTTCTACAAAATAATTCTTCCTTCCCAGTTGATAGATCAATTGCCGGTCGCCAGTTACTAGGTGCCACTTGTTTGAATTAACTCCTTTTTTTTCAGCGTAGCTGTTTAGTAGTGGTACTGAGTCGGTTTCGGGAGTGACTGAGTGAGAGAGTAGCATGACTTCATCATCATCCAAAAACGCTTCTTGTAACACCGACATGTTGGCGGTCATTTTCGGGCAAATTCCAGGGCACGTCGTGAAGAAAAAATCAGCAACGTATATCTTTCCTTCAAAGGTTTTTTCAGTAACGGTATCGCCTTCCTGATTAATCAGCTCAAAAGGCGAGATCTGATGGAATGTTTCTAGTACTGCATGATTAGGGTCTATCCAGCGAGGCGTGAAAGTCGCGTCGTCATAGAAGGGTAAGGTTTCTACCCGGCTGCTTTTCTCAGAGACTTTGTTGCAAGTGAAAAAGAAAGAAGTTAACCCTAGTAGGATCAAAAGAGAAATTGCTAAAGACTGCATAGTATATCATCTAATTTCTCTTTTAGACAGTCATGCTTCAAGAATCCTTCGGGGGAGGTGGATTATTTTTGTTACCTGTAAGAATTCTTTGCATAGCCTGATTCACAAATGACTCAAAACCAGATTGTTGCTCAGGTCTTAGGATGGAATGCATATCTTGAAAATGTTGGTAAGGACCTTCAATTTTTTTACGTTCCAAGACTTGCACTAGCATAACAAGGGAATCGAGGTTAGCGATATTAGTTGAGTCAAGAAGACTACTAAAGTAGATTTGGAGTAGATCGCGTTTCTGATCATTGAAACGGCCCATTTGTTGTTTGTGCTGCTCTGTATTCTGTAAGAAAAAGTCGTACTGCTCATCGTCTAGTTGCATTATGTCAATGGCACGTTGTCCAGCTTGTCCCGGTCGATGTGGGGGTCTGTTATCAGAAAACAGCTTATAAAGCTGACGAAAGGCCTCGTGGTCACTATTAGCAACTGATTTTACTAATTCAATATGTTTGATAGCGTTTTCTTTTGGTTGCTGCTTAAATAAATGAAAACTGAGTTTGTCAGATATCAAACGTTCTAGGCTAGTACCAAAAGTAATTAGATTGAGACATCATCATACATGTTGCTGTACAGATTGATTAAGTTTCAGATAGAACAGAGTCAGTAGAAGCATCAATATAAATCCTATAACTCCTAAAAGTCCAGCCTCAGGGCCATATTCTCCCCCCGTCCATAGGTTAGAACCTATATTTTCAATACTTACTAAAGAATGTTTTGCCTTGTTACCGCTCATAGTAAATCCTAATTGAGATTGAGTGAAGTTCCATAAAGTATGTAGTCCGATTGACAATCCTAGATTCTTAGTCATAATGAAAGGGATGCACCAGACGATACCATTCATCGTAAGGAATCCAATTGAAAGCAGTGAGGCATTGGCATTGTTAAGATGAGCTAGTCCAAAGAAAATAGAAGATAGTACAGTGGCAATGATAAGGGATGTATTATCTGAAAAATTTTCTAATAGAAATCCTTGATATAGATTAGTAAAAAGATATCCTCGGAAAAAAACTTCTTCTACAACTGCTACCAAAAACATTTTTAGTCCGAAAAGGAGTATTAGGCTTAGCCCAGGATTGACTGGTATGCGAGAGATAGCTAATATTCCAGAAAACTTTCCAATGATTAATAATAGAACGACAGTAAAAACACTTATTAAACTGCCAACAATTAAGTAGACCACTGTTTTTTTCTCAAACCTCAGTCCATATTCGGAAAACCTTCTTTTATCTAAATATTTTGCATTGAGGTAGAGCGCAAAGATTAATACTAGGGCAGCACCAAAGAACTGTACGATTGAATTATTGAGAAGGAATAAAGGTGTGACACTGAGAAAGAGGCAGCTAGTAAAGATCAGTAGCCTCCATAATACCCGAATTCGCTGATCTTTACTATAAAATAGCCTACTAAGATTCATGGATTCTTCAAGATGCTACAAGAATACTTAATATTTCAGCACTACAACTGTATAGAGCTTACTGATAAATAAGAAGTGATTTATATCATTTGCCTTCATTAGCATCAAACAATTTATTCTATAGTTGTAAGGTTCTGCTGACTGCTTGAATCTACTTGACTACCCCACCAATCTTCATTTGGTTGCCAACCTTCTTTCAGAAAATCTGCTCGTTGTTGCTCTAGTTGGGGTAAGCGTTCGTTGACAATACGTTCCTGCCGTTCTTGGGCTAACTGCTCATTATATTCGGGGTCAGGTTCGGGAGTATTTGCCTGGGTTTCTTGTAAGAACTGCTCTAACTGCTGGCCTAGCCGTTCAGCTACTTCGGGGTTTTGCTCGATTACGTTGGTGGCTTCTTGGGGATCGTCTTTTAGGTTATAGAGCTCCCGGTTGCCATCTTCCCAGTAATGGATGAGTTTCCAGTCGCCAAAGCGGATAATGGAAGATGGGTCGCCCCCCTGGTTACCATAGTGTGGATAATGCCAATAGAGCGGTCGTTCTTCAATGGAATCTCCTTGCAGCAGGGGAAGTAAACTTACGCCATCGGTATGTTCGCTAGGTTTTAAATCTAATCCGGCTAAATCCAGCAGGGTAGGGTAGAAGTCCACTCCCGAAACGGGAATATTGCTCTGCTTCTCTACGGTATTCATCCAGGGTACTGTAATAAAGTAGGGTTCACGAATACCGCCTTCCCACTGATAACCTTTACCGCCGCGCAGAGGTAAGTTTGTGGTAGCGTAAGCGTCGCCAGAGGCTACTCCGCCATTATCCGAAGTGAACACAACAATGGTATTATCATCTAACCCCAACTCTTCCAAGGCATCCAGTACCATACCTACGGCGTCGTCCATAGTAGAGACAAGTCCGGCGTATACTGGATTATCCTGCACCATTCGGATGGGCAGTCGCCGTTCCATTACAAATCCTATATCTTCCACTCCCTGCTCTTGTGCTTTTTGCCGATACTTTGCCCATTTCTCCTGTGTAGTTTCCAGTGGGGCGTGTACCGCATAAAATGATAAAAAAGCAAAGAATGATGAATCTTGATGAGATTTTAAAAAGTCAACAGTTTCCTCAGCTAAGCGAAGTGTCAAGCTTTCCCCAGGTTCTTTCGCTTCTAGCTTAGGGTTGTTATGCGGGGCGAAAAAACCTCCCATTGGACTCCCCTTCTCCCAACCGCCTACATTAATATCAAAGCCGTGATCTTCGGGGTAGGAACCTTTGCTGCCAATATGCCACTTACCCGAGAAAAAGGTGGTGTATCCGGCTTCCTGAAATGCTTCGGGCATTGTGATATATTCCTGAGGGAGTTTATGCACGTACTCCGGTGGCAATAGTTTGGTATGACGATCAAGGTCGCTCCATTCAGTGCCTGTCTTTGCGCCAATCCAGTCGGTAATGCCGTGGCGGGCTGGAAACTTTCCCGACATGATACTGGCGCGGGATGGGCTGCATACCTGGCAGGCGGCATATCCTTGCGTGAATTGTATACCCCGTTGGGCAATGCGATCAATATTAGGAGTTTCGTAGTATTTGCTACCTGTGCAACTCAGATCGTGGTAACCCAGATCATCAGCTAGGATAAATACCACGTTGGGGCGACGGATTTCCTCCGGTTCTTCAGCAGGCTGGCAGGTGGCAAAAAGAATACAGAGAGCGAGTAAGATAAGCGATTGGTAGTTAGTCATACAGTTAATAGTACAAAAATTTTGATTAAAACTAGCCGAGCGCGAGGGGCAGAGAGCTAGGGGTAAAAATATTCAACCCCCAGTACTACACTCCTAGCATCCAGCTTTTAAAGCTGAGCGGATACTTTGGCGATTTCGGACAATCGGCGATCGATTTCTTCCTGGCTGAGCCATCGGCCTCTGACCATTACTCCAGTTTTACCTTGTAATGCCTCAATATTATCCAGAGGGTTAGCATTCAGTAGAATTAGATCGGCGCTGGCACCAGGAATAACTTCTCCAAACTCTCCTTCTATTCCAAAGTACTTAGCAGGGTTGAGTGTGCCAATCTGGATGGCTTCCAACGGAGTGAGACCCGCATCTAGCATACCCCGTAGTTCGTGATGAATTGAGAAACCGGGTACGTTAAACACTTGTGGAGCGTCTGACCCCAGAAGTAGGCCGTGTCCATTATGATGTAGCTGATAAATCAGTTTCTGACGGATAATGTTAAACGTCTCCCATTGGTCAGCCGAGTAGCCATCATTATTTACCAGGTTTTGCTTGCTGGATACCCAGTTTTCAATCGTGGAAGCTGGCATATACTGCATCTCATTAGTCCGTGCTAGGGCATTTGCATCTTCGGGTGAGAACCAACGGTCAAACAAACTTTGGGTAGGCACTACCCACACGTTATATTCATTGGTCATCTGCACCAGCTCATCAATTTTAGATTCATCAGCTAAATCAGTGAAGTTATAGCCGAAAAACCCATTTTGATCAGGCTGCACATGCGCACTTTCGGGTACTAGTCCTTCCAGAAAACCATCCACGTGATCTACTGAAGCGTAACCGCTTTCTAGCGCGTGACGAATGCCTACATCTACCGGAACGTGCCCGGCAAAATTGATTCCTACTTCATTAGCGGTTTTAACTAACTCGTCAAATGCATCTAACGGAATACCTGGATGTATTTTTAGAAAGTCGTATCCATCTTGCTGGTAGGCAGTCACTTTCTCGCGGGCTTCTTCAGGAGTGGGCACCGTATTTCCATTGAGGGAAGGACTAGAAGTAAAAATGCGGGGACTAAGAATTTCGTTGTGCTTGGCCTGTTCGCGTAGCTCTAAGTGAACCGGGTGACCGAGCATTCCTCGGATAGTAGTTACTCCGTTAGAAAGATATAGAAACAGCGTTTCTTCGGTACGGTTACGTCCCCACTCGGGTGAAGGAATGTGGGCGTGCATTTCGGTTAGGCCAGGCATTAAATACTTTCCTTCGCCATCGATTTGACTGACCCCATTCGGTAGCTCTGGTATCTCATCCAGAATTTCACTAATCTTCCCGTCACTAATTATCACGGTCTTATCCGGATCCGTACTTCCATCCCGCACATTAATTACGTTGACACTAGAGATAACTATAGCATCATTCGGTATTATTTCTTGGGAAGGAGAGGAGTTACAGGCAGCTAGTAGCAAGCCCAGGGTTAATAGTCGATACATAGGTTGGTTGTATTGGTGATAGACGAATATACAAAATGTTTAGGATGGTATTATAGTGCGTAGTGTTATGGTGTTAAAGATGGATTCTCTATTTTGAGCATTCTTGTTACTTGACTTACTATGACTGTAACACTTAGCACAGTAACACTGAAACACTAGTGTGCCATGACTGAACTAATTGCTTCATTTTTTATTGGGCTGGGGTTAGCTGCCTCGTTGGGTTTCCGAATATTTCTGCCTTTATTAGCATTGAGTATCGCTAATTACTTTGATGTAATTCCCGTTAGTGAATCCTTCGAGTGGATTGGTACACCTCCGGCAATGATTGCCTTGGGGGCCGCTACGCTATTGGAAACGCTGGCGTATTTTATTCCCTGGTTTGATAACCTGTTAGACACGATTGCTTTACCAACGGCTACCTTAGCCGGAACCGCCGTGATGGCTTCCACCATAGCAGAACTCGATCCACTGTGGCAGTGGGCGTTAGCGATTATTGCCGGAGGAGGAACTGCCGGGTTGATAAAAGGTGTAAGTGTTAATACTCGTCTTGCGTCAACGGCTACCACCGGCGGACTAGCTAATCCGGTAGTGACTACGGCAGAAACGGCTGCTTCTGCCGGATTATCAGCCCTGTCAGTTTTCTTATGGCCGCTGGCAGCTATTATTGTAATTGGATTACTGGTGGCAGTAGTCTTTTTCTTTAAGAAACTTCGTCGACTGTGGCGTAGACCAGTAAACAGCGATTCGGTAAATCCAAGCTCTGGCTAGGGTGTTTGTCAATCAGTCATCGTTGGGCAAACGATAGATCGTAAAGTTATCGTAAATAGCACAGCGGGTGTACATATGCCGAAGTCCTACTTTTCCTAACTTGATTGGCGGAAACTGGAATGTATCCCAATAAAAGACCTTTTCAGCGTCATTGGACTTGACCTGCATAATCAAGTGATTGTCTTTCTTGATGATCGTCATATGATACTGCACTCCTGGTTTAAATAAGCCAGTATTATAGTAATCAGGTTCCAAAGCAGTTTCAGTAGAAAATTTCCCGCCAGGGGATACCGGATACCGTCTAGCCCGGACATAATCTTTGTCCGAGTCCTCATTATTAACCCCAAAGGCTGCAAAACTAATGTGGTACGTATTCATGTGCCTAAAATAGGTCGACATAGTAGGCACCATCCGCAATGAGTTCCATTCTCCAATGTCTTCCACAAAAGGAGGAGTACCAATGCCCGTGGCCTGGATGTAGATAATATTTACAAAGCGGGATATATCATCTATCCGAGTATAGTCAAACTCAATTTTGATTGCTCCGTCAAAACTTTCCTTAGTCCAGAGAACAGCGTGAGAGCCATTGTCATAAGCCACTGGACCAGCACAAAACAGCATTCCTTTTGCAGTCCCCTCTACTTCAGCCCGATAACCATCCAATGTCCAGTACTCTCGCCAGCTTGTATTGTCAAGAGGTGACCATTTTGGTTCCCACGCAAGTTGATTCAAATCATTGAATAGCTGAGTATTGGATTCAGGGGTTTGAGAATAACTACAAAGACTAATGAGAAAGCAGCAGATGGTACAAAAATGCCTCATACTAATGTAAAATATTGAAAAGGACTTTAAGGGGCTTGAGCGCTTAATTGAGTAATTGGTGTGAGTAATAATTTACGAAATTCTACCTCGGCACCTTCGGCTTGCACCGCAATCTGTCCTTGTTGCGTAGTACAACTCGTTCCGTAATTCACCAGATCATCATTTACCCAAACCTTGATCTGATCGTTTAGGCACTCAATGACCATTCGGTTCCATTCGCCTAGTGGGTTTTCGGACCCGTCGGTGAGGTTTAATATTCTTCGTCCTTTGCCTTCGGTAATGCCCCACTCTTCTTTTGGTCCCCGACGGGCTTCCATATCGGGTACTTCTATATTTTCTACAATACACCAAAAGTCTCCGGCGTTTTCGTGCATCATTTGTACTTCTAGTGACTTTGGAAACATCTCATACAGGGAGCGGGGAGTAGAAGCATGAACTAGTATCCCGCAATTACCTGGTTCGCCCGCAAAACGATATTCAACTTCCAGCCGATAGTCCTGGTAGGTTTTATCAGTAATGAGATGTCCGTTAGGAGTACCTAGACTCACCAACATACCGTCCCGCACAATAAAGGGATTGATAGCACTATCATCTTCATCCATTTCCGGGACATCTACGTGCCAACCATCCAGATTTTCCCCGTTGAATAAAGAAACTAGCTGTGAGCAGGCAGTAGTAGTTGAGAAAATCAGGAGCATGAGAAAGGCTTTTTCTAAGTATAGCAAAATCAGTAGAGGTTTGGTTGGTGTTAGTAAGGTACTGAATAATAGAGGCAAACTAGCTGGTCATGGGTTCGCTTTCGGCTGAAGATATGGTAGGCTGCGCTTCCGGGGCTCCGGGTAGTCCTAGTAAATACAGTTTCGGTCCACCTTTGCCTTTAATAGTCGTTTTTTCCCAATGATATTGTTCTGATTCCAGCCCATCTAACAATGTATCTAAGTCCTCCAACGTATAGGTGCGAATATTAGAAACGGCTCCGTCCCAGGCAATAAATAGGGGTAAAATGGGAATAAGGTAGGTGAAAACCAGTTGTTGCCAAGTCATAGGTCGTACTAGTGGGGTAATAAACAGTACCATGATAAAGCTGATAGGAATGGCTAACCACCAAATGGCTTTGGGCACAGAGTTATCACTGATTTCGTAAATGCAAATAGGCTGCTGGGCTTGTTGGGCGTCTTTTAGAATGTTACGGGCAACATTGGGAGGCATATGGTGCATACTGCAAATCATGGTTCGTAGGCCGGGCTGGGTTTTACCAATATTAGCAGCATCTATGGGTTCGGTGAGATAATTGGTGTTTGGGTTGCTATCGTTCTCTAGTTGTTTAGCAGTTTCCTGATTGGGGTAGAGATCGCTTAGGGTAAGGGACAGTTTTTGGTGTCCATATTCGCTTCTAAGAATTTTAGCGGCTTTTAACATAGGGCCACCGCTACCTGAGCATAAATCAAGAATATGGTGAGAATCCGTTTGGGTCAAAACTCGGTCAATCAGCTTGGCTAAAGTATTGGGAGTATCCATCAGCTTATGGATAGCTACAATATAGCGGGTCATACACTTTCTTACCCAGTGCGGAAACCAGGGAAGGTCTTCAAACTCAAATAGCTGAATACGTTTCATAAGGAGTTTAGGTAGTTGGTACTATGAAAGTAGCGTATTTCAAGCAAAATGGAAATATAGTAAACCAATGGCTGGTAGAGAAGAAACAAACTATGTGGCGGCAAAACGGTTAAAAGTACGATAATGATTAGTACCTTTATTAGCATCAAATAAAACTACTATGGAAGATCTCGGCGTATATATTCAACCTTTCCTGATTGGTCTTGGAGTGGGACTGGTTCTACTCCTCATTGTCTACATTGGCGAACGCTCCAAGCGTAGCACCTTGAAAAGCGAGATAAAAACCCTCAAAAACCATTTGCAAAACAAGATGGAAATTGAAGCCGAAGCGACCGAAAATCGTCGTAAAGAAGTAGAGCGCCTGAAGAAAGAAAACGAGAACCTACGGATTACCAACCAATCATTGGCTCAGAAACCGGGTAGAAGGGAAGTTATGAATATGCATGTGTACCAAAAAGCAATCGGTATAATGACCGAAAGCGCCCAAGGGTTTGCTCCCATGTGGCAACGTGCCCTACGCGAAGCTGAAGCTGAAATAGAAAAGTCTGATCAGGGTGCTTCTTCCTTTATTAAGAAAATTATTCCTACCCAAATTTTCGGAGGCTCATCCGATACTAAAAAGCTAGATACAGGGGATGATTTTGAGGAAGAACGTTCTTAACTGCTTGTTTAAGCTACTCGCTATAGGCAAGTAACGGTACAAAACTCTCATAAAGCACGTCATCGCGACCCCGAGCCGGGGGAAGTGATCTCCCTCATATATAGGAATTACCTCTTTTGTATCTCGATCATCGTAGCGCGATTGCAACAACGTCAGCTTCAATAGATCTAATACTGATATAGATTCAGAATTGCGTATTGTTTAAATAATAGAGTATTGATAGCCAAATATTTACCCATTTTCAACTGTCCATTATCCATTTTGAATTAGTATAGGTACTCACCGAATTTGTTGGTATATCTCAATTACGCCTGAGTAGGCACTACAATACCCAGGGTTTCTAGCAATTGGGGGTTGTCTTTTAGGGCGATTTTGGCTACCTGGTAAAAATCCCGCATCCACTCATCTAATTCTTTCATCGCTTTATTGCGCTGCTCAGTATTATCTTGAGCTTCAGCTCGGCGTTGAGTCTGTTGGTCAGCTAAGGCGATTAGGGTGGATAACTTGGCTTGGTTGGCCTGTAAAGCCGCTTCGGTAACCCCGTAGCGGATCATCCCGTCGCTATGCTGACTAATTTTCTCGTAAAAGGCGGTCGCTTGACTTACCCAACCCTTGAAAGTGGTTTTTACCCGAGTGTTTAACTGTAACTGAGCTTCTACATCGCGTTGCCCTTTGAAGGCAAGCTTAGCCAGTTGCCGATGTTCGCCAAACTGCTTACGCACGGTTTCCCGCTCGCTATTAAAGGTATCGGTAGCAGCTTTTTGGGCACCGTAGGTATCATCTTTAGTTGATTGTAGTGCCAGCACGTTTGTCAGTAGCTTTTCTCCTTTTAGTAGCTTAGCGCGATCATACGAGAAAGTAGCCAAGGGCTTTTTCAAGGCGGGATAGTTTAGCGCATTGCTTAGTGACGAACGGTAGGTCTGCAACTTAGCATCGAGGGCAATATTGACGTTAATCATGATTTCTACATTGGTAGTTTGACAAAAAGAGTCCCTAAAGCTAGCGGGTTGCTAGGGCACTTTGAAACCATGATTGTAGTGTCCCTTACGTGGGTAAGGATTAAATGAAAAAGATAGTTATTAACATTCTCCCCCTTAGAAAAAGGGGGTAAGGGGGATTTTAACTAAGGAATAACAAAAGCATTGATGGTAGCCATTCTAGGCGTATTATGCACTGTACTATTTCTGTTCTTCAGCAAGTTGAATCAATACTAATAGCTCTTCCTTCGTTCATTTCTTTCTTGATAAAGAAACGAATCGCGCCACGATGGCCAAAGAAATCAAGGCAAAATATCTACCTCGCACAAGTTTACGCGCCCTCCGCAATTTTGCCAGGCCTACGCACCGATAAGTTTGACTACTTACAAGCTACTTGGAAAGGGTATTAGTCTATGCTACGAGCACTCATAAGCTCTTTTTCTCCGAGAGAGCGGATTTGGTGAGGTTGAACCGTAATTACCGCAATGGTTTCTCCTGTGTAGGTAGTAAATTCTATCTCGTAGCCTTTTCCCTCATCGTACACTGCCACAATTGCGCCTACATCCCCTTTTTCTAAACCGTATTCGGGAAAAGACTCTGTTAAAGAAATAAGATCAAACTCTTTCATCAATTTACAATTTACAAATTATAACGGATACGCCGTAACCAAGTAAGAGCATGTTAAAAAATTCTGTTTGGTCATGCGTTTAAACGATTAAGAATGAT